>ERZ761610.703-NODE-703-length-23106-cov-17.168973_pt1 | contig 23106 bp, 21 predicted proteins | sample MGYA00512164_ERZ761610 | MGnify/ENA primary metagenome ERZ761610 (study PRJEB28899, sample SAMN02850038) | bioreactor sludge metagenome | biome: EBPR Sludge; feature: EBPR Bioreactor; material: flocular biomat | place: Australia: Thorneside Wastwater Treatment...
AAACAGGTTTGGCATCTGCGATGAAAATTTTTACAGATATCAACGAAGCCGAAGCGTGGTTGGCTCGTCCGTTAGATCAAATTCCATAATAAAAAATGCAAATCGGGAAGTTCACATTTAATTGGGGTTCTCGCACATACATCATGGGAATCTTAAATGTGACTCCCGATTCATTTTCTGGTGATGGATTAATTACAAATGCAGATGTGATTCAATCTGCTACGCTTCAAGCCTCGGGGATGCTTGATTCTGGTGCCGACATTTTAGACATCGGGGGAGAATCTACAAGACCTGGTTCACAAGTTGTAACAGCCGATGAAGAATTAGAACGAGTGATTCCTGTCATTCATTCTATTCATAAAAAATTTCCTGATGTTTTAATTTCAATTGATACATACAAAGCGCAAGTTGCCGAAGAGGCGATTAAGTCCGGTGCGCATATCGTCAATGATGTGTGGGGATTACGTGCTGACTCAAACCTTGCAAATATCGTTGCAAAATATAATACGCCAGTGATTTTGATGCACAATCGTAGCAATCCTGCTAGTGTTGAGGTTCGTGAAAATTTAGGTAATGCTTATATTGGTAGTGAATATGATGATTTAATTGAAGACGTGAAACGTGAATTGCTTAATAGTGTCAGCATTGCGAAAAATGCTGGGATTAAAGAAAATGCTATATGGCTTGACCCAGGCATCGGCTTTGGCAAGAAGCGTGAGCATAATCTTGAATTAATCAACAGATTAGATGAAATCAAAAAATTAGGTTATCCCGTTTTGTTAGGAACATCCAGAAAATCATTTATCGGGTTTACGTTAGACTTACCGCCCGAAGAACGAATCGAAGGCACAGCATCAACGATTGCAATTGGAATCGCACGCGGCGCAGACATCATCCGTGTGCATGATGTAAAAGAAATGGCGCGCGTTGCAAAAATGACGGACGCGATTGTGAGAAATCATGAAAAGTGATTATGCAAAAGAATTATTACGAACTGGAATCATTGAAGTAAAAGCAAAACATTTTGATTCGGCGCGCAGATATTTAGACCGTGCGATTTATATGGCGCGTTCGCATGATGTGATTGCCGAAGCATGGTTTTGGATGAGTGAAGCCGTTGAAACAAAAGAAGAAAAACGTAAGGCTTTAGAAAATTGTTTATCACATGATTTACGGCATGCGCGCGCGCGCAGAGCCTTAGCAATTTTAGAGGGAAAAATTAAAGCGGATGAATTAATTAATCCTGACCAATTACCAGACGCACCTGATGGTTTAAGAAAAACAGATGCACAAAGATTTATGTGTCCGAAATGCGGAGCACGCATGTCGTTTGCACCAGATGGAAGCAATGCTTTGGTATGTGATTATTGCACAACGCAACACGCACTTGGGATTGGCGCGAAGAGTGAAGATGAAAAAGATTTTATTGTTGCGATGGCAACTATGAAAGGACATGGCAAACCGTTACAAGAACAAGCTTTTCATTGCAATGGTTGTGGCGCGGAATTTATTTTGCCGCCGGAGCAAATCTCTGCAAACTGTGTGTATTGTGATTCACCGCATGTGGTCAGCTTGGAGAAAACAAAAGATTTACTTGCACCTGATGCGATTCTTCCCTTTGCAGTTGATAACAAACATGCCACAAAATATTTAATTGATTGGGTTGAGAAAAATAACATCAAGCCAGAAAAAAAAGTGGAACTTCCACGCGGATTATATTTACCATTGTGGACATTTGATGTAGGCGGCTCGATTGAATACACCGGACAAGTTTATGAACGCCAAGAAGACATATTGGGAGGGAAACAAACTAAATTGGTGCAATTCACGAGAGATTATCCAATCTTAATGAATGACCATCCGATTCCTGCCTCGCGGAAACTTTCTTCGGTGTTCCTCGAATTGATTCCGAACTTTGACTTAAAGCAACTCAAACCATACGACCCGCGTTATTTAGCAGGCTTCCCCGCTGAAATTTATGATGTGCCAATGGCAGATGCTTCGTTAGATGCAAGAAGCCAAGCCTTTAATCATTATAAAAAAGAATTGCCTTATTTGACTGACAACGCCAACATCATTCGCACATCATCTGCAAATATTATGGTTGAGTCTTTCAAATTAAATTTACTCCCCGTTTGGATGACCGAAATCCCATTCGGCGGACGTGAGCATTTGGTGTTGATTAACGGTCAGAATGGTCAAGTGGAAAGTGATTTGGATGACGAGAAGGCGGAAGAAGGCGGTGTGTTGAGTTGGCTTGGGGATTTGTTGAAAGACTAAAAGTTTGACGTATAATATTTAGTATGAAACAAGAAACTTTGCTTCAAATTTTGAAACAAAAAAACGCCGAATTGACAAATAAATTTGGTGTCGAATCATTGTCTCTGTTTGGTTCTGTTGCAAGGAATGAAGCTACACCAACCAGTGACGTGGATTTACTTGTAGAATTTAATCGCCCTGTTGGTTATTTCGGTTTATTCGCTTTACAAGATTATCTTGAAAAATTACTCAATTGCCCTGTTGACTTAGGTACTCCTGATAGTTTGAAACCTTATATGCGTGAACGTGTGATGGGGGAATTGATTCGTGTCGCCTAGAGATTGGAAAGACCGTATTCGAGATATTCTGGATGCAATTGCTGAGATTCAGAACTTTGTACGTGGTATGGATTTTGAAGCCTTCAAAAAAGATGATAAATCTATTCGTGCAGTTGAGATGAACTTTATTATTATCGGGGAAGCTGCGAATCAAATTCCAGAAGAAATAGAAGAAAAATATTCAAACATTCCATGGAGTCTCATGCGCGCCATGAGGAATCGCCTTGTACATGTTTATTTCAATGTAGATGAAAAATTGATGTGGGATACAGTCCAAAATGATTTACCGCCATTGATAACAGAACTAGAAAAAATAATTTAAAGATTATTTTAAATTTTCTAAAACTTTATAAACAATCTCAGCAATTTTGTAAGCAAGCATAGGCGGGACAGCATTTCCAACTTGGTGATATTGTTGGGTTCGATTTCCTTCAAAAAAATAATTATCAGGAAAAGTTTGTAAGCGAGCTGCTTCTCTTACAGTTAGAGAGCGACATTGTGATGGGTCATAATGTATATAGTAATGACCATCTTTACTGATATGTGATACTACAGTAGTTGAAGGTTTACCTTTGATTTGAACTTTGAATCGATCATTAAATATGATAGATTTTTTCTTCACATTTTTATGTAAAGGTAATAATTCCTTCGGAAAATCTTCTAGTTTGGGTGAACACTTCTTTATACTGGCATAAACAGATGCAAAAAAGTATCTATGAAGGTCTTGTTTAATGTGAGCTCTTGTTTCATGATTGCAAACTCCCAATAAAGCACTGTCCAAATACCATTCTGAATAAATCTTAGGAGAAGGTTCTTTATTTACGAAAGAACCACCTCTTTCTAGTTTTACTCCAATTTTACTTGTAGCTTTTATTATTGCTTTTTTAAGAGACTTATCGTTTAACTCATTCAACCATTTCGCATCAATAATGGTTTTGATTGTGTTTTGCCAGTTTTCTTTTGTGTCTTCTCCTTTTGAAATCCCGCTTCTTAGTTTTGGCAAATCGCCAATAGCTGTTTGAATTGTGACTTGCTTTTTAGATAGTTTCAAAAGTTCTGGATTTGCCTTGTAAATATCAGACCGAATTCCGAGAATAATAATTCTGTGTCTTGATTGTGGAATACCATATTCTTCAGAACGAACTACAAAGCTTTCAGGTTTTATATCTTCTGGATTTTCAGGGCTTTCATGAGAGACAGAGAACAGTTTATACGCTAATGATGGATTGTTTCCATAAACTGCTTTTGATGGGTTTTTTAAGTCAGCAAGAATTAAATCAAAAGTATTTTCTTTTTTAGTTATAGTTCTTTGAGAAGATAATAATCCTTTAACATTCTCCATTACAAACACTGGAGGTTGATGGTCTGCTAATATTTGCAGATATTCTTTATATAATTTATGGCGATGATCTTTAGCATATTTCCAAGGATTGACTTTACGCATTCTGGAACGCCCTACTAATGAATAGGCTTGACAAGGTGGACCACCAATCAAAACCCAATTAGTTTGATTACCCAATGCTTCATTAATTCGTGTCTTTACTAAGCTTCTATTTTTTTCTGCTAACTCGATTTTCCACGCTTCATTTTGAGCAGCAGTATATTCTTTTGGATATTGGCTAAATAGTTCTTCTTTTGTTATTTCTTTTCGTAAATATTTATAATACTCAGAAGGTGCTTTTGTAAATTGACGAAAAAAAGCTCTTAATTCTAAAGTTTGATGTTCACTACTTTCTTTTTCAATGGAAAGTTTTATTTTGAATTTATGTTGATTGCCTGATTTAAAAGCAGAAAAACCCTCTCCTAAACCTCCTGGTCCAGCAAAGATATCAATAATAGGGATAAGAGAGGATGTCATATTATTCAGAATTATAGCATTCCACTTTAATAATACAGATTATAATCTTTCTCATAGTGGTTTGAATTTTCAGCTTAAAAATTGTGGAGAAAAAATGCCAGAATTTAAGAATCAAAAATTACCATTTCGACCACGTGCTCGATTATTAATGTTGCTTGGTGATCAATTAATACGCGACGCTGGTATCGCTGTGTTCGAATTAGTCAAAAATGCTTACGATGCTGATGCACCTCAAGCGACAATTATGATGACTGATCTAAATGATAAAGAAAAGGGGATAATATTGGTTGAAGATTCTGGAAGTGGGATGGATTTCGAAACAGTAACAAATGTTTGGCTTGAGCCTGGTACTGATTTTAGAGCACGTCAAAGAGAGAAATTAGAACGAACGCCAATATATGGGCGTCTTCCTCTTGGGGAAAAAGGTGTAGGAAGATTTGCTGCTCATAAGCTTGGGATGTTTGTAAGATTAATTACACGTAAAAAGAATAAACCTGAAGTTATAGTTGAAATTAACTGGGAAGAGTTTATTGAATCAAAATATCTTGAAGATGTGCCAGTAAAAGTGCGGGAACGAGAACCACAAGTTTTCACAGGTAAAAAAACTGGAACTCGGATAGAAATAGAAAAACTTAATCATACTTGGAATAGAGGGATGGTCAGAGAACTTGCAAGGGCAATAAATTCCATTTGTTCACCTTTCAATGAGGAAGGTGAATTTAAGACGGAATTTTTACTCTTGGATAATGCTGAATGGCTTGATGGAATGCTTGATATAGAAAAAGTTCTGGAATATTCATTATTCCGTGCTGAATGTGATATTAGGGAAAACCCAAAATCATCGAAGAACTTTGAACTCTCTTACAGTTATAAATTTGTGCCTTATCCATCAATGAATAAGGTTCGTGGGCGTGTGAAGAATGTAAAGGGAATTAGTTTGAAATCAGTAATTTCTGATAGTACTACTAACTTGCAGAAAATTGGGCCAATACACATTGATTTATATATATTTGACAGAGAACCAAAAGTTTTGGAACTTGGAGTTTCAGATAAAAAAGGATTAAAAGATTTCTTAGATGAAAATGGCGGTATCAGAGTTTATCGAAATGGAATTCGTGTTTATGACTATGGTGAACTTGGAAATGATTGGCTAAATCTCAGTAGTGAACGTGTAAATGTTCCAGCCAAGAGAATAAGTAATAATTTGGTAATTGGAGCAGTTTCTTTAGATATATCAAAAAGTATAGGTTTAGTTGAAAAAACAAATCGCGAAGGTTTTATGGATACTCCTGTTTTTAGGGATTTCAGGAGCATAGTTTATTATGCGGTAACGCAAATCACAGCTGAAAGAAATACAGATAAAACACGTATTCGCGATGCATACAGTAATAAAAAAATCAAGGAACCAGTTCTTGAAGATTTGTCAGAATTAAGAGAACTGGTTGAAAAGAAAAAATTAACTGAAGAATTATCCCCATATTTAAATCGTATAGAGGCAGATTTTGTCCTTATTCGAGATAGGTTTCTTACTAGTGCAAGTGCTGGTTTAAGTCTTTCTGCTGTAATTCATGAGGTTGAGAAAGGCGTTGCAGAGCTTGCCAAAGTTGTCAAAGAAGAAAAAACAAGTCCACGTGTTAAAGAATTAGCTAAACACCTCGCTGACTTAGTCGAAGGTTTCGCTGCATTAATTCGTAGATCTGGTTTGAGCCGTGAAAAGGCAAGTTCATTAATTTCTCAAGCTATATTTAATACAGAATTTAGGCTAAAAACTCACAACATAAAATTTATAACTAATATAAGTCAAGGTGATTTTGAAATAAAATGTAGTCGAAGATTAACAATTTCAACACTTATGAATCTCTTAGATAACTCTATCTGGTGGTTAGATAATAAATGGGGAAATGTGAAGGGTAAAAAGCATATCTACATTGGATTGTCAAAAGAATTTTCTGATGGATATGCAATTGTTGTAGCAGACAATGGACCAGGCTTTCTAGACCCTCCCGAATATTTAGTAGAACCCTTTATTAGTCGAAAACCTGATGGTATGGGGCTAGGATTACATTTAGCTGATCAAGTAATGAAAGCACAAGGTGGGCGATTGGTTTTTCCTGAATTTAAGGACGTTTCATTACCCAAAGATTTTGATGGAGCTGTAGTAGCATTAGTTTTTGGAGGAACTAAAAAATGAATGGACTAACAGGTGCAAGAGTTGTAATAGTAGATGATGAGGAAAAGGAAGCAATTCCTGTTATTAAGGAACTTTCCAAAAAAGGTATTCCAGTCGTTTATTTTGGAAATGTGAATGACCTACCAAATAATGGATTAATAGGTGTGAGGCTAGCAATTTTAGATATGGATTTAGTTGGTGGAGGTGTCCCTGATAAATCCAAAATTTCAACTTTGATCGGTTATTTAAAGAAAATAATTAATATCAACAACGGTCCTTATGGGGTTTTAGTTTGGACAAAACATATTGAACTTCAAGAACTCTTTGAAAGCCAAATTTTTGCTGCACATGATGTACCCAACCCAGTATTTACTATTTGTGTAGCAAAGGCTGATTGTAAAGATAGAAGGGGAAATTTTAGTTTAAGTAAGGTTTCTTCACAAATTGGTATTGCATTAAAAAGTTTTAGCCCACTTCTATTGATTCAAAAATGGGAAGAAACAGGCTTTTTTTCTACGACAGAAGTAACAAATCAACTTTCAAACTTATCTATTAAGAATTCGGCAAATCTTAGTGAATGGCGAGAAAAGTGGAAGACTGAATTTCTACAACTCTTGCATGCAATCGCAGTTGCAGAAGCAGGAAGACAACTAAGTGATAATAAAGTCTTAAGTTCTTTGTATTGGGCTATGAATCCCCTACATTCCGATAGAATGGAGAATAATGTATCAAAACTTAGTAAATCTTTGTCAAAACATTCTACAGAAATCACATCACTTAATCCCACAAATGACATATCTTCAAAAGCAAAATTAAATTCAATGTTACATTTAGCAATGACAAATGTAAATGATTTTTTTGCTGGTAACATTTATATGAGGTCAAAGTTTGGCAAATTAATTCCAACTGCTAATAAAATCCTTGATGATATTGTGGAAAACAATAATAAGAAGCAAACTATATCGATTTTAAGCCCCTTATCTAAAGTGATTGCGGTGGAAGTAAATGCAAATTGCGATCATTCACAAGACAAAGTTCGTATCGCAAGATTGCTTGTAGGCTTGGTTATTCCAGAAGATAAAATTAATAGAATCAAACGTAGAGCGAGTTTTCTATACGAATTAGGTCCATTGTTTTTAGAGACTAGAACAATTTCTGCAGGAGTTTATTACATTTATTTCAGTTCTTTGCACCTAGTAACTATTGAATTGAAACAGGCACTGAAAGCTATTCCCTTAGCAAGACTTCGAGGGCAGGCTTTTTCTGATATGCAAGCATGGTTTGCGCGCCAATCCACAAGACCAGGTATGCTTGCTTTGAAATAAATTTATTCATTAGTCACTACTAAAACTCCGAGATATTCAAAATCTCGGAGTTTTGTTTACAACAAAAATACTATACATTTAATAAAATGTGGTATTTTTGTTGTATAATATCTTTATGGCAAAATACAAAAGAATCTTCAAAGACCACAAAGGTATTTTGAGAGCATCGAAAGCTATTGAGCTTGGCGTCCCGAAGCATGTTTTGTACGAAATGGTGAAAACAGGCGAACTTGTCCGTGAGGTGCAAGGGATTTATCGCCTGAGTGAGACTGAGTCACTGGGGTATCCTGACCTTGTGCAAATCAGTTTGCGTGTGCCAAAAGCTGTGTTTTGCCTTATCTCTGCTTTGTATTTTCATGAACTGACCACACAGATTCCACATCAAATATATTTTGCTTTGCCCAGAGATGTAAAAACTCCAAAGATTCAATATCCGCCGATTCGTGTTTTTCATTTTTCACAAAAACCTTATAAAGAAGGGATTGAAGAACATGAGTTGGATGGAGTCAAGGTCAAAATATATAATCGTGAAAAAACAATTGCAGATTGTTTCAAATTCCGTGAAAAGATTGGCATGGATGTTGCACTCGAAGCCGTTAAAGATTATCTCAAACAGCCACATCCAAACATATCTTTGCTTTTGAAATATGCCAAAATTAATCGCGTCGAGAAAGTGATACGCCCGTATCTGGAGGCTTTGATATGAAAGAGCCAGTTAAAAATGTCGCCGCGTCTGTTCTAACTCGATTGAAAAATCAAAACGAAATACTTGAAAGACCATTTGCCGAAATTCTTCAATATTATGCAATGGAAAGGTTTTTATATCGGCTATCACAAACAGAATATGCTGATAAATTTATTCTCAAAGGTGGCTTGCTATTTTATGCATGGAGTCTTCCTTTGCGCCGCCCGACTCGTGATATTGATTTTCGTGGATATGTTTCTAGCAATAAGTCAATTCTTTTGAAGATTATCAAAGAGATTATTTCTATATCTGTACCCGAAGACGGGCTTATCTTTGATGCACAATCTGTTGTAATAGAAGAAACACAAATTGATGCAGATTATCAAGGCACACGCATAAAATTGATTGCTTTGTTAGAACGTTCTAAAATCCCTATTCAAATTGATATTGGTTTCTCAGATGAACTTACATCAAAAGCGGAGACTATTAAGTACCCGAATCTTCTTCCCAATCTCAAAACTACTCACATGAAAGGGTATCCAAAAGAAACTGTCGTTGCTGAAAAATTTCATGCGATGGTTCGTCATGCAGAATTAAATAGTCGTATGAAAGATTATTATGACCTTTGGTTAATTTCAGAGACGTTTGATTTTGATATTAAAGATTTACAAAAGGCAATTGAAGCCACATTCACAAAACGTGATACAGAAATTCCACTCGAACAACCATTGTCACTAACGATTGATTTTGCTCGTACTGGTCAAACACGGTGGATTAATTTCTTAGATAAAATGAATCTAGAAAATAACCAAGTTACTAATTTTGTAAACGTTGTTGAGCAGATTTGGGATTTTCTGCAAACCCCATTACAAGCATCTATTAATAAAACAAAACTAGATAAAAAATGGAAACCAAATCAAGGTTGGAAATAAACCATATATTTTGTCTTTCATCTTTCTTCTTTCCGCCACACCTGTTTCCCTGTCTACCTGTATACTTAAACTCATGCCTTCCACCCTCCCCATCCTGCGTGCCAGACGAGAACGCAGATTAAATCAACAAAATAAAAACTCAAATCGCCAGCGCGGATTTGTCCTTAGCATTGGAATCATCATCTCCATTTTATTGGGCGTGGTGATAATTCTCGGCGCGTTTGCGTATGCAGACATCACACAAGATTTACCATCCACAGAAATTTTGCCGCGTTTGTTTAATCCGCCCGATGGATTGTTGTTGCAACCCACAAGAATTTATGATCGCACAGGTTTGCAATTGTTGGCAACTTTTTCACCCAATAATTCTCCGCGCCGTTACATTCCCGTCAGTGAAACAAATCCGCAACACATTCCACAAAGTTTAATCAATGCCCTCATTGCTGTTTCAGACCCGCAGTTTAATCGTCATTCGGGTTATTCAATTGAAGGTTTTGATAATCCAGATTTGCATCCTACGATTGCACAAAAACTTGTTTATGATTTTTTGTTGTATAGCGAATCACCCACAACCAAACGCGCGATTCGTGAAAGAATTCTCGCGGCACAAATCACAGCGCAATTTGGTCGCACACAAATCATCGAGTGGTATCTCAACTCTGCAAATTTTGGCAATCATGCCTATGGTATCGAAGCCGCCGCGCAACTTTATTTTGGAAAATTTGCAAGTGACCTCACACTCGCTGAGTCCGCAATTTTGGCGGCGGTGATTGAAACGCCTGCATTGAATCCGTTGGATGCTGAAAGTGTAGCGTTGCAACGCGGGCGTGAAGTTTTATATGTGATGAATGAATTAAGACTCGCCAGCAACGAAGCGACTGCTTTAGCATTAGCAGAGATACCAGTGATTCAATCCGCGCCTCAACCTACGCCGATACTTGCTCCTGCTTTCGTCAACATGGTCTTATCCCAACTTGACTCGCAAATTCCGCGTGAACGATTAGAACGTGGTGGCATTACCATCATCACCACATTGGATTATGAATTACAAAAACAAGCTAACTGCACAACAGAAATTTATGCGATTCGTTTAGCAGGTTTGGAAGAATCAAATAATGATTGTGACTCCGCGAGATTATTACCATCACTTCCACCTGCGACAACATTTATAGATTCATCAGCGAGTGCCATCATCATTGACCCGAATACAGGTCAGGTGTTGGCATTGGTTGGGGAAACAAATCAAGGCGTAGAAACTCCGCTGACGACGAGTCACCAAGCTGGCTCGAGTCTAGATGCGTTTGTTTATTTAACAGGATTCACTCGAGGCTTGAGTCCAGCGTCACTGACGTGGGATATTCCAAACGAAAATAATTATCAAAATTTTGATGGTGAATTTCATGGACCCATGCGTTTACGAACCGCTTTATTAAATGATTATCAAGTGCCTGTGGAAATTTTGAAAAATCAAATGGGAGTTGAAAATATTTTAGATATTACGCAATCTTTTGGTATTGATGTAAATGATGATGTTTCATTAATTGATTTGGCAAGTGTGTATGGCGTGTTTGCAACTCAAGGTGTGCATTTTGGTCAGCAATTGGATAATGAATTTATGCCTGTGAGTGTGTTGCGCGTGGAAGGTGTGGATAAATCTGTGATGTTGGATTGGTCAATTCCGCAAGCGCAAACTGTGATTACACCTGCTATGTCTTATGTGATGACGCATGTTTTGAGTGATGATGTGGAACGCGCCACTGCATTTGATGTGAATAGACCTGTGGGTATAAAAGTTGGGCAAACGTTTGATGCGAAAGATGCTTGGGTAGTTGGTTACACACCATATTATGTTGTTGCCACGTGGACTGGCGTACGAAATGAAAATGATTTAATTACGCCAAGATTTCCAGCAGTGTTATGGAATGCATTGATGCAAACGGCTTCGCAAAACAAACTAGCAGATGGTTGGTCTGCGCCATTAGGTGTTTCGACAATTACAGTTTGTGACCCTTCGGGTTTATTGCCCACGCGTGAATGCCCAAATTTAGTTAGTGAAGTTTTTTTGAATGGTAGTGAACCGACTCAAGCAGATAATTTATATCGTGAGTTTTCTATCAATCGTGAAACAGGTTTATTAGCCACAGTCTTTACGCCGCCAGAATTAATTGATAACCGAATCTATTTGGTGTATCCAGATGATGCGCGAGAATGGGCACAAAGCGCAGGCTTGGATATTCCACCTACATCGTATGATGCCATTCAAGCACCGCCTGTCAATCCGAATGTCAATATTACATTCCCAGCTTTATTTGCAGATGTAAGCGGCGTTATGCAAATCATCGGCACTGCTTCTGGTGAAAATTTTGTTTCGTATCGTGTGCAAGTTGGCAAGGGATTAAATCCGCAAGAGTGGATTCAATTAGGTGGCGATAATACAACTCCAGTGGAAGGAAATATTTTGGCAGAATGGGATACGGCTGGATTAAGTGGTTTGTATTCAGTGCAATTGATTGTCGTCCGTAATGAGCAAGTGGTAGAGTCAGCAGTGATTCAGGTGACGATTGGTGAATAATGTATAATTTCGCTATTCTAGGAGAGTGAACAATGACCGATAAACTCAAAATCACAAAAACAGATGGGGAAATTCCCGTTTTACATGTTGCTGGTCACTTAGATGGCGAAACCGAAAATATGTTGGTGGCAGAAGCAACTGCATTATTTAACGCGGGCAAAAAGAATCTTATCCTTGAATTGAGTCAAGTGGATATGATTAGTAGCGCTGGCTTACGAGCTATCCATGTGATTTACAAAATGTTCACCCAACATCCAGATACTGAAAAATGGCAAAGCGAACATGTGGGTGAAACTTTCAAATCCCCATTTATGAAACTTGCTCAACCTTCATCACAAGTACATTATGTATTAAGTATGGCAGGCTTTTTGCAGAATATTTATATTTTCCCCACTTTGGAAGAGGCACTTGATTCGTTTTAAGAAGTTTGATTTCTTATGGTGTAAAACCCTGCATAGGTGTAACAAAAGGTGTTGGAGGGAATATCTCTAATCTTTTCCTACCTAAGTTTTCTAAATCTGTTTGTATCAATTTAAGCATTGGGTCTTGGATGTGATAAGTTGCTTCTGCTTGTTGTAATAAAGAAATAGCTGTTTCTTTATCGCCATTGTATAAAGCAATTTTTGCTTGTGCATAAGGTAAAAGCCCACTTCTTGACCAAGTTTGAGTCATGCCAAAATCTAAATTTTTTTCTGCATTTTCAATATCCCCAATAGTTGCGTATATTAAACCACGAAGATAGTAACGATAGCCACAAAAATTAGGAATTATTATAAAAGAATTTTCTAACGTATTGAGAGCTTCCTCATATTTTTCCAAAGAATATAAAACTTTAGCATGACTAAAACTTCTCTCACAAAAACCATTCGCTAAAAATTTTTCCATCCCAATCCTTACAGCATCTTCAGTAAATTTAACAGCAGTTTCAAAATCTTCAATACAATAATGGTATAGCCCCATTGCTAAGTGTAGTGTGGCACTTGGCTCTGTTTGAACTTCAATTTGCTTTTGTGTTTCTACGAACATTTCATCACACCGCCCTAGATTGTAGAGAACAAAGAGAACGACTCGATTTGCTAAAGGTTCAGTTGTTCCATATTTATACGAAGCCAATAAGTTTTCTAAAGCGATTTCTTCAAGCGGAATAAATTCTGCTCTGGTTTCTTGTATGGAAGCGAGATAATCATAAATACTAAATCTTGCATAATAATAATTCCCATTGGGGGAGGATGAGAGTGCAATTGCCAAATCAATATCTTCATGAGCATGATTAAGCAGTGCTTTATATTCTTCTAAATTATGTTCATGCTCCATTAATTCTAAATATGAACTCCCTCTTTGATAGTATCCCTCAGCATATTCTGGCACAAGATTTATTACTTCATCCCATTTTTGTATTGCATCAGAATAATTTTCTTGCTCCATGTCTTCTAGTGCTTCATTAATAAGAGATTTGTTTCTTTCTAATCTTTCTTCATACGAAAGAGTATCTTTATTTGAAAGAATATTGCATGCAGATAAAAAGACAACAAATAATAATCCTCGAAATAATAACTTGGATTTTTTTATGCTCATACTACACCAACCAGTTCTCTCTACTTACTCATTACTAACTGTTAAAAGCTATCTCGCCAACACCTTCGCCATGTGATAATACTCCATATTAATTCGATGTTTATTGCTAATCACATCTGCAAGTTGAATAAAATCCACACCTTTGCCTCGTAATCCAGTCATCACGCCATGCGTGCCTTCAACCAAAGCTTCCACAGCTTTGACTCCGAATCTAGAAGCTAACAAACGATCATACGCAGTCGGCGAACCGCCACGTTGAATGTGACCAAGAATCGTCATACGCGTTGTAAAGCCGACATCCATTTCATCAATTTTTACGGCTAAATCTGTGGTGCGAATTCCCGAACCTTCGGCATTCACAATAATTGCATGAGTTTTTCCGCGTTTATATGCATCTTCCACTGCCGCCGCAATTTCATCTATCGAAATTGGGGCTTCAGGAATCAAAACCACTTCTGCGCCACAAGCAATGCCGGTCATTACTGCTAAATAACCACTGTTCCGTCCCATCGTTTCAATTAAGAAAGCACGTGAATGTGATGAAGCCGTATCACGAAGTTTATCTACAGCATCCATGATGGTATTCATGGCAGTATCCGCGCCAATGGCAATGTGTGTGCCATAAATATCATTATCAATACTGGCAGGGATTCCAATCACTTTCACCCCTTTTTTTGATAATGCATTCGCACCATTCATTGACCCCTCACCGCCGATAACGATTAACGCATCCATGCCCGCTTCATTCATCTTTCGAATTGCTTCTCGTTGCCCAGCAGATTCCATAAACCTTTGGCTTCTACTCGTTAACAAAATCGTACCGCCGCGTTGTAAAATACCGCCTACGTCTCTAGCACCCATTTCATGAAACTCGCCATTGATTAAACCTTCATACCCATGTGTGACTCCAATCACATTCATGTTATTGGCTAAAGCAGTTCGTACCACTGCGCGAATAGCGGCATTCATGCCGGGTGCATCACCACCTGATGTTAATACTCCAACTGTAAATTTATCTGCCATTTTATTTCACCTAATTTGACGATAGACCATAGCATAGACCGTACTTCACTGTATACTGTCCAAAGTCTATCGTCTAATGTCTTTTATCTTTTAATTACAAACATATCAAAATCTCTTGCAACCACAGTATTCTCAAAAACAGTTTGTGCTTCTGCCAAAACATCTTTACCGCGATAACGGCGTGAGATGTGGGTCAGAATTAGTTTTTTAACCCCTGCCTTTTGGGCAAGTTCCGCACCCATTTTAGCAGTGAGATGCGAAAATTGTTTCGCCATATCTGCTTCTTCATCTAAATATGTTGATTCAATTACGACTGCATCAGCATCTTTACAAACTTCAATTAAATTATCAATCTTACCCGTATCACCGACGAGGACAAGTTTACTGCCGGGTTCCAAATCACCAAGTACCATGTCAGGTGTGATGCGTTTTCCATCAGGTAATGTAATCGCTTTTCCATTAACTAAATCACGGCGTTCAGGTCCAAATGGCACACCAAGTGCATCTGCTTTTTCAGCCAAAAACGGACGACGCGCTTTTTCTTCAAACACATAACCCAAACTATCAGGTCCGCGATGAAAAACAGGAAAAGCAGTGACTGTAAAATCTTCCGCTTCAAATATGACGCCGGGCTGAATCTCAACCAGACGCAGAGGCATTGGTGGATTCTTTCCTCTTAAAACCACTTCATACAAAAGTGTTTTGACTCTTTCAAGCGTGCCTTTGGTGCCATACACTTCAAATTCTTCAATCGCTTCCCAACGTAGAAAAGTAGAAAGCAAACCTGCCAAACCGAGAATATGATCTAAATGTCCATGAGTTAACAACACGCGCGTTAATCGTTTGAAACCTTTACCCGATTGTAAAATTTGACGTTGTGTACCTTCGCCACAATCCACTAAGAATCGAAATTCATTATGTGAAACGATGTGAGCAGACAGCCCGCGATTTGCAGACGGAGCTGATGCTGATGTGCCGAGAAAAAGAATTTCAAACAAAGTGAGTCCTTACAAAGTTTGCCACAGAGACACAGAGATAAAACTCAGAGAACTCTGTGAACTCTGTGGCTGATTCGTTTAATAATGCTATTGTACCTTAAGAAAAACAGACCATTTGTGCTATAATCATTTTTAATTGTCAATTGACAATTAAAAATTGATAATTAAAAAATGTTTTCCTTTTTCAAAAAAAAACCTTCCCCAAAAAATAAAAAAAATCACGGCAAAACTCCCCCAACCAAAAGAGGAGGCTTACCGCAAAATAAATCTGCGTCTAAGCCGCAAGCACCAATCACCCGCGAACCCACATGGTGGGAAAGTTTATCCCCCGAAAGAAAATTAGATGTCCTTGGCTATAGTTTAACAGCGGTTGGCTTAATCATTTTACTGGGTCTCATATCTGCAAATCGTTCTGTGTTTATTGGCTGGATTATCACCAAATTCTTACAACTTTTTGGATGGGGTGCATATATTCTCCCTTTTGGACTGATAGGTTTTGGCATCTGGCTTGTCATCCGCAAAATTGAGCGCATTCCGCCACTTTCTATTGAACGTATTGTTGGCAGTATGATTCTTTTTCTTTGGTTCTTAACTGTTCTTCATGCCATCATCACACCTGTTGAAACCGCTGAAGCTATTGCATTAACAGGCGCAGGTGGTGGGATTATTGGTAGTTATTTCCAAATATTTTTGTGGAGTGCATTTGGTAGTGGTGGTGCATTCATCGCATTACTGGCAGGTCTTATTATTGGAATCGCCGTCACATTAGATAAACCCGTCACAGAACTTTTCTTTTGGTTGACTCCGTTATGGATAAAGATTCGTCAACTGATGAATAAACCCATCGCGCCTCAAACTTCGGGTCTGCCTGATTCAGCAACTGCAAATGGATTCACGCCGATAGATTCTTCTGCACTTCCGCAAACACAAACTAACAGCGTGCCTGTTCAACCTGTTCAAACCCGCAGTGGAGCAACTGTCATCGAATGGAAATTACCGGATATGGTAGACATTTTAGATTCAGGTAATGCTCCATCTATGAATGATGAAATCATTAAGCAACGTGCTAGATTAATCGAAGAAACACTTGCATCCTTTGGTGCGCCTGCCCAAGTTGTTGCCATTAGTAGTGGACCTAGCATTACCCAATTTGGTGTTGAGCCGTTATTTGTCGAAACCAGAGGCGGAGTTCGCACCAGAGTCCGCGTCAGTAAAATTGCATCATTATCTGATGATTTAGCATTAGCACTCGCCGCGCCGCGAATCAGAATCCAAGCGCCGGTGCCGGGGCATAGTTATGTCGGTATCGAAGTTCCAAATGATGAAATGGCGATGGTCGCCTTGCGTGATATTTTAGAAAGTGAAGTATATAAAAATTACAAACGACCTTTAAGTTTTGCATTAGGTCGTGATGTAGCAGGTCTGCCGTCTATTGCAAGTATTGAAAACATGCCACACATGTTAATTGCAGGAACAACAGGTTCTGGTAAATCAGTGTGTGTGAATGCAATTTTGACTTGTATGTTGTTATACAACACACCAGATGATTTGCGTTTGGTTTTAGTTGACCCCAAACGCGTTGAACTCACTGGTTATAACGGCGTTCCACATTTATTGGGTCCTGTGGTTGTTGAAATGGATCGCGTCATTGGTGCATTGCAATGGATGACGCGTGAAATGGACAAGCGTTATCACATGTTTGCACAAGTAGGGTCAAGAAATATCATTGACTACAACGCCAAGATGAAATTACAAGGTCAAAAGAAATTGCCTTATCTAGTCGTAGTCATTGACGAACTCGCAGATTTGATGATGATTGCTCCAGATGAAACAGAAAAAACGATTACACGTTTGGCGCAACTTGCTCGTGCTACAGGTATTCACATGATTCTTGCAACGCAAAGACCCTCTGTGGATGTAGTGACAGGTTTAATCAAAGCCAACTTCCCAGCCCGTATTGCATTTGCAGTTGCATCGAATACAGATAGCCGCGTCATCCTTGACCAACCCGGTGCAGAAAGATTATTAGGTCGTGGTGACATGTTATATCAAGCACCCGATGCGCCAGCGCCGGTTCGTTTGCAAGGTGTCTTCGTCTCTGACCATGAGATTCATAAGTTAGTTGATTTTTGGAAAATTCAAGCAGGTGGTGGAAGTGCCTATGCAGTGGCAGGTTCTACGCCGGCAGAATCTATCCCTGAAAATGTGCCGATGAAACAAGCACCATTATGGGAAGCGACAGAAAAAGTTGAAGGTGACCCACTGTTTGACGAAGCAGTAGCAATTATCCGCAAAGAAGGACGCGCTTCAGTATCCATGTTACAAAGAAGATTAAGAATCGGCTATACACGTGCATCTCGTATTGTGGATATGATGGAAGATAAAAAGATTGTCGGTCCACCGGAAGGGGCAACACAAATGCGGCAGGTGTTGGATTACGGAAATCAACAACCAAAAATTGGAGATGATTAATGAAAGGATTGCTTAAGCAATCCTTTCATTTTTATAAATTATCTGATTGTGATTTTTAGTATAAACGCGAGTATAATCACTTTAACGATTCATTATCGGAGGAACAATGACAGATAAAAAAATCAGAGTCCTCGTTGCCAAACCTGGCTTAGATGGGCATGACCGCGGCGCAAAAGTAGTGGCGCGTGCCTTGCGTGATGCCGGCATGGAAGTGATTTATACTGGTTTACGCCAAACGCCAGAAATGATTGCCGAAGCCGCATTACAAGAAGATGTGGATGTAGTTGGGCTTTCTGTTTTATCTGGCGCACACATGGCATTGGCTCCGCGCATCATGGAGTTGCTTCGTTCAAACGGACAATCTCATGTTAAAGTTTTTATCGGCGGAATCATCCCCGATGAAGATTTAGTTCGGTTAAAAGAAATGGGTGTGACCGGCGTGTACGGTCCCGGTGCTTCCACTGATGATATTATTCGCGATATTAAAGAAACAGTCACAGGGTAATTTCACACAGAGCAAAGGCTCTGTTTTTTTGTTCTTAAGACAAAGATTCAATGACAACTTCTCAAGATATTTTGAACGGCAACCGCTTGGCATTGGCAAAGTTGCTCACAAAAATAGAAAATAATGCACCCGAAGGTCGGGATGCGTTGATTGAGTTATTTCCTCACACCGGCAAAGCACATCTTATCGGCGTCACTGGTGCACCGGGTACTGGAAAATCATCTTTGGTGAATCAACTCGCATTGCATTATCGCAAAGTAGAAGATAAAAAAATTGCAATCCTTGCCGTTGACCCATCCAGCCCATTTACCGGTGGCGCAGTTTTAGGCGACCGTGTGCGAATGCGTGATTTATCTGGTGATGAAAAAGTTTTTATTCGTTCAATGGCAACGCGCGGTTCGTTGGGCGGTTTGGCTCAATCCACTGCCAATATGACGCAAGTATTTGATGCGGCTGGTTTTGATATTGTCATCATCGAAACTGTCGGTGCGGGTCAAAGTGAAGTGGATGTTGCTCGCCTCGCACACACAACATTAGTTGTCGAAGCGCCCGGGCTTGGCGATGATATTCAAGCCATCAAAGCCGGTATTTTAGAAATTGCAGATATTCTCGTCGTCAACAAAGGTGATAGACCCGGCGTTGAAAATACAGAAAAAGCGTTAAAGTCTATGCTTGATTTGGCACACCCGACTGAAAAAATATTCCGTCATCATGGCAAGTCAATGAATGTGGATGTGCCAAAACAAAACACAAATACAAAATTATGGATTCCACCGATTCAAAGAACGATTTCTACTGAAGGCGTTGGGATTGCTGAACTTGCAGAATTAATTTCCAAACATGCAACGCATCTGCTCTCAGGGGAAGGCTGGTCTTCCCGCGTTAGAATCAGGCTTCAAGTGGAGATGGAGGCGTTGATTCAAGAGTCGTTGATGAATCGTTTTCGTCAAGACATATCCAAAGAAAAATATGATGAAGTCTTTGAAAAAGTTTTCCAAAGAAATATTTCGCCATGGGAAGCCGTCAAGATGTTAATGAATGGAAGGTTGAAATGAGTATCATTTATGGTGAGCGTGTGCGTTTGAGTGCTGTTGAACGCGAAAATTTGAAAAAATATCACGAGTGGTTAAATGATCCCGAAGTAACTCGTGGGTTGGATTTGTATTTACCGCTTTCAATGGCAGATGAAGAAAATTGGTTTGATTCGATGACCAAGCGCAACCCGAATGAGAAACCTTTTGCAATTGAAATTAAAAAAGGCAAAACTTGGAAATTGATTGGTAATTGTGGCTTTCATGGTATTGACACAAAAAATCGTTGTGGCGAAGTTGGCATTGTGATTGGCGATAAAACCGAATGGAACAAGGGCTACGGCGCAGAAGCCATGACATTATTGCAACGACATGGTTTTGAAACTTTGAATTTGAATCGTGTATATTTACGGGTGTATGCAGATAATGTAAGAGCAGTCCGTTCGTATGAACATGCAGGCTTTGTGTTAGAAGGACGTTTGCGCGAAGCCAATTATAAACATGGCAAATATGAAGATGTTTTATTGATGGGTGTGTTACGCTCAGAGTGGAATGCTCGCAAGAAAAAGAAGGAGAAATAAGTAATGCAACATGTTCATCACGACCTGAAAGTGTACGGCGGGATTAAATTATTCGGCGGCACTGGCACACGCGAATTAACTCAAAAAATTGCGGATTATCTTGGCTTGCCTGTCAGCGGGCATGAAGTGATTGAATTTCCGAATGAGAATTTATTTGTCAAATTAAAAGGCAGTGTGCGCGGACAAGATGTGTATTTGATTCAAACCACATCATCTCCAGTACACCGCAACTTGATGGAATTATTAATTACGCTTCAAACCTTGCGTTTAGATTCTGCCGCGCGTATTACAGCAGTTGTCCCATATCTATGTTATGGTCGTTCCGATAAAAAAGACCAACCGCGTGTGCCGATTACTTCACGTTTAGTCGCAGACATGATTGAAGCCGCTGGTGCTGACAGATACATGACGCTTGATCCGCATGCCGGACAAATTCAAGGCTTCTTTTCTATACCGGGAGATGTATTAACCGCCTCGCATTTATTAATTGAATATGTAAATCATAACCTTCGAGAAAGTATGCAAGACCCCGTTGTCGTCTCTGTGGATTTGGGCTTTGCTAAAAAAGGTCGCAATTATGCGGCAGATATGAACATGCCGATTGCATTTATTGAAAAACGCCGTCAAGGTAACGATGCCAAAGCCGAAGCATTAACTTTAATCGGCGAAGTAGAAAATCGTGATGTCATCATTGTAGACGATGAAGTAGATACGGGCGGCTCGATTGCACAAGCAGTCAATTTGGTCAAAAGCAAAGGCGCACGGGAGGTGTATTTAATCTTTGTGCATCCGCTTCTTTCAGCCAATGGCGCAGAACGACTCGCTTCTTTACCTATCAAACAAATTATCACAACAGATACAGCTCCGCTTTCAGAAGAAAAATTAAAACACCTCGAAGGAAAAATCACCATCCTTTCTGTAGCTTCATTATTAGGCGAAGTTATCAAACGCGCACACGAAGGGCGTTCTGTGGGTGAAATGTTCAACGAATAAAAGTTAGAATGTTTGAAGGTTTGAAAGTTGTTATAACTTTTCAACCTGGAAACTTTCTAACTTGTAAACTACAACTATGCCTGAACTTCCCGAAGTTGAAACCGTTGCACGAAGAATAGAAAAAGATATCCTTGGCAAAACCATCGTCTCTGCCGATGTGCGTTGGGCGCGAACTTTAGCAACCCCATCCGTAAAAAAATTCAAAGAGCAGATCAAAGGACAGAAGATAAAAGGCATTTCAAGGCGGGCGAAATACATCAATATCTTGCTAGAAAATTACAATCTCCTAATACATTTGAAAATGAGCGGCGATTTGACCGTGAGAAAAGGTAAAATTAAACCTGAAAAACACGACCGCCTCATTCTTGACCTCAAACTGCCCAACAGCGGAATCAGTCAACTTGCCTTCAACGACACTCGCAAATTCGGCAAAGTTTGGCTTACCAATCAACCCGAAAAATTTTTAGGTAAGTTAGGTCCAGAACCTTTAGAAAAAGATTTCACATCACAATGGTTATATGAAAATTTGCGAAAGCGAAAACGCCAAATCAAACCATTGTTATTAGATCAAACATTTTTAGCAGGCGTTGGCAACATTTATGCGGATGAGTCTTTGCACATAGCAAAAATCCACCCGCAGGCGTTGTCTAATGTTGTAACGCTGAAACAGGCTGAGGCGTTGCATGAAGCGATTGTGTCAGTTCTAAAAGAAGGAATCCGCCGTAATGGTGCATCTATTGATTGGGTCTATCGCGGTGGTGAATATCAAAATTATTTTCGCGTGTACGACCATGAAGATGAACCTTGTATGGTGTGTGGCACAAAAATAAAAAAGATCGTCCTTGGGCAACGTGGAACTCATTTTTGTCCGAAGTGCCAAAAAGTTGAAAGGAAATAATATGGAACTTAATTTCGCAATGACAACTATTCCTACAATTTTATTGTGGGTGATTGGTTTGGTTGTATTTGGCATTGGGGCATTGCTTGGTTATGTAAACATGAATATTGATGCGCGTAAAAAAATTGATGCGATGGAAACGAATGCAGAAATTATGCGCACCGAATCTGAAAGAAAACTTGCCGATGCTGAAAAGAAATTAGAAGAAGCACAATTGTTGCGTGCCAATACGCCTGGCGGTGTGGATTTTGAAAGCTTATTGCGCCTGAAAAAAGAAAATAATAAAGTAGTGGTTGAAATGGATGGGAAGATATTGAGTGGTGCATTATCACCAGATGGAAAAAAACGTTTACTTGAATTAATTTCACATGTGCGCCCGTTTATCGAAGGTGGGCAACCCGCTCAACAACCTGCTGTTAAACATGATGTAAAAACACAACCGCCTCCACCTTCTTTTACACCTGCTTCACCTGTGACAAGTGAGGTTAAGCCTGTATCTATTTTTGCAACTGGTAAACCTGCAAAAAAACTTGACCCCGAAAAAGAATTTGCATTGTTAAGCATCGTGCAACAAATTGATTCTGTATTGCAGAAAAAATTAGTAGGCACACCGCTAGAAGATAAAAAAATCTCTTTGAAAGATTCACCTCAGGGTGCTGTGGAAGTACATATTGGTTTACAAAAATACGATTCCATCGATGACGTGCCAGATGAGAAAATCAGATCTATTATCCGCGCTTCCATTTCGGAATGGGAAAATAAACATATTCCGGGTTTGTAATAATTTTTGCTAAGACTCTTCTAAATTTAGAACGAGAAGCGGGAGAAGCATTAGCTTACAAACCCGTTAATTGTCTAACAATCGTAGGGTAATCGTAGGTTTTGCGTCAA
>ERZ761610.709-NODE-709-length-22919-cov-15.450709_pt1 | contig 22919 bp, 20 predicted proteins | sample MGYA00512164_ERZ761610 | MGnify/ENA primary metagenome ERZ761610 (study PRJEB28899, sample SAMN02850038) | bioreactor sludge metagenome | biome: EBPR Sludge; feature: EBPR Bioreactor; material: flocular biomat | place: Australia: Thorneside Wastwater Treatment...
AGCATCATCACCACGAACAGGAACAGCACCATCACCGCGCCGACGTAGACCAGGATCAGCGTGATGCCGAGGAACTCGGCGCGCAGCAGGATCCACAGCATCGCGCTGGTGAAGAAGGTCAGCACCAGGCTCATCGCCGCGTGCACCGGATTGCGCAGGGTGACGACGGCGCCCGCAGCCAGCAGCAGCAGCGTGGACAGGGCGAAGAACAGGATCAGCTCATAGTTCATGCGTGCGGTCTTCAGCGGAAGGGCGCGTCTTGCGCACGAGCGGCGGCGATCTCTTTTTCGAAGCGATCGCCGATGGCGAGCAGTTGCTGCTTGCTGACCACGTTCTCGCCGCGTTGCTCGAAGTGATATTCGAGGATATCGGTCTCGACGATCGAATCGACCGGACAGGACTCTTCGCAGAAACCGCAGAAGATGCACTTGAACAGATCGATCTCGTAGCGCGTCGTGCGCCGCGTGCCATCTGCCCGCTGTTCGGAATCGATGGTGATCGCCAGCGCCGGACAGACGGCTTCGCACAGCTTGCAGGCAATGCAGCGTTCCTCGCCGTTCGGATAACGACGCAGCGCGTGCAATCCGCGGAACCGGTTCGATTTCGGCGCCTTTTCCTCAGGGTAACGCAGCGTGTATTTGGGTCGGAACATGTAGCGACCGGTGACCGAAAGGCCGACCAGCAGTTCCTTCAGCATCAGGCTTTTCAGGTAGTGGGTGATGGCGCCCATAGCGAGTTCTCTCCGGCTCCTAGACGCCGCGTTCGACGATCTTGGTCACGATCAGGATCGCGATGACGGCGATCCATACGATGGTGATCGGGATGAACACCTTCCAGCCCAGGCGCATGATCTGGTCATAGCGATAGCGCGGGAAGGTGGCGCGGAACCACAAGTAGCAGAAGGCGAAGAATCCGGCCTTGGCGAACAGCCAGACGAAACTCGGCTCTCCCAGTGGTCCGCCAATCCAGCCCTGCAACGGCGACAACCAGCCGCCGAGGAACATGATGGCGGCGAGGAAGCTGACCAGGATCATGTTGGCGTATTCGGCGAGGAAGAACACCGCGAAAGCGGCGCCCGAATACTCGACATGGAAGCCGGCGACGATTTCCGATTCGCCCTCGGCGACATCGAACGGTGCGCGGTTGGTCTCGGCGACGCCGGAAATGAAGTAGATGACGAACATCGGCAGCAGCGGCAGCCAGAACCACTCGAAGAAGCCGGCGTTGCCCGCCTGCGCCAGCACGATCTTCTCGATGTTGAGGCTGCCCGAGGCGATGATCACGCTGACCAGCGCGAATCCCATGGCAATTTCGTAGGACACGATCTGCGCCGCCGAGCGCATGGCGCCAAGGAAGGCGTACTTGGAATTCGACGCCCAGCCGGCGAGCAGCACGCCATACACACCGAGCGAGGTCATCGACAGCAGGTACAGCAGGCCGGCGTCGATCTGCGACAGCGCGACGCCCTGGTCGAACGGGATCACCGCCCACGCCGCAAAGGCCGGCGCCAGTGTCAGCACCGGCGCCAGAAGGTAGAGGAACTTGTCGGCGTTGGTCGGAAGGACGATTTCCTTGAACACCGCCTTCAAGGTGTCGGCGAACGGCTGCGCCAATGCCAGCGGACCAATCTCGGTCGGACCCAGGCGCACCTGCATCCAGCCGATCACCTTGCGTTCGGCGAGCGTGAAGAAGGCCACCGCGATGATCAGCGGAACCGCAATCAGCAGGACCTTGATCAGCGTCCATACCAGCAGTAGCAGGTCATCCATTTTTCACCCGCTCGATCTGGATGCGCACGCCGGTGACCGGCAATGCAGCGGTTGAAGCAAAACCGGAGGCCACGCGGCAGACGCCGCGAGGAACTTCGGGCGAGGCCACGCAGGCAACCCGTTGTGCGCCAACCTTGACCTCGCCAGACTGACCGATACCCAGCGCCAGCGCGTCTTGCGGATGCAGGCGCAGTTCGCCGTTTTCCCCGAGCACGGTGCCTTGCAGCGCAGGTGCGCGGCGGACCACGGCATCGACACGGTAGATCGGCAGGTAACGCTGAACCACCAGCCCGTCGCCACTGGCAACCGCGACCGGCGAGGGCAATGCCGTCGCGTCCTCGACGATGCCGCCGCTGAGCAGCGGGCGTACCTTGGCGTGCAGCGTCGCAAACTCGTCGAAGTCGAAACCGGCAAGGCCGAGCGCAGCGCCGAGTGCGCGCAATACACGCCAGCCGGGCCGCGTCTCTCCGGGCAGTCGGGCGCCTGCCGCGACCGACTGCAGCGTGCCATCGACATTGACGTAACTGCCGTCGACTTCCGGGGCGAGCCCGATGGGAAGGATGACGTTGGCGCTGGATTCCAGTGTCGGATGCGCGAAGGCGGCAAACGCGAGCACGAAATCAGCCTGTCCGAGTGCGCCCATCGCCGCGGCGCCATCGGCGAAGTCCTCGGGCGCTTCGGCGCCGTAGAGCAGGTAGGCGCGGCGAGCGTTGCGCAGCGCATCGAGCGCGTTGAGACCTGGCGCCGCGCTGCTGCCTGATGCGCCACGGTGCGGCACGCAGCCAACGCGCCACGCAGCGGCGCCATTGGCGCCCTGCGGCATCTCGTCGAAGGCGCTGCCGCTGTTCTCCGCGATGAATCGGGCCACGCGGCGCAGCAACGAAGCCGCTGGATGACGTACGGCGTGGTCGCCGAACAATACGCGACTGGGTTCGTGCGCGTGCAGACTGCGGGCGATCGCCTGCGCCTGCTCCTGGTGAGTGGATCGGGCAGCCCATTCATCGATTTCGGCGCTGAAAACCACGCCGCGCAGTTGCGCCAGCGCTCGCGCCACGGCCGCGAGGTCGGCGACCTGTTGCGCGGGATCGCCGATCAGTTCGTGACCCAGGGAGAAGTGGTGATCGAACGCGAGCGGATTGATCGCGTGGATCTCGGCGCCGTGTTTCCACGCCTTGCGGATGCGGTGGCCCAGCAGGGGGGCATCGTGTCGCGGATGACTGCCGACCAGCAGCAGCGCGCGGGTGTGCGCGTATTCGGCCAAAGGCGCGGCGAAACCGGGCGCCACAGGCTGAACGCCATCGTCGCTGAAATCGAGTTGCTGCAATCGATGGTCGATGTGCGGCGATCCCAGGCCACGCGTCAGCGCCTGCAGCAGGAACAGCTCTTCGGCGCTGCAAGCGGCGCTGGTCAAAGCCGCCAGCTGATTGGCGCCATGGCGCGACACGGCTGCGCGCAGGCCATCGGCGGCGGCCTTGATCGCTTCATCCCAACTGACGTCGATCCATTGCCCGTCGCGCTTGATCCGCGGTGATGTCAGGCGCTCGCCGTGGGTCAGTCCCTGATGGCTGTAGCGATCACGGTCGGACAGCCAGTTTTCGTTGATCGTTTCGTTGTCGCGCGGCACCGTGCGCAGCACCTCACCGCGGCGCAGGTGCAGGTAAAGGTTCGAGCCCAGCGCATCGTGGTAACCGATGCTCTCGCGCGCGATCAATTCCCACGGCCGGGCACGGAAGCGGAACACCTTGTTGGTGAGCGCGCCGACCGGGCACAGGTCGATGATGTTTCCGGACAGCTCCGAGCGCAGCGAGCGACCGATGTAGGTGCCGATCTCGGTGTGTTCGCCGCGGAACATGCCGCCGAGTTCGGTGGTGCCGGCGATGTCGTCCATGAAGCGCACGCAGCGCGTGCAGTGGATGCAGCGCGTCATTTCGGTGGCCACCAGCGGGCCGAGATCCTCATCGGGAACCACGCGCTTGCGTTCTGCGAAGCGCGACACCGAGCGCCCGTAACCGATCGCCACGTCCTGCAACTCGCATTCGCCGCCCTGATCGCAGATCGGGCAGTCGAGCGGGTGGTTGACCAGCAGGAATTCCATCACGTTGCGTTGCGAGTCGAGCGCGCGCTTGCTGCGCGTGTACACCTTCATGCCTTCCATCACCGGCGTGGCGCAGGCCGGCATCGGTTTCGGTGCTTTTTCGACATCCACCAGGCACATGCGACAGTTGGCCGCGATCGCCAGCTTGTCGTGGTAGCAGAAACGCGGAATCTGGATGCCGGCCTTGTCGGCGGCCTGGATGATCATCGCGCCCTTGGGCGCCTGCATGACCTGGCCATCGATCTCGATGTTGACCATGTCCGGGGCGGTCGGGGTGGTCGGCTGTGCGCTCATGCTGCACTCCTCAGCGCATCGTCCACGATCGATCGTTTGTGCGTCACGTAATACTCGAATTCGGGCCAGAACTGTTTCAGCATGCCTTGCACCGGCCACGCGGCCGCTTCGCCGAAGGCACAGATGGTGTGGCCCTCGATCTGTCCGGCGGCGCTCTTCAACAGATGCAGATCCTCGATCGTCCCAAGGCCTTCGCTGATGCGCTTCAGTACGCGATACATCCAGCCGGTGCCTTCGCGGCACGGCGTGCACTGGCCGCAGGACTCGTGGTAATAAAAGCGGGCGATGCGCGTCAGCGCGCGCACCATGCAGGTGCTGTCGTCCATCACGATCACCGCGCCGGAGCCGAGGCCGGAACCGGCCTTTTGCAGCGCATCGAAATCCATCGTGATGTCCATCATCACCGATGCCGGCAGCACCGGCATCGACGAACCGCCGGGAATCACGCCCTTCAGCTTGCGCCCGGGGCGCAGACCACCGGCCATTTCCAGCAGGTCGCGGAACGGCGTACCCAGCGGCACCTCAAAGTTGCCTGGATTGCGCACATGTCCGGACACCGAGAAGATCTTCGGACCGCCATTGTTGGGCTTGCCGATGTTCAAGAACCATTCGGCGCCATTGCGGATGATCGCCGGCACCGAAGCGAAGGTCTCGGTGTTGTTGATTGTGGTCGGCTTGCCGTACAGGCCGTAGTTGGCCGGGAAGGGCGGCTTGAAGCGCGGCTGACCCTTCTTGCCCTCGAGCGACTCCATCAGTGCGGTTTCTTCGCCGCAGATGTAGGCGCCGGCGCCGAGCGAGGCGTAGACGTCATAGTCGAAACCGGAGCCGAGGATGTTCTTGCCCAGCCAGCCGTGCTGATACGCCTCGGCGATGGCGGCATCGAAGCGTTCGAACGGCTCGTTCTGGAACTCGCCGCGCATGTAGTTGTAGCCAGCGGTAGCGCCCATCGCCCAACCGCCGATGATCATGCCCTCGATCACCGCGTGCGGGTTGAATCGCAGGATGTCGCGGTCATGGCAGGTGCCGGGTTCGGACTCGTCGGAATTGCACAGGATGTACTTGTTGCCCGGCGCGTTGCGCGGCATGAAGCTCCACTTGAGGCCAGTCGGGAAGCCGGCGCCGCCGCGGCCACGCAGTGCCGAGGTCTTCACCGTGTCGATCACCTGCTCGCGCGTCCAGCCCTCGGTGAGGATCTTGCGCAGCGCTTGGTAACCGCCCGATTTCAGATAGCTGTCATAGCTCCACGGCTGATCGAAATGCAGCGTGGTGAAGCAGACGTTGTGGGCCTGGGGTACGAGGCCAAGGGGATTCATCATGCTCGTCACTTCAGGGCGTCCAGGATCGCGTCGACCTTTTCCGGTGTCAGGTGTTCGTGATACTCGCCGTCGACCCACATCATCGGCGCGCGCACGCAGCCGGCCAGGCATTCTTCTTCTTCGATGAGGTGGATGCGGCCATCCGGCGTGCTTTCGCCGGTATGAATGCCGAGCTTGTGCTCGACGTGCTCGACCAGCTTGTCGGCGCCGTTCAGCCAGCACGAGATATTGGTGCAGATCGACACTTTGTGGCGCCCGCAACTGCCGATGTGGAACAGCGAATAGAAGGTCGCCACTTCGTAAGCCTGGGTGCTCGGAATGCCGAGGTAGGCGGCGACCGCAGCGATCAGTTCATCGGTCAGATGGCCCTGATTCTGGTTCTGGGCGATGCGCAGGCCAGCCAGCACGGCGCTGCGCTTGCGGTCGGCCGGGTACTTGGCGATCCAGGCGTCGAGCTGGGCGCGGCTGTCGGCGGACAGCAGCTCGCCTGCTTCCACAACTGCCGGAATTGCCTGCAGATGGCGGGCCTTCATCGATCAATCTCTCCGAACACGATATCCAGCGTGCCGATCACGGCGACCACGTCGGGCAACATGTGGCCGCGCACGATCTCGTCCATCGCCGAAAGATGCACGAATCCGGGTGCGCGCAACTTGACGCGGAAGGGCTTGTTGGCGCCGTCGGCGATGATATAAGCACCGAACTCGCCTTTCGGCGCTTCGACTGCGCAGTAGACTTCTCCCGCTGGCACCGAATAACCCTCGGTGAACAGTTTGAAGTGGTGGATCAGCGCTTCCATGTCGTCCTTCATCTCGACACGCGACGGTGGCGCCACCTTGAAGTTGCGCAGCATGACGTCGCCCGGATTGGCGCGCAGCCACTTGACGCACTGCTGCATGATGCGTGCGGACTGGCGCAGTTCCTCGACGCGGCAGACGTAGCGATCGTAACAATCGCCGTTGACGCCGACCGGAATATCGAACTCGACCTCGCCATAGGCCGCATAAGGCTGCTTCTTGCGCAGATCCCAGGCGATGCCCGAAGCGCGCAGCATCGGGCCGGTCATGCCCATGCGCAGCGCCATTTCCGGCGGCACGACGCCGATGTTGACGGTGCGCTGTTTCCAGATTCGGTTGTCGGTCAGCAGGGTTTCGTATTCATCGATCTTGTTGACGAAATCGCTGCAGAAGGCTTCGAAAAAGTCGAGCATCGTGCCTTCGCGCCACTCGTTGCGGCGTTTCAGGTCGGCGCCCTTGGTCCAGCGGCTTTCCTTGTACTTGGGCATGCGCTCGGGCAAGTCGCGATAAACGCCGCCCGGACGGTAGTAGCCGGCATGCATGCGCGCGCCGGACACCGCCTCGTAGGCATCCATCAGTTCCTCGCGCTCGCGAAACGCATACAGGAACAGCGTCATGGCGCCGAGATCGAGGGCGTTGCTGCCGAGCCACAGCAGATGGTTCAGGATGCGCGTGGCTTCGTCGAACAGCGTGCGGATGTATTGCGCACGGATCGGCGCCTCGATGCCGAGCAGGCGCTCGATGGCGCGCACGTAGGCGTGCTCGTTGCACATCATCGACATGTAGTCGAGGCGATCCATGTAGCCAATCGACTGGTTGTACGGCTTGGACTCGGCCAGCTTCTCGGTGCCGCGATGCAGCAGGCCGACGTGCGGATCGGCGCGCACCACGGTTTCGCCGTCGAGTTCCAGCACGAGGCGCAGCACGCCATGCGCGGCGGGATGCTGCGGGCCGAAGTTCATCGTGTAATTGCGGATCTCGGCCATCAGTTCTTTCCAGCGGCTTCGTTCTGCGCCTGCAGGTAGCGCGAGTCCTCGCGCACGACGCGTGGCACACCCACGCGCGGTTCGATCGACACCGGCTCGTAGACCACGCGACCTTTTTCGGGGTCGTAACGTACCTCGACATTGCCGATCAACGGGAAATCCTTGCGGAACGGATGCCCGATGAAGCCGTAGTCGGTGAGGATGCGGCGCAGATCCGGGTGGCCCTCGAAGATGATGCCGAAAAGGTCGAACGCCTCGCGTTCGAACCAGTTTGCGGAACCCCAGATATCGACCACCGAGGGAACCACCGGAAGGCCATCGTCGGCGGCGAAATAGCGCACGCGCAAGCGCATGTTGTGTTCGAGCGACAACAGGTGAACCACCGCGGCAAAACGGTTCGGAATGCCGGGCGGCCGCGGTCGGTTGTCCCAGGCGAAGCGGCCCGGGCCTTCGCCGAGCACACCGCGACTGAAGCCCTGGTCGGTCACGGCATCGGTTTCCCACTCGTCCTGGCCATAGGACAGATAGTCGACGCCACACAGATCGGTGAGTTGTTCGAAGCGAAACGCGGGGTCGTCGCGCAACGCCTTCATCACCTCGAGCACGCGATCGACCGCTACTTCGATGGTGTACTGACCGAGTGCATCGCGCACACTCAGGATGGCGTCGCCGAATCGGGACTGGATCTGCTCCAACAGCGGGTTGCGTAACTCGGACATGGAATGGGCTCTGGCCTGACTAGCGCGCAATCGTGTTGGTGCGGCGGATCTTGGCCTGCAACTGCAGGATGCCGTAGACCAGCGCCTCGGCGGTCGGCGGACAGCCGGGAATGTAGATGTCGACCGGAACCACGCGATCGCAGCCGCGCACCACGGAGTAGGAATAGTGGTAATAGCCCCCGCCGTTGGCGCATGAGCCCATCGAGATGACCCATTTCGGGTCGGGCATCTGGTCGTAAACCTTGCGCAGCGCCGGCGCCATCTTGTTCACCAGCGTGCCGGCCACGATCATCACGTCCGATTGCCGCGGGCTTGGGCGGAACACGACGCCGAAGCGGTCGAGATCGAGGCGCGCGGCGCCGGCATGCATCATTTCCACTGCGCAGCAGGCGAGGCCGAAGGTCATCGGCCACATCGAACCGGTGCGGGCCCAGTTGATCAGCAGATCCGCCGAAGTCACCGCAAACCCGCGCTCGATCAGCGGATTGTCCGCGTTCGGGCGCAGGATGTCGTCGACCGTGCCGATCGGCTCCGGGTTGTGAAAGTGCTCTTTCACTCCCATTCCAGCGCTCCCTTCTTCCATTCGTAGATGAAGCCGACCACCAGCAGGCCGAGAAAGATGCTCATCGACGCGATCGCCGCCCAGCCGAGTTCGTCGAGTACCACTGCCCACGGGAACAGGAAGGCAATCTCGAGATCGAAGATGATGAACAGGATGGCGACCAGGTAGTAACGCACATCGAACTTCATGCGTGCGTCTTCGAAGGCTTCGAATCCGCACTCGTAGGGCGACAGTTTTTCGCCCCCCGGTTTGCGTGGCCCGAGTACCGAGCCGGCGACCAGCAGCGACACGCCGATGACGGTTGCAACAACCAGGAATATTGCGATGGGGAGGTACTGCTGAAGATCCATGCCTGACCAGCTCCGGCTGAATTCAAACCCCTTGAAGCCGCAACCCGGCACGGGGCCGGGCTACGGAAGTATCAGATTGGTGCCGGCGGACGGACTCGAACCGTCACGGGTTGCCCCACTACCACCTCAAAGTAGCGTGTCTACCAATTCCACCACGTCGGCATTTGGAGTACTTAGATCCAGATCAAGTCTACTGCGGTTTGGCGTCGTCTTCGCCGGATTCGACGGCCGGTGTTTCGCTTGTTTGCGCCGACGGCGAGGCCGCTTCCGGAGCCGGAGTTTCCGCGTTCGACACCTCGGGAGCGCCCGCCGCGGGCACCTCGCTGGTGGTTGACGCCGACGGAACTTCGGAAGTGCCGCCTGCATCCGGTGCCGCCGGGACTTCACTGCCCGCAGCCGGAGCGGCCGGCGTGGGCAGTTGGCTCATGACACCGAGCTCGGCGGACGCATCGCGCACCGTGCCGATTCGCGTCTCGTAGACCGCCATGCCCATGCTCAGCACGAAGAATGCGACCGCCAGCCACTTGGTGGCCTTGGACAGGAAATTGGATGAACCGCGGGCACCGAAAACCGTGCCCGATGCGCCCGAGCCGAAGCCCGAGCCGGCAGCAGCACCCGAACCGCGCTGCAGCATGATGAACGTGATCATCGCGATCGCGATGACCAGGTAAACGACAATAAAAGCAATCTTCATAATGGTTTTTTACTCAACCGTCCTGGTTGGCTGCGCGACAGATGGCGTCGAACTCGGCCGGAATCAACGACGCGCCCCCGATCAGCCCGCCGTCGACATCCGGCTGGGCAAACAGGTCTGCAGCGTTGGAGCCTTTGACGCTACCGCCGTACAGGATCCGACAAAGACTGCCGAGCATAGCATCGCGATTCGCGATCGCGCTACGGATCAGCGCGTGCACGGTCTGCGCCTGCTCTGGCGACGCGGTACGTCCGGTGCCGATCGCCCAGACCGGCTCGTAGGCAATCACGGCACGCGCCAGCGACGCAATTCCGGCAGCATCGACCACCGCTTCGAGTTGGCGCAGCACCACAGTGTCGGTATCGCCACGCTCGCGCTCGTCGAGTGTTTCGCCGAGACACAGCACCGGCGTCAAACCGACCGATTGTGTGCGCAGGAACTTCGCGGCAACCACCGCGTCGGATTCGCCAAACACATGGCGACGCTCGGAATGTCCGACCAGCACATACTGGATGCCGAACTCGGCGAGCATGTCCGCCGAAACTTCGCCGGTGTAGGCGCCATTGGCATAAGCGGCGACGTTCTGCGCGCCGAGTCGCAGCGGCGTTCCGGCCGCACTCGCCTGCACCTGCGCCAGATGGACAAAGGCCGGCACCACGCCCACATCGACGTTGACGTTGACCGCGGCCACGCGTCCGGCAGCCTCCGTCCAGGTTTGAACGTCGGCGCGCGTGCCGTTCATCTTCCAGTTACCCAGAACCATCTTGCGACGCATCTGCCGGGCCCTCTCGCTTCGGCCGCGGACCATAGCGGGCATGGACTCGACGGATCAAGACGCGCTGGCCGTCACAGTCGGTTGCACAAGGCGTTTTCCTTGTCCTTTCGGCCGTCCGGCGCCTACAATGGGCGGCTGTCACGATCCAGGTCGGGATGCGGGTCCCATCGACTCCGTGCCGATGCTCTGCACCAGGTGTGCAAATCGCGACAGACCGCTTCGGCGCTGCACCTCAACGCAAAAGGGCAGCGGAAGCGGAAGCGCGTCTTGCTCGGTAGATCGGACTGAGGCAGTCCGTCCCACTGGGCTTGGCGTTTGTCCTCATCTACGACAAGGAGTTCGTCATGCCTCTGAATGCCACCCAGTCCGGCGCGATCATTGCTGCCCATCAGCGCGGCGCCGCCGACACCGGATCGCCGGAAGTCCAGGTCGCCCTGCTCACTGCGCGTATCGAGCAGCTGTCGGTCCATTTTGCCGATCACAAGAAAGATCACCATTCCCGCCGCGGCCTGCTGAAGCTGGTGAATCAGCGCCGCCAGTTGCTTGCGTACCTGAAGCGCAAGGACGACGCGCGTTACCGCGCGCTCATCGAGAAGCTCGGCCTGCGTCGCTGACGCGCCCGCTGCGAATCATCCGTTTCGAATCTACGCAAGGACATCCCCAGTGGCGAAGGTCACCAAGCAATTCAAGTACGGCGAGCACCTGGTAACTCTGGAAACCGGTGAAATCGCCCGTCAGGCAACTGCGGCGGTCATGGTCAGCATCGGCGATACCGTTGTGCTGGTCACGGCGGTTGCCGACAAGAAGGCCAAGGAAGGTCGCGATTTCTTCCCGCTGACCATCAACTATCAGGAAAAGTTCTATGCCGGCGGCCGTATCCCGGGTGGCTTCTTCAAGCGCGAAGGTCGTCCGACCGAGCGCGAGACGCTGACCTGCCGCCTGATCGATCGTCCGATCCGCCCGCTGTTCCCGGAGGGCTTCTATCACGACGTCCAGGTGATGGCGACGGTGCTGTCGATGAACCCGGACATCGACGCTGACATCCCGTCGCTGATCGGTGCCTCCGCTGCGCTGAGCTTGTCGGGTTTGCCGTTCGGCGGTCCGATCGCCGCCGCCAAGGTCGGTTATGCCGACGGCAAGTACCTGCTCAACCCGACCGCGACCCAGCTCAAGACCTCACAGTTGGAACTGGTGGTTGCCGGTACCGAAAAAGCGGTGTTGATGGTCGAGTCCGAAGCCCACCTGCTGAGCGAAGAAGTGATGCTCGGCGCGGTGATGTTCGGCCACAGCGAGATGCAGGTCGTCATCAACGCAATCCGCGAGCTGGTCGCCGAAGTGGGCACCACGCCGTTCGTGTGGAAGGCGCCGGTCGAGCTGTCGGCGCTGGAAGCCGCGGTGCGTGAAGTCGCCGAGGGCCCGTTGAACGCCGCTTACGACATCCGCGAAAAGCCGGACCGTCGCGCCGCGGTATCTGCAGCCAAGGCGGCAACGCTGTTGGCGCTGGGTGGAGAGAAGGCCACCGAGGGCGGCTGGACCGACGCCCAGGTCGCGCGCAGCTTCGAGAACCTGGAGTACGCGCTGGTGCGCAACCGCATCATCGAGGGCCGTCCGCGCATCGATGGTCGCGACAGCAAGACCATCCGTCCGATCGCGGTCCGCGCCGGCCTGTTGCCGCGCACCCACGGTTCGGCGCTGTTCACCCGCGGCGAGACCCAGGCGATCGTCACCGTCACGCTGGGCACCAGTCGCGACGCGCAGATCGTCGATGCCGCCGAGGGCGAATCGAAAGAAACCTTCATGCTGCACTACAACTTCCCGCCGTACTCGGTCGGTGAGATCAACTTCATGCTGGCGCCCAAGCGTCGCGAGATCGGTCACGGCCGCCTCGCCAAGCGCGGTGTCGTCGCGGCCATGCCGTCGATGGCGGACTTCCCGTACGTGGTGCGCGTGGTCTCCGAAGTCACCGAATCAAACGGTTCCAGCTCGATGGCCTCGGTGTGCGGTGCGTCGCTGGCCCTGATGGACGCCGGTGTGCCGATGAAGGCCCCGGTGGCCGGCATTGCCATGGGCCTGATCAAGGAAGGCGACAAGTTCGCCGTGATCAGCGACATCCTCGGCGACGAAGATCACCTCGGCGACATGGATTTCAAGGTGGCCGGTTCCTGGGAGGGCATCACTGCCCTGCAGATGGACATCAAGATCGACGGCATCACCGAAGAGATCATGAAGGTGGCGCTGACCCAGGCCCGCGAAGGCCGTCGCCACATCCTCGGCGAAATGGCCAAGGTGATCGACGCCCCGCGTTCGGAGATGAGCACCTACGCGCCACGCCTGTTCACCATGAAGATCCACCCGGACAAGATCCGCGACGTCATCGGCAAGGGCGGTGTCACCATCCGCGCGATCACCGAAGAAACCGGCGCGATCATCGACATCCAGGACGACGGCACGGTCACCATCGCGTCGAACAACCAGATCAACGCCGACGCCGCGCGCAAGCGCATCGAGCAGATCACCGCCGACGTCGAACCGGGCCGCATCTATGAGGGCAAGGTCGTCAAGCTGATGGACTTCGGCGCTTTCGTGACCATCCTGCCGGGCCGCGACGGCCTGGTGCACGTGTCGCAGATCAGCAACGAGCGCGTCGAGAAGGTCGGCGACAAGTTGAAGGAAGGCGACGTGGTGCGCGTCAAGGTGCTGGAAGTCGACAAGCAGGGCCGCATCCGCCTGTCGATCAAGGCTGTGTTCGAAGACGAGCAGGCGGCAACCGCCTGAGCGGAATCGACGCGACCCTGAAGTCGCGGAGCAAGGTCGAAAACAACGGGTCCTGCGGGGCCCGTTGTTGTTTGCGGGGGAGCCATTGGGGGCGCCGGCGCTCTCGTGGGTGCAGAGTCGTCTGCTCTTGTGGGTCCAGACTTGTCTGCTCTTGTGGGTCCAGACTTGTCTGGACGCTGTTGATTGCGGCACTTCGAAAGAGCGTCCAGGCAAGTCTGGACCCACCAAGGCTTATGGTCAGATCTGCACATCGCGGGGACGCTCATCACATGGCACCGAGCCACCCACTTGCCGTAAGCTGATCGCCTGACCTTCAGGCGGGACCCTTGGACGTGAGCGCGGTCGTCCGTTTTGCCGAGTACGAAGACATCCAACGCCTGCCCGAGCACGTCACGGGAGAAATCCTGTTCGGCCAGCTGCACACGCAGCCACGGCCGACTTCGCGGCATGCGGGGGTTGAGACCGGCATCGCCGCCGAACTCAGAAATCCATTCGGCATCGGCCGCGGTGGCCCCGGCGGCTGGGTCATCCTGGTCGAACCCGAGTTGCATCTGTCCGGGCATGTCATGGTCCCCGACCTCGCCGGCTGGCGCCGCGAGCGCCTGCCACTGATCCCCGACGGACCAGTTGAAGTGGTTCCGGATTGGGTGTGCGAGATCCTCTCGCCATCGACTGCGAACAAGGACCGCAAGATCAAACGGCCGCTCTACGGGAAACTCGGTGTCGGCCATGCCTGGTTGATCGATCCGAATGCCAAGACCATCGAGGTCATGCGCTTTGCCGATGGTCACTGGGTACTGCTCGGCACTTTCGGCGACGACGATTCGATGCGTGGCGAACCCTTCGACGCCGTGGCGATCGATCTCGCGCCGTTGTGGGCGTGGTAGCCGGAACCCGCGCTGACTGCGCTCTTGTGGGTTCAGACTTGACTTGACGCCGTTGATCCAGTCGCGTAGTTCGGAACCCTCGCGAAACGCGAGGATTCCGCCGTCGGGGATCGCGACACGTTCGACGGCGGAATCTTCGCCTGCGGCGAAGGTTCGCCCTACGACGAATGGCTTTCCGCGTACGCTTCGTTGCACTGCAGCATCCTGTTAGCATTCGCGCCACCTATCAGCTGGAGCGCGCCCGTGTCCGACCCCAAAGCCGCGTGGATGCCGGATTGGCAATCCATGCAGAAGCAGTTCTTCTCGGCGTGGACCGATGCCGCTCGAGGTGGCGCTGCACCGTCGATGCCCGTGCATGAAGGATTCGATGTCTGGTTGAAGCTGTTCAATCAGCAGAACTCGGGCAACGAAGTGCTCGACAAGGTGGTCGGCAGCGCCAAGCAGTTCGCCGAGTTCATGCAGGGTGTCGTCGGTCAGCTGGCGACCACGCGCCCGGATTTGGCCACGCCTGGCGTCATGCGCGAAGCGCTGGAGAAGGCCATGGGTGGCCTGACCGCCCACAAGAATCCGGTGATCGACGCCCTGCGCGGCATCACCAGCGAAGGAGCGAAAGGCTTCGAGGACATGTACCGCGAGTGGATGAAGGTCGCCAAGCCGCTCGAGTCCGACGCCCGCAACTACCTGTCGATGCCCGCGTTCGGCATGAATCGCGAATCGACCGAGCGCCAGCAGGCGCTGATGCAGGCTTTCGCTGATTACCAGGACCAGAACACGCGCTACAACACCTTGATGTTCAAGGCCAGTCGACTCGGCCTCGACAAGTTCGAATCCAAGCTCGCCGAGCGCAGTGAGCCGGGTCGCGAGATCACCAGCATGCGCGGCCTGTACGATGTTTACGTCGACGCCGCCGAAGAGGGCTACGCCGAAGTCGCGCTGTCGGATGAATTCCGCGAGGTCTACGGTGCCATGGTGAACGCGCAGATGCGCGTGCGCCAGATGATCCAGGGTGAGGTGGAGCGCTCCACTGCCGCGCTCGGTATTCCGGGCCGCACCGAGCTCGACTCGGTGCACAAGCGCATGCACGATTTGCGCAAGCGCGTGGCGGACCTGGAGGAAAAGCTGGCCGCGCAGGCAAACACTGCACCGGCTGAGGCGGTGACACCGACCGCTGCACCGAAGCCGCCCAAGGCTGCAGCACCCGCCAAGCCGAAGGCCGCCGCAAAGCCCAAAGCTGCCGCCAAGGTCAAGCCAGCGGCTGCAAAGAAGGCACCGGCCGCGGCCGCGACGCCGGCGGTCAAGAGCGTTGGCGCCGCAGCGCCGAAATCGTCCACTCGTCGTAGCCGGAGCTGATCGCCATGGGCCCTTTGCGTATCGACCCCAAATCCGCTTTCGAGGAAGTGGTCCGCTACAGCCAGAAATTGACCGCCGGCGCCGACGTGCTGCGCAAGGTCGATGATGTCGAGTACGGTGCCACCGAAAAGGAAGTCATCTACCGCGAAGACAAGGTCGTGCTGTATCGCTTCAAGGGCGATCGCGCACCGACCAACAAGACGCCGACGCTGATCGTCTACGCGCTGGTGAATCGCCCGTTCATGACCGATCTTCAGGCTGACCGCTCGCTGGTGCGCAACCTGCTGGCGCTTGGCGAAGACGTGTACCTGATCGACTGGGGTTATCCCGACGCCGCCGACCGCTACATCTCTCTGGATGACTACATCAACGGCTACATCCGGCGTTGCACCGACGCCGTCGCCAAGCGCCACGGCCTGAAGGCGATCAACATCCTCGGCGTCTGCCAGGGCGGCGCGTTCTCGCTGTGCTTCGCCTCGATCTATCCGGAGAAGGTCAAGAACCTGATCACGATGGTGACGCCGGTCGATTTCCACACACCGGACAACATGCTGTCGCATTGGACGCAGGGCATGGATGTCGATCTGTTCGTCGACACGCTCGGCAATGTGCCGGGCGATTTGATGAACTACTGCTACCTGACGCTCAAGCCCTTCCGCCTGAACCACCAGAAGTACGTTGGCCTGGTCGATATCCTCGACGACAAGGCCGAACTGGAGAACTTCCTGCGCATGGAAAAGTGGATCTTCGACTCGCCGAATCAAGCCGGTCAGGCGTTCCGCGAGTTCATCCGCGATTTCTACCAGGGCAACAAGCTGGTCGAGGGCGGCCTCAAGATCGGCGACAAGGATGTCGATCTGAAGCGCGTCACCATGCCGGTTCTGAACATCTACGCCGAGCAGGATCACCTGGTTCCACCCAGTGCATCGATCCCGATGAAGAATCTGGTCGGCACCAGGGACTACACCGTGCTGGCGTTCAAGGGCGGCCACATCGGCATCTACGTGTCCGGTCGCGCCCAGCGCGAAGTGGCGCCGACCATCCACAGCTGGCTCGGCAAGCACGCCTGAGAGCAGTGAGGGTGAACAGGGAGTCGCGAGTGGCGGGTGCTGTTGGAGGGCGCCGCGCCTGCGGCGCCGCGCCTGAGTTGAAGGTGTCGAGACCCGCCTGAGTCGCTCAAGGGCAACAGCAGCCACGCAAGCGCGTGGCCTTCCGGGCGGTCGAGCGCCCGCCAATCTGTCCTATGCTGCCCGCATGGCGAGAAACCGATCGATCCCAGTTGCGCCGCCCCGAAGCAAGCGCCGCTGGCGGCGTTGGCTGCTGATTCTGTTGCTGCTGCCGTTGCTCCTCAGCCTGCTGCTGGTACTGGTCTTCCGTTTTGTTGCGCCACCGCTGTCGGCGGTCATGGCGCAACGCATCATCGAGGCGCGCCAGGCTGGCCAGGACGATTTCCGCATCGACTACCAGTGGTGCGCGTTCGAGTCCTTCGGTCCTTATCTGCCGCTGGTGGCGATTGCATCCGAGGACCAGCGTTTTCTCGAGCACCACGGCTTCGATACCGTCGAAATCCGGAAGGCACTCGACGATGCCGAAGATGGCGGTCGACTGCGTGGGGCCAGCACGATCAGCCAGCAGGTGGCGAAGAACCTGTTCCTGTGGAATGGCCGAAGCTGGGTGCGCAAGGGGCTCGAGGTGTATTTCACGGCGCTGCTGGAACTTGCGTGGCCCAAACGCCGTCTGCTGGAGACCTACCTGAACATTGCAGAGACCGGTGATGGTGTGTTCGGATTCTGCGCGGCGTGCGAGCGCCGTTTCGGCAAGCCCTGCGTCACCCTGGCGCCGTATCAGTTGGCGCTCATGGTGGCGACGCTGCCCGATCCGCGCCGGCGTCGTGCCGACCAGCCGACGCCCTATCTGCATCAGCGCGCGACCTGGATCGTGCGCCAGATGGAGCAACTCGGCGGGCCGGCATTGCTGCAGCGGATGGAGTCGGGGAAAGCGGCGGAGTAGGGGCGGACGAGACGGTTGGCGCGTCCCATCGTGCGTGAAGAGCGGGGAAGGGGGCAGGGGGCAGGGGTTCAAGTCCGCGTCATGGGCAGGCCGTGTCGCGAGGTTGGGCCCCTGCTCCCTGCCCCTTGCCCCGCTTTCATGGCATCCCAGCGATCGCCGCCCGTCCGCGGTGCACCCATGACCGCGCGCCTCCCCCGCCGCGCACTGCACCTGGTGTCCGCCAGCGGCGGCGGCATGACCCGGTTTGCGCGCGACCTGCATGCGCGTGGCGACGGCCATGTCCTGTTGCATGCTTCGGCGGATACCTGGGTATTGGAGACGGGACCCGGCGCGGTCGTTCAATACACGCCTTACCAGGTCGCGCCGGCTGCGCAGGCCGCCGACTGGCTCGACGCGTTGATCGCCAACAGCAAATGCGAACTGCTGCACGCGCACTACCTGCACGCACACACGCTGCCGCTGCTGGAAGCCTGGGCCGCACGCAAGCGGCCGTGGATTGCCAGCCTGCACGATGTCGGTTTCCTGCGCGCTGACGCATTTGCCGGCGCCGTGGGCTTGCCGCAGGTTGACGCCGCATGGAGTGCGCGCTGGCAGCGGGTACTGAGCCAGGCATCGGCGATCACGGCACCTTCCGCGTTCCTCGCCCACACATTCGCGGCTGCCTGTCCGGGACTGAGTGCAGAGGTCGTCGCACCCGGCGTTGCGCTGCCCGAGCTTGCAGCACGTCCGCATCGCCCGCTGCGCTCGATCGCCGTCGTCGGCGCGCTCGGCGCGCACAAGGGCAAGGACCGACTGTTGCAGTGGCTGGCCGATCCTGCCGCGGCGCGCTATCGCTGGACGCTGATCGGCTACACCGAGGACCAGTTGCAGCCGGGCTGGCTTGCCGATGGCCACCTGCGCGTGCACGGCCCGTTTCTGCCGGAGCGCACCGCCCATTGGCTGCGCCACTACGACGTCGACCTGGTGCTGTTCCCGAACCGGCTCGCCGAGAGTTTCAGCTACGCGCTTTCGGATGTCTGGGCAGCGGGCGTTCCGGTGCTGGCGCCGGATGTCGGTGCGCTCGGCGAGCGCGTGCGCAGGCACGGCGGTGGCGCCGTGCTCGAATGCCCGGACGACGCGAAGTCGCTGCACCAGCAACTCGCACTGCTTGCTGAGGACGCGGGCGCGCGGCTTTCCGGCTGGCGCAAGGAAATTGCCCAGCGGCGCACGAGCATGGTGCCAAGCACATCTTCGATGGTGGAGCGCATGACCCAGGTCTACGACAACATTCCTCACTCGATCGATAGCGCAGCCATCGCCGCGGTCGAAGCCCTGCAGCCCTATCTGCGCAGGCAACTGGACGACACCGTATTCCGCCACGAGAACATCCGTCTGGCACGCGACAACGCGCAGGTCCGTGGCTGGGCGCGCAAGCTCGAATCCGACGTGGCGCGTCTCGAGACCGACCTGGCCAAGCTGACACGGCTGCGCGCCGAACTCGATCAGCGCCTGGGCGAACGCGACGACGCCATCGCGGAATTGCGCGATCGCAATCGCGCCATCGAACGCGATGCCGCCGAGCTACACCAGCGCAATCAGGCGGTGGAGGCCGATGCCGCGATGCTGGCCGCGCAGGCGACAGAACTCGCGCAACAGAACGCGGCGAATCGCGCAAGCATCACGGAACTATCGGCACATCGGCAGCATCTCAGCCAGCAACTCGGCGAGCAGCAACAACGCAACGCACTGCTCGCTGAAATCTGCGACACCCAGGCCGGAGAACTTGCCATCATGCGACAACGCATTAATGCATTGGAGTCCGAAGTGCGGCCGCTGCGGATCAAGGGCGCGCGCTACGATCGTGTATTGGCATGGGTGCCTTCGTCGCTGCTCTCGGCGCTGCGCGGTTTGCGTGAATCGTGGCGCAGGCGCCAGCCGTTGGGGGTGGGCCGATGAGCGCGATCAAGGACGTGGACGTGCAAATCGTCGCCTGGCACAGCGATGCGGGCCAGTTGCGCCGCTTGCTCGACAGCCTGGCGCTGGAAGCTGCGGGCGCAGTCGCGCTGCATGTGGCGATTGCCGACAACAGTGTCGACCGGGCTGCCAGCGACGCGCTGCAAGCGCTGGCGGCGCCCTACGCAACCCGCTTCGCCTCGCTGCGGGTGCTCGTCAATGCCGAAAACGTGGGCTTCGGCCGCGCGCACAACGCGCTGGCGCGGGATGCCCGCAGCGACTGGCTGTTGCTGCTGAATCCGGATTCGGCGCTGCTGCCCGGCACGCTCGATGTGCTGCTGGCGCGGGCGGCAACCGATGCCGTTGCCGCAGCTTTCGAGTGCCGCCAGCAACCCTTCGAGCACCCGAAGAACTATCACCCGATCACACTGGAAACCGAATGGTGCAGCGCTGCGGCGCTGCTGCTGCGCCGACGTGCCTTCGACGAGGTGGGCGGTTTCGAATCGCATTTGTTCCTCTACGGCGAAGACGTCGATCTCAGCTGGCGACTGCGCGCGGCCGGCTGGAAATTGCGCTTCCTGCCGCAGGCGCTGGTGGTGCACGACAGCTATCGCCATGCCGGCGAGGTCAAGCCGGCCCAGGTCGCCGGCGGCACGCTGGCCAACCTGCTGCTGCGCATGCGCTACGGCAGTTGGCGCGATGTGCGCGAAGGTTATCGGCAGTTGCTGCGCGAGATTCGTGTCGGCAACAGCTTTCCTGGCCGACGCCGGGCGCTGCTCGGTAACCTCGGCAAGAGCCTCAAGCTGCTGCCGCATTTCCGGCGCACGCGGGTACCGGCCGACGACAATTTCGCGCCGCGTTTCGCCGGCTGGGACTTCGAGCGCCGGCGCAAGGGTGCGTTCTTCACGCCGCCGGCCGTGGACAGCATGCCGCTGGTCTCGATCCTGATCCGCACGCACCGGCGTCCGCAGTGGCTGCGGGAAGCGCTGATCTCGGTCGAGCGCCAGACCTGGCCGAACATCGAGATCGTCGTCGTCGAAGACGGCCCTGACCACAGCCGGCGCATGCTGGACATCGAATTCGCGCATCTGAAATCGCGGCTGCGCTATGTCGCCACCGGCACCCCGGTGGGTCGCGCGCGCGCCGGAAACCTGGCGCTGTCGCTGGCGCGCGGCGAGTGGCTGAATTTTCTCGACGACGACGATCTGCTCTACGCCGACCACGTCGAGAGCCTGATCGCCGTGGCGCAAGCCGAGGCTGTGCCCGGGGTTTATGGGATCGGCTGGGAGGTGCCGACCGAGGTCGAGAACGAACAGCCGCTGCGCTACCGCGAACACGACTGGCTGCTGCGCTTCCAGATGCCGTTCAACCACGCCACGCTGTGGGTCGAGAACTTCATGCCGATCCAGACCGTGCTGTTCCACCGGCGCCTGTACGAGCGCCACGGTGGTTTCGCCGAAGACATGGATCAGCTGGAAGACTGGAACCTGTGGACCCGTTACACGCTGGAGGATCGTTTCGTGCTGGTCGACAAGACCACCAGTCTGTATCGCGTGCCGGCCAAACCGGAAGTGGCCGAGCGCCGTCAGCAGGCGCTCGACCAGGCCTATCTCGACGCCCGCGAGCGCCAGGCGGCGATGCGCGCGGCGCTTTCTCCGGCGGCGATCATCGACGAGGTGCGCACTTCGCATACCTTGAACGCACCGCCGAGCACGCGCCACCTGGCGCGGCGCCTGGCCGAACGATTCCTGGCCGGGCGCTGGCTGGTCAACTGGATGCTGCGGCGGCGCGGCGTGGCGTGAGGCGGCTCCCTGGTCATTGCGAGGAGCGTAGCGACGAAGCAAACCAGTGCCTTTGCCAGGCTTTCGTCGAGCCGCGAGCAACGTCACTGGCTTGCTTCGGTCGTTGCCGCGGTTGCGGCAACGACCTCGCAATGACGATTTACAGAGATACGTCCACGAGAAGAGGGCGGAAATAGTCCAGCGAAGCGTTCGCAAACCGCGCTGAGTTAGGATCGGTACATCGTGCTTGGCGAGCTTCAGATGCGCATACCCCGCGGCTACCATCCGGGCGAACTGAGACTCGGCGAGGAAATTGTCCTCGGCGAGCTCATCGCCAATCACCTGACGCGCGTGCTGCGCCTCAAGCGTGGCGACATCGTGCATGTGTTCAACGGCGATGGCCGCGAGTATCGGGCGTTGCTCGAATCCATCGAGCGCCGGCGCACCAGCGTGCGCATCGAAGCCGAACTGGCGCCGATACGGGAGTCGCCGCTGGCGCTGACGCTGGCGCAAGGCATCTGCCGCGGCGAGAAGATGGATCTGGTGCTGCAGAAGGCCACCGAGCTCGGCGTGCACGCGCTGCAACCGCTGATCAGCGAACGCACCGAGGTGCGCCTCGACGCCGAGCGTGAGGCGCGGCGCATGGCGCATTGGCGGCAGGTGGTCGCATCGGCCTGCGAGCAGAGCGGGCGCGCGTTGCTGCCGGCGCTGGAATCGCCGCAGCCACTGCCGGCATGGCTCGGCAGCCTTGGGCCACCCGACGATCCGCACGCCTCACTGCGGCTGATGCTCGACCCGGAGGGCGAAGTCGGTCTGCGCGATCTGCCGGCGCCCAGGTCCGCGCTGCTGGCTGTGGGCCCGGAAGGCGGGTTCAGCGACAACGAGCGCGTGTTGCTGCAGCGGATCGGTTTCCGCACCTTGCGCCTCGGTCCGCGCGTCCTGCGCACCGAGACCGCCGGGCTGGCGGCGATTGCGGTGCTGCAGTCGTATTGGGGTGACTTGTAGGAGCGACGTGCACGTCGCGACCGATGTGCGCCGGAGTCTGCGGTCGCGACGTACACGTCGCTCCTACCGGAGCGTGGACTTGTAGGAGCGAAGTGCACGTCGCGACCGGTGTGCGCCGCAGTCTGCGGTCGCGACGTTCACGTCGCTCCTACCGGAGCGTGGACTTGTAGGAGCGACGTGCACGTCGCGACCGATGTGCGCCGCAGTCTGCGGTCGCGACGTACACGTCGCTCCTACCGCGCGAGGCTGTCGAAGATCGATTCCACCGTGGCGCGGTCGCGTTCGAAATAGAACTCGGCGGGTGCCGTGTACAGGAGGAAGCTCAGCGTGCCGTCGTTTCCCTCGGCGAGCAGCAGCCCGCGATAGTGCAGGCCCGCGCTCGTATCGAAACCGAGCTCCGCGCGAAACCCGCTGCGCCCGTTCAAGCTTGCCGGGCGCAGATCGCGTGCGACGACATTGGACAGTCCCGACGCGCGCAGACCTTCGACGATCAGTTCGCCGATCTCGATGCTGCTCAAGCCCGCCCGGAAGCGCGCGCCTTCGTCCTGTTCGCCACGCAGGCGCGCGCGGAACACGTGTTCGCCGGGCTGGATGTCGGTGTAGATGCGCAACGCATTCAGGCTGGCGCCGTCGCGCGTCCACAGGCGCTGGCCGCGGAAGCCGAGATCGCTCCAGCTCTGCGGTGTTCGCAGCGCCAGGCCGTCAACCGTCTGTGCGCCGGGTTTGATCAGGGGCGAAGAGCAGGCGCTGAGCAGGGCGAGCGACAGCCCGAGCAGACATCGCCGCGCAGCCCCTGTGGGAGCGACCTTGTGTCGCGAGCTC
>ERZ761610.711-NODE-711-length-22903-cov-758.293461_pt1 | contig 22903 bp, 20 predicted proteins | sample MGYA00512164_ERZ761610 | MGnify/ENA primary metagenome ERZ761610 (study PRJEB28899, sample SAMN02850038) | bioreactor sludge metagenome | biome: EBPR Sludge; feature: EBPR Bioreactor; material: flocular biomat | place: Australia: Thorneside Wastwater Treatment...
CTCACAAGAAAGCGCGCAACGAGGTCGGCCTCTGGTTGGCCGACGATACCCAGGAAATCACCCGCGGATCGGTCAAGCTGCTCCGCGAGTACCTCGACGACAAGCGCCAACACGAGCACGACGAGCGCAATTCCGACACGGTCGAAAGTACCAGCAGCGCGCGGCCAGCGGCAGGGGAGGGCGAGCAAGCCACCCACTCCAGGAGAGAACCAAAGGCAGCCGACCCGGAGAGGCTGAGAAGGACCATCGTTCACGTGCAGCATGACGGCCGTCCTGCCCGCCTCATCCTCAATCGCCGCCCACCACTCGAAGGCCATGCCTGGTTGAAATACGAGGATGACGGCCACGAGCTCGCTGCCGATCTCGCTCAGGTCCAGCTCGTGGCCCTTCTGGAAGGCTGACCGGCCAGCCTCGCGAGCGTCACCCAAGGAACCCGCCTCATGCGGGTTTTCTTCTTGGCGCCGGCAGGTAGCGGTCACGCCGAGACAACGATTGATGCATAATAACAATATTATTCTTCTTCCTACCATTTGCCGTGGGAGCCGCGAACATGGAACTCAACAAGGACATTCGCGACCGCATTCTCGCCGCAGCCGATGCGCTCTACGAGCAGGCCGGTCGGGCCTCGTTTCCGACGGTAGACTCTGTTCGCAAGGTCGCCAAAGTCAACATGAACGACGCCGCCACCACCATGAAGGAATGGCGACGTGCTCAGACCGCCCAGGCGGCGCCGGTAGCTATCACCGTCCCGGAGGCCGTCCATCAACTTCATAGCCAGGCGTTGGCCGCCTTGTGGCAATCCGCCCAGAACACAGCCAATGAGTCACTGCGGGCCGCGCAAGCGGGCTGGGAAGCTGAACGTGCCGAAGCCGAAACCATCAACAAGCAACTGGGCGACGCCTACGACGCTCAGGCGGTCGAACTGGATGCCGCCAATCGCCAAATCGATGAGCTGACCGCCAAGTACCAGGCAGAGCAGCAGCGAACCACCGAACTCGCGCAACAGATTGAGCAAGCGCAGAAAGCCACGCTGGTTGCCGAAAACCGGGCCGCCATTGCCGAGCAGCGTGCCGTGGAGATCGAACGTCGCGCCGCCGACTTGCGGACCGAACTTGACCTGGCCCACCACGATGCTGTCCAGACCCGCACGGAACTGGCTGACGTCCGTCAGGCTCAACAAGAGCAACGCAAGACTGCCGCCCAGGAGGCTCTCCGCGCCGCTGAACGCCTCACCGCCACGCAGGCCGAGCGCGACGAAGCCCGCAAGGAAGCTGCCAAAGCCCGCGAGGAAACCGCCCACTGGCGTGGTCAGGTCGAGGCGTTGAAGGAGCAACAGCGCAGCTTGCTGGCAGCGATCAAAACAGGCAAGAAGCCGGGCGGGGCAGGGGAGTGATGTCGGCAGAAGACTGATCAACCGAAAAGCGTTGCGATAAACTTCTCTGTTTTTCTACTCTACCCGACTGGGTCATGAGCTTCTTTGAATACGCTGCTGTGATATTGGAACCGGATATGACCGTGCGGTCGGACAGGAGCAAGGCATGAAACAACGCCTCCTTGTGATGAACGGCCAGAAGATCGTTCAGCATGAGCAGGAAGGGCGGTGGCTGAACGACAAGGTGGAGAAAGCCGGACTCGTGAAGCCCGGCATCTACAACCTCTATCTAGCCAATCCCGCCGACAAGACCAAGACCCTTGACGGCGTGATCCTGCACGCTGACAAAGACAATGTTTTTCAGCAGGTCGGCAAGACTGTCGTCAAACATGATCGGGTGGATTTCGTTAAAGCACCTGCAATCGGGAGCCAATCCAGGATCACTTATGACCAGGGCAAAGCCATGGTTTCCGTCGCCTCGCATGCGTTGAGCCGTGGCGTGTCCCGATGAACTGAATTTAGCCGCTAAACATCGGTTGACGCAGCGGACGGTTCCTGATCTCTTACCTGCCATTCAAGGGGTCAGCTCACGAAACGGAAAAAATCGTACGCCAAGGACGCAAGCAAAAATCACTTAAACAATACAAGCTATTTGTCATTATTCTGAGGTATCAGCCGGTAGTTCTATTCACCATGAAACGCGTCGCGCTCGATGGCAAGCGAAGCAAGCTCTTCGTCGGACACCTTGATTCCTGACGTATAGGCGTTTTCATCAATCGCAGCCTGGATTCGCAAGCCTGTCGCGGTTGTCGTGTTACCGATCAGGTTCACCACCACCTGTCGACTGACTAGCGGTCGTCCGCGCCAGTTCGCGGTGATGTGGCAGAACATGCGATGCTCAATCTTGTTCCACTTGCTGGTTCCGGGCGGGAGATGACAAACCTGAACCGTCATGCGCAGTTCATCCGCCAGTTTCTGCAACTCCCTTCGCCATAGACGCACGCGATAACCGTTGCTGCCACCGCCGTCCGCGGTGATCAGCAGACGGCGAGCATTCGGGTAGGTCACCTGTCCCATTTCACGCCACCAGCGCCGGATGCTCTCGACGGCGAATTCGGCGGTATCGTGGTCGATACCGACACTGACCCAGCCTGTATTGGTGGTCAAGTCATAAACCCCGTAGGGTGCGACCTTGCCAAGTTCACGGTCAATGAAGTCATGAACCCGCACTTCTTCTGGTTGTCCCTTGGGTTGCCACTCTTTGCCGCCGTTCTTGTCTTGTACTGACAATTGACCTGCATCAATGCCTGATGGCCTCGTGATGTGCTCCTATCCGGAAGGCGTTGTTAGTACCGGGGAAGCAGATTTCTTCCCGTTCGAACGTCGATCACGCGCCGTGTCATGCGGCTAACAGCCAAAACAACAGATTTCCCACAAGTGGGGGGCGAACCATGAAACAGATTGTTTCGAAAAAATGGGCCTTCGCAGCTGCCGTGATCGCGTTGGCGATCAGCGGCCTGAACGCCGAGGAAGCAAAACCAGAAAAAGCGAAGGCGCTCGAAGAGGGACCGATGCAGATTGGCGGTTCGTCGCCAGTCGGCGGGATCGACATGGTACAGACGCTGAACCCGAAGTCGCCGGCAATGACCAAAGCGGATTTCGAGGTTGGCAAGAAGATTTACTTCGAACGTTGCGCCGGCTGTCATGGCGTGCTGCGCAAGGGCGCGACCGGCAAGCCGCTGACGACCGACATCACCCTGGAGCGCGGTTCCGAGTACTTGCGTACCTTCATCTTCTACGGGTCGCCGCAGGGCATGCCGAACTGGGGCAGTTCGGGCACGCTCACCGAGAAGGAAGTGGACGTCATGACGCGCTACATCCAGCATGAGCCGCCGACACCGCCGGAGTATGGGCTGAAGGAAATGAACGCGACCTGGAAGCTGATCGTTCCGCCGTCGCAGCGCCCGAAGAGCAAGATGAACAACCTCGACCTGGCTAACCTGTTTTCGGTGACGCTCCGCGATGCGGGAAAGATTGCGCTGATTGACGGTGCCAGCAAGAAGATCGTTGACGTGCTCGATACCGGCTACGCCGTCCACATCTCGCGCATCTCCAAGTCCGGTCGTTACCTCTACGTGATTGGCCGTGATGCGAAGATTGTGCTGATCGATCTGTGGATGGAAAAGCCCGCACCGGTGGCCGAGATCCGGGTGGGTCTCGAAGCACGTTCGGTCGAGACCTCGAAGTTCAAGGGTTATGAGGACCGCTACGCGATCGCCGGCACCTACTGGCCGCCGCAATACACGCTGATGGATGGCGACACGCTCAAGCCGCTGAAGGTCATTGGCACGCGTGGCATGACGTCGGATACCAACGAGTACCACCCCGAGCCGCGGGTAGCGGCGATCGTCGCCTCGCATTATCACCCCGAGTTTCTGGTCAACGCCAAGGAAACCGGCATGGTGCATATGGTGGACTACAGCGATCTCGAAAACCTCAAGGTGAAAATGATCAAGACGCCGCGCTTCCTGCACGATGGCGGCTTCGAGTCGACCGGTCGCTACTTCATGGACGCGGCCAACGCCTCGGACAAGATTGCGGTGATCGATACCAAGGAAGGCAAGCTCGCGGCGGTGGTAGCGGTCGGCAAGACACCCCACCCTGGTCGCGGGGCCAACTTCGTCCATCCCAAGTTCGGTCCGGTGTGGGCAACCAGCCATCTCGGCGACGAAAGCGTCTCGCTGATCGGTACCGATCCGAAGAAGAACAGCAACAACGCCTGGAAAGTGGTGCAAACGCTCAAGGGAGCGGGTGGTGGTTCGCTGTTCCTGAAGACCCACCCGAAGTCGACGAATCTCTGGGTTGATGCGCCGCTCAACCCCGATCCGGCGATTTCACAGTCCATTGCCGTGTTCGACATCAAGAATCTCGACAAAGGCTTTGATCTCCTGCCGATTGGCGAATGGGCTGGCGTCAAGCCGGGCAGCAAGCGAATCGTTCAGCCCGAGTACAACCGAGCTGGCGACGAGGTCTGGTTCTCGGTCTGGAGCAGCGGTAGCGAGGAATCAGCCATCGTCGTCGTGGACGACAAGACCCGCAAGCTCAAGGCCGTGATCAAAGATCCACGCCTGATCACGCCGACAGGCAAGTTCAACGTCTATAACACCCAGAACGACGTGTACTGAGAAGAGGGCTGCTGACCGGATACGCTTGCCCGGTCAGCCAGGGCCCCAGGCGGCCCTGTCCAAGTCCGCTTTTCTTCAAATCAGTGCGTCTTAACCTCTTTTCTGAACGGAGTTCGAGCATGAAAGCGATCCACCTCTGCCTGCTGGCTGCCGCCTGCGTGATGTCCGCCCCGGTCGTCCAGGCTGACGAAGCCCTGGCCAAGTCCAAAAACTGTCTGTCTTGCCACGCTGTCGACAAGAAGGTCGTCGGCCCGGCCTACAAGGACATAGCGAAGAAGTACACCGCCAAGGATGAGGCGATGCTCGCCGAAAAGGTGATCAAGGGCGGCAAGGGTGTTTGGGGTCCGGTACCGATGCCGCCAAATTCTGCAGTATCGCCTGCCGACGCGGAAAAACTGGTGAAATGGATTCTCAGCCTGAAGTGATCAGGGAATCGGGGGGAAATCTGCCTAGCCCAATGCGGGCTTGCCGTCGAGGGGAAGAGGCCACGCAAATACCAAGCTGAGCCGAGTCCGTCCTGGACCTCCGGACATTGCGCATGAGTGCATCTCGACACCACATCAACATTGAGGCCCTTCTTACCAATGTGCCGCTGTTTAATGGGCTCAACACTGACGAGATTGCGCGTCTCGCCCGTGGTACGCGTGAAATCGTCACCACGCGCGGCGACATCCTGTTTCACAAAGGCGACATGCCGACTGGTTTTTATCTGATCCTCTATGGGCAGATAAAACTGGCGTTCACCTCCACACGCCGTGCGGAGAAAGTCTTCGAGATACTGGGGCCGGGTAAGACCTTTGGCGAAGCCGCCATGTTCGTGGACCAGCCGTTCACGGTGTATGCGCAGGCGCTTGCCAACTCGCTCCTGTTGCACATCTCCAAAACCGCGATCTTCGACGAGTTGGACAGTGACCCCAAACTGGTCCGCAGTATGATCGCCGCGCTTTCGACGCGCGTGCACCATCTGATTAGCGATGTGGAATCCTATTCACTCCATTCGGGTTGCCAGCGCATCATCGCATACCTGCTGCGCGACACGCCAGACGTTGCCGAAAAATCGATTACCGTTACACTCACGACCAGCAAGGGAATCATCGCCTCGCGGCTAAATCTGACACAGGAGCACTTTTCGCGCATGCTGAACGAACTCTCTGAAAAAGGATTAATCGTGGTTGATGGCCGAAGGATCCACATTCTAGATGTGGAGCGGCTGCGCAGCCAGGCCCACGGAATGGTGCTGCCACTGGAAACGACAGGACGATCGGCCGCCATCTCCAGTGTATAGGCGTTGAGGATCCTCGCTCACGTCTGCTCTTGCCAAGGATTGTAGGCCCGGGTTTGTGGCCCAAAACATTTCTTCTCAAGCGCAACTCGGCGATTGCGCGGGTCGGTGTCATCGCTTCCCGAAAGCCGCTAAGAGACCGTTAAAGAATAACGTGGACTTTTATGTGGTACTTGGAGTAATGACGTAGTTCCATTCGCCGTGAAATTCGTCCCGTGTGAGGCAAATGGCTGCGAACTCCTCGTCAGATACTTTGACGCCTTTCGGGTACAGGGTCGGGTCCAGCTCTGCCCGGACGGTTAAGCCTCTGCGTGTGGTGGTAGCGGCAATGAGATTGACGATGACCTCGTGACTTACCAAGGGTTTGCCGCGCCAGTTGAGGCTGATGAAGGAGAACAAGCGATGCTCGATCTTGTTCCACTTGCTGGTTCCGGGAGGGAAGTGACTGATCCGGATTGGGATCGACAGTTCGTCAGCGAGGCGCTGCAACTCCAGTTTCCAGAGGCGTACCCGTGAGCCGTTGCTGCCACCTCCGTCTGCCGTGATCAGCAGTTCCTTGGCACCCGGGTAAAGAGCCTTGCCCATTGCCAACCACCAGCTCCGGATAGTGGCTACCGCGAAGCTCGCGGTGTCGTGATCCGTGCCGACGCTTACCCAAGCGCTGTTGTTACCCAAGTCATAGACGCCGTACGGGTTGGCTCGCCCCAGCTCCTTATCGACAAAGTCATGCACCTTGACGTCCTCGGGCTGGCCCTGGGGCCGCCATTCCTTGCCTCCATTTTTGTACTGTCCGACCAGTTCTTTCTTCTTCGTATCAACGGAGATTACAGGTTGCTCCGCGGATAGCGCCGCTTCTACCTTGCCGTTGATATATTCAAACTGGGCGTTACGATCCGGATGATCTCCTCCCTCCAGTGTCTTGCGGTTGCCTTGCAGGCTATAGCCGAGTTCCTTCAGCAAAGCTCCAACGGAGACATGGCTGATCGTGTGCCCATGGCCGTTCAGCTCACGCGCCAGTTGTATCAGGCTCTTGCATGTCCAGCGCAACGGTAACTCGGGATCCCCTCGCGTCACCGGTTCAACGAGGCGCTCCAACGCTTCTCGGACCCCAGGATCGAGTTCGACCAGTTTCTTGCGGCCCGCACCCGGGCGGCGGATCCGGCGCCCATCGACCGTCAGATCTTTCGGCTCTTGTTCCAGTTCCTTGAGCCCGGCCAAGATCGACCCCCGCGCCACTCCGGTGGCCTCATGTACCCGCTTCACTCCGCCGTGCCCCAGTACCTTTGCTTCCGCCGCTGCATACAACCGTCGCTGACGTTCGTCCAACACCCCTTCCAGTGTTCGGTACCGTGCTGTGATCAATTCGTCTGCTTGCATCCATATAGTCTAACATTCGAACCGCAAACGTCCATGTAAATATTTAACGGCTCCTAACGGGATTCTGTTTGACTCGCATGTCGACATCGCCAAACTTGTCGATATGGCTACCGGTGTATGGGTGCCCGCTGAAGGCATATTATGAGGAGCCATCGCGGTCGAACAAGTCGGCTGGACTGGGGGGAGATGTCGAAAGTCTTCGCAGCCTTTGGCGATAAGCATCGACAGCGCATACTGCTGTTTTTCGAGCCGGACCTTGACGCTCTCGGAAATTGACCCCCTTTTCGCTCATAAACCTGACCCACCCGAGAGCGTGGAATGAGCGCTTTGTCGTCATGGTTATGCGCGCGGAATTGCTGCGCACACAACCACTCCCCAGCGTACTCGCCTCTCCACGGCGTCAAGGGTTTGCTGCGCCGGGCTGCAAAAAGCGCAGCCCGCCCTTGACCCCGCTCCGAGGCGAAAAACACTGTTGGCGCGCGCAAAAATTGACTCTGGTGATGGATCAGTTTTCGTGAGCAAAAAAGGGTCAGTTTTGATGAGCGTTGAGGGCCGGACGAGCGTCTCAACGTCGGCCAGATTGCCAAGGTGTCCACGCTGGCTGGTGCGACGGTTTTCCATTACCTCAAGACTTTGCGCCACGCCAACGCATTGCTTTCCAGGAAGGTCGTCGCGGCGCCCGTCTTTTATGCCTGTTTGAAGGACGAATCAGAGAGCGCCGGACTAGTCTGACGGGTTACGCTCGACAATCCGTGTGGCAGGCCTGATTGGAGTGATGAGTGCCGAGGCTCAGAATCACCTTCCGCCAGTCTGCGACCTTTGCCACCGCGGCCCGTCTGGGCAGTCTAACGAAGGCGGCAGACGCGTTGCATCTCACCCAGTTCGCAGTCTCGATCCAAGTGCGAGCGGTAAACCGGCGATTCAGATTAGCTCTGGGGTGGGTCTGTGTCTGGCGATCGGAGAATCGTGCCGAAACGCTGGCTCAGAGCACGCTTTTCGGTGGCAGATTGGGGCAAGCCTAGTATTCCACCGGAAGAGCGCGGGCGTTGACACTGATCCAGGGTGCGATCCGTGGCCTCATGCGGTTGAATTTCCTGTCCACTCTTGCTACGGGTTACTGCACCAGCGGCGTCTCGGCCGCTTCGAGCGCGACGCCTTCCACAGCTGCCGCAGCCGCCAGCACGCACAGATATTGGCGCAACGCCGTCACGAACGCCTGCTGGCGCAGGGCATTTGCAACCGTACCGCGTACCGACTCGAATGACTGCACTACGCCTGGGTCGCGTTCATGCACTTCGACGACATGCAGTCCAAAGCGGCTGAGCACCAGACGCGGCAGCACGCCGACCTCGACATGGCCGAACAACTCGCGCGCAAATTCGGGGGCACAGTCGTTGGCGCTTAGCCAGCCCAGTTCACCACCCAGCTCACCGCTAGGGCAATTGGACAGTTCGCGAGCCAAGTTGGCGAACCCATCGCTGGCGCTACCTTGCATGGCAACGACTCCAGGCGTAACCGGCGGTTTGGGTTTGCAACCCAGACTTCGGGATGGCTTGCGGCTGAGGTCAGCCGTTCTTCAATGCACCGTAGCCCACAGCGCAACCGCTGCCGCAAGGCACGTAATACACGATGCCACCACATTCAAAGCAGCAACCCTCCGAGCATCACCCATAGCGCCGCGGACCCGCCCCAGAGCCGCATCGACTTCCCCACGCACCGAAGCCGCCGCTTCCCTCGCGCCCTCCTGCATGACCTTCGCCATCGCTCCCTTGCTGGCCGCCAGCGACGCATTCAGGATCCTCTCCGCCTTGTCCCTGGCATCATTACCCCAGCGCAGCGCCAAGGCTTCCAGTTCTTCCTTGTACTGATCCAGCATGACTTGTTGGGCCCTGGCACTGTCCTGCAGCAAGCGGGTGTTGATCGTTTGCAGGATCAGGATCGGGTCGTCGCGGCTGACGGCGATGCCGTGCTTGGCGGCGATTTCCCTGATCAGTTCTTCGACTTGGTCGGCCATCACAGCACCGCCGCACTGTCCAGTTGGCTGAAGAGTTGCCCTTTGACGATCTTGAGCCGCTGTCGCGTCATGATTGTCAGGGAGTCCCTCGCCAGCGCCTCGTCGAAGGTCAGACGTTCCTGCAGCATGTCGCTCAGATCGCGGCCGTAGGTGTCTTCCTTGAGGGCCGGGATGTTGACGATCGCCGACACGCGCGCCTTGTTGGCCGTGTAGGCCTTCATCTGCTCGAAGCTCTTGCCCTCGTGCTCGATCGACCCCCAGAACGGATTGAGCCAGACGACGAACAGCGCCTCGGCCGGGAACTGGCTGGCCAACTGGGCGAAGCCGCTGACCGTGTCGAGGAGGGCCTGGCTTCCCGTGATGACGGTATGCACGACCATTTCGTGCCCCATCTCCTGCAGCAGCGCCGGCACCTGGTTGCTGATCAGGTAGTGCGTCAGCGGTACGAAGGAACTGGCGCCGTTGTCGATGATCACGTCGTCTTTCGACGGGGCAATCAGCTCGACCAGGGTATCGAAGTTGCGGGTCTGGATTTCGTCGCCCTGCATGATTTCCAGGAGCCGGACGTTCAGCGCCTTGAAGCCGTGGAAGGTGGCGTTCACCGGGTCGGTATCGATGCACAGGGGCTGTTGCCCCTTGCTGATCTTGTACTGCGCAATCACCGTCGCGATGAACGACTTGCCGACGCCGCCCTTGCCTTGCAGAACCATGTGAATCTTCGCCATCAGAGTAAATCCTCCTTCTTCGGGGTCTTGTTGAATGTGAAGCCGGTCGCGGCCAGCTTCTCGGGTTTCCATTCGGCCGGCATCCTGTCTGACTGCGGGACCAACCTCGGGGCCGCCTGCCTGGACTGATCGGCCACCACTGGCGCCAGCGCTACTTCTCCGTTCGCTGACGGCGACAGGATCAGGCGATTCACGTAGCCGCGAAACGCCTGGTAGCTGAAGGCGACCTTCTCTTCATCGTGCAGCGTTTCCCAGATCGTCTTGACCGGCCAGCCATCGTCGATGGCCTGCTTCACCTCGCCACGCAGAGCCAGGAAGGCCGCCCGGTTGCGCACATTGCCGGCCGGCTTCTTGCGCGCGATCCGTTCAGCGATGCGCGCCGACAAGCTCTTGGCCATCGATCATCCGGCGTTGCTGTTGCCGTTGTTCCGTCATTGTTTCGTCCTCACTGCAGCAGGCTTACCTGTTCTCCACCGTTGTTTGATCGTTGCCAGCCCGTTCCTGCCTTCGCACAACAAAGGATATAACGAATAAAAAGCTACAAGCAAGGGCAGAGACATGCTACCCTTGGCGTATGAAAGGCATATATCGGGGCAGGATATGTGAAGTAGGCCCACCCGCAAGCGGGTCGTCCTTCTTCACGAAGCCCTTATTCGCACTTCGTGCTCAACGGACATCCTGCTCTGCGAGGCAGCCGGCTATCGCCGCCACAACTGGGGGAACGATGGAGAAGGAAAACAAGGCAACGCGCAAAGGCAGTCCGCCGATCAAGGTGTATTGCCTGCCCGAAGAGCGGCACCAGATCCAGGCGAACGCGCAAGCCACTGGCTTGAGCTTGTCGACCTTCTTGTTGAACGTCGGCATTGGCTACCAGGTGCGCGGCATCGTGGACAACAAGCAGGTGGAAGAGCTGGCGAGGATCAATGGGGACCTGGGCCGACTCGGCGGTCTGCTGAAGCTCTGGCTGACCGACGACGCTCGTCTGGCTTCGGTCGGCGAGGCCACCATCCGGGCGGTGCTCGCTCGAATCGAGTCCACGCAGGACCAGATGATTCAGGTCATGGGGACGGTGGTCAGGCCCAGGGCCGACTGAAAAATTTTAGCGGCTAAAACGCAGGGAGGGCAGGCATGATCGTCAAGCAAGTGCCCATGAAGTCGGTCAAGAAGAGCGACTTCGCCGAACTGGTGAAGTACATCACCAACGCGCAGCAGAAGGCCGAGCGCGTTGGCGACGTGACGGTCACGAATTGCCAATCAGACCGCCCGGACGCCGCCATCATCGAGGTCATCAACACTCAGGTCCAGAACACCCGTGCCGAGTCGGACAAGACCTACCACCTGATTGTCAGCTTTCGCGCCGACGAGCCCGACGAAGCTACCTTGAAGGCTATCGAGGCGCGCATTTGCGAAGGACTCGGCTACGGCGATCATCAGCGTGTCAGTGCCGTTCACCACGACACCGACAACCTGCACATCCATATCGCCATCAACAAGATTCACCCCACCCGCTATTCGATTCACACGCCCTACAACGACCACAAGACTTTGGGCGAGCTTTGCGAACGGCTGGAGATCGACTATGGCCTGGGGCGCGACAATCACCAGGCGCAGAAGTGTGGCGCAGAGAACCGCGCTGCCGACATGGAACGTCATGCCGGCGTTGAAAGCCTGCTTGGCTGGATCCAGCGCGAGTGCCTGAAGGAGATCCAGGCTGCGCAGTCCTGGGCAGGGCTGCATGAAGTGATGCGGGACAACGGCCTGGAACTGCGGGCTCGCGGCAACGGCTTGATCATTGCCGACCAGTCGGGAACGGTGGTCAAGGCGAGTTCCGTTGCCCGCGAGTTGTCGAAGGGCAAGCTCGAAGGTCGACTTGGCCCTTTCGAAGCTTCAGCGGAGTGGACGGCCGATCAGGCGGCGAAGCCGGCGCGGCAGTACGAGCCGCGCCCGGTTCGGACGCGCGTCGATACGGTCGAGTTGTACGCCAGGTACAAGGCCGAGCAGCAGGACATCGGCGCTTCGCGTTCGCTTGCCTGGGCACAGGCCCGCGACCGGAAGAATCGCCTGATTGAAGCCGCCAAGCGGACCGGTCGCCTGAAACGCGCCGCCATCAAGCTGCTGGGTGACCCGGGTGTCAGCCGCAAGCTGCTCTATGCACTCGCAAGCAAGACGCTCAGGGACGAAATCGAGAAGATCAACAAGCAGTACCTCAGGGATCGGCAAGTCATTCACGAGAAGTGCCAGCGCCAGACGTGGGCCGACTGGTTGCGTCGCAAGGCCACCGACGGAGATCGCGAGGCGCTGGCTACCCTGCGCGCACGCGATGCTGCGCAGGGTCTCAAGGGAAACACGCTGGCAGCCACGGGTGGCCAGCAGGCTGGCCAGGACCATGAGGCACGGGCCCGGCAGGACAGCGTCACCAAGACGGGAACGATCATCTACCGGGTTGGTTCGTCGGCGGTCAGGGACGATGGCGAGAAGCTAAAGGTCTCTCGGGGAGTTACCCAGGACGGCCTGCAGGCTGCCTTGCGCATGGCGATGGAGCGATACGGGGACCGCATCACGGTCAACGGTAGCGCCGAATTCAAGGAACAGGTCGCCGGCGCAGCGGCGATCGGAAACCTTGCCCTCACGTTTGAAGATGTCGTCCTTGAGCGGCGTCGACAAGCGCTTTTGAGCGAAGCAAACACCGGGGGGCGTGATCGCCAGGAGCAACAGGAAGAGCTGGTGGATAACGGGCCGCGACCGGATGTTTCCCGGGCAGGAGTGGCTTCGCCCGCCGTGTCGGCGACCGGGAAGCACATCGAGAAGCGTGACCAGGGGCGTTCTTTGCATTTCGATATAAAGAACAACATACGATATACTGATCACAAAAGCGGGGCGGAGACTTCCGCCGGCACCTGCCAGGGCGAGGGTCAATCGCCGGCCTTGCTGAAACGCGGCGAGGAAATTCCGGGGCTGCCGACTGACGAAGCGTCCGCACAACGCCAGAAGCGCGTGGCCGTCGGTGATGCCGTCACCGTCACCCAGCCGGGTTCAACCAAGACAAAAGGGCGGAGCAGGTGAAAGACAAATTCAACAACGCCGTCGGTCCGCAGGTACGCGCACCGAAACCGAAGGCCGACAAGATCATCCCAGCCTTGGGTGTTATGTCGCTGGTCGCGGGCCTGCAGTCCGCCACCCAGTTCTTTGCGTACGATTTCCAGTACCAGGCGGTACTTGGTCCTCACCTCAACCACGTGTATGCGCCGTGGTCGATCCTGGGCTGGGTCGGTACGTGGTACGGCCAGTATCCGGACGCCATCATGCGTGCCGGCGGTATCGGCATGACCGTCAGTGCCGCGGGCCTGCTCGGCCTGGCTGTCACCAAGATGGTTCTGGCGAACTCGGCCAAGCTCAACCCCTACCTGCATGGTTCAGCACGCTGGGCGAACGTGCAGGACATCGAGGCTTCCGGGCTGTTGCAGCGGCCGCGTAGCTTCTGGCAGCTCCTCACCGGGAAGGCGCTGCCCACAAGCGCTGGCGTCTATGTCGGTGCCTGGCTGGACAAGCAGGGCAAGCAGCGTTACTTGCGCCACAACGGCCCGGAGCATGTCCTGTGCTACGCCCCGACCCGTTCCGGCAAGGGCGTTGGCCTGGTCATGCCGACCCTCCTTTCCTGGGGCGAAAGCGCCGTCATCACCGACCTCAAAGGCGAGCTTTGGTCATTGACCGCCGGTTGGCGCAAGCAGCACGCGCACAACAAGGTGCTGCGCTTCGAGCCAGCCGCCGCCACCGGCAGTGTTTGCTGGAACCCGCTGGACGAAATCCGCACGGGTACCGAAAACGAGGTCGGCGACGTGCAGAACCTGGCGACCCTGATCGTCGATCCGGACGGCAAGGGCCTTGAATCGCACTGGCAGAAAACCGGCCAGGCATTGCTTGTCGGCGTGATCCTGCATGCGCTCTACAAGGCCCGGAACGAGGGAACGGCGGCGACCCTGCCGGCCGTCGATGCCCTGCTGGCCGATCCCGACCGGGACATCACCGAGCTGTGGATGGAAATGCGCACCTACGGCCACATTGACGGCGAGAACCATCCGGCCGTCGGATCGGCTGCTCGCGACATGATGGATCGCCCCGACGAAGAAGCCGGGTCGGTACTGTCCACCGCCAAGTCGTACCTGGCCCTGTACCGGGATCCCATCGTCGCCCGCAACATCAGCCGGTCCGAATTCAATATCCGCGACTTGATGCACCACGAGCAGCCGGTCAGCCTGTACATCGTCACCCAGCCCAACGACAAGGCCCGCTTGAGGTCCCTGGTGCGCATCATGGTGAACATGATCGTGCGCCTGCTGGCCGACAAGATGGACTTCAAGGACGGCCGCCAGGTCGCGCACTACAAGCACCGCCTGCTGCTGATGCTGGACGAGTTCCCCAGCCTTGGCAAACTCGAAATCCTGCAGGAATCGCTGGCCTTCGTGGCCGGCTACGGGATCAAGTGCTACCTGATCTGCCAGGACATCAACCAGCTCAAGAGCCGCGAAACCGGCTACGGGCACGACGAAAGCATCACCTCCAATTGCCACGTTCAAACCGCCTACCCGCCGAACCGGGTAGAGACCGCCGAGCACCTTTCGAAGCTGACCGGGCAAACCACCGTTGCCAAGGAGCAAGTCACCACCAGTGGCCGCCGCACGAGTGCCTTGCTTGGCCAGGTTTCGCGCACCATCCAGGAGGTGCAGCGGCCCTTGCTCACTCCCGATGAGTGCCTGCGCATGCCCGGCGCGATCAAGAACGCCAGCGGCGACATCGACGAAGCCGGCGACATGGTGGTGTACGTGGCCGGCTATCCGGCCATCTACGGCAAGCAACCGCTCTACTTCAAGGATCCGGTGTTCCAGGCCCGCGCCGCGATCCCGGCACCGCAGAACAGCGACAAGCTGCTGCACGTGCACGCGGTGCCGGCAGCAGAAGCCATCACGATATGAAGCGCCTCCTCAAGCGCGTCAGCGTGGCGACTGCCGTTGCCGGCGTTTCCCTCCTGCTGCTGGGCGCAATGGCCTACGCAAGCGGCGCACGCATCAACAGCACCCGGAGTATTCCCGTCGGCGTGTACTGGCTGAGCAGCGATCCTGTCGTCAAAGGCGCTTACGTCATCTTCTGCCCGCCGCAAGTCGGGGTCTTCGATGAGGCCAAGGCAAGGGGTTACATCGGCGCCGGCTTCTGCCCCGGCGAGTACGGCTACATGATGAAGCGCGTTTTAGCCGCTAAAAACGACGCCGTCACCATCACCGCCGAAGGCGTGCGCGTGAATGGCGAATTGCTGCCATTGAGCGCCCCGATCGAGGCCGATTCGGCTGGCCGGCCCCTGCCGCGTTTTCAGTCCGAGCGCTTCACGCTGAGCGGTTCCGAACTGCTGTTGATGTCGGACGTCAGCGGCATCTCCTTCGATGGCCGTTACTTCGGTCCGATCGATCGTTCGCAAATCAAGGGCGTCATCCGCCCCGTTTTTACGTGGTGAGGAGGAATTCATGAGCTTGTTCATCGCAGGAAAGCACGGCCTGGCCAAGGCCAGGTCTGCCTACAGCAAATCCAAGGAGTAGAGACCATGACTACCCGGAACATCGTTCTGCCCGCCGCGGAGGCTGCCAATGACAGTGCGGTCAGCGATACGGCCAACGCCGCCGCCGTGCTGTACGAGAAGCTCGCCGACGCGATGACTCCTGGCTATCAAGCCGAGTTCGATCCCGAAGAGGCCGAACAGGCCGGCGCTTTCGTCGAGGACGCCCTGAGCGAGCAGGACGCGGTCGAGAGCGACATTGACCTGCTCGATGCCACGGCGCCGGCCGCCACCACCGAGGCGAAGGGGTAAGGACGATGGCCGAGACCAAGAAAGCATTTCACGAACAGGTTGCCGAGCGACTGATCGAGCAATTGAAGCAAGGCACCGCGCCCTGGCAAAGACCGTGGCATCCGGGCGAGCCGGGTTCCTTCATCCCGATCAACCCGACCACCGGCAAGCGCTATCGGGGCATCAACGCCATCCAGTTGCTGGGCCAGGGTCGCACCGATCAACGCTGGATGACCTACAAGCAGGCCGCTGCTGCCGGCGCGCAGGTGCGCAAGGGCGAGAAAGGGACGCCGATCCAGTATTGGAAATTCAGCGAAGAACAGGCCAAGACCGACGAGGCCGGCAAGCCTGTTCTCGACGCCCAGGGCAAGCCGGTGAAAGATGATGTTCGTCTGGAGCGGCCCAGGGTGTTTTTTGCCACCGTGTTCAATGCCGAGCAGATCGACGGCCTGCCACCGCTGCAGCCGCGCAAGGAGCAGGAATGGAATGCCCTCGAACGCGTTGAACACATCCTGCATGCCTCTGGTGCGCTGATCCAGCACGGCCCGCAAAACCGGGCCTTCTACCGGCCGGGATCCGACAGCATCCATCTCCCCGAAAAGGGTCAGTTTCCCAGCGCCGACACTTACTATGCGACAGCGCTGCACGAACTGGGACACTGGACAGGCCACCCGTCACGGCTAGCTCGTGACCTGGAGCATCCTTTCGGGAGCGAGGCCTATGCCAAGGAAGAGCTGCGGGCGGAAATTGCCAGCATGATCATGGGCGATGAGCTTGGAATCGGCCACGATCCCGGCCAGCACGCGGCCTATGTCGGGACGTGGATCAAGGTTCTGAAAGACGATCCGCTCGAAGTTTTTCGCGCTGCCGCCGACGCCGAGAAGATTCACGCCTATGTGCTGGCCCTGGAGCAAAAGCAGGTTCAGGAACAGAGCACCGAGCAAAGCCAGGAACCGATCGCGCCGGTGATTTCCGACAGCGAAAACCAGGAGGCAGCCATGCAGACCTTGACGCAGAGCGAAGCCAACGCGCACGAACAGGCGGCCGAACTGGCGCGACTCGAGGAAGAACGGGTTCGCCAGGATCCCGACAGCACCGACGAGCAGATTGCCGTTGCGAGAGAGGCACGCAAGTCGGCCGACCTGGCCGTCGTGCTCAATGACGCCGATATCCAAAGGCGCGTCGCTCAGATCGAGAGCGAGAAGCCGCCGACGCCGACGGTGAACGACGCCGACCAGGCGAAAAAAACCTATCTCGATGTGCCGTACCACCAGAAAGACGAGGCGAAGGCTCTGGGTGCGCGTTGGGATCGTCAGGAACAATCCTGGTTTCTTCCGGCAGGCATCAAGGACATTGCTCCCTTCGCTCAATGGGCACGGAACGCCGATACCGCCGCGGCTCCAGAACGTCCGACCCAGCCCGAGAAGCAACGGACCCAGGAGCGCCAGTATCTCGCCGTGCCCTATGGCGAACGCGCCGCCGCCAAGGCCGCCGGCGCGTTGTGGGACAAGGCCGCGAAATCCTGGTTTGCCGGCGCGAAGGCCGACAAGAGCCGACTGCAACGCTGGTTGCCGGAAAACGTCCCTGGTCAGCAAGGGCCGGCCATGTCGCCGCGAGACGAGTTTGCCGAGGCCTTGCGCTCGATCGGCTGTGTGGTGAGCGGCGAGCATCCCATGATGGACGGCAAGAAACACCGCATCAGCGTCGAAGGCGAGAAGCTCAGCGAGAAAGCCGGTTCTGGCTTCTACGTTGGCCACCTGGACGGCCACCCGGCCGGCTACGTGAAGAACAACAAGACCGGCGTCGACATGAAGTGGAAGTCGAAAGGCTACGCGCTCGACCCCGAGCAGAAAGCCAGGCTTCAGGCCGAAGCGGCCGACAAGCTGCAAGCGCGCACTGCCGAGCAGGAGCGGCTGCAAGAGCAAACGGCGCAGCGGGTGGCCAAGCAGATGGGGCACCTGCTGCCGGTTATCGCACCGACCACTTACATGCAAACCAAGGGAATCGAGCCGCAGGCTGGTGTTTTCACGGACAAGGAAGGCCGGGAAACCTACATCCCGGCGACCGATACCGACGGCAAGCAATGGACGATGCAGTACATCCAGGAGGACGGCACCAAGCGCTTCGCCAAGGACAGCCGCAAGGAAGGCTGCTTCCACGCCATCGGCGGCCTGGACGCCCTGGCCAAGGCCCCTGCCCTGGTCATTGGCGAAGGCTACGCGACGGCCAGCAGCCTTCAGCAGACGCTGGGTTTCGCGACTGTCGCCGCCTTCGACTCGGGCAACCTGCTCCCCGTCGCCAAGGCCTTGCATGCGAAGTTCCCGGACAAGCCTATCCTGATCGCCGGCGACGACGATCGGCACCTCGAAGCCACCCAGGGAATAAACCCCGGCCGCAGCAAGGCCGAGGAAGCGGCCAAGGCGGTTGGCGGCAAAGCCCTGCTACCGATCTTCGCGCCTGGCGAGCAAGCCGAGAGCCCGAAAGGCTTTACCGACTTCAACGACCTGGCTACCAAGAGCGTGCTGGGGCGGGAAGGCATTGAGCGGCAGGTTTGTTCGGTGGTCGATGACGTGATCGAGCGGCATCAGGCGCACGGTGTCGAGCTACCGCAGCAGGTTGAGAAGCGGGAGCAGCGGCTACGCAGGGCGGTGAAGGTGGGGTAATAGGCATGGCGTTGTCGCAAGTTCGCTGCGATGACGCTTGTTTGGTTTGCCTGCGGGCAGAGAGCCATGAACGACCATCTCGCTGATCCTGATCAGCGATTCGATTGCAGCAAACCTGGCTGCCCTGTGGCACGCGTGACGGACCGTTGTGGGAAGCAATCCACGCGTTTGTCCGATAGAGCGGTCGCAACAGCCTTGACCGGCTTGCTTGCACCGACAAGAAACCGGCCGGTCAAGGCAGGCTTTGCCACAGCGTGTGCTATCGCGCTCGCCGCGTACTCTACTGAAACGTCAAACGCAGAAGCGACCGTAGCGTCTCCCAGGTCGTCGGTGGTGGGGCGCAGACGTCCTCGCCCTCGCGACCGCGGAGAATGGGCGCTGCGCGCGTATCGCGCTCGTCGATATGGCGAACGCCCAGTAGCACCTGTGGCCCTGGGGGCTGCGCCAGGACAGAGGCACCGACAAGCTGTTTCCTGCACAGGTCCTGAAGAAAATCCGGTCGACGTACATCGCGCATCGCCCATTGGACATTCCACAGCCGCGCGGTCTTGTCGTCACTCCAGGTGAGGATGCGGCTTTCGTCCGCCGAGAAAAGCGCGCCCCGGACCCAACCCTGGTGCGTGAGCGCCGGGCCGATCTGCGCGCCGGTCGCGACGTTCCACAGCCGCGCGGTCTTGTCGTCACTCCAGGTGAGGATGCGGCTTTCGTCCGCCGAGAAAAGCGCGCCCCGGACCCAACCCTGGTGCGTGAGCGCCGGGCCGATCTGCGCGCCGGTCGCGACGTTCCACAGCCGCGCGGTCTTGTCGTCACTCCAGGTGAGGATGCGGCTTTCGTCCGCCGAGAAAAGCGCGCCCCGGACCCAACCCTGGTGCGTGAGCGCCGGGCCGATCTGCGCGCCGGTCGCGACGTTCCACAGCCGCGCGGTCTTGTCGTCACTCCAGGTGAGGATGCGGCTTTCGTCCGCCGAGAAAAGCGCGCCCCGGACCCAACCCTGGTGCGTGAGCGCCGGGCCGATCTGCGCGCCGGTCGCGACGTTCCACAGCCGCGCGGTCTTGTCGTCACTCCAGGTGAGGATGCGGCTTTCGTCCGCCGAGAAAAGCGCGCCAGAGACCGGACCGCCATGCCCCCGGAGTTCCCATCTAAGTTTGTTCGTCTGAGCGGCCGAGGAAAGCGCTGCCCTGGCCTCGGGGCTCGCCGGCATTAGCCCGTTCTCGCGAGCAGCGAGGATCGACAGCCGCAGCGCGCCCACAAAGTCGCCTTCTGCCAGAACGCGCTCGGCCGTGCGCGCGAGTGTCAAGGAGTGCCCGCGGCCAAGGTTGCGCTGTCCGGTGACGACCAAAGCGGCACCAAGCGCAGTGACCGCTGCAGCAGCAGCGACCAGTCCGCCGATCCAGCGCAGGAGTCGGCGCTGTCGTCGGCGCTGCTCAGCCTCCGCGGCGTCCGCGCGTGTCTCCGCCTCCCGACAAGCGTCGAGGTAGGCGATCCGGTAGTCGCCCTCTTTCCAGCCCAGGTCTGCCCAAAGCCGGAGTTGCTCGGCTGCTCGCAGGCGCTCGCCGCGGTGGACGAGGGTGTCGGCCCGGGAAGCATCTTGCGCATCACGCCATTCGGCTGCCGCCGCCGTTACGCGCTCGAGCAGGCTGAGGTCGTCGCGCCGCTCGGCGATCCAGCGTGCAAGCTCATGCCAGTGGCGCAGGACGGCCTCGTGCGAGACCTCGACGGTGCGTTCGCTGCCGGTCGTGTCGGTGACCAGCAGGCGCTGATCGGCGAGGCAGTCGATCAGCGGCAAGGCTTCTTGCGGCAGTTGGCTGCGCAGTGCCAAGCGGCGCTTCGGGGCGGCCGCGGCATCGTCGATGCGCACAAGGCCCGGGACGAAGCTGCGCTTTGCGAGCGCGTCGAGCGCTGCGCGCGCCTGCGGCAGGCCCGGCATCTCCGCCGCCTTGGCGAAAGCGTCCTCGACGGCCTTGCGGATCGCGCCGCCGACGCCCTTCATTCCATCCACGTACTCGTGCTTTTTGAGCTGCCCATCCTCGCTATGGTCCTTAACCAGTCGCTCGAGGGTGAAGGCGAGCAAGGGCAGCGCGTCGGCGCCGTCGAAGTCGGCAATCAGTTGTTCGCTGAGCTCGGCATCGATGCTGATGCCTGCGCCGGGAAGCCGCGTCGGCCCTTCGATGATCTCCTTGAAGGCTGCCGCCGGCAGCCGTGGCAGGTCGAAGGGCAGGCGCGGAATGGCAGACAGGCGGGCGTCGCCCTGCAGGATGCCGAAGCTGTCGGAGCGGATGGTGAGTAGCAGCAGCAGGTTCGGATCGGCGGCCAGGGTTTCGACGATCAGCCCGACGACGGCAGTAGCCTCTTCGTCACCGGCGACGAAGAGTTCCTCGGCCTGGTCAATCGGCAACAGCACGGTGGGCGGTGCCGCACCTTCAGTACCTTGCACGGTATGCTGGCGCAGGTGTTCGACGATCGACGCGCGCAGTGCGGTGAGGTGCGCGGCGATGGTCGGCCCGTCGAGCGGCCCTTTGAGGCCGAGCGCGCGCCGCAGCCCGGTCGGGCCAGTCAGAGCTGCCCTGCCAGGGCGCAGGCTTGGCAGCACCAGAAAGCGCTCGCTGTCGCGCTGCAGGCGTGCCAGCAGCCCGGCGCGCAGGAAGCTCGACTTGCCGGCGCCCGACGCACCGAGGATGACCAACATGCGCTCCGGCGCGCCGTCACGCAGGCGACGAATGCTGTCGAGCGCCTTGGTGATCTGCGTGTCGCGGCCGAAGAAGATGGCGGCATCGGCTTCTTCGAGCACGCGCAGGCCGCGAAAGAGCGGGCGGTTTGGCTCGTCCCTGGGTGGCCAGGGAAAGGAGCCCGGATGAAGTCCTGCGCGTTGCAAGCCGATGCGCAAGCGTTCGTGCCCCTCGTCCCGCTTGGCGGGCGTCGAGATGTCGGCGCACTGGTAGGTCGCGGTCAACTCGATGGGCAGGTCCCCGAACGGGCAAGCGTCGATCAGGACAGGGAAGATCTCCTTGCCGAGTTGCTGTGCGAAAAGGAACTCGGTCACGCACCAGTGCGAGGCCGCCCACTTCGGTGAGATGAGTACGACCACCGCCGAACAACGCTCCCCTGCCTTGCGCAACTCCTCCCGCCAGTGTTGCCCGGGCGCCAGGCCAGCGGACGGATCGAGGTCGAGAAACACCTCGCCCCAGCCTTGCGTCACCAGCCAGTCACGCATCGCTTCTGCTGCCGCGTTGTCGTAGCTGGAATGGCTGATGAAGATCAGACTCATGGCACGATTTCCGGTAGCTTGCTCAATCTAATCAGGCCGGCTTGGCTGGTCTCGTCGGCACGTCACGCACATCATAACCCTAGCCAGATTCTGTCATGGATCACAACCGCATTCGCGGGCATGGTTTGATCATCCAAATATATGAGCCACCTTGTAGCTCACGCGACACCAAAACGCATCCGTTGCACTTTGGCCAGGTGTCGGAAGATGGTCGCGTAGCGACCGACCATAACTATTGATAACGTATTTTATCAATAGTAAAATGCCTGCAAGCTGTTGCGTTCGCCCGATCGCCGCTGTATTAGTATCTAATACACAAGATCAACCCAGAAAGGAGCCGTCATGCCGAGAAACACCAGCGTCACCCTGGGTGAACACTTCGAGGGCTTCATCGCCCAACAGATCGATGCCGGCCGCTTCGAGTCCAAGAGCGAGGTGGTGCGCGCCGCGATGCGGCTGCTCGAAGAGCACGAACAGAAAGTGAGCGCCTTGCGTCAGGCCCTGGTCGAGGGCGAGACGAGCGGCGAACCCGTGCCCTTCGCGATGGCGTCGATCATCGAGGAGGCACGCCAGGAGGTCAAGAGCGGTTCCGTGGATGCTTGAACTGCTTGTTCGTCCGCGTGCGCGCCGCGACCTCAAGGAGATCTGGCGCTACACCGTTGAGCAATGGGGCGCCGCGCAAGCGGATCAATACCTGTACGACCTCGATCGGGAGATTCAGGGGCTCTTGAAGTTTCCCGAGCTGGGAACGCCGTACGATCCTATCCGGGCGGGCTACCGACGGTTGCAAGTGAAACGTCACCTGGTGTTCTATCGCCGCGATGGTCAGCACCTCGAGATCGTTCGCGTGCTTCACGACGCCATGGATGTCAAAAGCCATCTATGACCCGGCGTGACCTTGTCGAAGGATTGGATGATGTACCCATGAGCGACACAAGCCCCCTCCCCGTCCTCCCGGCCGTTGCTTCCCGGCTCCTGACTGCCGAGCAGTTCCAGCGCCTGGCCGACGTCCCCCCCGAGATCGAATGGTTCGCCAATCTCGGCAACAAGGCCACCCGCCGCGCCTACGAAAACGCCCTCGGGGATTTCATGAAGTTCACCGGCATCGCGAAGCCCGAGGAATTTCGCACCATCACCCGCGCCCATGTCATCGCCTGGCGTGACGACCTGGTGCAGCGCGCCTTGAG
>ERZ761610.712-NODE-712-length-22897-cov-48.412530_pt1 | contig 22897 bp, 22 predicted proteins | sample MGYA00512164_ERZ761610 | MGnify/ENA primary metagenome ERZ761610 (study PRJEB28899, sample SAMN02850038) | bioreactor sludge metagenome | biome: EBPR Sludge; feature: EBPR Bioreactor; material: flocular biomat | place: Australia: Thorneside Wastwater Treatment...
TTCCAATCTCGATCAGAAAAATATAGCTGCGTGGGAATATGAGTAAACAAGCACTTCGCTGTTTGTGCCATTGTTTTAAAATAAACAAAGTTACAAAGGTACGCTCCTGCGGACAACGACACTTCGCTATTGTTTGCATACTTTAGATTTAAATCTCGATTGATGCTCGCTAGATCCAGACGATTAAATATAGCTTCGGGTGAAGACGAGTCAATTTTCTTCTCTGAAATATGCGTTCCCGAATTATCTGGAATCTGTGATTCGATCCAGTTCAAAGCCACCCGCTCTAGGCTAACACGTGTTCGCTTAGCGGCAACTCCAAATTGAAAAACAAAATCGTAGTTCGACCATTCCAGCCCTTTCAAAATGACATCTGCCTTTTGATAGTCCACGGGCAAAATTATTTTTTGCACACGAATACCACTTAGGTTTCGCAACTCTTCAAACAAATCATTTACTAGAGTTTCACTCGGATTGGTCTTGATATCGCTAAACGGCTCAAAACCGGTAAGTAGGATTTCCTTCATTATGGATTCAAAAAGGACTTATTCCAAGACAAACCATTACGTTGATAACGATACCGCTCATGCATACGTCCCGTACGGCCAAACCAAAATTCAATCGTGTCTGGAACTATAATGTAACCACCCCAATGCGGAGGGCACGGAATATCTTGGTTAGCATACTTCTGATTTAGATCTCGGTAGCGTTTTTCAATGGTTTCAAACGATTCTAAAGGTTGGCTCTGTTCAGAGGCCCATGCCCCCAGTTGAGACTCTCGTACACGGGTTTTAAAGTAAGCTTCCGATTCCGCGCGTGTCGTTTTCTGGGCTTTACCTTCAATACGAATTTGGCGCTCTAGCTGCGACCAAAAAAAATTCACACACACGTTATTATTATGAGCGATATCTTGAGCTTTGCGGCCGTTGTAGTTTGTATAAAATGAAAAACCGTCGCGTATCATACCTTTGTAGAAAACGATACGTACGGACGGTTGATTATCGACATTCACCGTTGCCAGAGCCATTGCGTTTGGATCTGGCAACTTTTTTTCGACGGCTTCGTCTAGTAGAACAACGAAGTTTTCGATTGGATCTAAATTAAAATTAAATCCACTCATTTAACTAGTTTTTCTTTTTAGCTGGTTTAGCCGTTGGAGCCGGAGCTGCACTGGCTGTTTTTTTCACTTCAAGTAATTCAACATCGAATAACAATACTGAATTTGGTGGGATACCAGGACGACCCATTGGACCGTACGCTAAATCTGAAGGAATAGTTAATTTGTACTTTGAACCTTCTTTCATTAGTTTCAAAGCTTCAGTCCAGCCTTTGATTACGCCGTTAACTGGAAATTCAGCTGGCTGACCACGATCAACAGATGAGTCAAATTTTGTTCCATCAGTCAAAGTGCCTGTGTAGTGAACTTTTACTTCATCAGTATCAGACGGAGTTTTACCTTCGCCTTCTTTTTCAACCACGTATTGTAAACCTGATTCCGTTGTTTTTACGTTAGCTGCTGTTTTGTTTTTAGCTAAGTATTCTTCACCTTTTTTCTTGTTTGTCTCAGCTACTTCACCTTGCTTAGCCTGAGCCATCTCTTGAAGTTTTTGCATAGCTTTACCCATTTCTTCTTGAGTCATTTTGCTAGCTTTATTGTCTTTAACATCTTTAAGAGCCATCACTAAAACATCAGCGTCGAATTCTACGTTGTTGTCTTTGAAGTTCTTACCCAATTGTTGTCCAATTGCATAACTTGCTCTTTTTTGATCTGTATCTAATTTCTTTTCACAAGCAACCATTCCGAAAGCAACGGCTACGCATAATCCTACCATAAGTTTTGACATGAGATATCTCCTTGATATTTCGAGATGATAGCCAAAATCGCGCGGGCTTGTCCACTGAGTTTAGCCGCTATGGCTCAAGGCGCTGAAATCCCCCCCCCCAACCTTAACCTCTGACTTTTAGTCTTCCTTGTTTTTCTGGAAATTAGATCGGGGTGGCGCGAGGGCCTTCGCTTGGAGAAGACCTTTATTTTTTGGAGGGCGCCCTCCATGGGCTCACACTTGGTTGGCTACGCCAACAATACCGCATCCATGCGGCAAGTGAGCCTCCAAAAAATAAAGGTCTTCTCCAAGCAAAGGCGACTTGATTCGAAGTTTCAGAAAAACAAGGAAGATTAAAAGTCAGAGTTTTTGCCACACCCAACCATGGGTGTTGCCAAATTGACGATTATTTACGCATTCAATTGGAAATCTATAAAAAAGGAGAATTGCTTAACCAAAGAAACTCAACTTTTGCTTTAGGGGAAAATTCTTCGAAGCGCCACCTGTATCGGCTGGGCGTGGCAAATTTCGGTTTTTGTCTGGGGGTTGGTTTTTCAGAATTTCGAATGAAGTTGCCTGTTGTTGAAAGGGATGGGTTTATTTTAGAGGCTCACTCGCCGCATGGATGCGGTATAGTTCGCGCAAGCGAACCGAGTGTGAGGCACGGAGGCCGCCCTCTAAAATAAACCCATCCCTTTCAACGGCAGGCCCGCGCCTTACCCCGATCAAAATTTTGAAAAACCAACCCCCAGACAAAAACCGAAAAAGGGATTTAATTTTGGTAGCAGCGAGTTCCCAATGTTTTTTTAGAATGGACCAAATCATATAGAGAGTTTTCAGCTCTAGCGTCGATGATGTCGACTTCCTCAACACCTTCTCTTAATGCTTGAACCACCGATTTTACTTTTACTAGCATGCCGCCTTGGACTACTTTTGTTTGCATCAATTGATACAGCCCAAGAGCGTCGATTTGCTTAATCGTTTCTTTATTTTGATCCCAGATGCCTTTTTGGTCCGTCATGTAGATTAGGTTTTTTGCTTTTAATCCTGTTGCGATATGCATGGCAGCCATGTCGGCGTTGATATTGAACTTGTTGCCTTTTTCATCACTTCCAACTGGCGTGATCAATGGGACTACTTTTAAATCGACTATCTTTTTTAACAAATCTTTATTTACGCCTTCTACGCTACCTACTAAGCCTAACTCGTCATTCAATGGTGTGCATCTTAGAATACCCATGTCTGAACCCGAAATACCCAGTACAGGGACGCCTAACGCCGAGAAGTGCGTTTGTAAGCGACGATTGACGATTCCAAATAATGTGGCTTCGATTACCTTCATCATTTCTGGTGTAGTTTTTCTTTGACCATCTACAAATTCCCAAATGATATTTCGCTCAGTCAGTGCCGCATTGATCGCTGGGCCACCGCCATGAATTAACAGCATCGTATAACCAAGATCGTGAAGTTTTTTAATATCTTTTGCTAAGGATTGAACGACCGCTTCATTTTCTAACGAGGCGCCACCAAGTTTGATAACCAATAAGTCTTCACGTTTCATGTCGTGTACTCCGTGTTGATTTCTACGTATTTTTCAGAAAGATCGCAGCCCCAAGCCGTGGACTTAAAATCCCCCGAGTTTAATTCAATTTCAATTTTTACTACATTTGCTTTCAAAAGTTCACGCACATGAGCCCGATCAAATGTTGTCGGTCGGCCATTTTCAAAGAGCATCTGCCCTTGAACTCGTAAAATCATTTTTTCAATCGCAGCAGCCGGAACGCCTTCCGCACCCACGCGCGCAAGGATGCGGCCCCAATTTGGATCCTCACCATGAATAGCTGTTTTGATCAGCGGACTCACCGTAATTCCACGAGTCGCCTTGTCCGCAATTTGCTGAGACGGCGCACCCGTCATCGTCACTTCAATTAACTTTGTAGCACCTTCGCCATCGATCGCAATTTTTCTTGCTAAGGCCTGTGAAACATCAACAAGACCTTGAAAGAAGATTTCTTCATCAGACGAGTTTTTAATACCGACAGTAGATTGCCCATTAGCCAGCAAGAAAACAGTATCGTTTGTTGAACAGTCGCCATCAACACTGATGCGATTAAAACTGACATCCACGGCACGTTTTAAATATTTTTGCGCCATTTCCGCAGACACGATCACGTCGGTAAAAATATAGCCTAACATAGTGGCCATGTTAGGATGAATCATCCCCGAACCTTTACATACGCCCGTGATACGAATCTTACCACCTGATAACGTCACATCTTTAGAGGCTGTTTTAGGTACGAGATCCGTCGTAAGAATAGCTAAAGAAAATAAGTCTGCGTCTGGAGTTGACCGACGAACTAATTCTGGAAAAGCGTACACGATTTTTTCAATCGCTAGCTGCTGACCTATTACGCCCGTGCTAGCAGTTAAAACTTGATTGGGCGCACAGCCTAATTCTTTAGCGATACCCACGGCCATACGCATGTTGTTTTCAACGCCTTCGGGCCCAGTCGCCGCATTCGCTTGACCCGAGTTAGTTACAATCGCCCGTACGGTACTGCTTGGTACGATGGATTGGCAGTATGTAACCGGAGCCGCTTTACATTCATTCAATGTAAACACGCCAGCAGCCACACACGGTGTATCTGAATACACCAGTGCCAGATCAGGACGATAACGACGGACACCACAATTAATTCCACTCGCTTTAAAACCAAGTGGTAATTTTGTAATATTCATATTCGATTCAATAGACATAACGACTCCCGCTATACCAAGCTTTCAGATTGGGGAAACCCATAAATACAGTTTAAGTTTTCTACAGCTTGCGAAGCTGCCCCTTTCAGCAAATTATCCAGCGCCGAAAACACAATTAAATTATCCGCATCCATTTCATATCCAATGGATGTTAAGCACGTATTGGCGATAGCCTTTACCGAGATTTTTTTCTGCATCTCTTTCATATCACCATATTCAACTAACGAGTAACTATCAAAAGCAGCGGCATAGGCCTTTTTCACGCTTAGTTTTCTTTCATCCACTGAAAGACCTTCGGCGGCGCGGGACCACTTCAGATAGCAAGTTGATAAAATTCCGCGAAACACCGGCAGCAAATGAGGCGTAAATACCACTTTTGTTTTTTGTTTTGAGAACACCTCTAAATACATTTCCATTTCAGGAACATGTTGGTGCTGGAAAACTTTGTAGGGGTAGAAATCGGCAAACAGTTCAGAAAACAGAAGATTTTCATTTGCTTTCTTACCGGCACCAGACGCCCCAGACTTGGCATCCACGATGATCGATTGCTCGTCGATCAAACCGGCTTGCAGCAATGGAATAATCGCCATTAAAACAGACGTCACATAGCAACCAGGATTTGCAACTAGAAATGGCTTAGCAGACTTCAATGTTTGAATTTGCCTAGCATTAAACGGATGCAGCCCATAGCGAGCCTGTTCAAGCTGTGCACGATGCGTATGCTCAAGGGAATAATACTTAGAATATAGGCTTTGACTCACCTCAGGCTTAACCTGATTTAAACGAAAAATTCCTGACAAATCGATAACGGAAATATCACGCTTTAAAAACTTTTCTGCCAGTTCCATCGAAACTTCATTTGGAGTAGCCAAGAAAACAACATCCAGTTTTTCTGAAGAACTTAAGAAACTCGCCAAATCCAAACTTTTTGGCTCTGTTTTATTTAACGTTTTGGCCAAACGCTGGATTTCAGGGAACTGACTCCATAAAGTAAACGGTTTACCTTCGTTATAGAAAATGGCTGCAAGTTCAACGTGGGAATGCTGGGTCAACAAACGACATAATTCCTGTCCAGAGTAGCCTCTGGCTCCCACAACACCGACCTTAATTTTGGACTGAGTATTCACTGAATTCATGACTCTAGATAGAATATCTATTTTCGTTTTTGTCCAAGTAAAAATCTTAATTAACTTTTAGCGACAATAGGGTTACACTCATAGAGCCTATGCTTCACTACGCCATCTATATTGTTTCGATTTTCAGCCTGTCTCAATCTGCCGTTTTGATTAAGCTAAGCGGTATACCACCTGAAACCCTGGGATTTTGGCGTATGATCGGAGCCAGCTTACTTTTGCTTGGTTTTCGTGCGCTTAAAGACTCTTACAAAGACATCCTTCGTGACATAATTGCCAACAAAAAATGGGTTATTCCCACAGGTATTTTCTTTTACCTTCACCTCTGGAGCTACTCATATTCAGCCCAAACGACATCAGTCGCCCACTGTATGATTTTATTTGCGCTCAACCCGCTCTTCACGGCAGTAGGGGCCAAAATTGCCTTCAACGAACCGCTCGAGAAAAATGTGATCTTCTCCTATCTTTTTGCACTCACCGGGCTCTACTTTCTGTTGCGAAGCCGACTCAGTTTGGGCCTAGATTCCTGGCAAGGAGAAGCCGCAGCCTTAGCATCTGGTGCGCTTTATTCCATCTACGCTTTACTCTCTAAGCGCAGTCGGAAATCTATGAATAACTGGAATTTCAGTGTCGGGATCTACTTTGTGTGCGCGCTTTGTTTTCTAGCGACCACTCTAACGATGAGTACTCCGCTCACCGGTTACAGCTCAACCGCATGGTTAGCTTTAGTGGGGACTATTTTTATCCCGACATTCCTAGGACATTCATTGTTTTCCTACTTGATGAATTATCTCAATATCAACTGGATGAGTTGCGGAAAACTACTAGAGCCAACACTTTCAGCTTTAGTGGCATTCTTGGTCTTTAGGGAACTTATCAACATTGATACTATTCTGGCCTTCTTTTTCACAAGCGCGGCCGTGCTCTTTCTATTTTTCAAATGGGAAATCAAAGACAACCGTTTTCAAATTTTACTTCGAAAGAAATGATTTAACTTCAGACGTGGTGGCTTTGATTAAAGTCACTGGATTTCGCCGAGCCAAGCTGTCCAAATACATTGGGTCGTAATAAAACTGCAGAAGTTTCTGAATCCAAATTCGATTTAAATCATGGTTTCTATTTAATACACTTGCCGATTCGGCGTTTTGAATGTCCTTCAAAATTTCGCTGTATTTTTCATATCCAAGACGTTTTTTTATTCCCGACATCGAGTCCTTGTAGCCTTGATAAACAATCTGAATTTTCTGAATTTCTTGGCTCTTTACAATATCAGTTTGCTCAACGTAATCGTGGAAAATATTGTCCACACGACGTTCAAGGGGTTCATCAATCCAAATAATGGGTGAGGCTCGCATTTTGGCAAAAAAGAAATCTGGAATCACACATCGGCCGATCATGCGACTCTCATCTTCTAGATAAAGAGGCCTAGAGCCGTCGTAGTATTCTTCCGATGCCAAAACAGCTTTTACAATTGCATGTTCAAAATTCACCTGCGCTGGCTGTTCTCCTTGTTTACCAAAGGCCGAGCCTCTATGCTGCGCTAGCTTTTCTAGGTCTATTGCCAAATGTTTTTCGTCCACCAGCCATTGTAAAAAATGCGTCTTCCAACTTCCCGTCGGCCCCGAAATAAGGCGCACAGGAGTCTTGTTCATTTGACTACGCAAGTACTGAGTCATTACGGCACGCATGGCTTTGTAGCCACCACGGACCCGGCGAACAGAAATTCGCTGATCCGCGATCCACTGCTGAGAAATTTGCGATCGCAATCCCCCACGAAAACAGAACAATGAAATATTAGGTGAGTATTTTTTAATTTCGGCTAACCAATCTTGCACCTTTTGCTCTTTGTTTCTACCCGATACCAATTGGTGGCCAAGCGTGATCGCGGCTTCGCGTCCCTGTTGCTTAAAACACGTTCCCACGAGACGTCGTTCTTCGTCATTCATGATTGGTAAATTAATTGAATTGGGAATTGAACCATGCACATATTCAATCGGCGCGCGTACATCAATCCAATGATGATCCCGTCGAATCAAATCCAAGACTTCATGTTCTTCGATCCAGGAATCCAGCGTAGACATTTAGTAAAATCTCAAAAACTCGTTCGAACCGGGCTTCCCTACAGTTCCAATTATACACGCGTGATGGAACGTTTTTTTAATCTCCCTCAGCACTGCGTCCGCTTGACTTTTATCAACCGACAGCAGGAGACCGCCACTTGTCTGAGGATCACAAACAGCCTGAATTTGGGTTTCATTAAGCGACGATAAATTAGCATTCTCTTTTACGTAATCGCGATTCGTACGATGAGCTTTTGTCAGGTAACCCCGCTCCAGAGATTCCATCGTTCCATTAAAAAATGGTAGTTGCGCAAAATTGATCTCGAAACATTTTCCCGACGCTTTTGCCATATTGAAGGCATGACCAACTAAACCAAAACCGGTAATGTCAGTCGCAGAATGAACAGCGGAAAATAGACTAGAGTTTAGCATTTCTGGTACCGAGTTAAGCTGCCTCATCGAATCCACAACTTCAGTAATTTCGGCCTCATTCACAAATTGTCGTTTAAGCGCGGCCGTATGAGTTCCTGTTCCCAAACGTTTAGTTAAAATCAAAACATCCCCGGTTTGGCTGTTTTGATTCATCCAATACTGATGAGTATGGCAGTACCCAGTAACAGACAAACCTAATTTTAAGGTGTCGTCATCAATTGTATGACCGCCAACAATGTTGGCTTGCGCTTCTTTAACTTTGTCCGAAACGCCCTGAAGTAATTGAACAACCCACGATTTTTCAAAGGTAGCTAACGGATAGGCTAAAATCACCATGGCTGTTTTCGGTAATCCACCCATCGCATACACATCGCTTAACGCATTCGCGGCCGCCACTTGGCCAAACAGAAACGGATCATCTAAAATAGGAGTAAAAAAATCCAGAGTTTGAACTAAGGAGAGTTCGTCATTCACTTTATAAATGGCGGCATCGTCAAAATGCCTTCCATCAACAAGTAACTCAGGATGAGGTACTGGAAATTGAACCTGATTTAAAATCGAGCGTAATTCACTAGCGGCAACCTTTGCGGCACAGCCACCTTTTTGAACAGTTTGTGTGAGTTTTACCATCCCCAACTAAGTATGGTTTTTTTCATTCTGTGTCGAGGTATTTGATTTGTTTTCAGCCTGATTTGACTGATTTTTACCATCGAATGGAATTTGATCATTAACTGGTCGCGCATTAGCCTGAATTTCGTCTTCACTTAAGCCCTTCTTAAATCCACGAATCGCTTCACCTAATGACTTACCCAATCCAGGCAGACGTGACGGACCGAACATAAGTAGCGCAATGCCGCCGATTAAAAGAATTTCTGTCCAACCTAAGTTCATAACAACCTCTAAAACTTAATAAGTTTTGAATACCTATAGTCTATAGTATCTTTCGGATCACTTCAAATATTACTTTTTATACTAAAGGTCTTAATATACAATCTAGAGTGATGATTTAGGGGGAAATATGGTCGCCAAAGGTATCATTTTGAGACAAGTCACTCTCGCTTTGCTTCTTATCGTTTCGTTATCTGCATCTGAATCTGTGCAAGCACAAGAGAGCGGCGGTGAAGGCGGCAGTAAAAAAAACAAAGGCCTAAGCGCTGATATCTATGAAAAAGAAGAGTCGGCGATTAAATCATTTACCGGCCATGTGAGTTTGATTCGCGAAACAGATACAATCGAAGTCTTTTTTGATGGGAAAAACAAAGGGCCCTACATTCTCAAAGACGACCCTAATTTGGGTGTATTCAAAGAAAAGTTGATCAAAAGCCAAAAAAACAAAAATCAAAATGTGACCGTCAAAGTTAATGAAGACGTTATAACCGGTGTCGAGCTTGTAGAAATCAAAGCCCAACAACAGAAAAAAAGTGACACCGATTCGGTGTTGGATGATATCCTAAAAAAATAATGCGTATTCTAGTTGTTGAAGATCAAACTAAAATGGCCCAGTTCTTAAAGAAGGGGCTTATCGAATCTGGTTATTCTGTTGATGTGGCCGAGTCCGGCTTATCCGCTGAATCCTATTGCAGTTCGTCGGAGTATGATCTCGTCATTTTAGATGTAGGTCTACCTGATCAAAGTGGTATCGATACAGCTCGCCATTTACGCCGTGATGGCTTAAATGCTCCTATCCTAATGCTGACAGCCCTTTCCAGCACTAAAGATAAAATCTTGGGTTTAGACTCTGGTGCCGACGACTACATGACTAAGCCGTATTCATTTGAAGAACTACTTGCACGGGTCCGTGCTTTACTGAGACGCCAAACCTCATCCAGTCAGGTATCGAACACGAAACTTATTTTCGCCGATCTGGAAATGGATTTGGTTTTGCGCAAAGTTCATCGTGGTCAAAAAGAAATATCACTTACATTAAAAGAGTTTTCGCTACTTGAGTATTTCATGCGCAATCCTAATCGTCCACTCGGCCGCACCTCTATAGCGGAACATGTATGGGATGTACATTTTGATTCCGAGAGTAATGTTATCGATGTGTACGTAAATATGCTGAGAAAAAAAATTGATGCTCCTTTTGATACAAAACTGATTCATACCGTTATCGGCGTTGGTTATGTCCTGAAGAACGACGAATCTAGCGAGTCTGCCAATTGAAATCGTCTATCGGCTGGTTGAATAGCATTTTCCGCCGAGTTCTTATATTCATGAATTTCCGGGTGAGATTGACGTTAATCTTTGCTTTGATTTTCGGGATTACTACGATCTCATTTAACTTGTTAGTTTTTGATTACTCAATCGATGCCCTTAAGAGAGACTTCGATGATGCTCTTTACAACTACTGTATCGACATCAGTGAATCAGTAGAAAATCAAATCCGTAAAGGCCCTATCAACGTAGGTTCAATCGATTTAGACCAACAAAAAATCCTTCCATTCTCGCTCGGCACCACTCGCATTCTGCTTCGTGACCGTGATGGCAAGGTACTTAGTCAATTTGGAAATTTAGGCGACTATTTGCCGCCATTTGAGGATCAACTCGAAAAAATTAAAACGGGAACAGACGTAACTTTCAAGACTATATACGAGTTGAATCAACTACCCGATTCCGAAGCTGATTCCTATAGACTGATTACATTTCCAATTGAAAACCAAAGTCCGCAACACTTTCTGCAAGTATTAGCACCGCGGACCCTCTTGGAAACACAAATTGACAACCGTCTGCAAGTCATCCAGGTCGGCATTCCTTTAGCCATCGTGATCTCGATGCTATTGGGATATTTTCTGTCGGGCCGCGCTCTTATTCCCGTACGGGACATTATTGCAAAAACTCAAGATATTAAGGCCACTGTTCTTTCTGAACGCGTGCCTGTAAGCCCCGTGCGTGATGAGTTCCGGCAACTTGCGCTCACCATGAATCAGATGCTCGATCGTATCGAAAAATCCTTTCAAAGCCAGGAACGATTTGTCGCCGATGCCTCTCATCAACTACTTTCACCACTGACAATTTTAAAGTCGTCATTAGAATCTCGGTTGAAGGACTCCACATTAGACTCCGAAGCTAAACAGTTTTTGATCGGACAAGAAACCGAGGTGAATCACCTGATTGATATCATCAAAGACATGTTGTTGCTGGCCCGCTTGGACGCCGGATTACACGTGAAACTGTTTTCGAGCATTCACCTTGAGGAAATTATTTTACGAGTGGTTTCAAATCTACAAGCACGGGCTCAGCTTCACCAACAGAAGTTGATTTTTAATATCATTGATAATGATTTCGCGAGCCCTAAAGTAATGGGCGATCCTGACTTACTAAAACATCTATTTTACAACCTAATTGAAAATGCGATGAAATACTCACCCGCTCATAGTCAAATTCGAATCGATTTGATTTGGGAAAAGGATTTCTCAATTGTTAAAGTCGCTGACGAAGGGCCTGGCATTTCACACAGTATGGCACCGCTTCTTTTTGAGAGATTCAGCCGTGCGCCAGAAACAAGTCAAACATCAGGCTATGGTTTAGGGCTAGCAATCGTTAAAAAAATCAGTGATTTACACAAGTCTGCTATAGAGTTTAGCAATCTAAATCCCAGAGGCACTGAGTTTCAATTTAAGATTAAAAATAATTAATCTGGTTTTAATTTGAACTTTATTACGATGGCGTAGTCTTAATCCATCAACAAAAAGAGTCTAATTACGGACTTTATATATAAGGAGATCTTATGAAATCATTATTAATCGGTTTAGTATCTGTTATGGCTACTGTAGCTTTCGCAAACGAAGGCGCAGCAACTACAGCTCCAGCAACTGCTCCAACTGAACAAAAAGTTGAAGCTCCTAAAGATGCTGCTCATGGCGCACCTGCGGAACACAAAGAACACAAAGCTGAAAAGAAAGCTAAGAAAAACAAAAAAGCTAAAGCTGAAAAAGCTGAAAAAACAGAAAAAACTGAAGAAGCAAAACACTAGTTTTGATTCTATACTCAGTGACGAGTATAAAAGCTACGTAGCAATACGTAGCTTTTTTTTTACTTTTTCTAAATTGGAAAGCTTAGTTGCAGTTCTGAAGGAACTCTTTGCGAGTTTCCGCTCGAGTTTTAAAATCGCCGCGTAAATCGGTAGTAATCGTCGTTGAATTCGCATCCTCAATACCACGCGCGATTACGCAAAAATGCTTTGCATTTATATACACAGCTACATGAGGCGTTTCCAAAACGTATTCCAAACAATCTGCAATTTGTTTAGTCAGGCGTTCTTGAACCTGTGGGCGACGGGAAAAGAAATCTACGATTCGATTAATTTTTGATAAACCAATTACTTTTTTACTTGGAATATAAGCAATCGTCGCATGCCCCTGAATTGTCTGGAAATGATGCTCGCAATATGAGATCAAATCGATGTTTTTAACCGCGATCATCTGATCATATTGCATCTTGTTTTCAATTGTTGTGATCTTTGGAAAGTTAGAGGTGTTTAAACCTTTAAAAATTTCGTTCACATACATTTTAGCTACACGCTTTGGCGTGTCTCTTAGGCTATCATCGGAAAGATCTAAACCCAACGTCTTCATTATTTCGGTAAAGTGAAATTTGATTTTCTCGACTTTTTCCTCAGAGCTTAATTCTGAATCTTGATGAGGCGATGGTAGAACATGACTTAGAATTTCTTTTTTAATATTCATTTCCGTATTATCTTTCACGAGAGACGTACAATCTATTTCTTTGTCCTCGATTTCTATCTTGTAACCCATATAATCCTTTGTCCCAAAGGGTTGTATAGTTTAACATCATGAGATCAAAGTGTTTTTCCTATTTGATTGAATTGTTTACAATTTATTAAACGCCAAATGCTGTATATTTTAATACGTGGGTGTTTTTTTAAAGGAGGCTGTATGAAATTCATAAGTGATTTGCTACTCGGCATACTTAAATCTGTAGCCGTTGCCATCATCTTATCAACACTCGCACTTAGCCTTATGCAAAAGAAATTTCCACCCTCATTTACCGAAGCACGGTCGCTGCTAGAGAGCGCTAACAAAGTCATTGAGATGGGTACGTCTCTAAAAACAGACCAAACTAATATTGAAGCTATTTTCAATCGTCAAAATTTAGTTACTAGCCGAGACAAACTTCTAAAAGAAGCCGAACTGATTGAAGCCAGCACCCAACAGCCAGTTGATCAGCCTAAGCAAGCAAAAGATATTACGGATACATCAAAACGTGACTTGGCCATGCTCAAAATTCGCTTGGAGCAATCAGAATATAAAATTCGTTTACTAGAGTATGAAATGAAGCAACTTAAGGACGAGTATCGAAAACTTAAACGCTAAACAGAACGTTTACGTCCAATCCTTTTCAAGCACCAACGTCGTTAGATTTTTCGAAGCTCGATGAGCGCTCTTAACACAATCGTTAAGACTCGAACCAACAGAGTACCCCAAATAATCCCCTACCAACTGCAAGGTCATTCGATCCCAATTTTCAAGGTAGGCCCGCTTAATCGCCAATAATGTTTTAGGATTCAGTTTTAACTCACTTCCGTTAATCTGCGGATGCTGAGACCATGAATAGAAATTAATCTCTTCAAAATCCTTCACTCCAAATACAGTCGCCATTTGATTTTTCATGGTGTTGATATCGCCGTGTTCAATAGGATTTTCTAAATCAATCGTAAATACGTGGTCTTCTTTAGTTACCTTGAATTTATTAGATTCAAAGAAATAATAGTCTCCATTTTCTTTGGTCGATTTCGTTACCGTCTTAAATACAATTCGGTAATGCGCCTTAAACTGTGCTTGAAAAATGGCATCCTTAAAATCTTTGTTCGTAAATACTTGATCGATGCCTTTTACATATTTAATTTGATTAAACGGTAAAGCCAAAATTACAAACGGAGAGCTTAGCTTTTTCAATCCTTCTTTAGTTTGAATATGACAAACCCAACGATCTTTCTGGCGACTGATTTCCACTAATTTAGAATCTAACTGCATGCTGTAATTAGGAATGACTCCGCTCACACGCTGACTCATGATATCTACAAATTGCGACATCCCGTTTGGAATATACATTTTCTTGCTCGTTAGAGTGAGCTTCTCGAAATGATAGAGCCACTCTAAATAGGAAATATCGACAGTCTTTTTCTGAAAGTGAATTTCGGCCCAACTTTTAAAAATTGCCCGCCCCTTAAAATCCAGCTTCGAGTCACTTAAAATATCGGCGAACGAAATCTTATCGTACGCAGTCAAACCACTAATGACGTCCTCAAAATAGGGGTCTTGCGCCAATTGATCCGTTAGTTTTCTAACACGTGCCAGTTCTTTATTCCATGACTTAACTGTTGCTGAATAAGCCGACAGGACCGACTGATACGACATAACTTCTTTATTCATGCAAAAAAAATGAGAGTTCTTTTGAAAGGGAGCGTCCTCCAAATCTACATTCATTTCCTTGATTAGTTCAATTACCTCTTGATCCATTGAATCGAGGTAACGAGCTCCTAAATCAATACTAGTGATCGGAGCCGGGAATCGCTGAGACAGAACACGACCACCCAATCGGTTTGAACCTTCAAAAATGCGATAGGGAATGCCGTTCTTCTTTAAAAAATACGCAGCACTTAGTCCAGATAGGCCACCACCAAAGATCAGAACCTCTTTAGAGTAGTCGGATTTTTCAATTTCAAAGTAGCGATCAAGCGCAGCGCAACCCGTCAGACTGAGGACTGATAGCGCTTTTGCCGAATTCACACTATTTTTTAAAAACTTTCTTCTATCCATTTTTATTGGTATTATAGTCCTTCAACCTCTTAAGTGAAAGATATTTATCATGTCCCCCGCTTTAAATTGGCCTCATTTCTGCCACAAGTTATCAGACGACCGGCTAAAAGAAATTTTGGGGCAAATTGAAGAGTCAGGATTCTACACGAATGATGCATTTCTCGACAGCGATAGTGTTTTAAGCTGGAAACAGTATGTGGAAAATCTGAGCCAACAAAATCAATTTAGAGAGTCTTCTATCGGAAAAAAAGGCCATGAGGTAAAAAACACAAACATCCGATCTGATAAAATTCTATGGGTTCACGAATTTATTAACGAGACGCAATCCATAGGCACGTGGTTGCATGATTTTTCCATTGAACTAAAAAATTATTTTAGAGTGCCTATTGACGACATCGAGGCTCACTTTTCGATTTATCCGGCTGGTTCTCATTACGGAAAACATATTGATAATGGCACAGGTTTAAACAACCGACTCTTTACATTTATTTTCTATTTAAATCCTAATTGGCAACCCGGCGACGGCGGCGAACTTGTCATCTACGATCCTAAAAATTCTGAACAAGAAATTCTTCAAGTGGCTCCCCGAGGCGGCACATTTGTGTTATTCCGTAGTGACATGTTTCACCACGAGGTTTTAGAGGCTCGAGTTCCTCGCTACACATTCACAGGTTGGTTGAGGCGACATGCGCGAGTATAGCTCTTTAACTAAGTACGTTTTATTCAATAGAATGTCGTACCGCGTACTGATTTTAGCTATATCATTTCTATCAGCAATTCTTGGCATTCTGTCGCCCTACTTCCAAAAAGGTTTCATTGATTTTCTAATTTACGAGCATAGTTATTTACCAAGCTTTCTTTCCTTCTCTAGCCCACTTCCTTATCTATTTTTGGCTGTCTTCTTTTTAGTAATGAGTCAGCTTCTAAATCAGTTAACGAACTATCTTGGTGTAAAAGAAGCTTTATTCATGCAGAAAAAAATTGGCGAGAAAATTTACGACAAAATGTTGTCCTTAAAACTAGATACAATGACCCGTCGTCCGTTAGGCGAAATTGTATCGCTCTATGCAACTGATGTTTCTGGAGCTACTGTTTATTTAGATCAAACACTGCCGTCTGGCTCGTCTACATTTTTCCCTCTTTTGATTACTCCTTTTGTTTTGGTTACCTTCTTTGATACGCCAATTCTATTCACCATATTGGTTATAATAGCGATCACTACCCTAAATACGTTTTTAGCATTTCGCCAATCGAAATTCTTCTATATGTTCAAAACGCTAGCTGCCGAACGCCTAGGCTTTGTGAACGAGTGGGTACAGAACATTCGTACACTTCGTATTCTGGGGTGGGTGGAAATCATCGAACAAAAAATCATCAATAAGCGTGAGGTTGAAACTCGCAACCGCGTGAAAATGGTTACAAATGGTCAAGTTATGAACTCCATTTCTACTTCGTTCACATTTATAGTAAACATTGTCACACTGAGTTTGTTGGTGATGTATTATAAACGCGATCTGAGTCCCGGCGAAATTTTTGCGCTGCTTTGGATTTTAGGTGTTTTCCTTACACGCCCGTTTAGACAGATGCCATGGTTCTTCACGTTCGCATTCGACGCGGCAACCAGTATTGCGCGTATTGAAACGTTCTTATCCGCTAAAAACAAACTTGAGTCAAAAGAGCCGGAAATAATAACCTGGGATTCAAAAACAATCATTGAAGTCGAAAAACTAAAGCTTTCGATCCAAGATCAACAGATCTTAAATATAGAATCCCTTAAAATCGCTAGAGGGCAGCATGCAATGATCGTTGGCGAAGTAGGCAGCGGCAAAAGCCTATTGCTACTGTCTCTACTTGGCGAAACAAACTGTGAATGGTCGCGCTACGCGATTAATAAAAAATACATTTCTGAAAAGGTATCTAACTTCAGAAATGTATACAGTTACGTTCCCCAAGAGGGCTTGATTGTTTCCACTACTTTGCGAGATAACATTTTCTTACAGTACGACTCCCCCAAGAACCTTGATGACAAAGTGACTCAGGCTATCTTACACGCCCAGTTTAAAAAAGACATGGCTGTTTTAGAGAACGGCTTAGAAACTGAATTCGGTGAACGCGGTGTCAACCTATCTGGCGGACAAAAACAAAGAATCAATATCGCGCGAGCCGCTTTTGATGATCGGGATATCATAGTTTTAGATGATTCGTTTAGCGCGCTAGATTCAGAAACCGAGCATTTGATTTTCAACCACCTTGTTAATGGCGCCTGGAAAAACAAAACTGTAATCATGACCACGCATCGTCTGAATCTTCTTGTTTCGGCTGATGTTATTCATTTTATGCAAAATGGCCAAATCAAAATTTCAGGTTCCTATTCTGATCTGATTACTAAGGATGCTGATTTCAGATTGTTCTGCAATCAACTGGCAGAAAACACATCGCCCGACTTTATCGAAAAAGATAATGGAGACGGCGTATGAAGTTTGAAGAGAAGGTAGAATCGGAAAAGCAGTTTTCGCGAGCTGTATTTGACACGCTATCAAAGGCATATCGCCCATATACTAAGGCGTTATATATTGCATTATTTATGGGTTTGGCAGGCCGTGTTTTAATTTTAGGACAAGCCAATATTATCGGTTACTGGGTGGATTCACTTTGTAAGGCTCCCGCACAATGCACACTCCATCCTCAGTTTGAAGGATGGAGCCACCAAGATTATCTTACGTTATTGGGAATTATGTGCGCGGCCGGCTTTGGGTTTACTTTGTTCTTTAGGATCTTGTTTTCGCGTTATTCGGCCTATGCGGTGTCTTCTATCTATGATTGGGTAACATTTAAAACATCTCGTTTTCCGATACGGTTTTTCGACGAAAACCCAGCAGGACGAATTATTACTCGTTTTTCATCAGATTACGGAACCGTGTTTCGTTTGTTTGGTGGCCCTCTGGCCGAGTTCTTATCGATTATTTTTGATTTGATCTGTATTTTAGTTTTAATTGTGGCGTCCAGCTTTTACTTTGCCATTCCACTCGTGTTTATTATTTTCCTAAATCTTTTTATTTACAAAAAGAACATTCACAAATTACGCACCGAACGCAGAGCCCTGTCGGCCAGCCGATCCCCCTCCATTTCTCATTTCGCCGAAAGTACCCAAGGTGCAACCACAATTAAAATTAGTGGTCGATCCGATACGTTCCGTAAACGTTTTGATTTGTTAGATACGTTCTACGTTAACCAACGATTGAAAACTAACGTCGAGATTATGAAGTTCTCACTTCAGATGAATACCTTAAGCAGCCTGCTTTTACTTTTAGTTGGAGTCATGTCCTTTTACCTTATTAGAGACGGAAAGATATCGGCTGGTGCAATTGGTGCCTCGTTTGGATTAATCGTCTACTCGGGAAATACGATTCAAATGTTTTTCGAATGGTTGGCACAACTTGAAGAAGGGGTTATCGGAATTGAAAGGCTATCTCAGTATTTAAATAAAGACCTAGAGTATGGACAAAAAACAGAATATTTACAGCAGCTGCCTAGCCTAATTCGTTCACCTGAAATGCTATCTAAACTGAGTGCACCGCAATCAAAAACGAGCGCACGTGGCACCGGGGATTTAACGTTAGACAATCTTTGGTTTCGCTACTCACCTGATTTACCTTGGATTTTAAAGGGCATTTCACTGAAGATTCACTTTGGTGAAAAAATTGGAATTATTGGTCGTACAGGTTCTGGAAAAACAAGCTTGATCCAGTCGCTTTTCATGCTCTACCCGTATGAAAAAGGCCGCATCTTAATCAATGGCCAAGAGCCGATTATTGATTTAGATTTGACCACCTATCGCTACAATTATTCTTACATTTCGCAAGATCCCGTCCTATTTCAAGGCACTCTTCGTGAAAACCTGGATCCCTTACAACAGATCAGCGAGACTAACCTGATGCAGACCTTGGTACAAGTGGGTTATGTTTCAAGTGTTGAGGACCGCTACATCCTGGACACCCGAATTGAAGAGCGTGGTAAAAATCTTTCCGTTGGCGAAAAACAATTATTATGTTTAGCGCGTACCTTGTTGCAAAAAGCTCCGATCGTAATATTGGATGAGGCAACAAGCTCCGTGGATCCTCATTCCGAAGAACTCATGGTACGCGCAACTGAAGAATTCTTCAGTGATCGAACCGTTCTCATCATTGCCCATCGCCTATCAACCTTAGAAAAATGCGATCGCATCGTTTGGCTTGATAAGGGCGAGATTCGCAAAATAGGTCCAGCTATGGACATTATCGAAGAATTCAAAAAATTCGATGGGGCAAGGCCGAGCTGATTTACTGCTTGAATTTTGCGATAATAATCTGCTATTAATTCTAAAAATTTCTAAAGGCTCTCCGCTGAAATACCGAAAGAAGTATCGATGGAAGACAATCAAAAACAGGACATCCCTACTAACGAAGACGCCTTAGAAAATACTGAAGAAAATATCCATACGTTAGAAGAAGTCCCTGAAAACGAAATCATCAATTTGGCCACTTCATGGACAGCCCTTCCCATCGGTGAACGTCGCCAAAAATTTGCAGCTCTCCCTCGCACAGAAGCCGAAGAACTATTTTTAAGTCTTACCACTCATGACCAAGCCGAATTAATTTCTGAATTCGCGGCGCTTGAAAAACGCTCTTGGGTGCGCTTGCTGGCTCCTGATGACGTAGCGGACGTAATTCAAGAAATCGGACTAGACAGCCGAGAAGAAATTTTAAATTTATTGGACCCTCAAACTCGCCGTGAAGTAACAGCCCTACTGGCCTACGCCGAAGACAATGCCGGGGGATTAATGAGTTCTCGTTATGCCCGTTTAAGACCGGACATGACTGTGGACGAAGCGATCAGCTACTTGCGTATTCAAGCCAAAACCCAAGTCGAAACGATCTACTATGCGTATGTGTTGGACAACAATCAGGTATTGCTCGGTGTAGTTTCTTTCCGAGAATTATTCGCCGCAAACCCTAGCAAAATGGTTCGTGATATTATGAAAACCGATGTCATCAAAATTCCAGTAAATCTGGATCAAGAGCAAATCGGTCGTATCTTCTCGCAACAAAACTTGATGGCTTTACCTGTTATTAATGATGACGGTCAAATGCAGGGTATCGTTACGTTCGATGACGTAACATCCGCGATCCAAGAGGAAGCGACGGAAGATATCCAAAAATTAGGTGCCGTTGAAACTCTCGATGCGCCTTATTTAAAAATTTCTTTGTTCGAACTTATTCGTAAACGGGCGGGCTGGCTGGGAATTCTATTTATCGGTGAAATGTTTACCGCTTCGGCAATGGGTTTTTTCCAATCAGAAATTGAACGTGCCGTCGTTTTAGCTCTCTTCATTCCTTTGATTATTTCAAGTGGTGGTAATTCGGGCTCGCAGGCCTCAACACTGATCATTCGCGCAATGGCGCTAGGCGAAGTACGTTTACGTGATTGGTGGCGTGTCCTAAGTCGCGAAATAATGAGCGGTTTGGCATTAGGCACATTTTTGGGAACTCTTGGTATTATTCGAATCCTATTGTGGCCCAATAAAGAAAGCCAATATGGGCCTCACTATTTCCACGTCGCCATCACCGTCGCCTGCAGTATCCTGGGTGTCGTTTTATGGGGAACTATCTGCGGTTCGATGTTGCCATTTATTCTTAAAAAGCTTGATCTGGATCCGGCGACGGCCTCAGCTCCTGGCGTAGCTACCCTTGTGGACGTTACCGGCCTAGTCATTTACTTCTCGATGGCGAGCTTCTTCCTAAGTGGCCTTATTTTGTAAAAATCTCCTGTCGTATTTCACGATATAGATAGCCTATCACTCTTGCGGTAAAACTAGCCCATGAAACAGACTATTGCCGCTATTACACTTCTACTTGTTACTCTACCTTCCACACTGTTTGCTCAGGCATTAAATACACGCTACCTGACGGAACCTACCTTAGCCGAGGGACAATGCCACGCCGTCGTCGATTCTAAGATTTATTTAAAAGATCTAAAAGGCGCGAATGCAAATAAACTTGCGCTAGCGGAAATAGGCGAAAGCAAAATTGCTCAGCTGTCTAACACAACAGATGAGTCGTATTACTTTTGTAAAATTAAATGCAACCTGAAATCGCAATCTCATTTTTTATGGCTGACTCAAAAAGATCGAAATGAGAACTTTAAAAACATGAATGGTTTTGTGTGCTCAGGTTTAGATATTCAAGATGTGGCGTTGTCGTCAACCTTGACGATCAAAACGACCGTTGCCGTTCCATTTCAAGCCGTTCAATCGCGATATCCAGAAATTCACCAGAAACTAAAATCAATGTCCTATACACTCTCAGGAACGCCAGCACTCAGTTCAATGTTAATAGAATTCTTCAATACTCTACGTATTTTACAAAACGCGTATTCGCTAGCTAATGGAGAAATGTTTCACTCCGCAGCAACACAGTTGCAAAACTATGCACCGTCAAACCCGGAATCTTGGGTTTTAATTAAAGAAAAAGTAAAAACCTTGGAAGAAAGCCATGTAGAAATTCAACCCGGTCTTTCCAACATGAAAACTGGCGAAGACTTGGTCAACATGATTTTCCTAACAAACGGTCTGTTTCTACGCTACGTCGACTAACCGCACGCGATGCTGGTTCCACAGTTTAAACACACGAAGCATCCACCACGTAGTTCCGTTGGGCTATTGCAATCGCCACACTTCGGCCCCTCAAGTGCTTCTAAAGGCTGCGCCAACTTACTCTTGTCGCGATAGATCGCCACCGATTTCAGCCCCAGCTTCCAAGCTGAATAATAGGCATTTTGGACGTCCTCTATCGTACTTCGAGAAGGCAAGTTGATTGTTTTAGAAATAGCGCCAGACACAAATGGTTGCACCGCTGCCATCATTTTCAAATGAGCTTCGGGCGAAATAGGATCCGCCCCAACCGCCGTTTGAAATACTTTTTTATGAGTGGGGTTTTTTAGAAGCTTTTCATCTAAATAACCCGTATTTAGCAATTTAGCTTTAATTGATTCAATTTCAGTCGGCGTATATCCCAATGTCTTTAGTGCCTCTTCGAAATATTGATTTACAAATTTAACCTTAACACCGGCTCCGTCTTTTTTCCCCGTCACCAAATTTTTATATTTGATAAATGAAAATTCGGGCTCAATACCTGTGGTTTCTGCATTCATGAAAAAACTTATCGTACCAGTCGGTGCAATGACCGTTGCTTGAGCATTTCGAAAGCCTCTACCCGAAGCGTATTTCACTATTTCGGACCAATTAGCACGGCAAACCTCTTTGAATTGCGTTGGCAATAGAGTCCATTGAATTTTATCATTTTCTTTCGCATGCTGTTTCATCACGCGAGTAAAACTCTTCTTATTTTTCTTATAATATTTAAAGGGACCTCGGATTTTTGCAAACTGATGACTGCTGATGTATGCTTCCGAAGTCATAAGCGAGGTGATAAATGATGCCCATGATCTGGCCGTGTCACTGTCATACCCAATCCCTAATTTTAGGAAAAAGGATCCCAAGTTAGTAAAACCTAAACCAAGCGGTCTAAAATTATGTGAGTTTACACCTATTTTTTCTGTTGGGTATTTAGAAAAATCAATCAACAGTTCCTGCGCAAGGAAGATAATTTTAATCGTATGTTGAAATTCTTCCAATCGGAAATTATTATCCTCGTCCAAAAAATGAATTAGATTAATCGAAGCCAAATTACAACTAGTATCGTTTAAAAACATAAATTCAGAGCATGGGTTTGATCCATAAATCTGATCCGTCTGGGCACACGGGTTCCATTTATTTATCGTATCATGAAATTGTAGACCTGGGTCTGCGCAGCGATGAGCTGCCTTTGCAATTCGCTGCCATAATTCAATTGCCGGTAGTGTTTTTAAAACAGCTT
>ERZ761610.716-NODE-716-length-22838-cov-15.381732_pt1 | contig 22838 bp, 26 predicted proteins | sample MGYA00512164_ERZ761610 | MGnify/ENA primary metagenome ERZ761610 (study PRJEB28899, sample SAMN02850038) | bioreactor sludge metagenome | biome: EBPR Sludge; feature: EBPR Bioreactor; material: flocular biomat | place: Australia: Thorneside Wastwater Treatment...
GTTTCACCTGCTTGGCGCGACGATGCGCGAACGACTGCTGCGCGCAGGAAACCAGAACGGCAAGTCGTTCTGTGTTGGGTCCGAGGCGTCGTATCACCTTACCGGGCTGTATCCAGACTGGTGGGACGGCCGCCGTTGGGCGCGTCCGACCGTCGTATGGGCATCCGGCGAGACGGCAGAGGCGACGCGCGACAATCCTCAGCGCGTATTGCTTGGACTGGCCGGCGAAAAGGGAACCGGATCCATTCCGGCAGACTGCCTGGGTGGAGATTATGGTATGGCGTCGGGCACAGCAGACCTGTTCGACTACATAAAGGTTAGGCACCATACGAATGGCGTTTTCGATGGCTGGTCATTCCTGCGTTTCAAGTATTACGCACAGGGGAGAAAGAAATGGCAGGGGCCGCCAGTTGATTTCGTTTGGTTCGACGAGGAACCGCCAGAGGAAATCTACGACGAAGGATTGGCGCGGACGATCGCAACAGGCGGAATGGCCGCCATGTCATTCACGCCACTGCAGGGGATGTCGACCGTCGTGCTGCGCTTCCTTGGGAAAGAGAAAACCGCCGACCGTGCCGACGTCAACATGACGATAGAGGACGCCGAACACATATCACCGGAGGAGCGGGTTCGGATCATCGCCAGCTTCCCTGCGCACGAACGCGAGGCGCGCGCCAAGGGCATTCCGACACTAGGCAGCGGACGCATCTTTCCGGTCGAAGAAGACTCAATCAAGGTGGCGGCGTTTCCTATCCCGGAGCATTGGGCGCAGATCAACGGAATCGATTTCGGCTGGGATCACCCGGCCGCTGCTGCGCGCCTTGCGTGGGACCGTGACGCTGATTGCCTGTACCTGATCAACGCGCACCGAGCCCGCGAACAGACGCCGATTCTCTTTGCACCATCAGTCAAGGCGTGGGGAGACTGGATCCCGGTTTCCTGGCCGCATGATGGATTGCAGCATGACAAGGGTAGCGGCGAGCAACTGGCCGAGCAGTATCGTGCTGCCGGGCTGAACATGCTGGACGAGCGGGCCACATTTGAGGACGGTAGCAACGGCGTCGAGGCCGGAGTGCTGGAAATGCTCGACCGGATGCAGACGGGGAGATTCAAGGTGTTCGCTCACCTGGATGAGTTCTTTGAAGAATTCCGCCTGTATCACCGCAAGGACGGGAAGATCGTCAAGGAGATGGACGACATCATCAGCGCATGTTTGCATCAAGACACAAGGGTTATTACTAGATTTGGCGCGCAAAGAATAGTTGATCTGGTTGGAAGCAACGGAGAGGTTCTTAGTGCCGGCGGGGAGTGGATGCCATATAACAACTGCCGCAAGACGAGAGAGCAGGCAGAGCTTGTGATGGTTACGTTTGAAGATGGGTACGAGCTGCTTTGCACCCCTGACCACAAAATTTTGTCTGAATCAGGAGAGTGGGTCGCCGCAATAGATTCTGCTGGCGTGGTATGTCACAATGCCGTATCGCGTAGCAAAGGAATAAAATGGACGAAATCATTTACGGCGGAAAGCGATTTACTCGCTTTGGAAGATATTTCCGTAGTTCAAAAGAGTTTCTTCATAGGGCGATTTGGGAAGACTCTAACGGAAAAATTCCAGATGGCTACCATGTTCATCACAAAGATGGTGACAGGGATAACAACTCCATTGAAAACCTTTGCTGCGTTCCAGGAGAAGAGCATCTGTCGCTCCACAACAAGGGACACCAAAGACGACCAGACGCTGCGCTTGCGGCCTTGGTTGAGTGGCGAAAAACAGACGCAGGTAAATCAGCCCAATACGAGGCAGGAAAGAGAAATGAGCACTTCCTTCGCCAAAAGGTTGAGTTCGTTTGTGATTGCTGTGGAAAAAAGTTTATGTCTCAACCAAAAGGGAGTAATCGGTTTTGCTCAAACGCATGTAGATCAAAGCAGCGCCGCAAAGATGGAGCGGACCTTGTTGCTTTTGTTTGCGGAGTGTGCGGATCGGAATATATGTCAAACCGATTCAGGCCAAGCAAAACATGCTCAATATCTTGTTCAAAAAAGCTATGGACTTCAACTCCCGAAGGCAAAGAGCACATCGCGCGTCTTGCAAGTGAAAAGCGCCGGAAGAAGTGATGTTTATTGCATGGAGGTTCCCGTTTACCAAGCCTTCGCTGTAGAGAATGGGGTTGTAGTGCATAACTGTCGCTATGCGCTGATGATGAAGCGCTTCGCCAGGGTTCCGCCAAGGGCTGATCGCCGCGCACATCGCAAGGAAAGAGATTGGCGAACGGCTTAAATACTGGCTGGCGGCTCACAATTCGCGCAACTATCCTCAGTTGGCTGCGCGCATGAACCTGGAACACCCGATACTATCGTCGGACGGAAGTCGCTATTTCAGTGTCGGCGGCTCCGCATCCTTCAAAACCTTCACGCACAGAGGCTATAACTGCTCGCTTGAGTGGGTTGATGGCGAGCCGGCAATGCTGATCTGGTCCGCACGCGGCGGCCTTGACGCCGGGGTGTTCGGGATATGCCTGTCTTCGGCCGCCAAGTATGCTGACCCGTCCGGAGACATCACGCCAGCCGGCTATCTGGAAATCATCAATGCGCTGCCGGTTCTCGGGAAGCCACTGCTTGAAATCGAAGCCAAGACGCTACGCGATTGCGTGCTGCTGTGGATGCCTGACCTGCTGCATATGCCCGCCTGTCCATCCGCTGTCCGCATTGCCGATCGGCCGGATGCGCTTTTGGAGATCACCCACAAGGACCAGAACGGCAAGGTCTTGAGCGAGGCCAGTATATGAGCAAGAAAGTCGCGGTCGGCCCGGCGCTGAAACCGGCAGACGAGATGAAGAAGCACGCGCAGTTGATGACGTGGTTTCAGCAGGAAATGCGCCGCCAGTCGGTCAATCGCTACCAGATGGCACTTGATGAGGACTATTACGACTCGGAACAATGGACCGCTTCGGAAAAGGCAGTGCTGCGCGCACGCGGCCAGGCTCCCGTGGTCTACAACGAAACGAAGTCGACAATCGACTGGCTTATCGGAACCGAGCGCCGGACGCGAACCGACTTCATGGTGCATGCCCGCGAGGAATCTAAAGAAGCGGAAGAAGATGCCAAGGTCAAGACCAAACTGCTGAAGTACCTGCATGACGCGAACAACACAGGGTTCGAGCGTTCGGCCGTGGCTGACGATGTGTTCAAGGCCGGGATGGGATGGCTAGAAGTAGGCATCTCTGAAGACCCTGAAGACGAACCCGTGTATCAGCGCTACCAGTCTTGGCGTGGCATGCTGCACGATTCACTTGGAGAGCGGCGCGACATCAACGATTCGCGCTACCTGTTCCGCTTCCGCATGGTCGACCTCGATCTGGCCATTGCTTATTTCCCGGATAAAGAGCGGGAACTGCGCGCCGCAGCGGTTTCATCTGATTCGCAGAGCTACCTCGAATGGTGGAACGGCAACCTGATGGACGACATCGGCACCGGAACGCCGATGCCAGGCAAGTACACGATGTATGACTCGGACGCCTGGGCTAACAACCTGCGCGAGCGCGTGCTGCTGATCGAATGCTGGTATCGGGAGCCGACCACCGAAAGGGTTGGCATTGGTCCGTCGTCAGTCGATTGCGTGCGCATGAAGATGCGCGTGTCGATCCTGACAGAGAAAAACATCATCACTGACCAGCCAAGTCCGTACCAGCACAACAAGTATCCATTTATTCCGTTCTGGTGCTATCGCCGCAAGCGCGATGGGGCGCCGTATGGCGTGGCCAGGGCCATTCGCGGGCCGCAGGATGCGCTCAACAAGCGTATGTCAAAGGTGCAGCACATCCTGTCGCAGTCCCAAATCATCGCCGAGAACGATGCGTTTGACGACGAAATCATGACCGCCGAAGAGGCGCGCGAAGAATACTCGGCTCCCGATGGCATGGTGCTGCTGGCGCGTGGCGGCCTGGCGAAGGTCAAGACTGATCGCCAGAATGATGTGGCCGAGTCGCACGTTCGCCTGATGGATGCCGATACCGCAATCATCCGCAACGCGGCCGGCGTGACGAACGAGAACCTGGGGCGCGATACGAACGCAATCAGCGGCGTCGCCGTGCAGAAGAAGGTCGACCAGGGGTCTGTGCTTACTGCCGAGATTTTCGACAACATGCTGCTGGCGCGCCAGCTTGAGGGCGAGATCACGCTGTCGCTGATCGAGCAGTATTACAATCAGCCGAAGGTTTTCTCGATCACCGGCGAGCGCCAGAAGCGCGAGTATGTTCAGATCAATACGCCGGACCCGGTAACAGGAGAAATCATCAACGACATCACTGCGCGCCGAGCGAATTTCATCATCGGCGAGCAGAACTGGAAGCAGACGCTGCAACAGGCCGCGGCAGAGTCCATGATGGAACTGTTGCAGCAGCTTGCCCCGACCTCTCCGGAGATTGTGACCGCGTTGCTCGACGTGGCCATCGAGCTATTCGACCTGCCGAACAAGACCCTGGTTCTGCAACGCATCCGCGCCGTCACTGGTATGACCGACCCGAATGAAACGCCGACCCCGGAAGAAGAGGCGCAGCGTCAGGCGAACCAGGCGAAGAAGGACGAAGCTGAGAGGCTTGAAGTTGATCGCTTGCGTGCCGAGCTTGAAAACCTGCGGGCGAAGACGAAGCAGATAGAAGCGGCAGCCGTCAAGGCAGGCACAGAAACATCCTATGCTGCAATGCAGGGTGCACAGGTGATTGCCACGATGCCGCAGGTGGCGCCGATTGCAGACGAGATCATGAAGGGCGCTGGCTATCGTGACCCGAATCCTGGTGGTGATGACCCGAATTTTCCGGTTCCTCCGTTTGCCCAACAACCGCAAGTTGATTTCCCAACCAATACCAGCCCAATGCTGCCGGCTACTGCCGGAACCGGAGCAATGGCTGGTATTGAAACCCAACGCGCCGATGGAGAAATTAAGTGACGACTTGCACGACGGGCGACCAATTCCCAGAGGGAGGAACTGTGTGATGACTACAAAAAATACTGGCTGGCGATGTAGCATCATTGCAATGATCGACACTAAACCCGCAGGAGCGACGCAGTGACCATTTCCGCAGAAGAACTTTCGACCTTGACTCCAGACGAACAAGAGGCGGTGCTTGCCGCGCAGAAGCCGGAAACCGCAACCGAGGAAATCGCCTCGGAAGAAGTTGCGCCCGTTGATTCTGCCGATCCTGATGATGGTGCCGCCGAGCCGGGCGATGGTGAGCAGGTTGCTGACGATGCCGCAGAGGAAGTTATTCAGCCGGCCGGGTTCGTGCCGCAGTTCGATGCCTCGGCGCCGGAAGGGGTTGCCGAGCAGATTGCCGCACTGAACGAGCGGGAGCTTGCGCTTGAAGCGCAGTTCAATGACGGTGAAATCGACGCGCCCGAGTTGTCGCGCGCCATGCGCGAAATTTCAAGCAAGCGCACCGAGTTGCTGATCGAACAGAAGCAAGCCGAGTGGGCCGCCAAGCAGAACGCAGAGATCGAGCAGCAATTCAATGCGCGCATCACCAGGCAATTCTTCGACCGCCCGGCTGCGAAGCTGTACGAAGACACAATCATGTACAGGCTGCTCGATGCCACCGTGGCCGATTTGCGCACGTCGGCGCCGGAAAAAGGCTATGAATGGGCGCTCAACGAAGCCGACCGCTTGGTTCGTCAGCGCATCGGCGGAAATGCGCCGAGCCTGAAGCCTGTCGAGGCGCCCCGGGCCAAGGAAGTTCCGCCGACCGTTCGCACCATCGGCAACCTGCCCGCTGCTGCGCCTGCGCCGGTCGGCGATGACCGTGCCGAGAAGATCGGTATGCTCGAAGGCGAGGATCTGGAAAAGTACGTTGGCCGGCTGTCGGCCGATGACCGCAAGAAACTATCGAGGGCCGCGTAATGGCTCAAGGTGTCGTCCATGAAATCGAGGTGGGCGAAACGCTGTTTGCTGGAAACGTTGCCGTGACGGCAGAGCAAAAGAGCGGACGAAAGGTAAGACTCAGAGTTGTAGCGCCGGACGAGACGAAAATCTCGCGCCGGAAAAACGAACCCGGCGAAAGCCGTATGACTGCGGAGCAATCCGTGTAATCGCCGGCATTCCGGCAGTTGATGCGCAGGAGTGCGTCATGTGCTTGTTTAGGAGAATAATGACATGGCACGCACTTCGATTTTGCCGACCGATGCATCGGCATTGAAAGTTTGGGCGGCGGAAGTCGCCATCGACTCCAAGAAGAAATCCTTCTGGGAAAAAATGACTGGCAGCGAAGCCGATGCTTTGCCGGTCGTTCACAAGATGGACCTCGAGTCCGGCCCTGGCGACGAGGTAACGACAACCCTGATTGCCAAGCTCCGCGGCAAGCCGATCGAAGGGTCGGAAAAGGGCGAGGGCCGCGAACAATCGCTGGCTCACTACACGCAGAAAATGCGCATCGACAAGCACCGCCAGTTGGTGAACGTCGGTGACGTAATGACGCAGAAGCGCGTCAATTTCAGCGTCACCGATCAGGTGAGGGCCCGCTTGTCTGATTACATGGCCGAAATCTACGACGAACAGGCGCACATGACCGCAGCAGGCGGCCGCGGTGTCGGCACGGAAATCCAGCATTACCCTGTTGGCTACGCCGGATTCCCGAATGCCTTCATCACCCCAGATGCGGCCCATCTCATCATCGGCAATGGCAAGACGACCTCCACGCTGACTGGCGCCGGCGATACCAACTTGTCTACTGCCATCATCGACCGCGCCGTTGTTCGCGCCAAGAAGATGCTCGGCGTCGAAACCGCCCAGGGTGCCCGCATGGAGCCGATCAACGTTGACGGCCAGAAGGCTTTCGTTCTGCTGGCTGCGCCCGAGTCGATGTACGACCTGCGTCGCGAAGTCGGCGATGCCGGCTGGCTGACGCTTGAGAAGGCCAAGGCTGCCGCAGTTGGAGCCAAGTCGCCGATCTTCACTGCCGGCCAGTCGTACTACTCCGGCGTCCTGCTGATGGAGCACGAAACCTGCGTCAAGCATTCGGTGCACACTAGCAACGGCTCGACCATCGTCCCGACCGTCCGCAACCTGTTCCTCGGCGCCCATGCAATTTCGGTTGCTTACGGCACCAAGGGCCAGCGTGGCGGCGTGCGCTACGAGCTGACCGATTCCGACCTTGACCACGGCGAGGAAGAAGTTGTCATCACCCGCATGATCGCCGGCTGGATCAAGAACCAGTTCAACGGCATGGACTTCGGTGTTCAGTCGATCGACACCGCCTACACCGCCATCGCGTAAGGAGAATCCAACATGGCTTTCTACCAATCCAAGCAAATCGTCAACAACGAGCCGCTGGTGTCCGCCGATGGCGCCACCGAAACCATTGCCATTGTCGGCGACTTCACCACCGTCACCGGCATGGTCACTGGCGAAATCATCGAAATGGTCGGCCTCCCCGCCGGATATGTCCCGGTGGATGTCCTGGTCGCCTACGATGCGTCCGCCGCTGCGGCATGGACGGCTGACTGCGGCGTGCTTTCCGGAAACTACGGTGTTACCACGGGCACGGCTCGTACCCAGGGCAACGAAGCGTTTGCGGCCAACTCGACCGGCCAGGGCGCTGCCGGCCTGGTCCGGGCTGCCAAGCCGAACCTGGCGCAACTTGCTCCAGCCGATAACGACCGTGGCATCGGACTGAAGATCGTCGGCACCCTGACCACCCTGGTTGTCGGAACCAACATCCGCATGACCTTGCTGGCCCGCGCTGCACGCAACGGGGTCTAAGCATGGGCCGTCCGCGCAGGAGTGCGAATCAAGCGGCATCTTCGGGTGCCGTTTTTGAATCTGCGCCGGTTGCTTCACCGCAGCCGGCAAGTTTTGCAATCAGTCGCTCGGTCCATGATTTGACCGGCGACGAACTCAAGGCCCATGCCCGCAAGATAGGCGTCTCTGAGCGAGACGTGATCGGACTGTCCGAATCACGGCTGCGTCAGAATTGCCTGGTCATGGCGCATGAGAACCTGGAAAACGCCTGACATGAATCTCGGTGAGCTTCGTTCTGACTTCAGGGGCCGCGTATGCGACACTAAAAAGCCATACCTGTGGAGTGATCGAGAAGTCGACGGGTACATCAACGAAGCGCTGATCGAGGCGGTTGATCGCGGCCTGATGATCTATGACCGCGAGTCATTCACAGTAGATGTCGCTGTGGGCGTGACTGACTACGCGCTCGACAAAAGCATCATCCGCGTCAATGCGGCATTGGTCACGTCGAAAGATGGTGTGGCGCTTGACGAGCCAGAGTTGCTGCGCCTGGCAGAACGCGAATCAGGATTTGTGTACCATCAGCAATTCGGTCGCCACCATGATCTGCAGGGATACCGGATTGACGAAGACGGAACATTTGTTCTCGATGCCACGCCTTCGACAGTCGCTACCTTGTCACTGGAAGTTTATCGCTACGCCGATGCGCTGCAGGACGATAGCGACGAGCCTGAGATTCCGAACAAGTATCACGCCAAGATGCTGGATTGGGCGCTGAAGCTGGCCTATCTCAAGCAGGATGCTGACACATACGATCCGTCCGCGGCAGAGCGTCACGACGCAGAGTTTGCTCGCACATTCGGTACGCCAAAGACAGCGCAGCAGCATCGGCAGCGGCTTCGTCGTGCGGCGCGAAGCATCAAGACTCCTGGGTTCTGAATCGGAGGCCACGATGAACCTGCGCATCGAGAACAGCGAACTCTATGTCGACAACCTGAGACTTTGCTTTGCCGGAGCCGGAAATGGACGCCAAAATCTACAGCCTGGACGATATGAAGTCGTCACGCAATACTCCACTCACCACGGAAAGATACTTCCCGACGCAGTGGGTCTCGGATGGCTTGGCCCTTTCTCTGAGTGCGATGTCATTCTGGGTGGAGTGCGCGGTCGCCATGGCGTCATTCCATCACCTGCTAGCACAAACGCCCTGCTTGCCCGTCTCGAAGTAGCCGAGGACGCCGGCCGCAAAGTCGTGCTGGAAGTCAAATGAACACGGATGAGCGCATCGCCGTTCTTGAAGCGGAAATCGCCACACTGAAATTCGCCGTGATTGCCCTGGCGTTTCGTCTGGAGGCCAATAGCCTTGCCGCCTACGCATCTCCTGACGAACAACCTTCGGAGGTGCTGCATTGAACCTGATACCTGACTGGAAACTCATTGCACGAAAGGCGTGGTCTGTTCGCCTGATGGCAATCGCCTCGATCCTTTCCGGCTGCGAGGCGGTGTTGCCCTACGCCGAATTCGTGCTGCCGCGCGGCTCGTTCGCCCTGCTGTCGTTCGTCATCGTGACGCTGGCCCTGCTGGCACGCTTCGTCGCGCAGCGCGATATTCAGGACGCCAGCAAGGAAAAAGATGAAGGGATGATTCAGTGGTAATAAGCCCGCGCTACCTGTCTCGCAAGTTCCTCCTGACGATGCTGATCGTCCTGCTCGGCACGTTTCTACGGTGGTTCGATCTGGTCGATGGTGGAATGTGGGTCACGGTCGTTTCGCTGGCCATGACGGTCTACGTCGGCGGCAACGTGGCGCAAAAGCATGGGGAACTACGATGACTATGACCCGTAACCAGAAGGTCAGTACGGCTATTGCTTCTGTCGTGGCACTGACGGCAAGCTCTGAGGGGGTTCGCCAGTTCGCGTACTACGACCCTCCGGGCATTCTCACCGTCTGCTACGGGCATACAGGAAGCGACGTGAAGAAGGGCGTCAAGTACAGCCTTGACGAATGCAAGGCGCTTCTGTCAAAGGACATGCTGACGGCAATGGAGGCGGTTGACCGCTGTCACCCAGACCTGCCAGTTCCAGTGCTCGCTGCTTTCGGAGACGCCGTATTCAACATGGGGCCGACGGTCGCGTGCAACAAGGCGCAGTCACGCGCGGCCCAGTACCTCTACGTTGGGAACTATGCGGCGGCGTGCAACGAACTACCGAAGTGGAACAAGGCGCGCGTGGCCGGTGTTCTTGTTGCCTTGCCCGGCCTGACAAAGCGGCGTGCGGCTGAACAGGCACTCTGCCTGGAGGGCGCATGAACACCTTCCGCCGCGGCATCATTTCCTCCGAGATCACTTCCCTCTGCGACTCGGAACGGCGCATCGGCGTTCTGATTGCTGCCGAGGAAAAGGCGCTCACAGCGCAGCCCGATCCGATTGAGAACTCGCAGCACTCCGCATCTTCCCGCGTTGCCCTTGCCACGCTGAGGTTTGCTCGGGATGACGTGCAGAAGGCAATCCGCAACCTGAAGACTGCGCTCGATTCCGAGAACATTGAGCACATCGACATTGGAGCCGCCGCATGCTCGCCATGATGACTCCCACCCGATACCTGCTGCTCGGCATGGTCGTTGCACTGGTTGCCCTGACGCTACTCCTGCTCGGTGCGAACGCCAGGGTGAAGCAGTTCAGGGCCGAGTTGGAGACGTGTACCGCGAACCACAAAGCGTTCGTTTCGCTCACGAAGTCCGCCGGAGACCTTGCCAAGGCCAAGGCGCAAGCCACGGAGTTGAAAAATGAAATCATCGTCGAACAAACCCACACAGGGTGGGCTGCTGCCCTTGCTTCTGTGCGTACTGACGCTAACCGTGAGCGGCTGCGCGTCGCAACCGGTGGAGGTGCCAGTGGCAGTGGAGTGTCCGCGCCCGCCCAAGATCGACCCTTCAATGCTGGAACCGACCCCAACGCAATACCTCCTGCCGCCCGAATTGCGCAGGACTGCGCGGAAACCACAGTGACAGCGAATTATTTGCAGAGCTACATCGAGAAAGTCGAGGCTCAGTGATGTTTGATCATTCTGGTCACTTCGAGTGGTTTTTCAAGGTAGTTGAACACGCCAAGGAGGCGTTTGCGTCGTTCGTGTTCTACGGTGCGACGCAGCAAACAACTATCAACACGTCTGCCATCGCTACTTCGGTCGTTGTCGGAGTCCTGTCCGCCATGGCGGCAACGTATGTCCAGTCTGACCGAACCGCCAACGACCTGAAACGCGAATCCGCTGCGAGCGCAGAGTTTCGTCAGGAGGTTCGTGACTACATGCGCAACCAAGGGGATAAGCTCTTGGCGTTGTCCGAAAAAAGCGGGCGCCTCGAAGTAGAGATAGCGGCGATGCGCGGAGCCATGAGCGGTATGAGCGGGATGAGCGGGATGAGCGGCAGTCGCAGTCAACGGGGGATGAGTAATGACCGATAAAGAAATTCTGATCCAGAAGGGAAAGACCTTTTCCCTCGTCGTTCGGTGGGGGACAGAGCCTGTCGTGCGCAAGGCGATCACGGCAATTTCTCTTGCTAATGGCGCACCGCGCCTGACAATCTCCTCGCACGGAATCCCGGATGGCTGGAACGGCACGGTCTATGGCGTTGAGGGAATGAAGCAGATCAATGACGTAGGTGTTCAGCAACTTACGGTCATCGACTCAAACACCATCGAACTGAACGGCGTCACTCCTGTCGACGATAACGGGAAAATGTGGCCGGCGTATACCTCTGGCGGGTTCGTAAAGTTCTACACACCCAAGAGCCTTGCGGGCTATACGGCCCGCATGGACATCAAGGACAAGATCGGCGGCACGGTATGGGCGTCGTCAGAGGTTGCTGACACCCCATACGACATCATTGAGATCACTGTTGACGACGCTGCCAAGACAATCACCTTGACTATCGACGCTGTTGATACCGCCGCACTGACGGCGAAGCGTGGTGTTGCCGACCTTGAGCTTGTCTCGGTTGGTGGCGTGGTAACGAAACTCAAGCTGACGCAAGGCGAACAAGACGAACCCGATGCCGTCCGAGTGGCCGGCGAAGTAACGACGTAAAAGGAGTATCCCCATGAGTCTTTCCAACACTTCCGAAAACGCAACCCTGAAAATGCACCTTCAGGGTACGGACCCGTCCTATCGTGCAGGCGCTACGCAGTACCTTGCGCTATTTACCGCCGACCCTGGCGAAGCCGCATCACTTGCCGCCGAAGCAGATTACACCGGCTATGCGCGGGTGGCACTGACCAAGGCAACCGCATGGACTGATGGCGGGTCGTCTTTCACGAATGCTTCCCTGATCCAGTTTGGTGCCTGTACCGCAGGAACGAATGCAATCACGCACTTTGCCGTGGTCGATACAGCTTCAGGTGCGGTAGCGCAGATGATTTCTGGTGCGCTGTCGGCAACCTTGAACGTATCTGCCGGTATTCAGCCGCAATTTGCCGCTGCTGCGCTGACGGTCACTGCTGACTAATTGTGGCTGGATTTCGCAACGTCAAAGCATGGGCATCTGCGCCTGACTTGGGCAGATACCATGTGACCACTTTCCGCAAGGCCGTAGCATCGTCGGCCACAGTGGCGAACGATTTTGTGGATTACACCTACTTTGCCGGAAATCCGCCTGCAAACTTCTACGCCTCTGCTCCTTTGGTTGCGGCGCTGGTAGAGGATATTCGCGGCTTTAATGTGCCGAATGTTTCGCCGATGAAACAGTTCGTCAAGAGCATTACGGTCATGTCGGCTGCTTCATCGGCAACAGCTACTACGAACCAGAATCAGCGAATGGTCTTATGTGACTACCTGCTGTATTACCCGTTCGTTGATACGGACGCGGTTGGCGAGTTGCAGGAAATGATCCAGACGGCTTCATTGACCCGCTACACATCGGGTCAAGGCGTGATGATGATGGCTGTTTCACAATCTGCATCTTCGGCAGTCGGTACATTTACAGTTTCATACACAAATCAGGACGGGACCGCAGGGCGTACAAGCGGTGTGACCTATACCAAGGTGGTATCAGGCGGCGGAACGCTTGTTTCATCAACCAACAATGCGGCAACAGGCTCGCAACCGTTCATTCAACTACAAGCTGGCGATACCGGAGTGCGTTCGGTTCAGTCCGTCACGTTCTCTGCCGCAGGTGGCGGGCTGATGGCGATTGTCCTAGTCAAGCCATTGATGCACTTCTACTGTACTCAGGAATGCCGCCGGACCACATCGGGAAACCTAGAAAGCTACGGGGCAGCATCGCAGGTTGAAAGCATCATTCACAGACAACCTGTAGAACTTATTGATGGTCGGGTACTCGGTATCGTTTCGCTAGGCAACGCGGGAACGCTTGCGTCCTCAATTCTTACTGGCGTTCTCGAAACGCATTGGAGCTAACATGGGGCTAAACATACTTCCATTTCTTATGGAGCTTTATGCGGCTTATAACCGTAGGATTAACGGCGAATTGCTTTGCAAGGTATTTACCAGGAACACCAGCGGCGAGCGCGGCTCTGATTGTGGCGATAGCGTGATTCGGTATCTTTGCGCGAACGTGTGCATCACCAACAACGGCGCGGCCTCTGTCAAGCGCGTCCTGCGTGTTTTGGGCGTGCGTACCAGGAATCAGGTGCGCCGGATTAACGCATTTTGGGTTGTCGCATGAATGCCTTAACAATAGCCCTTCAGGTATCGGCCCAAAGGCTAGTTCATACGCGACGCGATGCGCTCGTTCTGCCTTTCTGTTTATGCGGATTGACCCGTATCCGGTTTTTAAAAGTGCGCCCGTCCATATCCAGCAATCGCCTGACTTATCAACTTTCTCCCAAAACCTTTCAGCAAGCGGCCTTCTCTGCCACTTCGATTGCGCCTCTGCCCGACACTTGCGCGAGCAATAGGATCGTTTCGCTCTATGCGACGGCGGCGCGTAATACTCCGCTCCGCACTCTACGCAATAGCTTGGGGTTCCTTCCTTCTTCATCGCGGCCCTTTCTGGTTGCACTTGGTTAATAAAGGAATTATATCATGGGTTTCCAGAGTCAAGACGACCTGATCAATCAAGTCACCACCAACGGCAAGATCGAATCCATTGTCTATCAGAAAACCTCCGTCGCGATAGGTCAAGCCGGTCATTGGCAACACCTTCTAAACTCTGCCGGTTCTATTCCCGCTGCGACCTTCGGCGGAACTGAAGCGACTTTCACCGCTACCGACAACACCTGGTCGGAAGGCGCTATTGCCATTGGAGACCAGACTTCTCCAGCTACCAAGCACATTTTGACGCTTGGGGCTTCTGTCGTTGCCGCTGCCGGTGCGCCGTGGTTCGTGTTGCCGATTGACCTTGTAGGTTATGCCAAGCTGACGACAACCAACGTAACGACTACCGGCACTAAGACAATCACTATGACGCCGATCAGTAACACGGCGGCGAACGTGGATAGGTACGCCAATGGAGAAGGCTTGCGTTTGTTCATTGGGTCATATTCTGCGATGGGGGCGAATGCGCCGACCATGCAAGTGACTTACACCAACAGCGCAGGAACCACTGGCAAGGTGACGACTTCGGGGTGTGTCTCGACGGCCTCTGCGACATCTGGAACGATCCTGAATTCAGGTAACGCGGCGAACAAATACGGCCCGTTCCTTCCTCTGGCCGCTGGTGATACTGGCGTGAAAGATATTGAATCAGTGATTTGGGGCGGTACGGCCCATGCTTCCGGCTCGGTCTTCGTCGGCTTGTGCAAGCCGCTGTGTATGCCGATCCCTGTCCCGGCAACGGGTCTTTACAACATCATGGATTTCGTCAATACGGTGCCTAGTATGCCGAGATTGAAAAACGGCGCAAACATCACGTTCCTTGTATTCGGTACGGGCGCAACGACCGCAGCGGCAACGGTATATGCAAACTTTGATTATGGGTATGGTGGTTAATCATGGGGCTGCTGTCGAACGGATACCGGCACATGCTGAAAGGCAAACTGTTTGGCGCTACGGCGCTTGACGGTGCAAATCCATCCGTTCTTCTAAACCGTTTCAGTCAAGCCGCACCGATCAGGAATCAATTCATCGGGGAAGGGATTGATAGCAACTACGCTGCAAAACCTTCCGGCCATTTACACCCTTCGGCATGGATGATGCCGCAGAAGTCAGGGGATATGTCTTCGCGGAATGAGGCTGAGATTACGTTTTCCACAACCGCAAATGGGGTGATGGGCTTCCCCATTGTGGGCAGTGCATCGTTTGCGTTCTCTCTGCCTGATGCCGATATTCTTCCGGTTGATGACACCTCTCCGGCAAGAACGGCCTCTGCCTCGTTTTCCATATCTATCCTTGATGCAACCGGACAGCTTATTTCTTCTGGCTCCGGCTCTGCAAGCATGGAGATTTCCACTAATACGCCATTGCTTACGGCTTCAGTTAGTGGTGATGGAACGACCTCGTTTTCGATCACGACAAATAATCCGGTTCTTGGCGCAGAAGCAAGCGCGGTTGGAACGGCAAGCCTGACGTTTTCTATTTCTGGATCAATTCTTCCACTTGATGACACGCCTCCGGCACGTACAGGATCAACGGTAATAACCATTTCTGGCGGGCTGACACCTTACGCCATTGGAAACATGATTGGCTCGACTGACGTTGCTACAGAGCTTACGGCGGACAGCATTGCTTCTGCGGTATGGAATGCAATCGCGGCTTCGTTCAACGACGCGGGTTCAATGGGGAACAAACTCAACACGGCCTCTTCTGGCGGTGTTGATATGGATGCCCTGGCTCAAACAGTTTGGGAATACGCGCTGCGCTCTATGCCGGCGGCTGAACGGGCTGCTGTGGCCGATGCTGTGTGGGCCAAGGAGATTCCGTGAACACGGGAGAGCGTCTTGCTTCACTGTCCAGTTTGCCTAGCGGCAGTGCTATGGCTCACCTCCTGGCCCTCCAGGCAGGGACAGGCGCGGGCGACTCGTTCTATAGCGGGACTGTGCGCGTGGTCACGTCGCAGTCCGGGGTGTCGGTGCAGCACAAGGCCAAGCGCCCCGCTGTTGAGCGGGAAGGGACCGTGCGGAATATTCCTGAACGACAGAAGAAGTCGCGCAGTATCGGTTTTGCTTCCGTATTGTCTCCGCGAAACACGGCGCACAGTTTCACCCAACAAGAGGAAGTGTTCGTCCTTACTCGAATAGTAAATGCAACCACAGTAATGACCGCAACCAACTCGGTCAGTGCAATGAAGAAGGCAAATTGATATGGCAGGCGACCCCCTCTGGTATTACAAGGTTCTCGGTCTTCATTGCGACGGCACGAATGGATCGACGACATTCACCGATGTTTGCGGAAAAACCGTTACGGCCAACGGAAATGCACAGATCAGTACGGCGCAATATCCAGCCCTGACGGGGAAAACGTCGTCAGGGTATTTTGACGGAACCGGAGATTACCTGTCGATTCCAGATAGCGCAGACTGGGCCTTTGGTTCGGGTGATTTCACGCTTCGTGCTCATATCAGATTGGCTGGGTACGCAACGAATAACGCGGGTGAGTATCAATCATCAATCGTTTCGCAAGACATATCAACAGGCCGGGCCTTTGCGTTTAATGTCGCTGGCACATCAAGCAGCTTCACAACCCTGCATTTTATAGGATTTTCTGATAATTCAACGTATACAATAGTGTCTGGTTCGTATTCTTTCGCCCTGAATACGTGGTATCTGGTTGAGGTGTGCCGCGTCGGAAACTATGTCTATCTGTTTGTTGATGGAGGCTTGCTCAACACGGGCGGAACAGCGTTCTCTCTGACGCTGCAAGATTCATCGACGACGCTGAAAGTCGGCGCGCAAGAATACGACGCGACCTACAAATACTACCTGAACGGCTACATCTCCGAAGTTGAAATCTACAAGGGTGTCGGACTGCACACTGCCTCGTATACGCCATCAACAGACCCGTTTGCAGACGAGTATGTTTCCATCTCTGGCACGGTACAAGACTCAACCGGCGCATTCGCTTCACGGCTGGTTCGTGTGTACCGTCGGGATACTGGCTCCCTTGTTAGAGAAGTCGTGTCTAACGAATCGACTGGAACGTACAAGGTTATCGCCGCTAACAGCGGAACCACCACGCCGCTTAAACACTTTGCGGTTTGCCACGATCCATCTGCGATTTCCCTATATCGCGTTCTCGGTCTTCATTGCGACGGCACGAATGGATCGACGACATTCACCGATGTTTGCGGAAAAACCGTTACGGCCAACGGAAATGCACAGATCAGTACGGCGCAATATCCAGCCCTGACGGGGAAAACGTCGTCAGGGTATTTTGACGGAAGCGGTGATTATCTTTCAATCGCTCCGTCTTCTGATTTCAATTTTGGAACGGGCGATTTCACCATAAGAATGCGCTGGCGGCCGGGATCACTAGACACCGCGCAAGCACTGGTGTATCACACAGACGATTCCGGGGCTACTGGATCTGGTGAGTTCGTCATCGTCTATAACACAAGCCTGGGCCTGCGTTTTTATCTCAACGCCGGCGGGTCAGGTTCGGTTGACCAGGGCAGCACGTCCGGTTGGTCTACAGGGACATGGTATGACGTGGAGATAACCCGCCATGGGACCACGCTCACGATTCGCAGAGACGGCACGTCGATAGCATCTGGCACGTGTTCGGCGCAAGTGGGCACATCGGATAAAAGCACCTATCTGATGGGCGAGACATTCGACCCGCTTTATAGCACCGGATACATATCTGAGGTTGAATTCTACAAAGGAATTTCCCTCCACACAGCAAATTTCACGCCGTCAACTGATCCGTTTACCGACTCCACTACGGCAACTGAAAATGCCCTCATCTACGACGACCTAACCCCAACATAAAGGAGAAACACCATGGCCATCATCCGTTTTGTTACCGCAGTAAAGAATTCCGCCCTTGACACTATCAAGACAGCTATCGACGCTGGCTCGGGCGCTGGAACCATCAAGATTTACACGGGAACGCAGCCTACGTCACCGGCTGACGCTATCACCACGCAAACCCTGCTCGGAACGCTGACGTTCTCCGATCCCTGCGGAACGTCTGCAAGCGGCACGCTAACCATGTCTGCGATCACCCAGGACTCTGCGGCGGATGCTACTGGTACTGCGACGTGGGCGCGTATCGCCGACTCTACCGGGGCGACGGTGTGCGACGTTGATGTAACTGCAACTGGCGGCGGCGGAACGCTCCAGTTCAACACCACGAGTTTCGTCATCGGCGGCCCGATTCTAATCAGCGCGTTCACGATCACCGTCCCGTAGCATGGCGTACACTCCGCCGCTCGGCAACGCTGCGAATTTTTCAGCAGCGGGGACTTCTTACGTCCCCCCGGCAGGCAATGCGGTTGATTTTTCGTCGTTTGTATCCGGATACGCAAATACCTCACTGTCGTTTGAGGCAAGTGCGTCCGGTGCTATTGGAACCGTCAGCGCAGGGGTATCGACCACTCTTACCCTGGTTGTATCTGGTGAGGGCATTGATGTTCCTTACGGAAGATCAGAATCCTTCGAGCTAACCTTTGTTGGGTCTTCGACAGGGCTAGTCGACCGAAACGGGGCCGGTTCTGCACAACTCGCGTTTACCGCGTCAGCAACCGGAGCCATGTCAAGGGTTGGCGCGGTTTCATCTGCGCTGTCCTTTGTAGTGTCTTCTCAAGGCGCCACTCGGATACTAGGCCAGGCAAGTACGTCGTTTCAACCCGCGGCTCTTGGTTCAGGAGGTTTTTACGCACCTGGGGCCGCATTTGCAGACTTTGCGTTTTCCGGTTCTGCGACAGGATATAGGGCGCCTATTGGATTGTCTGCTGGAGCGCTGCGATTCACTGGTTCGGCTACCGGCGCGGAGGGAAATATTGGTACGTCCTCTGCCGCACTTGGGTTTTCCGGAGCGTCCGCGGGGATACACGTATTTTCGAGTGTTGCAGCCGCACAGTTATGGTTCTCTGGCGCTGGTATCGGGGCGCGCTCAAACAAGGGTGCTGTAGCTGCATCTATTTCCGTGCAGGGACAGGGCGTCGGGCTAACTACAGTTCCGGCAATCGCCGCTGCACTTCTTGCTTTCACTGGAACCGCAACAGGCTATCGCGCTCCGATAGGGGAAGCATCCGGAGACTTGGGTTTTTCCGGCGCCGCGAGCGGCGACGCTGCCTACGCAGGGTCGTCTGCTGCATCTCTGCGCTTCACTGGTTATGGACCGTCAGTACATGGGCGCAGAAGTTCAGCGGCGGCCGCATTGGCATTCTCTGGACTTGCCCAAGGTGTTCGTGGTGCGTCAGGTTCTCTAGACGGGCAACTCGTTTTCGACTTTTCTTCCTTTGGCGAACATCGATCGACGGCAGCCGGCACGTTTGCCGGAGCACTGCCTTTTTACCCACTAGGGTATGGAGCACACCCGGACGACTACGTTGTGCCTGATACCGCGTTCGTCCGCACGCACCAAAACTCCGTATCGGTTCTGACGTAATGGCCTACGAAGAAAAAGACGACACCAAGTTTCCAACCCGTTTCGGCCAGGCGACAGGCCATGCGAACGAGCGCACCATGCTTGACGAACTCGGCGGGGCAAATGGAATTAGGCATCGGCAAAGGCTAGGGGCTGACGGCGTTACGACGCACGTAAAGACCCGTGGCGGACACCCGCACTTCTGGAACGAACCACTTCCGGGTAGCGACGAGGAACCTGTATCACCAATATACATGGACTCCGGAGCGGTCGATATGCTTTCGATCAGTTCAGAGAACCCTCTGTCAGCGCTTGCTGCTCCGTTGTATTACAGTACCGACCAGAAGACCGCATACGCCGCTGAAAAACTGCTAGGCAAGATAACACCTCCGGACATAACCAACCACGCACCCCCTATTGATACCGAGCCGGGTGAGAGTTTCATCCCCGTTACGGGTGGAGACATTCTAGGCAAAAAAGAATGCGCTGCGAGATGTCCGCCGAGCATGTTCACCGGGAAGGCCCGCTTGTACGCACAAGCACAACTTGGCGCGCCGCTACGAAAGTGGGGATGGACGATTGACTATCCAGAACTTCAAGCGCCGAGATGGGTGCACGACAGCACCGGGTTCGTGCTCGATATAAACGTCGGAATCTACACAGACGGAGATAACAAGCACTGGCTCATTTCTATCAGCGGCGCGGGCGTAATGGTCACTCCGCTCAAGCCTAGCAAGTCTGCGAAGCTCTTGGTCCCGAATCTCAGTGATCCGTCTTACGCTGGAGACAAAACAAAGATCGAGGCGTACATCCTTGCGCACTCTACCCCTGGCAGTGCCGCCGAGTCATTCTTTGTTGAAGTTTCTGGCCTACCCCCTCCGTTCATGCTTGGGTACGGGTGGAAGTTCAATTGGGGAGGAAGCAAGGCGGACATCATAGAGCACTCTGAAGGCTCTCCTAGGCACACTTCGTCACATTACCGACTGACTATTTCAAGAAACATGTCTGCCGGGATTTCCACTGAGTCGAATCGGTGGTCCTTTGCCCTCGGCCTTGTAGAAGGCCCGGTGTCGTGGCACAACACGCAATACGCCCAAGCCATTGCGTCACCAGACTGGTCGACGAACCTGCTTTACATTTTTGGAACGCTGTATGGCGGTCAATACGGAAGTAATGCCCCGGTCTACTGCTTCTACAAAGAAAACGACGAACTAGAAATATTTCGCTACTCTACGTCAGGAGGCGAAGGTGGGGTCATGTACATGGTTACGTCCGAACCTGCGCAGTGGATGTGGCCGGTCGATTGGACAACCGAAAATCTCCTTATCTACACCTGGTTCGGGTCAGTCGGGCTAGAAGGCGCTGAGGGAGAGCGCCGAGTAAGAACAGCGACTCCGACTATCTCCGGCTTTTCGTGCGGGCAAGCGTCTTCCGTTTCTTCAGAGCAAAGTTATGAATTTGACAGGTATACGCTCAGTAGTAAAACTTTTGTCGGAGACGGCTCTACGTGGGTTAGCACAAACGTCGGGTTTAACGCATATGAGCAAAACAGGTTCGCCCGTGATACCGGATGGGGTCCCTGGTATGTAACAGGAGATGGTAAGCAGCGGTATAACAGCGGTGTTGCCTTAATCCACGAAGACGGTGAATACCTCGGGTATGCAAGTGGAAGCGATAACTTTATGAGTACGCTCGGGTACTCCAGGTATTACTACGATGGAACTCACGTAGAGACACTCAAAACGGCGCTCATTATTCCTTTCCATGACGCCGAAGCGGCGTATATGTGGGGCAATCTGAACACCGTGGAGACTGCTACAGTTACCGGCGGGTATTGTGAGGGAACAAACCAGCCAGGATTTTTCTGTAACCGTGCAAGATATGTGTTTTCTGATGGCTCCGGCGGGTACACCTATTACTACTACTTCGAGTACGCAGGGGGGGACGGAACGCACCTTGGCGCAAACAATGACCCAAACACGGACCTCAACGACACAAATGACACGTTGATCGTCAGCAAAATAGTTACCCGCTCCGGGGCTTACGAGTTTTCTCCAGAGACTTCAATGGTCCCTTTCTTTGCAGGAACGCCTTATGTAACGCAGCAATTTTCAACCGTGTCCTCAGTTAATGCGCTGCTGTACGGGCAAGGGGTACAATACGTTCCAGGTGTAAACCTCGTCAATTTCTTATTGCGCCCCACATTCGTAGGATGGGCATAATGAAAACTCTACCTATTGGCCCGTTCCTTGGCCTGAATAACCGCCTTCCTGATACTGCGCTCACCACGGAGCATGGGACGTGGTTGAAGGAGGCGGTTAACGTCGACATCGACAACGCCGGGCGCGTTCGGCGGCGTGACGACGTGACTATTATCCAGGCCATGACCGGAGCGCACTCTGTCTTTGCGACCGGTGCGACAACCGGATACCTCATTCGGGCCAGTGTGCTGTACAGTTTCACAACCAGCCCGTCGTACTCCGAGACGCTGTTGAAAATCCTGACCGTAAATACGGCAGCGCACTACCACGAGTACAACGGAAGCCTGTACTACTCGAACGGAACTGACTCCGGGCGTGTCGAGGCCAGCATCTGGTTTCCGTGGGCGCTTCCTACGCCAGACGCACCGACAACCGCTACGACCAGTGGCGGGCTGCATGTCGGCTGGTATCAGGTCGCGGTGCGTTACTACAACAGCGTCACTGGCGAAGCTGGCGGTATGTCGGCCTCTACCACCCATGAACTTACAGTCGATTCACAGGGTATCAGGGTAACGATTCCTGCTGCAACATCTGGCGCGACGCACGTTCAGGTGTTCATTTCCAGACAGAACGGATCGGAAGTTTACCTCCACTCAAGCGTGGCTACCGGAACCTCCGTGCTCGACATCGTCAGCACCGACGCGACTACAACTACCGCCGATCCGTACTTCGCATCGCCTATGCCGGCATGCAGTAACCTGTTCGCACACATGGGAAGACTGTGCGGGACAAGCGGAAGCAGGCTCTACTACGGGCTGGCGTACCGATTTGGTTACTATGAAGCGTCTGACGGATACATCGACTTCGAGGACGATATACAGGTGGCTGTTCCAAACCAGTTCGGTGTCTATGTGGCAACAGAAACGAACACCTACTGGTTCCTCGGAGACCTGTCCAAAGTCGAGCGCATCTCCGATCCGTTGCCGTATGGCGGGCAGTTCGGCACAGCGTTCAGACTCCCCCACAAGAAGCTGGTAGGTTGGTTCGGAGCAAACGGCTTCGTCATCGGCGATGAGCAAGGACAGGTTACAGCCATGATGCAGGAGGCCGTTGATGTTACGCCAGACAACGGTGGGTGGTCAGCAACGTTCTCGAATCGTGGGTACCGTCGCGTGGTGTCCAACGGATACTGCATGAACCTGGAGACGGGGGCGGTTTCTACATACGCCGACTACGCGGTTACGTCCGCTTCCGGCGGGTTTGGCACGAAAGCTGACGGTCTTTACAGCCTGACCGGTGAACAGCCGGTCGACGCGCATATTGACCTAGGAAAGCAAAACTTCGGGGCCGAGAACCTGAAGCACATGCCCGCATGTTACATCGGCGTGTCGTCGGAGACCCCCATGGAGCTTCGCGTGTCGCCAGA
>ERZ761610.718-NODE-718-length-22782-cov-66.524794_pt1 | contig 22782 bp, 27 predicted proteins | sample MGYA00512164_ERZ761610 | MGnify/ENA primary metagenome ERZ761610 (study PRJEB28899, sample SAMN02850038) | bioreactor sludge metagenome | biome: EBPR Sludge; feature: EBPR Bioreactor; material: flocular biomat | place: Australia: Thorneside Wastwater Treatment...
CGCAACCCCGGAACTCAATCGTCTCCGGGCGGCGGCTGGCCTGATCCCCATCATAGAGGCCGGCTTGATCGACTCGAAACTCTCCGTCGAAAGAGCGGCGTTGATGGCGTCTTTCTGTGAATGGACTACGGAGAAACGCTCTGCCGATCCCGAGGCAATCAAGTTGGCTGGAAGCGTTGATGAAGGCCTTAAACGCATCAAGATGGCGCTTGCTGCTGCCGTGTGAAACGCCATGAATAACAGTAGCAGCAGCAGAGCATCGCCGCCCTCAAAGAGTAGACCCAACACTCGTGGCACCAGCCGCCATTTGAACCACTCGTCCGCTACCGACCAAGAGACGCCCGTCGTGGGGCCCGGCGACTCTCCTTTTGATCGCCGAGCCACCATGGTCCCCTAATTTTCAGGGTTGCCGCAAAAGACACGCCTTGAAACTCCTTCAAGCCACCCCATCTATGCCGTCAGGTGCGCCCAGCTACGGATCGAAGATTGAAGCGGATGTCCGCCAGGCGGGGTTGAGGCAGACCGCGGTGTCGAGGCGCGCGGCTGCCGTGCAGCTTTACTATCCGTAAGCGCTGAGTGTGGCTCTTTGCCGCGCTAGTGTAGTGCTGCATTCTTGAAGAGACTTTCAGCAGACCACAAAATCGGCGCGAAACCCTTGCTGTGGCTGAAATTCATATGTTCCACGCAGCGTGCAACCCTACACTAGGGAGCGGGAGGACAAATTGTCACTGAGCAACACCGAGATCCGCTACTACGACAGCACCGTGCTGCGCCTGCCCGCGGACAAGCGCAACGCATATCATGGGCAAGTTGATCGGCTGGTCAGCGCGCTGACCAAGCGCGTTCATGAGCAGAGCGGCATCAACATCTCTAAGGTGGTGAAGGCGGGCTCGTTCGCCAAGTACACGATCCTGCGCAAGACGTCCGAGGACCCTGTCGACGTCGACGTCGTCTTTTACATATCTGGCCGCAGCGTCGACAAGGAGAGTTTGGCCAGCCTGACCCAGCTCATCTACGACGCGCTGATCACGCTGTACCCAAACAAGTCGGTCGAGAACTTCGAGATCCAGCGCAAGGCCGCGACGGTGACCTTCGTCGGCACGGGCCTCAGCGTGGACATCGTGCCCGTCATCGAGGATCCCACACGCGCCGGATACGGCTGGCAGTTCGACATTCATGACGGCACCAAGGTGCAGACCTGCGCGCCGTGCCAGAACAAGTTCGTGCGCGACCGCAAGGACAAGGACCACGACTTCCGCACCCTCGTGCGTCTAGCCAAGAAGTGGCGCAACCGGGTCGAGCTGAAGCCGCTCAAGTCGTTTGCCATCGAACTGATCATGGCGCACGTGCTCGAGAAGAACGGCAAGGACGGGTCCATCGAGAAGCGCTTTCGGGATTTCCTGCTTTACATCGCACAGTCCGGACTGAAGGAGGTCATCACCTTCCCCGAGAACGGCCTGGTATTCTCGCGCTTCACTGACCCGGTCGTGATTTTCGACCCGGTGTGCAACAGCAACAACGTCACGAGTCGCATCACCGAGGACGAGCGCCAGGAGATCGTCACTGCCGCCCTGGAGGCTTGGGAGACGGCGAACTTCGCATCCACGGATGACGACATCGAAATCTGGAAAGAGCTGTTCGGCCCGCGCTTCAAGGTTGAGGGAGAAGCATGAGTTACACGTATGCCGCGACGGAGACCTACTCGGTCGCCGACATCGAAGTCGTGATGCGTCGCGTGACGGCCGACCTTGTCATGATTGCCTCCAGCACGAGGGCGATCACCGAAGAAAAAGCCCGTGACTGGGGGCACGACATTGAGTTTCTGGCCAAGCACGGCTACCTGAAAAAAGTCGACCTGACCCTGCTGAGCCTCGGCGTGGAGCAGAAGGCGACCTGCTTCGTGGTTAATACGGCCTCAGGCGACCTGACGATGAGCCGCCCCGGCGGTGTGATGTGGCCGCTGGTGCCGAACCCCGAATTGCGCATCGTATTGTCGTACACCCAGGCCTACGACGATGCGGCCAGGGAGCAGATATCCCCGCGGCTCAAGATCAACTGGGTGCCCTCCAAGGCTGACCTCAGCCACCCGACTCTTACCGCCAGCGCAAGCCGTGACTACGTGAGTCACGGGTATGGCATGGAGCGCAAGGATTTCAGACTTTGACCCAGAACAGCATCTTCGACGCCAAACTTCTTCTCCCGGATGCCCCGCTCGCCGCGCGCGAAAGGACGCTGCTCGGCTTCGATGGTCGGTATCGCAAGATCCACGACCAGCTGAGGCTGCTGCTCAACCTCGGCGAGCTAGCCACCTGGAGCAACGCACAGCATCAGCAGAAGCTGCTGCTGTGCGACTTGGTCGCTGAGCAAAACCCTCTCGTGATCTTCCACGGCGACGTAGGCACCGGCAAGACCGCAACGGCCGAATGTATCGCCAACCGGTTGGCCAAGGAGTCGCGCACTGAAGATGCGCTGCTCTTCAAGCTGAGCAATCGGGTTCGCGGCAGCGGTAAGGTGGGCGAGATGGGCACCCTGCTGACCCAAGCATTCCACGAAGTCGTGCAGGCCGCCGGCAAGGCGCGCCGCGCTTTCCTGATCATCGACGAGGGAGACTCGCTGGCCGCCTCGCGGAACCAGGAACACAGTCATCACGAGGACAAGGTGGCCGTAAACACGCTGATCCAAGGCGTCGACGACCTGCGCAGATTCGGCGGTCGCATCGTGGTTTTCCTATGTACCAACCGCCTATCCGTTCTCGATCCAGCGCTGCAACGTCGCGCAGCCATCGTCGATGAGTTCACGCGCCCCGACGACGGCGAGCGGCAAGCCCTGCTGATCATGGATCTGGAAGGTGTCGGCCTCACCGACCGAGAGATCAAGGAACTGGTGGCCGCCACCGGTCCGCGCAACAAGCAGCCGGGCTGGACCTTCTCCGATATCCGCACCCGGTTGTACCCGGCCGCGCTGGCCCAGGCCTTCCCCGACCGGGCGCTGACGCACAAGGATTTCCTCGACGTCGCGCACGCGCTGCGGCCGTCGCCGGTCATGGAGGACAAGTAATGCTGCGCTCCGCATTGTTTGGCCGTCGCATCCACATGACCGGCAGCATCGTAGAGGACTCCAACGTGGCGACGGCGACCGAGGTGACCCGGGCTCGCGAATTCGTGAAGGCGTTGGTGCTGGACCTGCTCTCCAAGGGCGCCACGTTCGTCATCCCGGTCGACGCCGAGAAAACACGTGCCGACGGCCAGCCCATCTGTTTCGACTGGCTGGTATGGGACACCGTCCACCGTAACCTGTCGCATCGGCCGGCCGATGCGACAGGCCCGCTGGTTATCGCGGTTAAGCACCACAAGAACGAAGACCAGATCCCGGACGAGTACCGTTCGATGTGGAATGATATGCGGGTGTCGCCGCTGGTACAATTTGAGAGCGCCGCCCACTGGAACATGGCCAGCAAGCGCATGGAGGCCCAGGCGCAGCATGGCGACATCCTGATCGCCGTCGGCGGCGGTGAGGGCGTCCTGTTTCTCGCAAACCTCTATCACGACTCCGGCAAGCCTGTGATTCCTTTGAACTTTAGACTCACCCAGGCGATCACTGGAGCGTCGCGCCTCTTCGACTTCGGGATGTCAGGCCGCAACGCGCAGCGCCTCTTCCAGACTGAGGGCGCGGTGACGCCGCAGAGCTGGCTCAACCGCATAGAGATGCACGCAGCCAAAACGGTCAGCGACGGCGTGCGCGACGTGCTCGGCCTGCTCGAACACCTGGTGTCGCCCAAGGCCTTCGTGGTCAGGCTGCTGAATCCCGCGCACCCGGACTTCAACGACGTTCAATGCTTCTTCGACACCGTCGTTGAGCCCGTCATCGAAGGCGAACTGGGCTACAAGCTCACAGTGATCGATGGAAACCAACCCTACGAGCATGCTCGCGTCGACGAGGAGATATTCAAGAAGCTGCACCGCAGCCGCTTGGTCCTCGCCGACATCACTGGCGTGCGGTCGAACTGCTTCGTCGAGCTGGGCTACGCTCTGGGCCGCAGCCTGCCGACTATGCTGATGTTCAAGGATGGGACAGCGTCCCCATTCGACCTCTATTCGCTGTCTGGACATCGCTGGAAGACGACCGGCACCGCGGAAGAGCGCAGGCAAGACTTTCGCCGGCACTGGAACGCCATCAAGAACCGTCCTCCTCTCGTCGCCCCAGACCCCCTGATCCCATGAGCAAGAACCGCGAAATTTTCCTGTCGGTGGACGTTGAGACGTCGGGTCCGATCCCCGGCGAGTACAGCATGCTCACGATCGGTGCGTGCAACGTCGACGACCCAGAACAGGTGTTTTCGTGCAGTCTGAAGCCGATCTCGTCCAACGCGGACCCGAAGGCCATGGAGGTGACCGGGCTCTCCCTGGAGACGCTTGCCGCGGAGGGGCTACCTCCCGAGGTCGCGATGAAGCGGTTTCAGGACTGGGTGGCCGAGGTCGCCGGCGACCTCGGCACGCCCGTGTTTGTCGGGTTCAACGCGCCGTTCGACTGGTCGTTCGTCAACTACTACTTCCACCGCTACCTGAACTCGAACCCCTTCGGCTTTGCCGCGCTGGACATCAAGGCGCTCTACATGGGAGTGACGGGCTCAAGCTGGGCAGACACCCGCTCCAGCCAGGTGGCGGCTCGACTACACCCCAAGTCCAAGGGCGACCATCAGGCATTGCACGACGCACAATACCAGGCTGAACTGTTCCGCTTGGTCCGGGGTATCGCACAAGGGCAGCGCGGCTGATCTCTCCCGTCATGCCCAGCGGTCTTACCGGGGAAGTGGCCGAGTGCTTCGCTCCGGGCTGGCTCTGGTCAACGCGCTACGTTGGCCACAGTAAGAGCGCATTTGAAGCGGCTAACTTTGAATAAGACCGGCGGATGCAATTCTCGGAGAACCGGTCTTGTTGCCCAACAACTCAGTGACCGCTTACCGAAGTTTGGCTAAAGGCCGCTGCTGGCCGTAGGCCGAACGTCGAGAAATAATCAGGCCAGCACACCGCTCGTACTTACCGCACGAGTCGGTGATTTTCAGAAAAGGGTTTGGCCTTACACCAAGTCATGGAGCCAGATCTCTCACAGACCGAGTTCGCTGTGCGAACCGAGACGGACGAGTTGCAGCACGCTGTCGTCCGGTTTTCTATAGATCAAGACCAAGTCAGGCTTGACGTCGTAACCGGAAGCTCACGAGTCGAATGGACAGTGCCCGCAGGGCGCTTTACTGGCTGGAAAGCTCAGCCCGGAAACTGACAAAGGCCTAAGCAGGTTTCCACTCCTCTGCGCCTCAAGCTCCAGGTTCGCGAAATTACCCCAGCACCATCGCGCGGATCAGTTGCTGAAATTTTCGGGCGATCAATGGGCGGTCTGCTGCCGGATTGCGAATGGCGCGCACCATCAGACCTTCAAACATTGCCGCAATCACTTCGGCAAGGGTCGCAATCGTCGCCGCATCGTTCACCAGGCCGTCTTCCTGTCGCAAAGCCTTGAGCGTTTCTTCGAGACCGGCGCTGCGCCGGCTGTCGGCAGCACGTGCACGAGCGTTGTGATACCCAGCCCTATTTCCGGTTCAAGAACAGGGTGACAAGAAGGGTAGCGTCCTGCCTGCAATGCAAGGCGTGCGGCGCGGCATTGTTCAAGTAGATGAGGGCGCCCGGCAACAGCGTCTGGGTTCTATCGTGACAACTGAAGTCCACTTCGCCTCTCAGGCACTGCACCGTCATCGCCCCAGCCGCACTATGTTCCTGCATGTCGGTACCGGCGCTCAGGACCAGGCGGAAGATCTCGATATGTTCGTCGCGCACCAGGGTAGCCGAAGTGTTGCTGGCCAGCGCGTCGACCGCATCGTTGATGTTCACCAGATCGCCCGACCTGGCGTGTGATAGTGCCATGACAAAACTCCCCTCGACAAAATGACCGTAGCCCCGGCCGAGCCAGGGGATTTCAGTAGGTGAGCCGCTCCTGGCGGCCATACGAAGGCGCTGACACCGCCCTCCCCCAAGTTCATGGCGCCACCTGCCGCGGTGGCGCGCCGTCACACCAGGTCGAACAGATCCGTTCGCATCCCCGCTCGATCACCAATAACGAATAGCAAAATAGAGCGCAGCGCAGCCCCCCGAAGATGCGATGCCAAATAGATGCTCTGTCGCTCAGTCAGATTCCTGCCTGAGCGATTCGCAAGCCAGGGTAATGCTCCGCGATACGACTCACCATTACTCATCCGCTTCGGGGTTCTGGAAACAGTCACAGCCTGCTTCTGTGGCTATCACTCTGCGAAGATCTGCGAAGCGTTGCTCGGTCTGCGACACAAAAAGGGGATCGGCCGGCATCTGCCTGGGCAATGCTGTGGCGATGGCATTCCACTCCGCATCACCAAGAACCTCTTCGGCCACCGGGAAAAGGGCCAATTCCTCGACCGCCATGTTGTGGCGAAGGCGTTCAGCGTATAGCCGGGCGTTGCCCGCAACGGCTGGCCACGATGTGCTTTCCTCGCGGGCAGCCGATTCCAGATCGCGCATCAAGTCAGCGCCTTGCCTGGCCAATACGTGATGTTGCCTTTCGATCTCGTCGCCAATGTCGGCCAACAGCGCATTTCTGGCGCGCAGACTGGCAACAATACGGTCCTCGACCGGGTGATGACCAAGGTCTGGAAAACTTGTCAGGTAAGAAAAGACGTCAGCCAGAAGCGTTATCTCGTCGAGCGTCGGATCGTTCCGATTGGCAGGAAAACGATCAAGTAGGCCGACCAGCATGCCAAGATTTCGATGCTCTACCAGCAGCCTGGAAATTACCTCGTTCACTGGACTCTCCCTTCAGTTGTGCTGTGCTCCGACATCCCGGGGACAAGCAGCCGTTGGCAATCTGTCACACCGCGATCATCGATTATCGTTCGCGCTACTGTCGTTGAAAACACTCGCCTCAATCCTGACCCTTTTCTTGCCGGTCGACCAGGTCCGCGAATTCCGGGTGACGCTCGATGAAGCTGGCGACATACGAACAGCGAGGGACAACCTTCCAGCGCCGTTGCCGCGCTTCGTCCAGCGCCCTACGGGCCAAGGCAGCGGCTATTCCGCGTCCGCGCAGCTCGTCGGGAACAAAGGTATGGTCCAGGATGACACGCTCGCCTTCGATAACGTAGCTCAGGGACGCCAGAGCGGCGCCCGCCCGAGACTCAAAGCGCTGCCTGGCGACGTTGTGGGTGATTGGGCAGGGCTCTGCGCTGGTCGTCGAGCGCGACGTCGGGAACTCGGGTGACGATACCGGTCGGCGCCGTTTCCAGTCGTCCTCCATCTGCGTCCTGATAGCGAACGTTGAGCGCATCGCCAGAACATCGCCGGCCAGGCTTTCGGCGTCCTGTAAGGTGGTCGAGCGAATCGCGTGCTTGACGTCCAGCAGTCGGCCCGGACTGACGCTGAGACGCCGAAATCCCAACCCGATCAAGAGGTTCGTGTACGCCGGATCGCTGGCGATTTCGCCGCACAGGGAGATGGGTTTGCCCTTGCTCCTGGCCACGCCCACCAGCGTCGCGAGTACCTGGATGATTGCCGGATGCAAGGGCTCGTAGGTGGACGCCGCTTGGCTACGAATTCGGTCAGCCGCCAGCAGAAACTGGACAAGGTCGTTGGTGCCAACGCTGAAGAAGTCGACCTCGTCGGCCAGGTGTTCGATGAGGATCGCCGCAGATGGCGTTTCGATCATCGCGCCGACAGAAATATCGGGATTGAACGATTGACCCGTGGCGACGAGTTCCGCTTTTGCCGTTTCGATTGCCGCTTTGGCCGCGAGCAACTCATCCATACCGTCGATCATCGGCAGGAGAATGGCGACCGGATGCGATGCGCTGAGCCTGAGGATGGCGCGCAGTTGTGCCTGCATGAGGGTCGGATGTCCGAGCAAAAGCCTGATGCCCCGATAGCCCAAGGCCGGATTGTCTTCGTGAGGCAGCGGGAAATAGCTCAGCGGTTTGTCGCTGCCGACATCGAGAAGGCGGATCACCGTTTCGCCCGGCTGCAGATGCTCGGCCGAGGCACGGTAGAACTGGTACTGCTCGTCTTCTGAAGGGAAATTATCCTGGACCAGGAAACCGAACTCGGTACGATACAAGCCAGCGCCATCGGCTCCCAGCTTCGCGGCCGTCACCGCATCGGCTGATTGACCGATATTGGCACAGAGTTTGATCTCGATGCCATCCCGAGTGACCGCCGGCAGGCCGATCAAGCCTTTCAAGACACCCTGGTGAACCTGGAGGTCGGCCTCCAGTCGGTCATATCTGCGCAGCACGTCGGCTTGCGGGTTGATGAAGGCGCGTCCGGCCAGCGCATCGACGATCACCAGATCGCCTGTACGGATTCTCCGAGTGGCGTCCGGCACGTGCACAAGCGTCGGAATGCCAAGCGAGCGGGCCAAAATCGTCGCGTGCGCCGTGAGGCCGCCTTTTTCGACAATCAAGGCACGCACGCCCTGACCTTCCAGCTGGGCAACGACAGACGCCAGCAGCTCGTCGGTAACAATGACGCAGCCATCGTGAAGGACAGGACCATCCGGCAGCCCACTCTCCTCAAGGTGATCCAGGAGGCGTCTGCCCACATCGTGCAGATCGGCGGCCCGCTCGCGGAAGTAGGGATCATCGAGGCGCTCGAACAATGCCATCAGGTGTTTGATCGCCTCATCGACGGCCGCCTCCACATTCATTCGATTTTCGAGGCAAAGCTCACGGACCGCATCGCGTAGTTGCACGTCGCGCAGGAGGAGGATTTGCGCTTCAAAAATCTCGGCCTCGTCCTTTCCCAGGCTGCGCCGGACGCTCTCTTGAACCTCTAGCAGTTTCCGCTCGGCGGCGGAAACCGCGGCATCGAAGCGCTCGATCTCTCCTTGCACCTCCGTTTCGCTCACCTGCCGGCGCGGAACGGCGATCTGTTTTCTCGCGCAATCGCAGAGCAAGGCAGGCCCCCGAGCAAGACCGGAGGATGCGACCTGGCCGACGATCATCAAAGACGCGGGCGGGACGTTGTCGGTACTTTTCATCAGCTTGATGGGCTCCTAATGGGTGGTCATTCCATGGACAGGGCTGCGGCGAAATCCGCGAGCAGGTCTTCGACATCTTCGATCCCGACAGAAACCCGCAATAAAAGGTTGTAAGCCGGAACCCCAGAATATGCGGTGCACTACATATTCGGCGGTTCCGGCTTACAACCCCGTTACGGATCTTGCGTCACGGCATCCAGAAGCTCGCCTTTTCGGTTTTTTGGACACTTGCGTCGGCGATGTCTTCGACGGTGATTTGAATGGGGTGAGCACCGGCAGACGCGGCTTCGGGATCGACCTTTAGCACAAGCACGGCATTTCCAAAGCCGGCTGGCGGCGCTTCGATTTCATGCGCCTCATCGAGGCGAAGTCCGGGCAGGCCAGCAACGTGCACGCGGTAGGTCCGTGCCTGCTCGCTGGCATTCGTCAACTGCAGGCTGAATACGTTCTCGATGCTGCCGTCCGGCGCCTCGCGCGACAGGACCGCACGGTCACGGATCACGGAGACCTTGAGCGGCACCCTACTGAGCAGCGACCAGGCGGTCGTCGTCGACACGGCAAGAAAAACGGCCAGGTAGAGCAGCGTCCGCGGCCGCGCTGCCCGACGAATGATTTCGGAGCGCGACAGGCTTTCCTCAACCGCGTTCTCGGTCGAATAGCGGATCAGACCCCGCGGGTACTCCATCTTGTCCATTACCTGGTCACAAGCATCGATGCACGCCGCGCAGCCAATACACTCGAGTTGAAGGCCGTTGCGGATATCGATACCGGTCGGGCAGACCTGTACGCAGATGCTGCAGTCGACGCAGTCGCCCAAGCCTTCCGCGCGCGGGTCGGCAGTTTTCCGCCGCGGCCCCCGCGGTTCGCCGCGCTGCCGGTCATAGGTGATGTTCAGCGTATCGCGGTCGAACATCACGAACTGGAATTGCGCGTACGGGCAAATGTACTTGCACATGTGCTCGCGCATGAAACCGGCGTTGCCATAGGTGGCGGCGCCGTAGAAGAGAACCCAGAATACCTCCCACGGGCCAAGCGACAGATCGAGAATGCCGTGGGTCAAGTCGCGAATTGGCGTGAAATAGCCGACGAAGGTCAGGCCAGTCCAAAGGGCAAGCGCGATCCAGAGCGTGTGCTTGGCGGTCTTGACGGCCAACTTGTGCACCGACCATGGTGCAGCGTCGAGCTTCATGCGTTTCGGTCGCTCACCTTCTGCGAGTTTTTCCAACCACAGAAACATCTCGGTGTAGACCGTTTGCGGACAGGTGTAGCCGCACCACAAGCGCCCGGCGACGGCGGTGAACAGGAACAGTGCCAGCGCCGAGAGGGCGAGGAGGATCGCCAAATAGATCGCGTCCTGCGGCCAGAGGACGAGATCGAACAGATAGAAGCGCCGCGTATCGAGGTCGAACAGAACCGCTTGCCGGCCATTCCAGGGCAGCCAGCAGAGGCCATAGAAGACGAGTTGGGTGAGCCAGATGAAGGCCCAGCGCCAACGTTGAAAGTAACCATCTATAGAGCGTGGATAGACCTTGGCGTCCGGGTCGACGATGGGCTTTATCTCGATGACACGTCTTCTCGCGTTGCTCTTGGCGTTTGGCATGATCTGGTGGTCTCGCTCCGTGCGGATTGGTGTACGGCAGATGGAAAGGCGGGGCAATGGCCACCGACCTTCGCCCCGGAACCCTCACCTGATCCAGTCCTACATCGTCTTGCCGGCAAACGCGTTGGCGCTGGCGACGGCTGCCGGATTACGCCGGACGATCAGCAAGCGCCCAGCGAAGAGCGCCAGAAACAGCGTACCGAGAGCAAAAACGATGTCTCCCAGGACGCGCAACCAGACGAAGGTTTCCATCAACGACGAATGTACGAAAGCCGGCGAACGTGCAAACCATACACCCCAGCTGATGCTGGCCCACGCCTGGTAGACACCGGCCGGCACGAGCGACATGAAGACCATCATCGCCAGGACTGGGTGCGCGACGAGGAAGCGCGCGAGCGTGCCGGCATTCTCGTTGTGCCGTTGCACACGCAGGGCCAGCGTCTTCAGGCCGCGTTCGAGCTGGGAACAGGCGTACGCATCAAGCATGCCGCCAAAACTCACGGCACTTTCCATGACCCGGCTGACGATGTCAGCGGACGCAACGACCACACGCGCGTTCACGTCGCTGTGGCCGTTGAGATATTTGGTCGCGCTGTGGATGACTGCGTCGATACCCAGTGGAATCGGGTTCTGGTTGATCGGTGTGGCGAAGGTGTTGTCGATGACGGTCAACACGCCATGGCGCTTGCCGAGCGCGGCCAGCGCCGCCAGTTTGCGGTTGATGACCTGCTGGTTGGGCGTTATTGAAGCAACGCGGATAGAGGTTCTCGTCAGCCGGGTTCGGTACCGCATAGGCCGTTGACGTGAAAATTGGACTGCACGCGCAGCCAGTGGTCTGGTCTCGGTAGGTGCCAGCGTGGACACAAAGCGTCGAAAGGTGGTGAGTATGGGAGTCAGTAGTCATCAGGTTTTTTTTGGCTCGCCTTTAGCTGTGTGTCTCATCGTGCGCGGGCTCTTCCCATCGGCCGGATCACCCCTGAAGCACGCGGTTCACTTCCTTGCTTCGGGTAGGCCTTGCAGCCTTCGAGAGCAAGCGACTCGAGGCAGTACGGCTTGCTCTTGGATCAGGCTAACTATATCATGCTGTGATACAAATACCAGGGAAGGCGGTTGGCAAGAAATGTCTGAGCAGCGAATGTCGAAGGCTGACTTTGAAACGCTTGCCCACTTTCGCTACCAATTGCGCCGCTATCTGCGCTTCAGCGAAGAGGTGACCCGTGGCAACGGAATAACGCCCTTGCAGTACCTGCTGTTGCTGCAGATCAAGGGTTTTCCCGGGCGCGAGTCGGCGACCGTAGGCGAACTCGCCGAACGCTTGCAGGCCAAGCATCACGGGGTCGTGTCGCTGATTTCGCGCTGCGAGCTCGCCGGGCTGGTTAGGCGTAGCGTCAGCTGCGGCGACCGGCGGCAGGTGGACGTGCAACTGACACAAAAAGGGAACGAATGCCTTGAGCAACTGGCAGGCCTTCACCGCCGCGAGCTGCTGTCGTTGCAGGGCAAGTTCACGGTGCCCGATTTGACGACGCTCGGCCACGAATAGCCGCCGATGGCTGTGCACATCTCTCTTCAAAGGGGCTACACGATGCAGGACGATTCCGGGTTTACAGAGGCGAGTTCTGATCTCTTCGAGGCGATCGTGGCACAGGCGCCGGACGTGATCATATTCGCCGACTGCAAGGGAATGATCCGCGTCTGGAACCACGGCGCTGAAACCGTTTTTGGCCATGTCGCGAGTGAAGTTCTCGGCGACAGCCTCGACGTGATCATTCCGGAGCGGCTCCGAAAAGCGCACTGGGACGGCTTTCACAAAGCTATCGACAGCGGCCAGACCAAGTACCGGAACAAGGTACTGACGACCCGGTCGGTGCACAAGGACGGCAGCAAGCTCTACGTGGAATTGAGCTTCGGACTGGTGAGGGACGGCAGCGGTACCGTTGTCGGGTCGCTGGCTATCGGCCGCGACTGCACCGCCCGCCATCTCAAGGCGGTTGCTCAGTCTTCGCAGCCTTCCAGTTCCTGCGCAAAACAAGCCGAGTGACCGGATCGTGAAATGACGACAAACCTCCCCGAGTTTTCCACACAGATCCCCGGAACCGAGGCGCCACTGGAAATGCTTGCCGCTTGCCACCGCAGGATCGAAGCGCAATGCACGAGCTTGCGGCGCCTGGTTCCGCACCTGCTTGCCCACGGCGCAGACGACGCGGCGCGTACCGCAGCGATCAGCCTGATGCGCTACTTCGACACCTCCGCCCTGCACCATCATGCCGATGAGGAAGAGGATCTCTTCCCAGCGCTGATCGAGTCGATGGCCGGATCGGACGCGCTCTGCCTGCGCGAAATAATCGCTGGGCTGACCGCCGATCACCGCGCACTCGAAGCCTGCTGGCGACACCTGCGCGCGATTCTCGAAAGGATCGCAGCGGGCGAGTGCGTGCCGCTGCTCGTCGACGATGTCGAGGCTCTGGCGGTTCGCTACGAACACCATATCGAGCGCGAGGAAAGCGAACTCTTGCCAATGGCGGCGCGCTTGTTGAGCGATGCTGATCTTGCCCGCGTCGGACGCGCGATGCGCGTGCGCCGGAAAATTGATGAGGTTTAGGCTCAAACAACAGGCGCGTGCACGCGCTCCAATCTGCGATTGCCAGATCGAGCCGGTCGGCTTGCTCACCAGCCCCTGGACCAAGCCGCTCGCCTCTCGCCGGTACGGCCACCGCCGACCAGACCGCACAGTTCCAGTCACTGTGGCAAGACCGCGTCCGGATGCTGCTCGTCGAGCATGCTGACGATCCGGAGATCATTGTTGTTCAACATTGAGGAGAATCCCATGAACATCCAGCGCACCCTGCTCACCGTGGCACTGCTCACCACCGTCGCCATCGGCGCGCCTGCCTCTGCCGCTCCCGCTTCTGGCACCCCCGCCACCGATTCGCACCAGCACGCAGCGGCGACGCCGACCAAGCTGATGCTCGACCACGGAAAAAAGTGGGCAACGGACGAGCCGCTACGCAGGAACATGGGCGAAATCCGCACCGCACTGGTCGCGAAAGCGACGGCTATCCACCACACCACGCTGACGGCGGACGACTACAAGGCGCTGGGCAGCCTGGTCGAAGCGCACGTCGCCAATATCGTCACCGAGTGCAAGCTCGACCCCGCAGCAGATGAAAACCTGCACCTCATCGTCGCCGAACTCAGCAGCGGCGCCGACGCCATGCAGGGCAAGTCGAAAACCACGCCGGCTGCCGGAGCAGCGCAGACGGTAGGCGCAGTGAACCAGTACGGCCGCTACTTCCAGCATCCGGGGTGGAAACCCATCGACTGATTCGTGTGGCGAGCGAATCATGGATGGCTGCACCGCCGATCGCGCATCGTCAAGCGCGGCGGTCCGAGATACCATCCATTTTGCCGACCGCCGTCCAGTTCGCGCTGCACTTTCGCCGCGATGGTCGAGGTCTGTTTGCGGCCTGACGAACAGCTTGCACAGCGAACGCCAAGATCTGCCCCATCCGGGGACGCTTCTTTAAAAAAATAAGGAGGGAATGCCCGTGAACGATAAGGTGCAACCGGATTGGGACCCAAAATCCGACGCCGTCCAGCGTGATCAGCGAGCTGCCTACGACGAGATGCGCGAGCGCTGTCCCGTCGCGTACAGCGATTTTCTTGAGTGGTCCGTGTTTCGGCACGAGGATATCGTTCGCGTGCTGATGGACCCCGACACCTTCAGCAACGCCGCATCCAGACATCTCTCCGTTCCGGACGGAATGGATCCTCCCGAGCATACCGAGTACCGACGGATGATCGAGCAATATTTTCGGCCGGAACGTGTAGACGCGTTCGAGCCGCAATGTCGCGAGATCGCCGCGAAGCGTCTTCAATCGCTGCTGGAGCGCGATGAGCTGGAGTTCATCGGCGACTTCGCCCATTGGTTCGCCGTACGGATTCAGTCCGCCTCGCTCGGTTGGCCGCTCGAAATGTGCGAACCGCTGCGTCTCTGGACGCAGAAGAATCATCAGGCGACTTTTGCGCAGGACCGGACGGCGATGGCGGAGGTCGCCAAGGAATTCGAGGGCTACGTCCACGAGTTGCTGCAGATCCGGCGGGCGGCCGGTGCGCAGGCCAGCGATGACATCACCGGTTCACTGCTTCGGCAACAGGTACAGGGCCGACCGTTGCGCGATGAAGAAATCGTCAGCATCGTGCGAAACTGGACCGTCGGTGAGGTCGGCACGATTTCGGCAGCGCTGGGCATCCTGGTTCACTACCTCTCGCAACACCCGGAACTGCAGCAGCAGCTCCGCACGCAGCCCTCCCTGCTGCCCGCCGCAACCGAAGAGATTCTCCGGATCTACGGACCATTGGTCGCCAACCGCCGCATCACCACTCGTCCGGTAGAGATCGGTGGCAGGAAGATCGCCGCCGGCGAACGGATCTCGCTGATCTGGATTTCTGCCAACCGCGATGGTCGTGTTTTCGAGGATCCGGAGGCGTATCGGCTGGACCGCGACCCGACCGCAAACCTGCTATATGGCGCGGGAATCCACGTCTGCCCAGGCGCTCCTCTGGCTCGGATGGAGATGCGCGTGGCGATGGAGGAAATACTCGGGTGCACGACCCGGATCGACCCGATCCCGGACAGGCCGCCCACCGGCGCCGTGTACCCTGGCAGTGGTTTCGCTACCCTGCCTCTGCGAGTCCGATAGGCGCCGCCAACAAGCTCACGATGGGGTACGTAGTAACCGGGGATACGACTCAGACTCAGCCTACCGGTCTCGAATTGATCGTCGTCAAGGCCAGCGTTGCGTGTGCGGCTTTTTTGTTGATGAGACGACGGTTTTTGCCTGTTGTGTAAGGATTGAAGGCATCTCGTTATACACAACTCACTCAGCATGACTTGGCCACCCGATGGGCCGCTGGCCAATAGTTGACGGATTTTATCTGGTATACCCCTTGCTTGCCCATTTCCCATTTTCATGGGGATCGGACGATGGCAAACTGGGCGGGAGACGAATTTGGCAGGGCTGAACTGGGGGACGGACGTCTGACGCTGAGGCTGATCAAACTGGCGACACGCTTTGCCGAGCAGCCGACGGCGAGCATACCGGGCGCCTGTGGGGATTGGGCGGAGACGGTGGCGGCGTACCGCTTCTTCGATCGTGTCCTTTCGGCAACGCTGCATGAAATCGCCGAGGCGGTCTGGTAGCGTGGTAGGCCCGTATTCACTGATCCAGAGGCCTCCCGATGCCGCCGTCCCTAACCGACGTCGCCAAGCGCTTGGGCATCACGACGACCACGCTTTACACCTACGTCAACGGTGATGGTTCACCGAAAGCCGCCGGTACTGTTTTGCTGCGCACCGGAACGGGCGACGAATCACCAGACACGGCATCCACTGTCCAGCGGAGCGCATAGTGGACGCCGGCGTCGCCGTTCCGATGGAGGCGATCGTGGCCTTGCGCCGCAGATTAGCAGCCTTGCCGATACGACATCCGGAGCGCCTGGCGCTGATGGACTCGATGGCCAACCTGTACGCGGTCTCGCGCGCCACCTTGTATCGCCTTCTGCGTGGCGATCGGCGTCCGAAAGACGCGCACCGGGCAGATCGCGGCAAGCCGCGCATCATGCCGGCTGTGGAAATCGAACATTGGTGCGAGATCGTCGCTGCCCTGAAAGTTCGCACCACCAACAAAAAAGGGCGCTGCCTGTCGAATGCCCGGATTCTCGAACTGCTCGTTGAATACGGTGTTGAGACGCCGGATGGACTCGAGAAGCTTCCGCCAGGTCGGCTGTCGGAATCCACGCTCAATCGACACCTACGACGGCTGGGCTATGACCGGGAACGCATGACGCGCGAGCCACCGGCCGTGCGCTTCCAGGCCGAATTTGCAAATGCGCTGTGGCACTTCGACATGAGTCCGTCAGACCTGAAGGAGCTGGAAACCCCCCCGTGGCTCGATCCGGATCGGCAGGGTGCGCCTATGCTGATGCTGTTCAGTGTCGTCGACGATCGCTCGGGGGTGGCCTACCAGGAATACCGCTGCGTATACGGCGAGGATGTCGAGACGGGGCTGAGGTTTCTGTTCAACGCCATGTCAGCCAAGGAGGAAGCAGGAAATCCGTTGCAGGGCATCCCGAGCGCGATCCAACTGGACAACGGGCCGGTCGGTAAGTCGGCAGTGTTCCGCCGCGTGATGGAGTGCCTTGGCGTCGAGGTCATCCTGCATATGCCGCGCGATAGCGACGGCCGCCGCACCACGGCGCGCAGCAAGGGCAAGGTGGAGCGTCCCTTCCGGACGGTGAAGGAAGCGCACGAGACGCTGTATCACTTTCACAAGCCAGCGACCGAAGCGGAGGCCAATCGCTGGCTCGTCAACTACGTGACCAAGTACAACCATCGGGACCACCGCACCGAAGACCACAGCCGCCAGGACGACTGGCTTACGCACCTTCCCGCGGATGGGTTACGGGCGATGTGTTCGTGGGAACGATTCTGCACCTTCGCCCGCGAGCCGGAGCGGCGTACCGTGGCGATCGACTGCCGCCTGACCGTCGCGGGCGTGACCTACGAGGTGGATGCCGAATTGGCCGGCGAGGAAGTCATCGTATGGTGGGGTTTGTTCGATCAGGAACTCTTCGCAGAACTGGGTGACGACCGCTACGGCCCGTTTCAGCCGGTCGGCGGGCCGATCCCGATCCATCGCTACCGTAAGCATCGCAAGAGCCGGCGTGAGCATCGTGCCGACCAGGTGGCGCAGTTGGCCGAGAAAATCAGCATCCCACGTGCTGCGGTGAGCGGAGAGAGCGACATTGTGGAGTGCGCCCCGCCGGGCGCCGCGCTCATGCCGCCGGCGAGGCCGTTCAACGGCCCGGATCCTTTCCACGAGCTGACCTTCCCCAATGCGGTAGCGGCTCGGCAGGCCATCGCCGAGGAGTTGCGCTTGCCGCTGGCGAAGCTCAGCGATGAGGACCGCGCCTTCATCACGCAACTACTCGCGGAAACCCTGTCACGGCCCGTCATCATTGCAACCATTCGCACCCGCTTCCCGGCGGGGCGCAAAGGAGGAATCGCCTGATGCTCACCGAAGTCATGCGGCACTACCACCTCAGGCGTCCGCCCGTGGATGTTGGATTCTTCGAAACCGACCATCACCAGCAAATGACTCGCGACCTGATAGCCGCGATCCAGGGAGGGCGTCTGATCGCACTGACCGCCGTGATCGGCTCCGGCAAGACCGCGCTCGCGCGGCGCCTGCGCGACAGCCTCGATAAGAAGGGGCGCGTGATCGTGTCGCGCTCATTGACCCTGGACAAGGCCAAAATCACCGTCCCCTTGCTGATCGCCGCACTGTTCTACGATCTGTCGACGGAGAAAACGGTCACGATATCGAGCCAGTCGGAGCGGCGCGAGCGGGATCTGCAGGAGCTATTCCGAAAGGTCAAGAAACCGGTCGCGCTGTTCGTCGATGACGCGCACGACCTGCACCCGAAAACCCTGACCGCCTTGAAGCGCTTGCTTGAGCTGGTCGTGGACGGCGGCGGGCAGTTGGCGATCGTTCTGATCGGGCATCCCAAGCTCAAGAACGACCTGCGCCGCCCCAAGATGGAGGAGGTGGGAGATCGGACCACCATCTTCGAGTTTGGGGGTCTGCGCGACCGGCAGCGCGACTACATCGACTGGGCGATGAAAGCCTCGCTCGACGAGGGCGTCGAGCCGGGCACAGTGCTGACCGACGACGCGGCCACTCTCCTGGCTGCAAGGCTCAAAACCCCGCTGCAGATCGGGCGGCACCTGGTGCGCGCTTTCGAAGCAGGCTTTGAAGCCGGGGTGAAACCAATCGACGCCGCCATCGTGGAGACGGTGCTGTCGAGGCGCATTGATGATCTGGAACCCCAACTGACGCGGCACGGGTACGACGTGCGCGCTCTATGCGAACAGTTCGAAGCGAAGCCGGTGGAGATCCGCGAACTGCTGCGCGGCACGCTGAATCCGCAGCGATCGACGGAACTCATCGAGGAGATGCGGGCAGTGGGACTGCCGCTGTGACCCTCCGCACCGCGAACGCGGTTGTGCGTCTCAACAATGTGCGTCCGTCTCACGTAATGTGGTTTGAAAATCACCGAATGTGCGTCTGGAGTCGCTATCCGTCTCAACTAATTTGCGTCAGAAAGCCCTCTTGATTGTGCGTCTGGGCCGACATCATTTTGCGTCGCTACAGGTAGCCGCGCTCAAGCGTGGCCGCAGTGGTCAGCAGTTGCGCTCCCATTTGCTTGTGCTGTTCGGAGAACTCGGCCATGCCGTCATAGGGCCGCGATGCCTTGTTGCGTTCGGCTTCGGACGCCTCTTCCATGATGCGGGCGTAGCGGTAGAACCCTGGGAGCTCGCGGGACAGCGCCATGAGTTGCTGGTCGGTCGTGCCGACCCATATCCTGTGCAGGTCAGGCACGTACCCCATCATGCGATTGATGACGGCATGGGCCTCGCTGACGCCCTGGGCGGCAAGCTGTTGCATGTGCTGGTCGATCTTCGCGGCCAGTCGGCGGAATTCGTTCATGCTCATGTCCGTCACAAAAGGCGCGTTGATTGCCCTTGAACCGTGAGAAGTGCCACCGCCTTCTTATCGAAGGAAACGAAGGTTTCCCCGCCAAGCCAATTGCCCTCGTAGGCAATAACGCCATCGGCAAAATCTCCGCCCGCGTCGAGCACCAGCAAGCCGGCCTCCACGGCGGGCCGGTTCACTTCCACGTTCGCAGCGGCAAGTAGTGCCCGGATCGCGCCGGCCGCGTCGGCTTGCTGGAAGCCATATACCCGGAGCAGCACCCAAACAAATTCGCATAGGCACGGCGTTGCTACCGCGATCAACTCGGCGTCGGTCAAGACTGTCGCGGCAACGTTCGCTTGTACGGGATCGTCGCGCACAACAGCACGCACAAGGACATTGGTATCGACTGCGACCTTCATTTCTTGCCTGCCCATCCAAGCGCCGCCGCCTCGTTGATTTCTTCGATGGTGGCAACCTTCTGCGTCCTGCCCGCGAGCAGGCCGACGAAGCTGGATATCGTCCCAGCGGGCCGCGCCGCCTTGAGTACGCCCCGACCATCTGGCAGTAAGTCCAGCTCGATCTTGTCGCCTGGCCTGATGCCGAGGTGTTGCAGTACGTCCTTCCGAAACGTCACTTGTCCCCGTGCGGTAACAGTCAATGTGGTCATGGTGCTGTGCCCTCGCAATCTCGTAGGTTGACGCTTTGCAGAGTAATGCAAAAATGCCTTACATACAATGTCCGTCAAACGATCATTAGCCGGTCAAAGCGGACGCCTGTCCGAAAACCGCCTGTTCAACGAGATTGCGGACAATAAGATAGACGGACGCAATAACGGACAAAAAGACGGCAATGGCACTGATCGGCTATGCACGAGTATCGACGGTGGAGCAGGACACCGCCTTGCAAACGGATGCGCTGCGCAAGGCAGGTTGCGAGCGCATTTTCGAGGACACGGTTTCCGGGGCCAAGGCCGACCGTCCCGGCTTGGCTGAGGCGCTGGCCTATCTGCGCGACGGCGACGTGCTGGCCGTTTGGCGGCTGGATCGGCTCGGGCGCTCCCTGCCTCATCTGATCGATACGATAGCCGCACTGGAAGCGCGTGGCGTTGGATTCCGTTCGCTGACTGAGGCCATCGACACCACGACGCCGGGCGGGCGGCTCATCTTCCATGTGTTCGGCGCATTGGGCCAGTTCGAGCGTGACTTGATCCGCGAGCGCACCAAGGCCGGGTTGACCGCTGCCGCCGCTCGCGGGCGAAAAGGTGGACGCAAGCCGGTCGTTACCGCCGACAAGTTGCAGCGGGCACAGGATCACATCGCCAACGGGCTGAACGTCCGCGAGGCTGCAACGCGGCTCAAGGTGAGCAAGACGGCGCTGTATGCCGCCCTGCAATCGGCCAGTGCAGCCGACTCCTGACATTTCGTGCAATCGCCTTCTGAAAACGACACCCGAGATTTGTCACAAGGCTTGTGACAAATTGGGCGCGGCTTTCTTGTGCGCCGATCTTGGCATCACGCCGAAAGTCCGGGCGGATCATGCCGTTTACCTGGTGCACTGGTTGGAGGTGCTCAAGGCCGTTAACCGAATCGATTGACGGTCTACGCGAATACCTCTAGTCTTTTAGACTTCTAGGATCCTATAGGTGTATACATGCAGACAATTGCTGTAATCGCGCAAAAGGGCGGAGCCGGAAAAACCACGCTTGCGCTTGGCTTGGCTGTTGCCGCCATGCAGGACAAAAAAACAGCCGCCGTCATCGACACCGACCCCCAAGCCACCGCCACCAACTGGACTGACCGCCGCGACGCCGAAACACCTTGGGTTGTTGCCTCGCCAGTCGCCCGCATCAAACAAGCGATTGCCGCGGCGTTGTCTCAAGGCGTCGAACTTCTGTTGATCGACACACCGCCGCACGCCTCGCAAGAGGCCGCCGAGGCCGCGCGCGTGGCCGATCTAGTCTTGATACCCGTTCGCCCGCACCTCTTCGATATCGAGACGCTCAAGACCGTGCGCGACCTGCTCAAACTGGCAGGTGAACCCCCTTCCCTGGTCGTCATCAATCAGGCTCCCGTGCAGGGCTCCGCCGCCCAACAAACCGCCGCCGCCATTCGGGACATGGGATTCACCGTTGCGCCAACGGTGCTTCATCAGCGCGCCGCACACATGCACGCCACCAATGTAGGCCAAGGTCCCACCGAATTCGACCCTTCCGGCAAAGCTGCCGCCGAAGTTATACAGTTATACAAGTTTACGCGTAAGCTTATAGACAAATTAAAAAAGGAGGCAAACCATGGCCAAGCCGAACCCGCTCGCGCGCGGGCTTGAAAAATTCACCGCGCCCGGCAGTCCGCCACCAGCTGCGCCGGCCATCAAGGGACGTGGGCAGAACCGCCCCGGTGCTCGCAAAGGGCAGGTGCTGATCGGAGGTTTCTTCGCCCCGGAAGTACACAAGCAATTGAAGATGATCGCCGTCGAAGGGGACATCACCTTGCAAGAATTACTGGCCGACGCGCTGAACACCATTTTTGCCAGAGCAGGAAAGCCGGAGATTGCAAGACTCGGCCGGATTCTTGAAGCTGGTGACAACTAAGCCCTATAAAAATATACGAGTATAAGCGTATACATGATTACACATAGACACGCAGACAGGGGCAGACACCCCAGAACAGTCAGGCGGGCAGAGGGTTAAAAAATGACCACTAAAAAGCTCGAAACCAGCCTTGAGCTTATGCGGCAGACGCTTGATAAGCGCGAAGCCGCGAAAATGCATCAGCTCGCCTTGTGGCCCGACAAAGACATGGGTGTTCCGAACGAATTGAGCCGTTCAGCCCTGTTCGCCGCGATCGATGACAAATGCCCCCGCAAGACCTTCGACAATGCGCTCATTCCGTCGCAAGCCGGCTTCGACATTACTTACACCGGACACCAACTCGACCAAGGCCACATTGATATTTTTGAAGGCATCATGCACTTCGCGCGCGGCGTGCACGAAGGCAACCTGGTCCGCTTCAGTCGACACCGTCTTCTGAAGATCATCGGCCGATCGACAGGAGGCAATGAGCACAAGTGGCTGCTCTCCCGCCTAAATCACTTAACAGCGACATCGGTCTGCATCAATCAAGGGAATAAGCGCGTTTTCTGGGGCTCCTTGCTGCCTCGCGGCGCCACCGACAACGAGACTGGGGAGTACATCGTCGAAATCTCCCGAGACCTTGCAAAACTATTCGGCCGTGGCTTCACGCGCGTTGAATGGGAACAACGTTACCAGCTCAAACGCAGCCCTCTAGCACAATGGCTACAGCTCTACTACTCCAGTCACGCGCAGCCCATGCCCATCAGCGTTTCGTGGCTGCACGAGGTGACGGGAAGCGGCACACAGGAATTACGGAAATTCCGCCAAAGCCTTCGAGCCGCCCTGCGCAAACTTGAGGCCATCGCGGCAATCTCCGGCTGGAGCATCGACCCCAAATCTGATCTGGTTCATGTCACGCGGACGCCCTCGCAAGCACAAGCTCGCTATCTGGCAAATCAGGATGAAAAGACACGTGTTTAGAGGTACGGTGGCACGTGTTTAGAGGTACGGTGGCACGTGTTTAG
>ERZ761610.723-NODE-723-length-22723-cov-34.588054_pt1 | contig 22723 bp, 23 predicted proteins | sample MGYA00512164_ERZ761610 | MGnify/ENA primary metagenome ERZ761610 (study PRJEB28899, sample SAMN02850038) | bioreactor sludge metagenome | biome: EBPR Sludge; feature: EBPR Bioreactor; material: flocular biomat | place: Australia: Thorneside Wastwater Treatment...
CTTTTGGCATATTGCGTGCGCTATCGTACTTTTGACCAATCTTTAAACAAGTTCACTGTTATCTTCTGCGGAACAAGCCAAAGAACGAGGATTTACCGCAACGATGATCGGAGATCCAACCATTGCAATACAAAATTCTATATTACAAACTCGAAACCAAGGAGATATGTATTTAGATTCAGCATTGACATTGGTAAATTCCATGACTTTAAACTCACTAAGTACACAACAACTCTCTCTGATTAAAGAATTACGTGAAAAACGTAATACAATGAGAAAAAACATTGATTCATACTTAGGGATAAATGCCGGAACGATAGAACAACGCACGGCATGGGTCAAAGCACAAACAACTCTCATACGTGCAGAACAAAAGCTTGCGCAAACACTCTTTGGATCGGACGAAGGGCTCAATACCATTTTAGAAATGAATAGTCAGATAAAAAACAGTATTTTTTTAGTAAGCGAACATGCAGGTCTTGAACGCGCAACTATTGGTGGAGTCATAACCACAGGCACACCAATACCCGTCAAAACATTTGAAAATCTCATGAAGTATCGTGGAATTGTTGAAGAAAATATTCAGATTGTATCACAATATGCAAAAAATACCGCAGCAACGCCTAAAATTCGTCAGGCAATCGCGCAAATGGATGCAAAATTCCTCGGAGAATTTGAGAAGTTACGTAAGGATGTTTATGCTGCCTCAGCATCACAAAGTCCTTATCCCGTTAATACTGCCGAATGGGTAAAAAAATCCACAGAAGCAATCAATAGTATTCTCACCGTGTCACGATGTATTAGTGATGAAGTCGCTCTTATCGCCACAGAGCAAAAAAATAATAGTATATCACAATCTCTTATTGCGCTGCTATTTTTTCTTATTGGTATAGTGGGAATATTTGCATCTTTTACTATTGGATCGATTATAAATAAGGCAGTTGTTGAACTTACACAAACTGCCCATAGAGTTATTGATGGTGATTTAACGGCACAATCAAAACGCATCAGTAATGATGAACTCGGTACATTATCAACCACATTTAATATAATGACTCAGACGATTGAAGAACGTGTGGTCGGATCACAACTCATGATTAATACCGTGATAGATATGACGAGTGATAAAAGCACAACCGATGATGCCTTGAGAGCAATGCTAGAGGGTATGAAAAAATTACTACATGCGCAGTATGGCGCCGTGGCGATTTTTGACGCAAAAAATTCAATGAAAACATTTATTACCACAGGCATAAGTGAAGAACAAAAACATCGTATTGGTCATATTCCTCACATCACAGGTTTACTCGAATTTATCAATCAATCAGACCGTGGAGTAAAAATAGATGATATGGCTAAACACCATGCAGCAAAAGGTTTTCCTTCCGCTCACCCTCCGATGAAAACACTGATTGGCGTCCCAATCAGATATAATAATAAATCATACGGGAATATTTATTTTACTGAAAAAGAAGACGGAAAACTTTTTACTAATTATGATCTTGAAATTTTAGAATTAATAGCTAAAATGACAGGAATACTTGTTGCTGACCGTTATACAAAACATGATTTGCGCAGTGTGGTTGGTCAAGTACAAGAATTGTCTATTTCACTATCTACGGCAATGCAAACAATCAGTGGAGCCACAGAAGAACTTGCTGCCGGTTCCAGCGAACAGTCTTCTCAAGCTATTGATGTTGCGGCAGCAGTGGAAGAAATGGCACATAATAGCATGGAAACAGCACAAAGTGCAGGCAAAACCGCCGAATTTGCACAGTCGAACGGAACCATAGCCACCGAAGGACAGCATACGGTGGAACACACTATTCTTAAAATGAGAAATATTGCTTCTGTGGTTAAATCATCTTCTGCAACAGTAAAACGATTAGGCGCAGCCGGTGATTCCATTGGTGAAATTGTCACTGTTATTTCGGATATTGCAGATCAGACAAATCTTTTAGCCTTAAATGCTGCTATTGAGGCTGCAAGAGCCGGAGAGCAAGGCAGAGGATTTGCCGTCGTGGCTGATGAGGTGCGCAAATTAGCGGAACGTACCACCACAGCAACAAAACAAATTAGAGATATGATACGATCTATACAAACAGAAACAACCGAAGCCGTGCATCAAATGGACAGCGGTACTAAAGAAGTAGAAGAAGGTATTATTCTTGCCGATAATGCAGGCATTGCACTTCATGAGGTTGTGACAAGTGCCTCACAGATGTATGATCTTATCACACAAATTGCGGCTTCAAGTCAAGAGCAATCGAGGACAAGTGAAAGCGTAGCCAAAAGTGTTTCAACAATATCGGCTATTTCAAGTGAATCAGCATCAACGGTGATGGATATTGCGCGGAATGTCACTGAAATTAATAATTTGGCAGAAATAATGAAGGATTTACTTCTACAAATTGATGTCGGCACCCAAAAGAGTGTCGCAGAACACAAGACGAATCTACCCCCATATAAACAGAAGTCTTTGATGGCAAGAAATTAATGATAAAAAAAACAAGAGCTGTGTTGTATCATCTTCACAGCTCTTCATTTATATAATCATACTTCTGATTTGTCATCAAAATTTATCGCTATAATTTCTTGTACAGATATAACATTATTACACAGAGAATAATTGAGACAACAAACAACCATAAGAATAGAACATAGACAATTTCTAACAATTTTATTATTCTTTAAAACATTGATTACAAAAATATTCTTTATGAGAAATCCGGGTATTAAAGAAAAAACATAAGCCCCAAAGTACATTGAGATAATTACGGAAGTAATGTAACCATCCCTACCACAATGTATAGAACAAAAAAAGCCGATCTTTGAGAACGGTTTTTAATATGACATGAGTGCATAATTTATTTTTTTATATAACGAAAATTGTAATTCGGCTCCAATTGGCAAATAAATTCATACATTAATTTGATGATATTATCCACATCATCAAGGTGAACAGTTTATCCGGTGGTATGAAACAACTTGTTGCCATCTGTCGAGCTTTTGCCTATGAACCTGATGTTCTCTTGCTTGATGAACCATTCAGTGCTTTGGATTTTGCCACCACACGCAAAGTAGAAATGGATTTATTGTCAGTATGGAGTGAAAAGAAAAAAACAGCATTATGTATAAGTCATGATGTGGACGATGCGGTGTTCCTTGCTGATAAAGTGATGGTATTATCACCACGTCCGGCGCAAATTAAGGGAATTATTACGATTGATTTACCAAGACCACGCACCATGGCAATGTTCACATCGCCCGAATTTTTTGCACTTCGCTCACAAGTCTTGGAGTTATTTTCCTTATGAAATGGATATATCGTATTTCCGGTATCGTGAGTATTGTGACACTATGGGGATTATTGCATTATTTTCACATCGTTTCGGCATTAGTATTACCCTCACCAACAGAAGTACTATTTTCTTTAATGACTGCATACCAAGACATTGTATTTTGGCAAGATATTTTTTATACGATTCTGCGTACTCTCACAGGTTTTTCGATTGGGACAATAGCCGGAATATTTATCGGTTTAATCATGGGTTATTCCGAAAAAATGTATGATATGTTAGAATTTATTGTTGATTTTTTTCGCAGCATTCCCGCCACTGCATTATTTCCATTATTTATGATTGCGTTCGGCATTGAAGACGGCTCAAAAATTGCTCTTGCGGCATGGACTTGCGCTTTAGTGATGACGGTAAATACTATGTCAGGTGTACATTCGGCAAAACAATTACGCATAAAAGCAGCAAGAACACTTCATATCCGCGGCATGACATTATTACGAAAAATAATTGTTCCCGAAGCATTACCCCATATTGCTGCCGGTGCACGCATTGCTTTATCCTTAGCATTAATTGTTATCATAGTCACGGAAATGTTTATTGGCACCAATGAAGGTCTGGGAAAAAGGATTACGGAAAAACAACAAATTTTTGCCACTGCCGATATTTATGTAGCAATTATCACCACAGGATTAATTGGCTATGCCCTCAATCGCTGCGCACTTGCCATCGAAAAACGCGCTCTTCATTGGCATGGGAAATAATGGAAAATTGTTCATCCTCCACTATCCATAAAAAATTATATTTCCGTTTATATAGAATGTGATATGTTTATACCTTGTTTATTATCTAATATGCAAATAGATTTTTAATTTTATATTTCACTATCAAGTATTGTTCTAAAAATTATGAGTTGTGGAAGAGTTATGTGTTTTAATGCTTATGGTTTATGCCTTGCCTACGTAGCTGCATATAACTGAAATTAAATTTTATCGAGCCACTGTGGTTTATTATGTTTTATATAATTTTTAAATTCAGCATCTGCATGTTTTGAAAGATTAGATGCATATTCTGATCGGAAAAGATTTGTCCTGACCATAATTTCTGCCAATGAGTCACCACAAGTTGCTTGAATAATTTCGTTCTCATTTTTATCGGATGCACATCGGTATAATGCTTCAAAAGCATCTTTGGTTTCGTGGTCAGCCAAATCCATTGCACAGTCATCTCGAGCTCCGAGATCAACGGTTTTGTCAAGAAGAAATTAATTAAATAATCCTTATCTTTCATTCGTAATTGTCTTTTTTATCTACCAAATGTCTGTCCGCAGACTTACAGCACAACGTTTTGGGTATTGCCGAAGGTTAGGATACATTGTTGCTCCACTATATGCCACAACAATTGTATGTAAAGATACCAAATGTTTAACGAACACGCAAAATCACATTAGTAATAGCGTTTACGAGCATACACTTTTTTCTATCCAAGTAACAAGTTACCGTCTTTATCTTTCTTTGGTCCGAATAACCCATAGTTTGGAAACATTTTATTACCTAAATAGAACGAAAGTCCACAGATTGCTATAGCTATCACTACATCGATTATTCCATAAACACCCGATTCTCCAATATTGCCTATTAAATTGAAGATGCTGGCAATTGCAAGAATCCCTAAACTGTTATAAATGTATCCTTTATATTTCGACACTTCAAGAGCAAACCAAATTGTTAAAATCGGAATTACAAATGCAATTGGAATGAGGAAAAGTGAAAGTGAAGAAAGTAAAATTATCCCGACCAGTATTTTAGTAATAATGGTTAGTACAAGCAGTCCAAGTAGCAAATTGTTTAACGTCTTATACTTTTCTTTAGTCTGCGGATCTATTGTAGAAGCAATTAAAGCAGAAATTGTAGTTTTACCATAGTACTCTTCTGATAATTCATTCAGAATTTCCTGTCTTGGAATATTGTCTTGAATTCTGTTTTGAATTATCTTGATAGCTTCCTTCGTGCTTAGGCTTTTCTTTGTCATAGATTGGGTGTTTTAAAATATGTGCAATCTCTCGTATTGACACAAAACGTCGTTCATTTCCCCAAAACTACAAAATTTTGTTTGTCCATCAAAACATGTACAAGGGAAATCTCTTGGTTCAACGTCCCATTCTGCGTATTCTAATCTAGCATACGGCTTGGTGAACAAATGATACCGGCTTATGTGCCAAATGTCCAAAGTTATTCTGTTGCTTGAATACTGTTATCAGCGATTAGAGGATTTGGGGCAGCTTGCAATGCCGAGTAAGCAGGCAATCTCGTTTCAGTTGATTATTTGGTGTGTATGTAATCTTTGAGCAATGATATATTTTCTCACGCTTTCAATGTTGCGTCCACCGAAAATATCTTGAGTTGTCCTGTGGGGGTAAGGGTACACATGAATGGTATTATGTTATCATTGTTGTTCATGTCTTCATTTTATTGAGAACAATCACTATAATCTTGGGTTACAATTGAAAGAAATAAAAAAAGGCAAGTATGAAATCATACTTGCCTTTAGATTTTGTATCGTATTGCTTTATCTTATTTTGTATCGTGATTTACGAATGGAATAAGAGCAAGGTGGCGTGCATATTTGATTGCATCACACACTTGGCGTTGCTGATAAGCAGAAACACCTGTAATACGACGAGGAAGAATTTTGCCTTGGTCATTCGTGAAACGGAACAATGATTTTGCATCTAAATAATCAATTGTGCGATTATCGCCGAGCGGATTATTTTTCTTTTTTGGAGCGGTACGTTGTTTACGTAAACCGGATGCAAAAGGATTGTTTACCGATTGACGCGGGTTTTGGCGTGAATCTGTCGGTCTCATTGATTATCTCCTTTATTCTCACGAATATTTTGTGATTTTTGGAATCGTTTGTTAAAGCGTTCTACACGACCGGCTGTATCCACAAGCATTTGTTTTCCTGTGAAAAACGGGTGTGATTTGGAATCAATTTCCAATACCATTCTGTCACCTTTATAGCAGGAGCGCGTAAGAAATGTCGAGCCGTCAGTCATAACAACTTCAACTTGACGATAAAGAGGATGAATACCTTTTTTCATGATGTCTTACCTTACTTCGAAATGTCAATGGAGTCAATTTGAGAAAGCTCGTCTATTTTGACAAAGCGCTCAAGAAATTTAATAGAACCTTTGTCAGAGCGATACCCTTTAACAACTTTTACATTGATTTTTTGCGGTCCGCTTCCTTTTTTCGACTTATCGCCGAATGTTTGCTGTTTAGCCATAGTTGCTCCGTAAAGCAGTATTTTACAATAGAAGAGCGCAAAAATACACTACTTTTTTGTAATGACAAAACATAGAGCGTAAAAAATGTCATTCTACTCCAATTTTTATCGCTAAAAGCAGCATCAAGTCATCAATTGCCACACTCAAAAGAAGACAGAACTCGCCGAGCGAATACCCACACTGATAGAATGCGTCGGTGATGGTATGGTGAATGATGTTTCATCGAAAATTCTTTCCCATGCAATATAGATGTCCAAACCGGCTTGCTTCCCACGCAAATGATAACCACCCTCGAATCGGGCATTGACCTCAAGCCCTGATTCCGATTGCGGACTTGCTTTGAATGCCATCAAGGATGCCCATCCGCGAGTAAATACCGAATGTTTCTTGGCTAAAGAGTAATCCAAACGTCCCGCAGCCATAAATGCCCCTCGTATATCACCATACGATCTACCTTCATTGTTCGCAGGGAAACGATAATCGGACATATAAAAATACCCTTCAGTCCGCACCATATAGTCAAAAGATAAAGAATGATGTGAAGAGCTTCCCGTCCAGGCGAGTTGCATGCCCGAGTTGATTAAGACACGTTTACGCACACTATACATGGTAGGTGTGTCGCCATGGGTAGAATCACTATTGTCCACATCGTGTTTGCAGCGATGTTGCAATCCAACACTAAGACTGCCAAGCTGCAATACAAGAGCTTGCTCCCATATTATTGCTCGAGGGTTAAAGGCAATATCATTATGAGGATTGGCACTGAGTTCACTGGAAAATAAGCCGCGCAGTACATCTGATGAACCCCAGCGATAGAAGTCTATACAACCGATAAATTTACCATTCCACGCTTGTTCACCGCCCAATGAGCCAAAGCCGCGTGCAAAGTCAATAGCATAATGTGTGGCTCCGAATGCTTCACCTATGGTTGTGGTATCATGACTATGGCGCACGATATTCGTTCTTTGCGTAAAAAGTTGAGAATAAAGAGCGGCGGGACACAATAAGAGCAAGAGAATAGTACATATTGTATTCATGAGCATACTGCCTCATCAGGCAAAAAAGTGAGTATAATGATAGCAAAGTAGCTCTTCGCATTATTCTGTTTCACACTTTGTGCTATCGTACAATGAGTGTAGAAGAATATGTTACTAAACAATAAAAGCTGCCTTTGGGGCAGCTTTTATAAATGGAATTACAAAGAAAGTCCTGTTTTATTCGCCTGTTGCAGCACGCAATCTATTATTCAAGCGCTCAATATCAGATTTTATGGCATCACGCTGAACAAAGTCCGTAGTATTTTCCAAACGCTCTACCAACTGTTCACGCTGTTGTTTAATTGCAGCTATATCAATTTCATCGGCTCTTTCTGCTGTTTCGACCAAAACAGAAACTTTATTGTGCAGCACTTCAACAAACCCGCCATCTGTGGCATATATAGTATCTGCCGCACCATCATTGATTTTAATGATGCCTATACCAAGTGAAGACACGATAGGTGCGTGATTATAGAGCACTTGAAACCCGCCTTTGGTGCCCGGCACGGTTACTCCGGCAGCATTGCCCGAATATACAGTGCGTTGCGGTGTTACTATTTCGACGGTCAATACTTTATCGCTCATAATGGTTTATACCCTTGTGTAATCAATTATTTGGATTTCATGTATGCTTCTTTGACTTCATCAAGCGTACCTTTATAGCTGAACATACCTTCCGGTATTTCATCTACTTCACCGTCAAGAATAGCTTTAAAGCCGGCAATTGTGTCTTCAATTTTCACATATTTACCTTGGAAGCCGGTGAATTGCTCTGCCACGTGGAATGGCTGAGAGAAGAAACGCTGTACCTTACGTGCACGATATACTGTTGTTTTATCATTATCGGATAATTCGTCCATACCAAGAATGTTGATAATATCTTGAAGGTCTTTGTAAGTCTGAAGCACTTTTTTCACTCTCATTGCCGTATCATAGTGGTCTTGACCAATGACAAGCGGATCGAGAATACGGGATGTTGATTCGAGCGGATCCACAGCAGGATAAATACCAAGCTCGGAGATTTGACGCGATAATACCGTCGTAGCATCCAAGTGAGCAAAGGTATTTGCCGGAGCAGGATCGGTAAGGTCATCCGCTGGAACATACACCGCTTGGATAGACGTTATGGAACCTTTGTCCGTAGAGGCGATACGCTCTTGCAAAGCACCCATCTCGGTTGCTAAAGTCGGCTGATAACCTACCGCCGAAGGCATACGACCAAGAAGAGCCGACATCTCTGCGCCCGCTTGTGTAAAACGGAAGATGTTATCCACGAATAACAATACGTCACGTCCCTCTTCATCGCGGAAGTACTCTGCCATAGTCAATGCAGTCAATGCCACACGTGCACGCGCTCCCGGGGGTTCATTCATCTGACCAAATACAAGAGCTGTTTTAGCAATAACGCCCGATTCTGTCATCTCACCGTAAAGGTCATTACCTTCGCGAGTACGCTCGCCCACACCGGCAAACACAGAATATCCGCCGTGCTGTTTTGCGATATTGTAGATTAACTCTTGGATAATAACGGTTTTACCAACACCGGCACCACCGAACAATCCTGTTTTACCACCTTTGGTAAACGGCTCGACAAGGTCAATAACCTTGATACCCGTCTCGAACATTTCTTTTTTGTTATTCAAGGTAGCGAATGACGGAGCAGGACGGTGAATTGAATATTTCAATTTCGTGTTAATCTCTGCTTTATTGTCAATAGCTTCGCCAACAACATTGATAAGGCGACCTAAAACTTCCGGACCAACCGGAACACTGATTGGAATACCTGTATCAAAACATGGCATCCCACGCACAAGACCCTCGGTTGAGTCCATAGCAACGGTGCGAACCCTGTCTTCGCCTAAGTGCTGCTGAACTTCGCATACGAGATTGACTTGAACGCCGCGTTCATTTTGACGCGGAACATTAATTGCATTAAGAACCGGAGGAATATTGCCTTGGGGGAACTCAATATCTACAACCGGACCGATAACCTGAACAATGTGCCCTTGATTCATAGAAAATGACCTGTCTAAAAAAGGAGAAAATTTCTTAAAGTCGTTTTAAGACTGCAAAATTACAAAAATTCACTTGAGCAAAACGTGTAAATTGTGATTTTTCTGACAGATTGTTGTCGCTAAAGCTTTTCCCAAACCAAGAACAAATGAGCAAAACAATCCCAATGACGACTTAGTATTGTTGGAATAATGAGTCATTTTTTACACATATAAGCCCATCATCACTTCTTTTTCTTTTTTTTCACCACTGTTTTCTTGGCAATAGATTTCATTGGATAGTGTTTGTCTATATAAGCCAAACAAAGATCAATAGTTGCTTCTACGGCTTTTTTATGTGTACGTTCTATACCATGCGAAGCATGAACGCCGGGACCTATAAGTGCCACTCTATAATCATGACCTGCTCGTAAGGCGAGCGAACCATCGGAACTGTAAAAAGGATACACATCCACTTTATGGGGAATCTCTTTATCTTGGGCAAGAAGTGTGAGTTCTTTACGGAATCCATAATCATAAGGTCCCGATGAATCTTTGGCACATATCGAGCATGAATATTCATCACCACTGCAATGGTCGCCCACCACACCCATATCAAGGACAAGCAAATCCTGCACCGTCGGAGCAAATCCTCCCGATCCTCCATGACCCACTTCTTCATACGTTGAAAAGAACAATTCTACGGGAACGGAGCGTTTTTCTGCTGCGATGCGTCTGGCTATCTCAAAAAGTACATAACATCCGGCTTTATTGTCCAAAAAGTGTGATTTGATAAATCCATTCGGCAACTCTTGATAGCGAGTATCAAAACATATAATATCACCCACACCGATACCGAGTTTTTTGACATCATCGGCATTATGCACTTCTTCATCAATACGTATATGCATGGTCGAAGTGCTACGTTCAGTTGAGCCTGCACTGCGGTTCGTGTGGGCACTCGGGTTATTCAACAATACCGTACCCGTCACAACGGTATTCCCCAATGTATAAATACGGACATAACTTCCCTCAAACGTAGGCAATAAAGGACCGCCGAGCAAAGTAAATTGTAAAGTACCATTGCCATTCACTCCCGATACCATTGCGCCAAGTGTGTCGGTATGGGCTGCAATCGAAAGCACAGGGTTTTTACCTAATGCAACACGCACCGCTCCTTTGTGAGTGCTTTCCGGCGACCAGCCATAGGATTGCAAAACTCGGACAATATAATCGGTGGCATTTTCCGTATAACCCGAAGGCGAATCTATGCCTATTAACTCTCGTAAAGTATCATAACTATTCATGCTGTACTTCCCATTAAATGAAATAATTTGATGCAAAAATACTTCTCATAGACTAACCGCACTGTTCATTGCGCGGCTTTTATGGCAAAAAGCTCATAAGCCCGTCAAGCAGTAAGCAGCTATTTACCGTAATTTTGTACAATGTTTTTCACCTTGACTTATAAAGTATGCTTCAAGTAGTTCAATATCAGCGCACAGGCGAAATGCTTGTGGAAGAGCTTCCCGCTCCGGCATGTATGCCCGGGGGTGTATTAGTACGTACCGTGGCTTCATTAATTTCTGCCGGCACAGAACGCAGCTCAGTAGAAAGTGCCCAACAATCTCTGTTGGAGCGTGCGCGCTCGCAACCCGAACAAGTAAAAGCTGTTCTTGATAAAGCAAAAAAAGACGGCATCATGGCGACGTATGAAGCTGTCAAATCCAAACTCGAATCATTTAAAACTCTCGGCTACAGTGCGGCGGGAATCGTTATTGAGTCGCGGTGTGAAGATTTTGTACCGGGTGATAGAGTTGCCTGTGCGGGAGCGCAATATGCCCATCATGCGGAAATTATCTCTGTACCCAAAAATCTTTGCTGCAAAATTCCCGAACATGTTTCTTTTGACGATGCCGCCTACACCACTCTCGGTGCCATTGCATTGCAAGGTGTGCGTCAAGCAGATATTCGTTTAGGGGAAACCGTTGCCGTCATAGGATTGGGATTGCTCGGACAATTAACCGTGCAATTATTAAAAGCAAGTGGCTGCCGCGTGGTGGGATTAGATATCAATGAAGAATTATTTCCCATGGCTCTGGAATTTGGTTGCGAAGCTGTCTTTAAAAGCAGCCGTGATGTTGCCTCTTCCATAAAAGCATTTACACGAGGCTTAGGCACAGACGCAGTCATCATTACGGCTTCCACCGATTCGACAGAACCGATTATGTTGGCTTTGGATATTGCACGCAAAAAAAGCCCCATCGTTATTGTCGGTGCCGTTCCGATGAATATTCCTCGCTCACCATTCTATGAAAAAGAACTCGAATTACGTATTTCATGCAGCTATGGTCCCGGTCGTTATGATCCCTCCTATGAAGCCGAAGGACATGATTATCCCATCGGTTATGTGCGTTGGACAGAAAATCGTAATATGCAGGCATTTCTTGAATGTATTGAACGCGGTATATTAAAAGTTGCTCCCATGACAACACATCATTTCCCTATTGAAAAAGCGATGGGAGGTTATGAGTTAATTACAGGAAAAACCCAAGAAAAATATCTTGGCATTATTCTCACCTATCCCGAAAGAAAAGAAGCCGGAAAAAGAGTATTGCAAACAAAAAAATATGAACCGAAATCCACAATAGGCATTGGATTTATCGGGGCAGGAAGTTTTGCACAAACAATGCTCATACCGCCATTAAAATCACAGGGTGTTGATTTTATTTCTGTATCAACAGGCACACCCGTAAATGCAAAATCGGCAGCACAAAAATATGGTTTTTCCGAAGCAGCCACCGATTCCATGAATGTCATTACTCATGATAAAGTATCAATGATATTTTGTGCATCCCGCCATGACAGTCATGCGAGATATGTGCAAAAAGCAGTTGAAATGAAAAAACCTATTTTTGTTGAAAAACCATTATGTATTACAAGGGAAGAATTAGAACAAATAGACATAGCCGTAGCGCATAATGCAGGTAGGGTGATGGTAGGATTTAACAGGCGTTTTTCAGATTCTTTTGTTGCCATAAAAAAATTCTTTGCGCATCGCAGTGAACCCATGTCTATAACATATCGAGTAAATGCCGGATTTATTCCCAAATCAAGTTGGATTCAAGACCCGGCACAAGGTGGCAGAATTATTGGCGAAGGATGTCACTTTATTGACTGTATGGCATTTCTCACGGGTTCTGTGCCCATCAAAGTTCATGCGGAACAATTATCTTCACGCAATAGGGAACATGCCCAACAAGATAATGTGTCAATTATTATTCGTTTTGCCGATGGGTCGGTCGGTACTTTATTATATCTTGCCAATGGCGACGGTTCCATAGATAAAGAATATTGCGAAGTATTTTGCGAAGGAAAAACTGCCATAATGAATAATTTTCGCAATGTTATTTTGGCACAAGGGAAAAAACAAAAAACACTTTCTTTTGATGGTTTAAAAGGACATCGTGAAGAAATTGCGGCTACCGTCGCTGCCATAAAAAAAGGCGAATCTATGCCTATTGATTATGCGACTATTCGTGCTGTCACATTATCAACAATAGCAGCCGTAGAGTCATTGCAGACAGGCGTTCCCATTGAATTTTAGTCGAATATTGTGACAAATATTATTTTATACTCTCACAAGCCGTATTCTGTACGGCTTGTTGTTTATTTACCTTATTCAAACTCCGTAGGAGCGATAGAAATGAAGGTGATCCAAAACTCAAAAATGGCGGCAATGGACTTATGACGCATTTACTCATTAGACCGGATCAAGCACCATAAAATATAGTTTATGTACAAATAATTGCGATAGTTATGGTAATATTTGAAGTTAAAAGATGGCTTTGGCAATTCCGAGTTTTATTGATTCATTATCTCATTCGAATAATTTTATTTGTATGGTCTCTTGTTTTTTATATGTATGACAGTTATTATGTGGTTCCATTAAGTATGTTTATAATACTCTGTTTTTTGTATTATTTTGATAAGAGCGACCAACAAGGTTTTATTAAAGAACTACGATTTGATGATGAACAGAAAACACTTGAAATTATATATTATATAAAAGCATTCATAAAAATGAGCAAAACTATTCCATATCAGTTTCTGTGGTATTCGCCTGCGGTTGCGGCAAAAAGTGAAATATGGAGAAGTGACTATACTCATTGTTTGATATGGTACAGTGAATGTACATCTCATCTTCATAGCCATTTTGCAAATAGTCCGTTTAAGCATTCTTTTAGTCATGGAATCTCAACATATACAGAAATAGAATTTAAGGCAATACTCAAAAAATTATCGGAAGTAGGACATCTGGTTGATACAACAGACGATTTTTTCAAAGGGTACACCTATAGTTTTTTTAAGTAAGAATTACTGTTTTTACAATATACAAAGGGAAAGCGTATGAAAAAAATACAATGTAAAGCAATATTAATGAATAAAACTCTTGTATCATTAGTTGTCGTGATAATAGTAATTGCAACTTTTCTGGTTCTTTTAGCTCCGGATGAATTTCGAAAATTCTATTTGACATCTACGCTTTTGTTCATGTCAAGTATTGGGGTTTTTTGGATGTTTTATCTTAATCGAAATGAGGTCTATACATTGATCATTGATGGCGAAATGCTACATCTTGATTTTTTTAACAAATCAATTTTCAAACGAAAAGAATTAGTGTTGCAACGCTCGGATTTGACAGTCCAAGCAAATGATTCGATGATAGAGCTATTTTATGAGAATAAACATATTGCGAATATACGAAAAGCGTCAATGAAATCTGATGAGTGGGAAGTAATTTTTCAGTTTCTACAAAAATAACAATGAAAAAAAGTAAATATGTATTAATAGTCATAGCACTTGTCACGTTGTCGCTGAGAGTATATTCCCAAGACGATAAGGATACACAAAAATATCGCTTAATACTTTCGGAATTGACAAACAGCAGATGTGATTATATGATTTGTGACTGTGATGAGAGTTATGTTAATCAGATTATAGAACATGATTCACTAAAAAAAAGTAAGAATAATAGCTATATACTTCCTTATCCTCTGTCTCCTATAGACCTTGGAGTGATATATAGGTATTTATGTTCGGAATGTCAGAATAGGCGAACTTTAGCCAATCGAGCTTTTTATCATTCAGATGTGGGTATTTTACAATTTATTCTTGATTCAATAATTTCATTGAGTTATGGAGAAAGTTCTATGAATAGTAAGGTTCAAGAAAAGCAAAAATGTTATTGGATTGCTAAAGAGTATAGAGAAACTTATGAAGATAATATTTTTTTAACAAGGAGTTATGATATGCTTTCAATAACATCAACAGTAGTTCCCAGATGTCTAGTTTGGAATGTACGCTCTCAGATTATTGATATAAAGAATGCAGGGCTTATATTAATTTATAATTATCTCGTATGTAGAAATCCTTATAGATGTAATATAGAAGTTCCCCTCTTGCAATATTCTTGGCTAAATATATTTACACTTAAAGACATACAACATTGGCTTTCTGAGAATTGGGGAACAGCAGAAGAGATGAGGAAGAAATATCAAGAAAACCCATTACCGATGTATAAAGTGACTCGGTAAAATGAATAGAGAAAATCAGAAAGTATAACAATGCTTGAGATAAGTTATTCTTCGTGACAATATATGAACATCCACTTTCCTTATGTTGCAAAGGATAGATGATACAGAATTGGCATATTGCGTAAGTTTGCAGTTTCGGATACTTGATACTAAGGATATATAAGCATGAAACATATCATTGTTCTTTGTTTTGTCATACTGTGTTGTTGCGAGACATTGTTTTCGCAAGATGCCCACAAAGGCAAAGAGTTTTACATGGCGGTAATTCATGCCGGATATGAAGGGGTGTTTATTATCTCTTCTGACACAGTGACGAAAGGCACAATTCTCTTATATCGGGGTGGAACATGGGCAGATACTATACCATTTACTATACAAACGCCACATCAACCCACACTCATAAAATTTGCTCCCGATAGGTATGAATTGCATGGTGCCTCGAGTGGTAATCCGAATGCGTTCATGCATAATTTGCAGCCGATTAAGCGTTCAGTGTATATTCGTGCAGAACATGATATACAAGTAAGTTACAAAATTGGTGGTCAGGGGGCTGCTCCTGAAACATCGCTTATTTATCCGGTACAAAGCTATGGTAAAGAATATATTGTTATTGCCCCACAGGCACATTATTTTAGCAAACTTGAAAATAATATATTAAATCAGCAATACGATTATTCCTCTTGTGCCATTGTTGCAACAGAAAATAATACTTCCATCAAGATAGAATCTCCCGTTAATCTTATTGGTGCAAGCGAGCGTATATTAACGGCAATATTACAGGTGAGAGTATAAGATGACAAGTCGTATGGAAGATAATCAATTAATTCTTGATTATACGGCGGGTTGAGATGGAAAAACGGAGTGTACATTATTAAACTCATTCGGTGAATTGATTGGTACAATCTGCCATCAAAGTGATAAACAAGGTACACACCGTATTGTCTATCCTTTGGGCACTCTGTTATCGGGTACTTATTCTTGGTCTTCCGTTTAGGCATATATAACCACAGCACACTATTTACATTGGTACAATAAACGGGGGAATGTTTTTATCCTATGATTGTAGGTCAATGCCAAGAATGAGATGTTATATTGAACTTGGCTTGATACTACTATAAAGTTTATCGCATCAGTCGAACTCCAGATGCTATCGTAGAATAAAGATAAGACATAAAAAAAGTCCTTAGCGTATTCACTAAGGACTTTGAGATGCTCCGACTCACAGACTTGAACTGTGGACCCTCTGATTAACAGTCAGATGCTCTAACCGGCTGAGCTAAGTCGGAATCAATTTAGGACTGCAAAAATAAGACAAGTTTACAAATGTACCAAATCTTAATGCAAAATTTTTCTTATTTCGCTATTGCTTTTTTTACGGAAGCAACAAATTCTTCCTTAGATCTCAACCCTATTAGCTTGTCTGCCACGCTGAAATCTTTGCCAATAATAAATGTGGTCGGCACAGCGGTAATTCCACCAAAGGCATCGGTAATATCTTGATTGCCGATAACCATCTGATAGTCCATATTATTCTTTTTCATAAAGTTTTTGACAGTAGCCACCGGATCTTGGTCACGTTCCAAAGCAATGCCGACAATGACAAATTCCGTACTCGGAAATTCTTTTTGAAGTGCAATAATATCAGGGATTTCCTTACGGCATGGACCGCACCATGTGCCCCAGAAATTCAAAAATATAACTTTGTTTTTGCCGAATTCGGATAAAGAAATGGTCTTGTCGCCTTGTTTCCATGTAAAATCCGCCGCTTTACCGGTAATTTTAGGACCAACTGTTGCCATAGAAACATTCTGTGACCAAAGTGAAAGCGTGCTTACAAGAAAAACGCAAGCGAATGCAAAAAGTGTTTTCATAGGATTAAACCTTTATAATAGTGTATGTTGTTATCAAGTTAGAACAATATAGCTTTGTGACGTATGATTGTATGTCTTTATGGTTTTTCAAATAAACACACCGATGAACCTGTCCATGGAACACTATTGAAACGTACACCCATCATCGGACCTCTGCCTGTGCGTGCAAGTGACATGACCGGCAAGGGCTTTTCCCATTCCGGTAGCCATAAACTCATCACACGTACCTCCACTTTATTCATTCCGAGCGGTGTATAAATACATTCGGCATAGTCAATTCTTTCTTGCAATACCCATGTGTCATATTCATTGGCAGGTATGGCATCAATATCCTGTTTCGTAGGATGTATATTAACTCCTTTGCCCGCAAAAGAGAATAATGGTTTAAGCACATACGGCTCAAGATTATCCGGTATTGTTGTCAGTTCACTGAGTAAAGTTGCTTTAGGCACACTGTGATGATGCAGATGCGGTAAAGAGTGCTTGCTGATACGAAAATACCAATTCGGATGCCCTGCCCACTCAATATCAAGATCATCAGTCCATCGAAATGGTATCTGCACTCCCATATCATCAAGTTCATCAATAATAGTTCGGTTAAAAATACGACGAATGGGCACCCATTTCCCATTACGCTCATGGAATAATCGCTTCCCTTCTTTTCTTACATGACGAATATTTGTTTCTTGCACGCCGAAAAGCTTTTGTACCATGCAAAAATCGGGTCGAGTTTTTTGTGTCAATGGGTCTATCTCTAAAAGAGCTACTTCATCGGGATGACAATCACCCACAATAGCGCGGCGCACATAGTCAAGATATTGCTCATCATCAAGATTACTGAAGGTAGGCGTAAAATGTTCCTGCAAATACGGATATGTTGCCATCATGCGTTTGCTGAGAATATATTGATAACCGTACAGTGACGGAAATCCCTGTAATTCCACTACCTTAGGTGTCCAACCCCGTTCTTGATCGCCGGTAATCGCAAAATCAACAATAACAAATAATGGCTTTGTTTCATCGCCCGGTACGGTGTATTCCCGTTTGAGTGAAGAACCCGATGCTTGCAGATGTGCGCTTCCCATGCACTCAAGGGCAATTTCTGTGGCACTTTGTTCTAATTTTTGCTTGAGAGATTGCGATTGTAAAATAGGCATTTCACATACACGATACTCTATGTGCATACCCACATCGGTATCTAAGTCCCGTAAAAATTTGTCATACATTTCATCAGAATAATGATGCTGCGCAAATTCTTGTTGTGCTTTTAGTAACATACATTCCTTTTTGTGTCTTATATCGCTGTGATATGATGTACGATAAATGTGCTGATGGATTACACATCAAAGTTAGACAAATTTAGCAATTAATTTTGATAATCATGAGAGCGTGTCATTCGAGGTATATGCGGTCATGGCTTCTTTGCTTATGTGATAATCGCTTTTCTGCACCATACACGCACTTGGACATTCAATCAATAGGAGTAGGTTAATGGAAAAAACATAAAAAAAGGTTGCCATTGTATATGACAACCTTTTGAAAAAGTATTCATTACAGGAATTTTACTTTTTAGGAGCAAATTCCGTTTCATTTATTGCTTCATTCAATGTGTATTGTAATGTAAGTTTAATGGTAAATCCGGGCGATTCAGTTTCAATAGACTTAGGCATCATAATACCATCTACCATCTGATAATCAGCATTTTTGACGGTTGCCGTAATTTGACCCATACCCGGCACTTCTTGAATAACTTCAATTTTATTCACAAGCATTGTTTTCTCATCAAAAAATATTTTTTCAGGATTTGGGGCATTTTTAGCTTTTGCTTCCACAATAATATTACCGTCTTTTTTACCGATAACTTTAAGTGTATAGCCCAATTCTTTAAGCATAGCCGTTTTGAATAATGCGGCATCGGCTGATTCTTCAGCAAATTTATCCGCAGGCATTTCTTGAGGACCTTGTCCCGGATTTGCTACCCATCCTTTGGTGCCATCCATCCACATTTCTTGTTTCATTCTCCCTAAATCAAGCAATGAATAGCGTTTGTTGGGAGCTTTTTTCTTTTCGGTAAATGAACCTTGCATACTTTGCATTGAAGTGCCGCCACCCATAGAAATATTGGCAGTTCCTTTGGCAACAATACTTGTGACGCTTGCTAACTTATCGCCGCCAAGAGCTTTTTTATGTTGAGCAAGTATTTCGTCTGCGGTCATAGACACTGCCGATATCTTACTTTTTGCAGCTTCCGCAGACTGTAAATCAAGGTCATATTCATAAACTTTGCCGAAGCGCTGCAATTTAGGAAGTACTTCTTTGCTGCCGACAATAACAAGAGATGTTTGCTCGGGTAAAAGATATTTTTTTGCCGCATTTTGTAATTGCGACGGCGTTAAAGCCATCAAGCGTTGCGGTGTTTTTTTCACTTCATCAATGGATGTTTCCGTATAATCCGCATACAGCAATTGACTGGCAATGGTTTCTGCACTTTCATAAGAAAGCAAGTACTGTCCGACGATAAAGCGTTTCATATTGGTTAATTCTTCATCCGGTACAGATTCGGAGGAAAGACGTTTAAGTTCGCGGAGGGTCACATCAAGAGCAGAATCTGTTACCGAATTACGCACATCGGCAATACAAGAAAAACGGTTCATGTGTTTGGCACTGCTCATAAATGCGCCGGGCGTATAAGTATAGGAATGTGTTTCGCGTAATGTTTTGAATAATCTGCCACCGAAACTGCCACCGAGCATACTGGCATTCATGCGTAATGCTTCAAAATCAGGATGTTTAGCCGGCACCGTCGGATTCACAGTCATAATAGTGGATTGTACCGCTCCCGGTCGCTCAATGAAATATACGCCTTGCGCCATTGGAGCCGCCTGAGGTACATCAATCGCCGGAGATTTACCGCCTTTCCACTTGCTGAATGCTTTTTCTATCATAGGAAGAATTTCAGAGGGCTTCACATCACCGACAATAGCCAATATGGCGGAACCCGGCTTGAAATATGTGCTGTGATATTGTTTCAAATCACTAATACTAAGTGCTTTAAGCGATTCTTCAGTGCGTTCGCGAGCATAAACATGATTGTAACCGTATGCTATTTTGCGGGACATTGCAGCCGCCACACTGTTTGAATTGGATTTTTCGCCTTTGATACCCGCTATTATCTGCGGAATTGCTTTATCAAATTCATCTTGCGGAAATGAAGGATTGAGTGTCACATCCGCAAATACATCTAACATAAGCGGCAGATGTTTTTTTAGTGCATCGCCTTTCACGGAAAAATATCCCACTGTGGAAGAAGCCGAAACGCTTGCCGCCACACCATCCAATTTTTGAGCTATGTCGAAAGCACTGCGTGTGTTGGTTCCTTTGGTCAATAAATCTGCCACCAATTGACCCACACCCGGCTTATTGCCATCGGCAAGATTTCCTCCGGTGATTTGCAATTCCATATTTACTGTCGGCTGTTCATGGTCTTCGATAATATAGACCTTCAGTCCGTTTTTCAATACTTTTTGTGTATAAGCAGGAAAGGAAAATTCCTTCACAGGCAGAGGATCGGGTTTTTTGCGAATATCTATGGGCTGCGCAATCACAGAACCCGTAGCAATGGCTAATGCAGCAATGGATAGACCTAATTTCTTCATACGTATAAAAATTCGTTAATAAATACATTTGTGGTGTGCGCTTACGATTGCCTAACAATTATGTTACGCTCTCCGATACGGCACGAAAGCACTGCAAAATTAGGCAAATTACTAAACGCTAAGACTGCGATGCGGACTATTTGTCAAAAAATTAACGATTTGAAACAAAATATCCATGCCGCAATTTCCGCCGGAAACGACATGGATATACTCTCTGTACTTCGATACATTAACGCTTAGCAAAACGATGTGCCATCCACCATAGAACAATGGCAACAACACAATGCAAACTATTCAGCGCTATTATTTGTGAAAAAACTATTTTCTCAATCATCAATGGATTACCGAAAGAAAGCAATAACACCCCGGCGGCAAGTATTGTAAACAGTCGCCAAGGATTTTGCACAAGATTACCCAAAAGTGCCAAGAATGCCGCACCAATAAGAGACGGTAAAAAAGAACTCAGCATCACAGCCGGATAACCGATTGCTTCACCGCCGGGAGCCGACAATGCTTTCAGCCCTAAACCCATCGTATTATAGAAACCAAAAAGCGATGCATTGATAAAGCCCGACACGAGACCCGACAATGGCGCAACCCAGAGCAATGCTTTGATATTGACTGTTTTCATAATCATTCTATAGTCTAATGAAAAATTTTATACATTCATCGGTACTTCCATAAGCAATATCTCGGTGCCGGAATCAAGGGATTCAATCGTAATGCTATCAATATCCCATATCCCGAAGCCATCACGTTTACCGAGCATTTGCCCTGCAATCCGTGCTTCACCATGAAGAAGAAACGCATACACACCATTGCCCTGTTTTTTCAGCTGATATACTGTATTTTTCCCCTTATCGAATGTGCCGAGATGGAACCATGCATCTTGATGAATCCACACCCCTGCATCATCGGAACTCGGCGAAAGAATTTGCTGCAATACATTCTGTCGGTCATTATCTTGTAAAGTAATTTGATCATAGCGAGGCGCAACATTACGTTTATTGGGAACAACCCATATTTGTAAAAACTGTACTTCCTTGTCTTTATTGCGATTATATTCGCTGTGTGTGATGCCCGTACCGGCACTCATCACTTGAATATCCCCTTTTTTGATAACAGCAATATTGCCCATGCTGTCTTTATGCTCAAGATCGCCTTTGAGGGGGATGCTGATGATTTCCATATTATTATGCGGATGAGTGCCAAACCCCATTCCTGCCTCAACTTTATCATCATTAAGAACACGGAGAGCGCCGAATTGCATACGTTCAGGATTATAGTATCCCGCAAAACTGAAGGTGTGATGGGATTGAAGCCAGCCATGATCTGCATGACCGCGTGTGTTCGCTTTGTGTAAGACAGTGTTTGCCATAGTAGTAGATGATGATTGTGGGGGTAAATGATTAAATCCAATAATTTCTTGTGATGCCGCTTGTGATTGAGTCGGTAATGCCGGAGCTAAAGCCATCAGCCCTAAACCTTGCAATCCTTTACGAATAAAGTCTTTTCTTTTCATAAAAAAACCTCTGATATTTGTGTATCATACTATATACGTCAATATTATGCCAAAAGCTATGGCATTGACTGACTCATACATCTTTCATTGTAAAGACAAACCTTGCTTAATCTTACGGCAATGCTTCGGTGACATAGCAAACATTTTCGGAGTATGGGGGCGCAACTATATGTATATCCACTCCATCTTCAATGAGGGGAATTTTTGAATCGCAATAGCGTAATGTATCCCGATAGCAGATAACATAATGTATAAACATATAATTTTCTCTGCTCGTCGAATTAACTTCTATGCTTGTCCGCTGACTTTCTATGCCTTACTTTTCATTTTCTCTGTTCGTCGGATTAATTTCTATATTCATCTGCTGATTTTCTATGGCTTACTTTTCATTTTCTCTGCTCGTCGGATTAATTTCTATGCTCATCTGCTGATTTTCTATGGCTTACTTTTCATCTTCTATCTTC
>ERZ761610.728-NODE-728-length-22639-cov-46.375576_pt1 | contig 22639 bp, 22 predicted proteins | sample MGYA00512164_ERZ761610 | MGnify/ENA primary metagenome ERZ761610 (study PRJEB28899, sample SAMN02850038) | bioreactor sludge metagenome | biome: EBPR Sludge; feature: EBPR Bioreactor; material: flocular biomat | place: Australia: Thorneside Wastwater Treatment...
AGACGGCGATTTGCCACTAACTCCCAAATAATCACACCCAGCGAGAACAAGTCAGTACGATGATCCATTGGTTCGCCACGAACTTGTTCGGGACTCATGTAACCGAATTTACCTTTTAGAGTGCCTGAACCTGTGGAATCTGCTTTGGCCGTGGATTTAGCAATACCGAAATCGATAACTTTGATTTCGCCATTGTAGCTGACCATGATATTTTGTGGACTCACGTCTCGATGAATAATGTTTAACGGATGACCTGTATAAATGTCGCGAGCTGAGTGAGCATAGTCTAATCCACTCGCAACTTCCTTAATGATGTAAGCAATAAATTCGATAGGGAGCTTTCTGTTTTCATTTCCAAGGGCTTGAATGATTTGTTTTAAGTTTTTCCCATGAACGAATTCCATGACGATGTAAAACTGACTAATTTTATCAACACCGAAGTCGAAGATGTTCACAATATTTGAATGATTCAATTGGGATGCGATTTTGGCTTCCTCTTTGAACATTGTAATGAAATCGTCGTTTTCAGAATACGCAGTTAGGATTTGCTTGATGGCAAAAAATTTGTGTACACCTTCGGCGCCTGAGCCAATGGCTAAGTGAATTTCCGCCATACCACCGGCGGCCATTTGTTCTAAAAGTGTATACTTTCCTAGTTTCTGAAATTTCATTTCCGTATATAAAATCGGAACTTAGCAGAAATAAAAGAGAGCCCTTTAGTCCAGAACCTGGTCCATGAATTGGCCCAATTGAGTCAGCACCATAGGTGGAATTTCATGACCTCCACTGAAATGGCATGTCTTCGTCTTTAGTCCAGCTTCAATCAAGAATGTGTCCAGAGCTTTCGAGCCAGCGATCGGCAACACGGGATCCGAGTGACCGTGACTGATAAAAGCATGTTTACCTTTTATATTTTCAGTCGGCTGGGCCTTTAAATAGGCTTTATTAATTAAGTTGGTGGACAATAATCCAAGCGCGCTAAAGTTTTGAGGAAATGTGAAAAATAGATCTTGGGCAAGCATGCCACCCTGGCTAAAGCCGGAAATTAACGTTCGCTTGGGATCTAGGCCTTTCATGTTTAGCCATTTTTGAAACTCAGTGCGTAGTTTTTCAATTCCTTTAGGAACTTCCACCGAGGTATCTAGTGTCGAACCCGCTTCTTGATACCGATCGATAGGGATTGGCCACCATGCTTTACCTACCCAATGCGCGCCTAGCGGAATACTCAAGGGTCCTTGAGGGAAAAACCAATTGCATTTTACTTTCGTAGGAATCATGCGGGATAGTGGATACAAATCCTGTGCGTCAGCACCATAGCCATGAAACAGAATAACGTTAGCGTATTTTTCATCTTCGAATACTTCGACGGCGTCTTTATCAAATAGATTCATGGTGGACATCTTAGCATTAAAACGATTAGTGTATAAAGATGAAATTTTCTGAATTCATTGATTTTTTTTCGCCTAATTCGGTTGTTTTTCCTAAAAAATCGCAATCACGCTCGGTCAAGATAAGCCAAATTGTTGATTCATCCAATAAAGTGATCAAATCGAGCGTTTTCTTCGCTATCAAAGGAACGTCGAGTGATGGTCACAAGTACATTAAGGACGCGATAAAAAAAGGTGCGATTTTAATCGTTTTAGAAAATTCAGACTTCATTTCAGAAATCAAAGCTACGCCATATATTGTCGTGAACGATACGCGCCGATATTATGAAAAAATGTGTTCGTTATTTTTTGGCCGCCAAGACGAATGGATGTTTAACATTGGAGTCACGGGAACCAATGGTAAGACGTCAACGACGTATATTATAGAATATCTTTTACACGCCCACGGAATTAAGACCGGTGTTATCGGAACGGTTAATCACCGAGTGGGGAAAAAAGTTTGGCCGACAAACCATACAACACCAGATCCATGGACAGTACACAGCCGTTATAACGACTTCAGAAAACAAGGTGCCCAAGCCACTGCTGTGGAAATTACAAGTCACGGAATTGATCAAAAGCGCATGCATTCGGTAAACTTTGACATTGGGATTTTTACTAACCTAACTCAAGATCATTTGGATTATCACGGAACTATGGAGAATTACTTTTCGGTAAAGGAAAAGTTATTTACCGAGTTAATGGCTCAATCCAGTAAGCTGAGTAAATTTGCTTTGATTAATGGTGATGATAGTTACGGGCAAAAACTTAAGACGCATTCAACAGTAACTCCGCATTTCTACGGGAAGAATAAAAAATTCCCTATTTGGTTTGAAGTGAAAGAAAAAAGTTTTGAATATCAAAAACTTGAAATTGGTTATTTTGGAAAAAAATACGAGATGAAATTTCCTTTGCTCGGGGACCATAATATTTATAATTTCATTTCTACATTGTTTGTATGTGAATATTTGAAAATTCCTATTGAGTCTGCGATTAAGAAAATGGAATCCTTTGCTGGAATTCCAGGGCGCTTGCAACGTGTTCAGGAAGTTCGTCGTAAAAATGTATTTGTAGATTTTGCGCATACTCCCGATGCCGTTGCGAAAACTATTGAAACAGTCCGCGAACTTAGATCTGAACTAAAATCGAATAATAGAATTATTACGGTTTTTGGTTGTGGGGGCGATCGCGACACAACTAAACGCCCAATCATGGGAAAAATCGCCGAAGACAAATCCGATATCGTAATTGTGACATCAGATAATCCACGAACCGAAGACCCGGCCGCGATAATCGAGCAAATCAAAGCTGGCTTCAAAAAATCTTCGGATAAGGTGTTTGAAGTCAATCGTTCGCTAGCGATTCAAAAAGCGATGGAGATTTCAAAGTCTGGAGATATCGTTTTAGTATTGGGTAAAGGACACGAAAAATATCAGATTATAGGGGATAAAACGCGTCCATTTGATGATTATAAAGAGGTTATTAAATATGCAAAGTGAATCTTTAAAACTAGATGATATTTTAAAATGGACCGGTGGGAAATTAGTCAACAAGGTTAAAGATTCTTTTGATTTTATCGGCACCGATTCACGTGCCGATTTAAAAGAAAAATTATTTATTCCATTGCGTGGCGACGCTTTTGATGGGCACCAATTTATTCAAATGGCTATGGATAAAGGCTGCTATGGCGTTATCTTTGATTCTAAAACAAAAGATCCAGCTAAATTTGATATGAAATCGACGACTCTAGTTCAAGTCGATGATACACTCAAAGCATTGCAAGATATTTCACATGGTTATCGAAAAAAACTGAACAAGAAGATTGTTGCAATTACGGGTTCGGCTGGAAAAACAACAGCGAAAGAGTTTACATCACAAATATTTAACACGTACAAAAAAACATACGCCAGCCAAGGGTCATTGAATAACCATTGGGGTGTTCCATTTTCTCTATTAAACATGCGCACAAGCGACGAGTTTGGTGTTATCGAGATGGGAATGAATAACTATGGCGAAATTCAAAGATTAGTTGAAATCGCTGACCCGGACGTTGTCGTGTGCACGATGGTGGGGCTGGCTCACTTTGAACATTTTGGCTCTCAAGAAAATATCGCTAAAGCAAAAAACGAAATCTATAAATATTCGCGCCCCGATACATTACGTATTTTTAATATCGACGACATTAATGTTAAAAAAATGATGGATAGTTTTTTAAGTGCTAACCCTGGAAAAACTACGATTCAATTTTCTCAAGTGAATCCTAAAGCCGATATTTATTTAACTTTAAAGAAGGTGTCTTCGGAAGGATTGTATATCGAAGGTGCAATTGCGGGTCAATCGGGCCAGGCGCTGGTTCCGATATTTGGTAAACACAATATTACCAATGTTCTAGTGGCCTCTGCACTGGCTTTTTCTGTAGGAATGAAGCCTGAAATGATCTGGGGTGCCCTAGGTAAGCTGAAAACAAATTGGGGACGTAATCAGTTGTTGAGAGCGGATACGGGCGCACAAGTCATCTTTGATGGCTACAACGCGAACCCTGATTCCATGCAAAGCTTAATTGAAAACGTCAGTGAAACACCGGTGACTGGCAAGCGCGTATTGGTATTGGCTGAAATGCTTGAGCTTGGCGAAACGAAAGATAAGTTTCACTTTGAGCTAGCGAAAAAGATTAAATCTAAAAATTATGATCAGGTTGTTTTCTTTGGTCCTTCTTGGAAACATTTTAAAGACGCATTTGAAAGTGGTTCACAAAAACCACAAGTTTGGGCAACAGAAAAAATGGACGAAGCTATTATTAATGAAGTTAAAGGCGATTTGAAAGCCGGTGATCTGATTGCCATCAAAGGATCACGCGGCATGAAAACAGAGAAAGTGGTTTCGTTATTAGTTCAGGCTTTCTCGCACGAAAAGATTTAAGTAAAACTTAACAAGGTGGTCGACTTTAAATTCGGTACCGTTGAATGTCCACACGACTTCGTCAAAAGGTCGTACTTGGATTTGTAGTTTTTGATCATCGAAAATCTTTGAGTTTACTTTAGATTCAATAGCATGAACTGAACTAATCAATTGCGAACCGATAAAATTGAAACGAATTTCAATCACTCCGGGCTCTTTCATCGTAAAGATCATTTTATAGCCATTACGGAACAACATAAAATCAGAATGAGTTTGTGCAATAGTATAAATTTTAATTTTACTTTGAGGCGTCGGTTTCATCTCGTTATATAGCTGAGTCACTTCAGTGAACTGAGCTTTTAATTCGAAAAGTAGATCTAAAGTTGATTTAACAACAAGACGCTGTTTTTTGTACTCAGGATTTGAATCCACAATTCCCGATTCTAGGATTTTGTTTTCAGATTCAATGAGTTCTTTTATCCATTCCATTTGATTCATCCATGCCCCCAATGGTTTCTAAGGATAGAATAAAGGCTTAGCTCAGATGTTTGCAACATAAAAGAACAGGGGGCGAGCGGCTCTTAGAAGAAAGAGCCAACTTGGAAGCTTGTCGATGCAGATGAACTAGACGAATACGAACCACTGAGTGGGTTATAGATACCGATAATTGCCGTTAATGGCATTTGATACGCTAAATTCATTTCAAAGCGGAACTCAAAACCGACGTTCCAAAAGCTTTGGTTCGTTGAAACGGTTCTAAAAACGCCATCAGATTTATGATAAGCACGGCCATCTAAGAATACGCCATCTGAAATAAGAGCACCATGTAAGCGACGCAAAAATATCGGGTGCGTTGAGTTACCACGGTTGATTTCACGCATTGGGAAACGATACTCAAACTTTGGATTGACCATAGTTTCACCAACGAACTGACCTTGTAGGTAACCGCGCATCAAGAAATAGGGAACGAGTGGATCCTGTTGCAACAATAATGAGTTTGTGGCCATACCCAGGATGGGACTCACCTTATCATTTGAGTACAGGGCATCTAATTTAAAGAAAACAACATGATTGTCTACAAGTAAATCTGCCCAGTACTGAGATGTGCCTAGCAAGAATTGTGTTTGCTGGATACTATCGCCACTTTTAATGTATTGATTCATTCCCAAATAATAATTCTGTCCATCAAACGGCGTTGAGAGTGAGTTTGTGCGCTCTAAGTCGGTATATGAAAACATAAAGCCGGCGCCTTCGCGATTGTAAAGGGTCGTCGACGTCTTTGTTGTAATTTGTTTCGCGCTCACTTGTAGATTAACATTTTTGCTTAAGTCCCAAATGTTAGGCTGAACAAATGCCGAGCGTGTCGTGTAGGTGGCAGCGTTCGATGAGAACACAAAATAAGTCGTGTACTGATTATAAAGGAAACCAAATTTATGTTTAAAGGCCTGGTTTAAGTACGTGCCATCGATAGATGTTTTGCCGGTCGCCGAATCAAATACTAAGTCGAACGAGTAAACATGTTTTTTAAGCGGGTCAAATCCACTGGTTTGAGCTTGTAATAAAAAGCGGCTATCGCTGCTAGATGTGGCTACAAATGGAATCCAGTATTGCGGCCACAAGTAAGAGTAGGGCGAATACTCACGAACCGGAAAATTTCCCCTTGGCTCTACAGCGGGGGGTGTTTTTGGTTTGTCTGGAAATTGATTCGCATACACGCGGCTGATTTTAGGAAGTTCTTCCGGAGTTTTTGTTAAGTCCGTCTGACTTGAAAAATGTATCTGAGGACCTTTTGCCGTCAATTTTGTGTAATACATGTCGCGAGTTATTGGATCGAGCGCGTACGAAAACGAACCCGTGTAAATATGTGTGATAGCCGCCGCCGAGCCATCTTTCATGTCCGCGCGATAGATGTTTCGGATGCCATTTTTGGTAGATGAAAAGTAAAGCTCACCGTTAAGTACGGTAGGGTAGCGAACTTCCGGGAAGTTCGTGAAGATGGGTTTTAAAGAATTCGTAGTTGTATCAAATGAAACCAAAAACTCTTCCGTCGACGGTTTTCTTAACGAGAATATGATTGTTGCGTCGTTTAGGTAGGTCGGGCTCGAAATGCGCTCTTGCAATGGAGCCGCCCAAAGGATTTTTGATTTTTTAGTTTTTAGATCAAATACCGCTAGGCGAGTTTTCAAAGCATCTAATTTGACGTAAACAATCTGTTCGCCATTGGGGGATGGAGAGGCTTCTCGTGCGCGTTCGCCGGTAGTTAAGCGTTCGGTCTTTTTTGTCGTGAAGTCGAAAAGGAAAAGATCAGAAAAAGATTCCGCAGGGCTGTAGGCGTCGATTTTATCGTAAACAATTTTGTATGTTTTAGGAATCCACGTGATTCGCTGAATGTTTCCAGCAATCGGCCCATCTGGGCCATGTTGTTCTTCTTCGGCTTCTTCGTAAATATCGTCGATCTGATTAGCATTTTCGATTTGGCTCGGATCAAGTACGACGAAGTTATTATTTTTATTTTTATCGATGATTTTGACTTCTTTAACATCGCGTTTGGAAACGGCCAGGTAAGCTAAGTATTTGCCATCGGAACTGATCGCCGGACTTGACGAGTACTTTGCTTTTGGATCCATAGCTTGGGCAATAGATTCCGGTAATTGTTTAATCACATCGATTTGTTTTAGAACTTTTTCTTCTGTTGTAAAGAGCGTGTCTTCAAAAAATTTTTCATAGTCGCTGCCTAAGTAGTCTTCGGCCGGGGTGTTGATGAAAAAAGGAACACGACCGGCTTGGCGATCATGAAGTTGTTTTACGATGCTCGGTGATTCTTCAGCTGCCATTTGAGCCCATATTAGTGAGCCAAACAAATACGGGCGATTGCCTTCGGGCCATGTGTGCAAAAACTCGTTGATTTCGAAAATTTTAAAATCACCCAAAGTATCGCTTAGAACAAATGATCTAAGTAATGACTCTTGATAGTTGGATCGCAGACGACCGCCATTTGATAGCTGTGTTTCAAGATAAACTGAAACACCTTCTTTCCACCAGCGTGGCATCAAACCATTTGGGGAAATAATGGACCCGAAAACAGGACGTAAGTAACGATAAAAACCGCGCGCCCCTTCGAAGGTTAAAATATGAGCATATTCATGGGCTAAAAGCTCGAACGCCCAATCGCCGTAATCCGCCAAGCTTTCATTCGTATTTGGCAGAACTGGGTAGATCATTATATGGGGATAAGGGATGCGAGTTGCATAGCCATTAGTCAGATCTGTTTTGTCGTTGATCACGACCGTAGTTTTTCTGGGTTTTTGAGTGAAATATGGGTCTAGTGCCTTATACGCGCGCTCCAATGTGCCCGCCATAAAGAAGCCGATGTCCATTTTTTTTTCATCAACTACGACATAAAAATGTGGAGTTTCAATTGTTTTAAAGCGTATACTTGGAGGAACTTCAAAACAATGGGCAATAGCAGCGAAAAATAGAAGTGATAAAAATATTTTAGACATCCTTTAAGGGTAATACCTAAAGCGTTGCAACATCAAACTCGTTTGACTTTTAGAAGCCATGCAATAGATTTTAAAGTGACGTTTAGAAACATTAGGAGAAACAAATGACAACACTGAAAAATGTAACAAAACTTATCTGTATTTTAGCGATCGCGGTTACTTTTGTTAACTGCCGTGGCAAACAAGAAAAACCAGAAGATGCGACTCCAACTGAATCAACTACCACACCGGAAAGTTCTGCTGTTGACTCTGCAGCGATGTCGTTTGATCCATCGGGTTCAGACAGCGGCAAAATCGACGGTTTAAAAACTGTATTTTTTGACTACGACAAATCAACTTTGTCTGGCGAAGCTAAAAAAGTGATCGCTGGTAACGTAGAGTGGATGAAAAAGAATGCAAACACCAAAGTACAAATCGAAGGTCATTGCGATAACCGCGGTTCAATCGAATACAACGTAGCTTTAGGTGAGCGTCGTGCGAACGCAGTGAAAGACTATATGGCGAGCCTTGGTATTGCTGGTAGCCGTTTAGCGACAATCAGCTACGGTGAAGAAAAACCTCTAGTGTCTTCTGAAAATGAAAATGCTTGGAAGAAAAACAGAAGAGCGAACTTCGTTCCGTCTTCTATGTAATGTAGGTAATGATTAAAAGTTTATTTTTAATCAGTTTAGTTAGTCTTTTTACCATCGGATGCCAAACCGTTGAACCTCCTCTTGAGGAATGGGTCATGGCAAGAGCGGCTTACGAAGCCGCTCGTTCTGTTCAGGCGGCCAAATACTCTCCGGGGTTTTGGCATCAAGCCGAAGAGTCTTATAAAAAAGCACGTATTTTGTATAAAGAAGAAAGCTACGATGAAGCCAAGGTTGAGTTTAACGCGGCCAGAAGAGCGGCAGAAAAAGCGGAAAACTCGGCCCGTTTGAAACGTCAGCAAAGCGGAGAAGTATTATGAGAAATTTAGCATTAGGTTTAGCGGTATCTATGATGATCACGGGTTGCTTGAAAACTCGCAGTGACGTTAAAGACGGCGAGACTAAACAAGTAATGGCTCAGCAAGTGACAACGCTTCAACGTACTAATGCGGATACGGCAAATCGTATCGCTGAATTAGAGCAAGAAATTCGTGAAATGAATGGGAAAGTAGAAGTTCTCGAAAATAAATTAAGCCGTCAAAATCCGGAGTCTGAAAAACAGTTGAAATCTATGAACGATCAAGTGAACGAAGCTAATAAAAAATTAGCGGTTTACCAAGAGGAGCTTGTTAAGCAGGAAGCGATCGTTAAACAGCTGACTCAAGAAGTTGAATCCATGAAGTCTGAAGCTGCCTCGGCCAAAGCGGCTCAAAAAGAAGAAGAAAAGAAAACCCCTCTTCAGTTAGCGGATGAACATTTTAAGCAAAATGATTGGAAGAAAGCGATCATCCAATATCAAAAATATCGTGATGAAAATCCTAAAGGTAAAAAAGTAGCTGAAAGTACATACCGTATTGCCTACGCGTTCGCCGAACTTGGTATGAAGGAAGAAGCGAAAACGTTCTACGAAGAAGTAATTGCTAAATTTCCAGCGTCTCCGGAAGCAAAGAAAGCTAAGGCTAAAATCAAAGCGATTAAGAAATAGTCTCCCCCTGCTTCGTTTCGCTGGTGGTGTATTTCAATTTTTGTCACTGTCTCAGACTGGTATAAAAATGTGTCTCTCTGTGATACACATTTTGCCTCAGCTCGACTAGAACTTGGCACTCTTAATGCTCCTCTTATCCGTAAGAGGAGTTTATGTTTTTCAAGGATTACAAATTAGAAGTCTTAATAGGTTCAACATTAGCGCTGGTTTCAGTCTATATGTTCTATCAATTAATGACTATTAAGCCTAGAAACGTAAACCCAGCCGATAAAATCTCGTTTGAAATGGCTCGTCCCCAGACGGACATCGCTAATGAATTTAGCTTAGATGGCCGTGAGATCGATTCACGATTTGAAAATCCATTCGTTAAAAAAGACTTGGGTAAACACGCTGACAAAAAGAATGTTAAACCTAATTTAGTACCTATCCAAAAGAAAGCTGCCGAAGCGAAAAAAGACACAGCTAAAAAAGACGATGATAAGAAAAAGGGTATGCAAGTAAAAGTAGTTCCAAGAGACCAGCAACCACGCATGAATTCAGAACCTGATTCAAATTATAATCAGCGTATGAATGCTCAGTCAGGAAGTGGAAATGAAAACAAGCAAAATGAAGATCCTAAGAAAGAGAAAGAAAAAACGAACAAACGCAGTATCTCTGAATTTGTGGATTTATTAAGTGATCCTAAAACAGAACGTATTGGGCAGCTTGTATCTGCCATCAAAAATGGTGAAATCGAGCAAAGTGAACTGTATGATTTTTTAGGTAAGATGCTAAGTTCAGACAAAGCTAAAGTTCAGTCGGTAGGTATTTATTTAGCCTATTACGCTCCTACGTATCAAACATTCCGCTTAGTAGCGATGAATCAAGAAACGATGAGCGCTGAAGTAAAGACATATTCAGATCAATTTTTGAATTCGTTCAGCCAAGCTGAAAAATTACCTGTATTAGCGCAAGCGTTGCAGTCAAATGACCTAAAAGTAGTTGTCAAAGCGGGTGAAGTCATTATTTTAGGATTGCAAAATATCAAAAATGGCCAAACGATAGATTATGGCGCGCGCAGTAACAGAGGAACAAATGAGATCAAATCTTCCAGCTTTTTGGATTACTTTTTACCAATCGCTGAAGTACTTAAATCTAGCCAAAATCAGACTATTGCAAGCCTTGGCTCGGCACTTTCACAGCAATTATCTTCGATCGCCTCAAACACCCCTTAACATAATAGTTGCGATGGCACTCTTGTTACTCGCAGCCCCCAGTTTTGCTTATTTAAAATTACCTAATGGTTTGGATTCTGACGAACGAAAATCAGTTATGAAATCAATCGGGTTTGCTGGTACTACGAAATATGTTTCTAATGGTTATATGCTGGGTGGATACGATGGCATCGAGTTTTCATCACAGTTAGAATCGATTTCTTTTTCCGACGTAAATCATCTCAGCATGACCGCCATCGATCAGCAAAATCAGGTACTGACGAGATTAGGGCTTGCCAAAGGTTTTTACCATAACCTCGAAATTTCACTGCAATTTATTCCGTTCTTTTTACAAACAGAAATGTCGGGCTATAGTGGCTCTATCAAATACTCGATGTACGAAGATGAAAATATACCCGTGACTATTGATGTACTTCTTCATGGCGGTGGAATTAATTTTGGAAATTTATTAGGTATACAAAGCGCAGGAATGGATTTTATCGTAAATTACTATAAAAAGTATTGGTCGTTCTATGCGGGTTTCGGGCAAACACGCATCATTGGAACCTTCATTGGTGGTAACAACGGTCTTACTGAAGATAATCAAACGGCAACGGAAGACTTGGGGCAGAATCGCGTATTTGCTGGGATGTCTTATGATTTTCAAACGTTTCAATTAGGTCTGCAGGCCGAACGTTTCTATGAAACTACCGGTATCGTTAAAATCGGAAAACGTTTCTAATTGAGAATCTCAAATTAGCGCGTAAACACTATTTTCACCGCGTGGGCACGAAATGTCCAAGGCTTGGCACTCGTGATTAATTTCACTTAATAGTGAATCTAGAGCCTTCGCGTTGGTACTGCCGTTGCAATACTATAGAGACAGAAGCGGCCACAAAGTCTTTCCCCCCAAAGACGGTCCTTCTATCCCCCTGAAAACCCAGCTTTCCCCCAAGCTGGGTTTTTTCTTTTCTTGGGTAGACTACCTAGCTCCATATATTTTTTGAATTAAGGTTTGATCCCCAATGCTTAGGGTTGTCGCATGGCCCATGATGGATGCGAACGTTTCAAAACCTGGGCGAGGAACCATAATCAGTTTTCCATTTACACTATAAGCACCATTCCAATAGTGCATGATCGAATAGAAATCATAAGGTCCACTATTGTCCATCGCGCCTAAAGATAGCTTATCGTAAGAATACGCCATGTCCCCGGCATTTTCAGGAAACACTTGAATGTAGGTGTCGCGATCAGGTCGCTGATGTTCATGCATTAATCCAAGCACGTGACCAAGCTCATGTAGAAGAGAAACAGAATTCCAGCACCAGTCAGCGGCGAAATTAAATACGCGTTCACCACCAGAAGCCCCCGCGCCCAATTCAGTCCAGCAACGATTAGCTGCTTTAGTATTGGTAACGTACAAGTAATTGGAATCAAATAGGCCCTTTGTGCGGCAACTGACCTTTGCAACCTTACCCCAAGCTTGGCAGGCTTTATAAAATAAATCCTGGTTGGCTTTAGAAATATTCGAATGAAACTTAACAGGTACGACGCCCTTCTTCCACGCTTTAGAGGAGTAGGCTTGGAAACCGGAAGCACCCTTCGCCGACAGTTCTGAAGCATCGATTCGAAAATCACCGTAATCAATGCTTGTACGTTCTTTATCATCTGTTTCGTTCTCGGTAGTCGGACGCTCGGGTGGGTAGCTGATTCCTTTTTGGCAGGAAATGGCCGTAATACAAATAACCGGGAGTAGGATTAGTTTTAAGTAATTCATGTTTGTCAGATTAACATGAACGCCTAGAGCCGTCTGCGCGTCGAAGGTAGTGAATGACTAAACCAGGACTATTTCTGTTCTATTTTTGAAACGATAGAAGTCGTTGATTTGCCATCGATAAACATTAACGACAAAACCTGACCTCCGTAACTTTGTACGAATTCGCCACCAACTATTTGATTTATTTTCCAGTCTCCGCCCTTAACTAAAACATCAGGACGAACCATCTTGATCAAGTTTTCTGGGGTGTCTTCTGTGAAAATTACCGTTGCATCGACGGATTCAAGGGCCGCCAAGATTTCCGAACGATCGATTTCATTCTGAATTGGACGAGTTGGACCTTTTAAACGTTTAACCGAGGCATCGGCGTTGATTCCTACGACTAAGAAATCGCCTTTAGATTTGGCTTCTTTTAAATACTTAACATGGCCTATATGAAGTAAATCAAAACAGCCATTTGTGAATACGATTTTTTTTCCATTTCGAACGGTGCCCAGCTTTTCAAGCAGGGCTTTGGAATCAGAATAAAACCGGCCCATAACTATTTTCTGCGAACTAAAGGAAGATCTAAAAATTCCCCTAGGAAATCACGATTAAATGCCCACGAGATAAGAGGCAAGGTCACGCCACCTGTAACAAGAATTAAAATGCTACGTAAAGCAATCTTTGTTAGTGCAAAGAAATCAACTTTATCACCACGAACTTGAATCTTTTGATCGTAAGCCCACTCGCCGGGAGTGTAACCAAGAAAGGCGCGGAACGTAGTGTAGTAAATGAAACCAACGCTACAGAACAACAAGAATAAAGAAAGGTAAACAGCGCCTTGGTCATCTGGATTTCTGATATTTAATAGAAGATCAATCTTAGTGATCGCTAGTAAAGCTACAAGGAATAACAAAGTCGAAGCTGTTACTAACATTAAATCTAAAAACATTGCAGTAATTAGCGGACCTGATGCTTTGTATGTAGCTTCCACTTTAGAGGTAATTATTTTTGTAACTTGATTTTTAGGGATCTCAAGTTGTTGGCTAGCTTTCTGTTTTGACGTTTCGATATTTTTTAAAATCTCGTCCACGATATCGTGAGTTTGCCCTTGCGCTGCTGATGAACGTGCTTGATATGAGGTGTCTGAATCTAAACCATCTACGTCGAATGTATTGATAGGCGTATTTGATTTTTTATTCGGAAGGGGAGTTGAAAACAATGCTTGTGCCGTTTGATGTGCAGACACGGCAGCACTTGAGGCCATCGCCGACTTCTTTGTAGGAGTCGTGTTAGGTGCCTGTGTCGCTGCTTTTTCATTCAGTGGTTGTTGGTTTCTGTGGAAACCTAGACCATCTGTAATGGGTTTGAATTCAAATTCTTCGAAGGGATCTACTTCATTGTGCATCAAGCCTCCATAAGATCAAATTCATACTTTAGGATGGACAGTCCAGTAAGGCAAGCCGTTTCAACCCTTAAAACCTGAGAACCCAAAGTGACCGGACTTAAGCCAAGTCCTTCTAAGCCCTTGATTTCATTGGTAGAAAAACCACCCTCACTGCCTATGACTAATCCAATGTTTTTGATCGGTTTATCTTTCTGTTTTTCCTTAAACTGGGCAATCGCTTGCTTCGCATTTAGGGCCGAGTCGCCCTCGTAAAAGAATAGACACTGATCTATAGCCAACTGGTTAATTTTCTGCGAGAAATCCTTCCAAGCAAATGGATTTGAAAGCTTCATCAGTTCGCCACGGCCAGACTGTTGAGTCGCTGAAACGATGATTTTTTGCCAACGTTCCTGTTTATGCTGCAAATCCTTTTCTTGCATACTTTTGACAAAGGAAAATTCGGAATAGAACGGGTGGATTGAATGAACGCCCATTTCCACTGCTTTTTCCATAACGGATTCTAGCGTCGCAAACTTCGGCATCGACATGAATAGGTGAATATGTGGATATTTTAATTCTGGAATTTTTCTAACTTCAACGACGGAAACAGTCGCGCGCTTTTTTTCCACGTTATCTACATGAACCAAGAAGCCTTGGCCTGAGGAGTTCAGCAATTCAAAATGTTGATCTTTTCCTACACGGCAAACATCAAAGATATGATGAAACAAATCTTTGTCGATAACTAGCTGTTCACCAATTTGTAAATTGATGTCGAGCCAATATCTACGCATGAGTAACCCAGTAACCGATCCAATCGTCTTTTTCTAATCGCATTTCGATTTTTAAATTCTGGTCTTCGATGAAATCAGAAAGGAACTCTGCTTCATGTTCTTTTAGAATACCAGTAAGGATCATAGAGCCGTTGGTCTTCATACACTTTACTAAGCTAGCTTTGATTTTTAGAAGCACGCCATCGATGATGTTAGCAACAACTAGATCATAGGCTTCGCGAACTTCTTCAATGGGTGTCCCTGATATTTCAAAGTGAGTGATATTATTTTTAGTAACGTTTTCGCCAGCTACGCGAATCGCTTCGGGATCTACCTCTAAACCTTTTACACTTGCAAAGCCTTGAAGGCGCGCCAAAATTCCTAGGATTCCAGTGCCCGTGCCGACATCAAGAAGAGTGTGAGTGCTTAAATTAGACTGTTGTTTGCTGTATTTATTAATCAAGTAAGACGCCATTTGAGTCGTTGCGTGTGTTCCTGTACCGAATGCCATACCAGGATCTATGAAGATAGGAACCGGGCAGTCGGTCGGAACAGGTTCCCAGCTAGGTACCACCCAATATTTGTCCACCAGCTTAAAGGCTTTAAAACCTTTTTTCCATTCTTCTAGCCAATCTTTTGTTTCTTCTTCCGTAATTTCCCAATCGACTTGCGGGGCCATGTCCGTCAATCCATCAAAGAAGTTGCAGCCAGGGCGTTCATTGAAGAACACATCAACTGAAATATTTTTTGAATACAAAACTTTGGGGTCGTAAACCAAATTGGGTTGAACGAAGTTTAGTGCTTCGGACACACCCAAAGCGCCGCAATCAAAGCAATGTTTAGTGATTGTGGATTCTGCATCCGCGCTGATGTTTTTAAGTTTAATTTTGATGTAGGTATTGGCCGCTGCTGTCATGGGCGTAAGGATTAGCAGTTTCTAATAACTCGGTCACTGGAATCTTTTACAAGAAGATGAGTAGTAATCTGCGCGAATTAGTTGGTTTCGGCAGAGTCGCCGATCATAAACCACGGGTTATCAAGCATAGGGAGCTCTTCACGCGTGAAGAGCTTAACTTCTCGGGCAACCGCAATTTTGCCGTAAACTGCGATTACTTTGAGTTGACCGACAGGAGCTTGGATTTCCCCCATGACCTGGGAACCGGTTGAGTCTCTCATTGTTACCTTGCGTGTAACGGTGATGACCTGGTTCTTCTTAAGTTTGCCTCCGTCGGCTCCCTTAAGGTAGAAGTCCTTATAAACAGGGTCCGTGTCAGACAACGGGATGTTTCTGCGAACTTCGAATATTGAAATTTCATCGGCCGAGGCTAAAGAGTGAATCCCTAGTAGGGCCAGAACTAAAATCCATTTCATACTAGCTCTATCGGAGTCTCATTTTTAGACTTCACAGAACATAAGACCAGATTTTTAAAGTGCCAGGCCCGAAATTCTTCCCTATTTCCATTATATTGGAAATGAGGAGATTTTTGGGCCTGGCACCTTTTTTACTCTTCGCGGAATAGTTTGTTGAAGTCGCGGTTTTGTTTGTGGCTGGCTTTGAAAGAGCGTTTGCCTACATGCTTACCGGGCGCTGGTTTTGCCGTTTTCGGTTTTACGTGGGTTTTTGGCTTAGTGTCCGCCGGAAGATCTTTGAGGAAGACTTTTTTAAGGTCAGTTTCATCTATGTAGGTCAGTTCGCCGCGATCTAAGTTACCTAGCTTTAATTGGCCGATAGCAATGCGTTGAAGTTTCAATACGTCGTAGCCAATTTTTTCGAACATGTAACGAATCTGACGATTCTTACCTTCGTTGATTACGATTTTGATCCAATTGTACTGTTTAGAGCCTTCTTTGCGGCTAATTTTTTCGATATGGATCGCTCGCACGCGGCCGCCGGGAATAGATACGCCCATTCTTAAACGGTTCAGGTGTTTATCGTCTGGCTGGCCATCCACTTTTACAAGATATGTTTTTGTAATGTCGTTCTTAGGTTGCATGACCTTGTTAGCGAATTCGCCATCGTTTGTGAATAATAGCAAACCTTCAGAATCCCAATCTAAACGTCCCACCGGAAATACGCGATGAGGAAGGGTTTCTAAGTATTGGGCCACAGTTGGGCGTCCTAATTCATCTTCCATAGTGGTTAAGATGCCTTTAGGTTTATGTAGCATTAAATACACTTTATCAGTGACTTGCTTGATTGGCTTACGGTCAACTGTGATACGGTCTTCTTTGGGGTTAACTTTGATACCTAACTCGAATACTTTTTTGCCGTTAACTAGAACGCGGCCATCAGCAATAATACCATCGGCAGCTCGGCGGGAACAAATGCCTGAATCGGCTAAAAATTTGTTAAGTCTTAAAGTCCCCGAGTTGTCTGAGGTTTTGTCTGCGGTTTTATTTGATTTGTCTGCCATGGTTCGCCGTTCTTTGAAGGATCGTTTTGTGTTGTCACCAGTAAGTGACGGACCTTTCTTATCAAGTCCTCCAGGCGTTTGTCACCTACATACACGTTTTCAAGAGCGGATTCGGATTGAGAGAGTAAAATAGTAATATAATTCTGCCAAGATTCTGAATTTTTTTCCCAGAACCCAAGCGTGATGTCCTCTAGTTTCTTTACGATGTCTCCATAGAATGGATCTGTGTTTCTAGACACAAAGAATTGCTCAATACGCTTAACCGGCCAGAACAATTTTGGGATATCATGCAATTTAGCGTTTTGGATGTCCTGTGACTTCTGGAACATGTATCCACGAGTCAGGGCGCCTGTAATTAGGCCATTTTTGATCGTAAACTGCATTAAATGATGGGCGCTGACTTCCAGAGTATGAACAAACTGAGAGTCAATTTCCATAGACGAATCAAACGAGATTTTAAGCTGAGTACGTAATGGTTCAAGAACGCCATTGCGGATGGTGAACTTGCGATCTAACTGAAGTACGTCAATGCCGCTGCCATCTTTCAGAATAAAGGCGAACCATTTCTTTTGTTCAGTGAAAAGTTTAAATTTCACTTCCTTCATGTAACGGGCACGAATGTAGCGAGTTAGGATCTCTTCAACGGCTTTTGGCGATTCCACCTCGATAATCTGGATTTGATCTGGAAATGTGATCTTCGATAAATCAAAGTGGTTTTGGTAAAAGTCGTTAAAGTTTTTTAATAAAATTTGAATTTCGTGGCTCAGGTGCCCGCGATTTGAGTACCAGTGCGAGTATTCAAGGCATTGGTAAAAGAATTCGCTGATTAATCCATCAGAAAGTTCTTCTTCTGGGGAGTGAAAGGCTTTTAAGTAGTTATACAAAGCCAAACGCGTTGGTGACGTGTGTGGATTGATCTCAGTTAAAAACTTGATTAAATAGGCGACTTTCAACATAAGAATAAAATAGGAATTTTTTAGTGATTAGTCTAGCATTATCTTCTATAGTTTCATTCAGAAAACCATCTTGAAGGAGCGCTTTGTGAAAAAAGAGCTGAATTACAATTTTTTTGATCTAAATGGGGACGCCTCGGTGAAGCCCGTGTTTAATCAGCCTCCGCCGGCTAATTGGAATTTTGCTCAAGACCAAGACAAAGTCGCAATCGCTAGTGTACCTACGCCAGAAATTTCGGGTCATCAAAACGAGATGGCTGATCTAAAAATGGAAATTATCGAAATTCAAAAAGCATCTAAGTTGCGCACAGATCGTTATAATTTGTCTTTGCAGCGTTTAGAGGCGCAGCAAACACAGATGGCGAATGATATCGCCGAAAAATTTGCACTGCTGTTGCAAAAATTTAACGAGCAAAAGAAGTACGATCAAAAAGTTCAAGATATCGTTGATCGTCACAATAATCTTTTAAAAGGCTACGAAGTTCGTTTGAATCAAATGCAAAAGTTATTGATGCAAAAAGAACAAGACTACGTCGAAGCTGTTACGTCTCTGAAAGAACTTAAAGCAGAAATTGGACGCTTGAAGCGTCTGTAGAAAATGAAACACCTCAGTTTACTTTTTGTCTTGGGTTTGTGCGTGGTCGGTTGTACGACGGGACAAATAATCGAGAAGAAAGAGTATCTTCCAACTGCTGAGGCTTTGAAAAACGACAATCGAAAGTTAGCCCTCAATCGTTTTCCAGCGAAGGAAGAAACTCATTTCATTCCGTTGCTGGAGAAAGTGTATTTGCAATTTATTGATGATGTCGAAGTTATCACTAAAGATTCGAAAGACACACCAGAGTTCTCAATGCTTCTACGTGAATCTAGAAAAATTGAGCGTAACGAAAAGCTGTCCATCTCTAACGAAATAGATCAGTTGTTTTTTATTAAAACTGACGAAGGTTATTATCCAGCCAATCATGAAATCTTTTGGATGCATCTACTACTTGGGTTGACGTTTGCTAAGAAAAATCAAATTGCCAATGCCCGGGTTGAGGCCAAACGCATATCTGAGCTTTTTGCCCGTGTGGACATGAGTGGTAAGCCGTTTTATGATAATGCCGGTATTCGCGTGTTATCAGCGATGCTGTGGGCAGCGTGCGGTGAGAAAGAAAACGCAATCGTTGATCTGCGCAAGGCTGAAGCGATGGGTGGTTTTATCGGTGCCAACCAATATGAAAATAAATCCTTTGACTGGAACCTCGTATTTAAAGGGACCGGTTTTGTTCCAGATAGTAAATCGAGTTCGTTTTCTGATAAAATTAGTGGTTTTAAGGCCATTCAGTTTAGATCCGAGATCCCCGAGAAAAAAATGCCGACAGTGCAAATTACGAAAACAAAAATGGTTTTTTCATCGCAACCTTGGCATAAAGAAAATTTAATTCGTAATGAGTCGTTCAAAGAAACCATTCAGAAATCAAAATATATGTCTCGCATGTTTAAGAGTGAGCTCGAGTATCAATCCCTGAATTTAGTTACCAGTGTGGCTACCGGTGTTGTTTTGGCAACGGGTATCACTGTTGGGGTTGCTATTGTAGGTGGAGGAATCTATCTGGCCGCGCAGTCGGGAGCCTCGGGAGCATCTGAGGGGATTGCGCAGATAATTGGGATTGGTTTCATCGCGGGAACTGAAATCTATAATGCAGGAATTCGGTTTTATGATTCCACTCAGGCAAAAATCCAATCTGAACGAAATGAATTCCAAGACGTAAGTCGTTTCTATCGGTATGTTCGTTTTATTCCGGATTTCTTGATCTTGGAGACCGATGCTACACAAACCACGAATTCCAAACACTTTTTTAAAATCGAAAATTCTGCAGGACGAATTCAGATAAGCTTTGAACCTTAAAAAAGTATTAATTTCCTTCGACATCTGTATGTGCTTTGTATAGTTGGTTTACTTTAAATCTTCGATACGTTTGAAAAATTTGTCTTTGTTTTCAAACTCAGTCAAAGTTTTAGACTTGATCCAGTTTCCGTTAGAATCAAAAAATAAAATGGTAGGTAATCCCACAATGCCATATTTTTTCTTTAACTCATTGAGTGACGTAGAATCTTTAGTTGCATCCATTTTTAACAATACTACATTTTTGGTGCGTTCGATGAATTCCGGCGTCGTGAAGACGTGCTCTTCTAGCTGCCAGCAAGCAGCACACCAGTCAGCAAAGAAATCTACAATAACCGGTTTTTTATCTACCCTGGCCTGATTCAAGTTCTCTTCGGAAAAGGGTGTCCACAATTTGTTTTTATTGAACTGTACATCTTGGTATTCAGAGCGTGGCAAGGATGTCGTCGTTAATCCAGTGACACCCATCACGAAAAATACAAAACCAAGAATAAGTACCGCCTGCATAAAGCCTTTTTTTACTAAATCACGTTTTCGACCTGACGGCTTTAAGAAGGCACCAAACAAGCTGGCAAGTGTCACTAAAGTTATCCCCAATACCGAATGGAAAATGCGCGTGTTAACTAGAAGTTCAAAGTAGTAGAAAAATCCGAACATCATCAGTGAGCCCAGAATAATTTTCGTCGTCTCCATCCAGGGGCCTGAACGGGGTAGCTTGCGCATCAGTTCGGTTGAGGATCCTAGCAGGATAAAGATCAGTCCGAGTCCCATCGCATACGTAAACAATAGGAAAAAACCCAGCACAGAGCTTTGTTGAGTGGAAACATAAGTTAAAATAGAAACCAGAACGGGGCCAACGCATGGACTGGCGACGATGCCTGCGAACAGTCCTGACAAGTAGGCACCTAGATACCCTTTTCGCTTTGAGCCTTGACCAAACCGGTGATGGATAAAGTTTGGCATTTGTAAATCAAACGCACCATACATCGATAGGGCCATTAAGAAAAACAGGGCGCAGATAAATGTTAAAACGTAAGGGTTTGATAAAATGGAACCAAACAGCATTCCTGATTTAGCAGCGGCTAGACCTAAAACTGAGTAGGTAGTCGCAATACCCAAAACATATACGACACTAATCAAAAAGTTAGTGAGTCGCGTGCGGCTTTCAGAATGATTATTTAGAATCGCTAGAGTTATCGGAATCATTGGGAAAATGCAGGGAGTGAAGCTAGTTACTATACCGGCTAAGAAGGCCAGAATTAATGCTAACCATAAGCTTTGACCCAAAAAGTAGCTAAAGCCTTCAGCCGAGAATAAAGACATTTCTTTCGGCATGTTGGCGATCGAAGCTTTTGGATTTCCTGTAAAAGAAACAGGTATGGTTATATCTTTGCTTTTTGGAAATAGGCAGAAAGAGTCAGAGCATGCTTGATACGTTAACTCAAAAACAAACTTTCCATTGTCATCAACGAACCGATCTGGTGTTTCGATAAGTAAATTCATCGTTGAATTGCTTTCAACACCACTGCGATTTTTTTTTGAAAATTTATCGAACCACTTTTTTAGCGGAGATAATGTCATGGTTTTTACGTTAATTCCGGATGGTTCCAGAAAGGTAACTTTGAATTGGTCTTCATAGGCGTGGTAACCAGCTGGTAACTGTAGATTCAATTGAATCGAGTATTCATTTTTTGGTTCAACTGAAGCTGGACTAGACGCAATTTGCACACGTAAAGGATCTTTCGTGTTCTCGTCAGCGTGCAGGGAAGGGGTAAACCAAAGGCTAGTCCCTAGGGCTAGAAATATTGTCAAAGTGGTGGTTAGTCGGGAGTTAAGCATCGCATATCCTATCGGTTTGTTCATAGTATAACTTAGTTCTCTAGAAAGGTTGATAGGTTTTCTGACTTAGGTCCGGAAAAATTAAACTTTCTTCGCCTTAGGCTCAATATTTTACAGTAGATGCCGAATACATGAGCGAGGTAAATATGGGATTTGTAGGTGTTATAGTCGTTTTCGTTATGGTGTTCGGCGGTTTTATTTTAGCCGGTGGACATTTAAGCGTTATCGTGAGCGCAGCGCCACTCGAATTGATGATCATCGGGGGAGCCGCACTGGGAGCGTATATTATCGCTAACCCATTAAAAATTATCAAAGCGGGATTTAAGCTCGGCATTCATGCGATGACAGCAAAAGGTCCTCAGAAAAAAGATTATCTAGAGCTATTGCAATTGTTGTTTCAGATTTTCCAAGTTTTCCGTAAGGAAGGTCCTCAGGGGATCGAAAAACATATCGAAGATCCTTCCAAGAGCGATATATTTAAAGCGTATCCAAATTTTATGAAGAATCATCATGCTGTACATTTTCTGTGTGACACGATGAAGATTACACTGTCTGCCGAACTATCTCCTTATGACGTAGATGATTTATTAGATGGTGATATTAAAGCGATTCACGCCGAAGAACATATGGCCCAGCATGCGGTGCAAGCCGTAGCTGACGGTTTCCCAGGATTAGGGATCGTTGCCGCCGTTCTTGGTATCGTTAAGACAATGGGACATTTAACGGAAGGTACCGAAGTCATTGGTCGCCTTATCGGTAACGCTCTCGTTGGTACGATGTTAGGGGTTTTCGGCGCGTACGGTATGATTGGTCCGGTCGCTTCAAAAATGGCCGCAGATATTGAAGCTGAAGGTAGATATTTAGGATGTATTAAAGCAGCTATGATTAGCTTACAGCGAGGCGCCCCTCCCTTAGTGTGCGTAGAGTTTGCTCGCCGTGGAATCATGCCTGAAGAAAGACCAACGTTCGAAGAAATGGACAAGGCAACAAAAGA
>ERZ761610.729-NODE-729-length-22575-cov-54.614210_pt1 | contig 22575 bp, 15 predicted proteins | sample MGYA00512164_ERZ761610 | MGnify/ENA primary metagenome ERZ761610 (study PRJEB28899, sample SAMN02850038) | bioreactor sludge metagenome | biome: EBPR Sludge; feature: EBPR Bioreactor; material: flocular biomat | place: Australia: Thorneside Wastwater Treatment...
GGGTATAGCGTATGGAAAGAGATGTTTCGAAATAGCTGATACTGTCGCGTGTAGCCCCTGCCTGCTGGCTAAAAAGACCTTTAATTAGGTAGTAGTCGGCGGGGGTGTTTTTCAAAAACGACACTTTTTCGTTTTCGAACAGGCTTTGAGCCAGAGTCCATTGATTGTCTTCAATAAGCTTTAAAACTAGAGCTTCGCCATCGTAGTTATCATAGCGAGCATCAATGACTGTTTCTGCGACAGAAAACTGGCAAAGAAATAAAAGCAGTGTGATATATTTCATATTCATTCCAATTTAAATTCGATTCTTCGTTTGATTGTTGACTCAATGGGATTTCCGTTTTGGTAAGCCGCTGCAAATTTCCAATTTTTTACGGCATCCATGGCCGCCGCTTCAAAGTAGCCTTCGGGATTAGCCTCTAAGACATCGATGGATTTAATTGCCGAGCTTTGATCAATAGTGATCTGCAATCGCACAAAGCCAGTAATATTTTTTCTTTTGGCAGAATCGGGAAACTGAGGTTCTGTTTTAGAAAGTATTTGTACATCCGTCGTTTGTGAGGATTTGGAACTCGCAAATGAACTAGAGGCCGAAGCCTGTTGATCAGCCTGCGAAATTATTCCGCCACCGCTGCCGCTAGAACCAAATGATTTTAGACCAGCAAAGGGCGATGATGACACCGCGGACGGTTTTTCTACAGTACTTGTTTTTTTTACTCGTTTAGGTGGCTCCACTTTTACGGGAGGTGTCGGGAGTTCTACTTTGCTCACTTTATGTTGAGCCGCCGTCGGTTTGACAGTTTCTGTTTCCACGGCATTAGAATTGGAAAACAGGTAGGTCAATCCAGCGACAAAGACGACAGCAACAAAAAGGGTTCGTAGAAGTGTACTCATCTTAGCTCTTTGCTAGCTGTATAAAGATCCAACCAATGGCAAAAAATACCAGAGCCAAGAAAAGCCCAGGTAGGAAATCCATGATACGGTTGAATATGTTTTTTTCTTTCAAAATCGGCTGCATTTTATTAAACGGCAATTGAACAAAGGCCGCTGCCACAAACGGAGTGTCCGTCGGTACCGAATCAAATGAAGACTCTGATGTTTCGGCGTAGTAGCCCGAATCTGTAAGAGAAAGTACGCTCCATTTGCCATCCTTATTCAGAAAGCGAACAAACGGTCCTACATGAAACACAGATCCCTCTTGTAGCGCCTGATTCAAATCCGTGTAACTTTTAGATGCAGAAAACACCTGAGACATAGATTCGATAGTTTTTGCCTGGGTGTTGAGCGCTGCCGTAAGAGATTCATCCTTCGTGTCGGAGGCGACAGGCGCAAAGTACTTCATTTCGTTGTTCTTTGATTTAATCCATTGGAATCGATCATTTAAAGCGGATTGAGATTGAGTTTGTTTCTTAGCTAACCGACTATATTCAGCGGCTTCGTTTTCAGTTGTTTCAAGCTCGACAGTCAAACGTGCTTTTTCCGCGTGAAGTTCATCGAGTTGTCGGTTTAAATCCGCCGATTTCTTTTGCTTTTGGATTTTAATTTGGCTGAGCTGTTTTTCCAAGGTCTGTCTTTGACTTGAAACAAACTCTAGCTCACGCTTAAAGACGTCGACTTGAGCGAATACGGAAGCGGAAATCAGAAGGGGCAGGAAATATTTAATCATAGATTCTCCTTGGCTAACATACCGGGAGTAAGAACTAATTCTGAGAGAAGGCGTTCACTGTTTTTGCTATCTATAGATTCAACTAGTTTAACAATTTTGCTTTTAATGGTTTCGTCACTGATCTGCTGGTGAAAAAGCCGTTGCCCTTTACGATAGAAAATTCCAGTCTGACCTGCCGCTGTTTTGTAGTATAGGCTAGTTAAACCCATACGAAAAATGGCGGCATCTTGATCTGTATTTTCAATAGTTAAACGACGTAGCTTCTTTTGCGTTTCCCCGGCTAGCTTGCGTTCTGATTCTAGAAATTGGCTCCATTGAAGAGTTGATTCACTCAGGGGCTCTTTATTCGCAGCTAGCGCAGCTTTAACGGCCTTGATTTTATCTAGACGCTGTTCAATATCCCAAGGAATTCCGTTTTTAACAAAAGTTTCGTAGGCTTCGATTCCTTTTTCTAAGTCAGTCTTTGAAAGTGGTACCGATTGAGCCTCTTTCTTAGAGCTTACGTGAGATAGAAACTGAGTACGCTTGATTTTAGCTTCCGCTAATTTTCTTTTTGTTTCTTTGATTTCATCCTGAAGAGTCAAAATCTTTTCAGTGATGCGATCGGCTTCACTGGTTCCCGAGCGAATTTCGCTTTGTAGTTCCGAGTTTATGGACTCCAATTGCGCACGTTCAGAAAGTAATTTCTGAACATCGGCTTCATTTGCCAGAACTAAAACGGGCAATAATAGGAATGGTAATAAGAGTACGATTAAATATTTCATGGATTCTCCACTGTCGTTACGCTGAGTTCTTTAACTCCGGCCGTTTTGGCTACGTCCATTACGGAAATGACAAATCCGTAATCTAAATCTTTGTCAGCCGAAACAATGGCGCTGATTTCGGGATTCTTGTTTAGTTCAGCGCCGATTTGACCTTGGAGTTCATTTAAATCTGTTAGTTTTTGATTGATAAAGATCTCGTGCGATTTGTTTAGGGAAATGGCAATTGGTGCTTCTGATTTCTTGCTATCAGAAAAGCTAGATTCGGGAAGGTTAAGTTCCATCTGGCTTTGTTTCTGCGCTTGCGAAGTCACCATGAAAATAATCAAAACAACAAGGATGATGTCGACCAGAGGAACGATGTTGATATCCGAAATTTCGGCATCTGAGTTTTGTGCCTTAGCCATGTTGACCGCCCGACGTTTTTTCTGAATGAGAAATCTCAACTACATGCTGAACTAGATCTAAAGTTTCGTTGATGTATTTAACTTGCTTTTGAAAATAGTTGTAAGCAAGAACGGCTGGAATTGCGGCTAACAAACCAGCGGCCGTGGCAATCAATGCAGACGAGATACCGGCCATAACCGATCCTTGGCCACCGGCCGTCGTTTGAGCCATATCGTTAAATGATTTCATAATACCCAATACCGTTCCGAATAAACCGATGTAGGGGGCGTTGGAGCCAACGGTTGCCAAGAAACCAAGGTATTTCTCTAGAGTCGGTTTGTTCAAGTTTTTTACTGATTCAACTAGAGATGATAGGTTAGGGTTCCGGCTCGTGCGGCAATGATTTAGCGCCATTTTTAGAGTTTCACCAGGCAACGACTCTGTGTTTGCAATACGATCTAAGCCATTAAAGTTTGCGCTTTGAATAAGGGGCGCGACTTCATTTTTAAAGCGTTTGCTTTGGCTCACCATTTTTTTCAGGCTAAAGTAACGATCAATAATCATATATAGACTCATTAGGCATAGTCCTAATAGTAAATAGAGCACTACCTGATCAGCCAAGTGTGCGACGGCAAATATGCGATCATTCATTACTACCTCCTAGTATTGGGCCCCACGGCCTAGTAATATTTTTTCAATTCTTTTTAAGTTTGATTCTTGAGCTAAAGACAGCGCTGTTTTTCCAGCCTGGTTTTTAAAATGGATGTCCGTTTTGAACGACGGATTCAAAAGAGTGCGGACCGCATTTTCCAAATTATGAGTAACTGCATAGGTTAGTGGCGTTTCCCCGGACTCAAGTAAAAAATTAGGATCCAATTTTTGTTCTAACATTCTCTTTAGCTCATCAAAGTCTTCGGATTCTAAGTAGCCAAACAATTCCTCTTGGTATTTCGGAAGTAGCGTGGGATCTAGCAAAATAAGAAAATTAATTTTCTCGCCGCACATTTCTAAGGTGTCGACGCCCGTTTGATCTTTAACTTTAGGATCGGCTCCGGCAGTGATCAAATTTTTGAAAATTGTTTCGCGTTCCCATAAAACGCTTTCATTTAGTAGGGTTCGACCGCTGTCTAGAACTTCATTTACTGAAAGACCGCCTTGTATGAGTTCGCTGATGTCGCCCCATTTATCATTTTGAATAGCCGCCGAGATTTGTTCTGAACGCGAAAGCACTATTTTTTGGTTCTGTTTGCCGTCGTCTTTACGAGCATAACCATAGTATTCCGCCTCATTCTTGCTGCAGGCTAAACTGAAAATCGTGATAGCTGATAATAATGGAATAAATATTGATTTCATAAAAAGTTGTAACTCCAGCTTACAGAGTAAGCATCCCCTTTTTTCTCTTGGCGAACGACTTCGCCGCCTTGAGTGTAGCGTACCTCTGGGTTTAGGACATTGCGGCCGCGGAATGAAATAAGAGATGATTTTGATAAACGGTAGTTAGAGGTTAAATCGATTTGGGGCTGCGGCTCTTCATAAATATCGGGTCGGTTTTGTGTGCCCACTTCGGTAATTCGACGACCGATCATATTGAAAACTAAATTACAGTTCCAATTAACATTTGGATTTTCGTAGCTCACTTGCCAGTTGACGATATACGGTGATTGGCCTTGTAGCGGACGTTCTTTGGAGGTTTGTAGCCCTAGAGTATCGTTGGATAAATCGACTTTAGAATCAATGGTAGATAGGTTGTAAGAAAAATAGAATCGTCTAAGCTTGCGCGATAGGTAGCGCATATTAAAACGATTTTCCAATTCGATACCCTGGCTGTAAGCACTTTTTGAGTTTCCGAATGTTTTTCTTAAATTTGGACTAGGTTCAAATTGCGATTCAATAGGATTTGAAAATTCTTTTCGAAACAGGCCGAGTGAAAGGTATTCGTCCTCTTTCCAAAAGTATTCGTAACGATGATCGAAGTTTTGAATCAACGTCGTTTTCAGTAGCGGATTGCCCACAGTTTCGTATCCCGAGTCTTCGTCAATGTAGGGGGCTGTAGATAGCTCTCGGAAGTCTGGACGGGCGAGTGTTTGGGATAAACTCGTACGTACTTTGAGTTTATCCGAAATATTATAGTTCAAATTTACGGCCGGCAGCTGATTGTACGTTCTAATGCCCGAAAGTGAGGCGATGTCCTCGGGTGCGTAGTAATAGAATGTACCAACTTCCATCTGATTGCGTTCTGCGCGCACACCAGCACCTAGTTCCCAATTCGCTCCTATTTGCCATTCTGTCCAAATGTACTGACTATCCAAAGTTTGCTTACCATAGTAGCTGTCGGCACTATCCGTAACACTTAAGAATTGAAACGTATCCGAACCTTTGAATTGATCAAAGATAGTATCGAAATTTTTAGTCAGATCATATTTTTTGGCATTTACATCCGTGTCTTTAAAATGAAAACGGTAAACATCGCTATTACGGCGACGATCATTGTGAAGGGCCCCTATCTTAATTTTGGCAGACGCAAGTTTGTACCAGATATCAACATTAGCTTCCTGGGTTTTGTCGTCTAGAAAGCCAAAGTTGCGGCGATTGCCGGTAGTGTCTGTGTTGAATTCATATTGTTCTGTTCGTTGTAGGTACGTGTACTCTTTGGCATCGGGGGCATAGCGCGAGGCCTGTGAGTCCTGGACTTTCCAGTCCAAAAATACGCCAGTGGCTTTGGTGTCATCCAGTAATGAGTCATTGTCTGTAGTTAAGCGGTGCAAACCTGAAAGCTGTTTACGAGTTAAGGTTCTTTCGATCCATTCAATTTGGGTCCGACGTCGGGACTTAACTGAATCACCAGTCACGGAATATGTTTTTACCCCGATTTCGTGGCTCGTGTCGTTTAGGTTGAGCAGATTAAAACGGATTTTGTTTTTAGCCTGACTTAACTCAAAATCTAGCTGAGCAGATGACTTGATTTGATTTTCGAATGTTTCTGTGCGCGAGGATTCATCAAGAGCCATCTCGGTATCATTGATGGCATTTAGTTTTTTGCCATCGATCGATCGACTGTCGTAAGAATTAGAATAGTTGGCACTACCTAAGTGACTAAATTTGAAATCATCCCATTTCCAAACTTTTCCCCAGTTAACAGAAAGATTGGGCATCGGTGTAGAGTTCGATGCTGTTAAATCGTAATTAGATTTAAACTCTTTGCCCATTTGTTGAAGTTCGGAGCGAGAAAAACCTTGAGTGCTAAGACCTTCGATTTTCTCAATCACGCGCTGTCGGTTTTCAATTTGTGATTTTACAGAAGCCGGCATTGTTCTATAAGAACGATCCTTGCCCCAAATATCACTTGGCGTTGATTGAGGAAATAGAAGGGAGTCCTGATTTTCTAGGGATAAACCTAATTTTACCGAGGCGTGATCCTGCGAGGGTGCGGACTTAGATGTTAAACTGATAAGACCGCCACCGAATTCGGCGGGCAAGTCAGTCGAGTAGCTTTTTTTAACCTGAATATTTTCAAGCAAAGCCACGGGAAATAGATCTAAAGGAACGATTCGTCGAGACGGTTCTGGTGAAGGAACTGACTGCGAGTTGTAAAGAACGGATGAGTATCGTTCGCCCAAACCACGAACATAAACATACTTGCCATTCATTAGTGTTAAACCCGTAACGCGCTTTAACGACTGAGCGGAATCACTGTCGCCAGTTTTGGCCATAGATTCTGCGCTTAAAACTTCACTGACTTGAAGCGATGCTTTTTTTTCGTTGAGTAATTCAGCTAAAGATCCTTTGATCTTAGGGGCTAGTACCATAATGGTTTCTTCGGATTGAGCAAAGGTCGTTTTGAATGAAAATTGGGATAGCAGAAAAACACAAACAGCTAGGTACCGTGCGGCATCTAGCTGTCTATTGGGAAAAGAAATTAGAGAAGAGGTATGAACTATTTTGTAGTCCAACCTTGAGTCCAATCTTTCTTCGCGAAAGCACCGATGTGGTTAACACCATCAAAGAATAAGTCGTCTGAAGAAACACCCATTTTTAATACAGGCGACGTTGCAGCCGGCATGTGACCAACTAATTGTGGATCTTGAGTCGAGTTGCCTTTTTGAGCTGTGAACCAAGCTTCTGTTGACCACGCATCTTTAGCGGCATCGAATTCGAAATTTTTAGCGCTGTAAGCGATAGTGTTTTCGAATTTTAGACCTTCAGCATAAACAGCAGTGCCCACTACTTTAGCGCCGTTAGTGAATGTTTCAGCATCGTCGATGTTGATCGCTGCTTTACCAGTACCAACGATGATTGAGTTAACGATAGTTGCACCAGTTCCTCGTCTTAATAGAAGGCCGAATGCTGATTTTGGAGAACCGATCAGTGTCATGTTAGAAATTGTTGGGTTCGAACGTGGCATCGCGTTCATTGGAGACTTTAAGTTGTCTGCTTCGATGCCGTTATCGACTGCATCTTGCCCTTGATCAATTAGTAAGTGTTGAACTTTACCAGTCCAGCCCATGTCCCAGTCTAAAGAATCGTCTTCGTTAGATGTTAGAACTACGTATTTTGCGTTTACAGTACCGCCGAAGAATTCGATACCATCATCAGAGCTCATATGAACTTGGATGTTTTCAACAGTCGTGTCGCTGCCAACGGCATTGAATGTGATACCGTTAAGTTCGTTGTCTGGAGAAATTGGGTAGCCTACGTATTCAACGCGTACATATTTAAGGATACCGCTGTTGTCTTTTGAATTATTGCCACCGAATTTGACTTGCTCAACTTTGATGCCTTCAGAAACCGCTTCGCAAATCGCCACACCGGCTTTGCATGCGTTGATTGGTGCATTTCCGTTAAGTACTAGGCCGCCCCAATCGCCACGCTTAGGTGTCGCTTGAGCTGATGTAAACACGATTGGTTTTTTTGCCGTACCTTGAGCGATGATTTGGGATCCGCGCATGACAGAAATAAACGCCGCTGGTAAACCAACAAGTTTAGTTCCAGGCTCGATGACTAATTTAGAGCTTTGTTCGTTATCACCACCGATGAAAACGCCATCTGTGATTACATATTCGTTTTTTGCAGTTAAAGTTAATTGTGTGTTAAGGTATTTACCTTTTAAAGCACAACGCTCTACTGAATTTACTACGCCTAATGATTCAGTGCCTGATGGACAAACGGCCATGGCTGCCGTTGATGCAAGCAAACTGATCGCTACGATTTTTGATAATTGTGTAAACATCCGAAAACCTCCTGAGATAAGCAAGGAAGTAGCGGATATTAGATTCATATTCAATTTAGGATTCTGTTTAGAATCCTAAGGTTATGTTTGGATTTTGTTAAGGATAGATTAATCACTCGACTTTTCGGCTACAAAGGATAGCATTTTTTTTAAGAGTCTATTTTACTCTTAAATATTTTACCGCTTCATCTTGCTTAATCACCGATTGAGTTAGGGCTTCTATTTTTTCGCCTTTACCTGCTAACTTTAGATAGTTAGCAAAAACAGCCGCAGCGGCGATTTCGCGATGATTTGGACGGCTATGAGTGGTAGTCCAGAAACTATCATTAGCTTCTTGGGATTGAGTAAAGTTACCAATCATATAGTTATTTGCAGAAATAACAGGTGCCGCTTCAGACAATGGATCTACAACGAAGAAGAGGATTTGTCCGGCCGCGCCTCGATCATTTTTCCAATCTCCACCACCTGTGGTTGAGTCGTCAGACGCTGTTGATCCGTCGGTAGGAACATAGATCATTAATTTCTTCTTAGCGACGTGGGCGTACTGCATGGCTTTGCCGAGCCATTCGCCGATCACTTCATCGCGCGCATCGGACGTTGCGCGACTGACACCTTTATAGTCAAACCCGCCAAAGTTTAGATTACCTGGGCCTGAGTTTCCGGTGATGGAATTGTAAATAATTTGTTTGGCAGCAGCGGTTGTACCCGTTTGGTTTGAGTCAATACCAAAAATCATAACAAACTCGTCATCTTTATATGCATCATGATTTTCTATCATAGGGAAGTGTTCGAATTTAGTATAACCCGCATGGTTGGCTAGATCTAAAAATCCGCTGAATGGTCTAAAAACGGCAGGTATCGAGAGCTCAAGTTCGTCTTTGCCAGAGAAAATTGTGGTTTGGTTAATACCGTTTAGCATTTTTCCATTAGCATTCGCGCTGGCGCGAACAAATGTTCCACGTAATCCAGCTGCCGCAACATAGGATTGAATATCAAATGGGTTATTGGATGTATTATCGGTAGACGAAACGGGTAGGGCATAAACACGCGCACTACTTTCTCCGTCAGTTAAATGCTTCTTTATACCTTTCATTAGACCGCTTGTTTTATACCAATTAGCACCTAAGAATTTTTCATGATTGTTTTCGACGAAACTTTTATCACCCATACCCATTCGGCCGTAACTATTTAAAAAGTTTCCGCTCTCATCCAATGGAATGACGTTGGCCATTAAAGCTGCACCACCGGATAAGTTTACTGTTAAGAAAGCTGGGTTACGTTCTTCATTTACATATAAGAATTGAAAACGTTCCGACGTTGCCTCGCTACCTAGTTTATCAGATGCTACCACTGTCAGATAGTATTCCCCTGTAAGCTCTGTCGAGAGGTCTAAAGGAAATGAGCAATTACTAATGCTACGATTTACGACTTCAGAGTTGACCGAAGATTCGATCAAGCACGCCACAGAGGCCACTCCGGAGCCTTTTTCGCCATCGTCAATATTAACTGCAACAACAAGTGAGTTTTTAAGCTTAGTCGCAGATTCAGGCGACACAAGTTTGATTTTAGGTGCGGTCGCATCACGGTAGAACTGATATGATAAGGTGCTGGTGAAATAACCTTGAGAATCTTTTGCTCGCACTTTGAATGAATACTGTGAATCTGAAAGCACACTATACTTGACACCGCTCACACACGGAGAGAAGTCCGTCTCCTCGCCAAAAAGGCATTCAAATTGATTGAATGATAGGCCGTTCATGACCTCAAACGAAAAAGATACTTCCGAGCCTTTAACAAAGGCATCTGGTTTTCCAGATAGAGAAATGTAGGGGTAGCCAGGATCGATATTCCAGCTATTGGCGACTTCATTCATGTTGCCAGCTTTATCAGTTACCCGAACTTTTAAGCTGTGAGGTCCATTAGACAATCCGGAATAGTAAACTGGGCTCGTGCATGTTTGCCATTCTTCGCTGTCGAACAAACACGAATATTCGCCAATTCCAGATCCGCCGTCGGCAGCGGAGAATGTGATTTCGACCTCGTTTGTGCCGATGTTGGCTGGAGGCGTTTTGTTGAACGAAACCAGCGGGGCGAGTGAATCTTTTGTCCAAACTACATCTTTAGGCAAAGAGTATGTTGTTGATTTGAAAACCGCCTTAACCGAAAGCGAATGCATTCCGTCGGCAAGTCCCTCGAGCTTTAGCGGGCTTGTGCACGTTTCCCAGTTGCCGTTATCGATCTTGCACAAATACGTAGTTAAAGGATCAATGCGACTATCGTTCATGCTGAACGCAAAAACGGGAGCCCAAATATTACTGAATTCAGGAACTGTTTGAGAAAACTCCACAGTCGAACCGCGAACAATCTCGGCAAGAACAGCATCGCTATCGGAATTACTTTCGCTGATGGATTCGGCATCAACTGAGTAGCCAGATGAGGCATTGAGTTCAGGTTTATATTTACTGCAGTTTTGAAAAAGAATGGTAGTGCTAACAAAGGCACATATTATCCATGAAAATAGGACAAAACGACGCATAAACTCACTCCCCACGTACGTAAACTAACTATCGTCAAATTCACGTACCCCCTTAAGATATTAGCATAGGTATTTCGATGGTTTATTTTTTATCTTTTTGAGACATTTATAATGTGACAAAAGTATCAATTGCATAGTCAAATTGATACGCAAAGGGGAATTAAATGCAGCATTTTAAAGTTTTGGTTCTGGGATGTGGTTCTGGAGGTTTAGCCGTCACTTCAAAATTATTAGAATATTTATCTCCGGTAGATGTGGCGATTGTAGATCCGTCGACGTATCATTACTATCAACCTTTCTGGACGCTGGTGGCTGGCGGTGTTGGCACGAAAGAAGAGACTAGAAAAGAAAACAAAGATCTGATTCCTGACGGTGTGACTTGGCTCAAGTTTGCCGTTTCCAAGGTTCACCCAGAGAAAAAAACTGTGACATTAGTGAATGATCAAGTCGTGAGTTATGATTATTTGGTAGTAGGTACGGGATTAAAACTGAATTGGAACAAAATTGAAGGGCTTGAGGGTAATCTCGGAAAAAACGGTATATGTTCAATATATGAATACGATCAAGTGGATTACGTTAAAGAGTGTATTCGCAATTTGAAATCTGGCGTTGCTTTGTTTATTATGCCACCGACACCTATCAAATGTGCGGGTGCTCCTCAAAAAATTATGTATTTAGCCGATTCTAGTTTTCGACAAAACGGAGTCCGCGATAAAATTCAAATACATTTTGCCACTGCCGGTAAAGCAATCTTTGGAGTCCCAGAATTTGCAAAGGCTTTAGATAAAGTTGTAAAATCTAAAAATATTCAAACTCATTTTATGCATAAACTTGTTGGTGTCGACGCTGCTAAAAAAACTGCCCATTTTGATGTTACGGATGCAGAAGGTAAGGTAACAAAAAAATCCATTCAATACGATATGCTGCATATTGTTCCCTCTATGTCGGCTCATAGTTATGTGGCGGAGTCAGGATTGGCATTTGAAGATGGCGATCAGAAAGGTTGGCTAGCTGTTAACAAGTTCACGCTACAGCACATTAAATATCACACTATTTTTGGAGTCGGTGATGTTACAGGTGTGCCTAATTCGAAAACGGGCGCAGCTATTAGAAAGCAATATCCGGTCGTTGTTAAAAATATTATTTCTACAATGAATGGAATGAAATTAGATGATCATTACGATGGGTATTCATCGTGTCCTTTAATTGTCGATTTCGGCAAAGTTATTTTGGCTGAGTTTGGTTATGATAATAAACTGATGCCGTCGTTCCCATTTGACCAAACCGTCCCGAGATCGTCTATGTGGATATTGAAACGGTGGTTGCTACCGGTTATGTACTGGTACGGACTAACCAAGGGGCGCTGGTAATTCTTACGGTCAATAGGGGTCAGTGCATACTGTTTTCGCTGAGTGTTTAGATTATAGACGATTAGGTCTAATTTTATTGAGTTTAGAGGTGGCATCACTTTGCAAATCAATCTGACTTGCGAAAACACCTCAGTATAAGATTGGGCCAACCCTTAACCAAGGATCGTCATGCTATCTAGAATTGTAATAGTTGTCTTGGTTGGGGCGCTGTCGTCCGTATCTTTTGGGCGAACATTCATTCCCGCGTGTATCAATACTTATATCTCCTCGGGAAAATATGGCGAACGCTATTTTTTAGATTCTACAAATGCAAACTCAGGTATCAAAAATCCAGATCAATTGAAAATTGTCAGTCAAAATTTTGAAAACCTAGGGCAATTCAAAGAGTTTTCCCGCATAAAGCAACTTGTTAACGGCGTATTAACGCAAGTAAAAGTTGAAAAGACAATCGAGCGGTCGTACGGGCAAAACTTGCGGATGGCCGCGCGACTTAAAGCTCAGGACCCTGATATTATTATTGGAATGGAAGTTAAAGATATTGAATCTGGACAGAAGTTTGCGCAAGAATTTTTAGATGATAAATACCAAGCCATTTTGATTGAAGGTAATGATCAGCGTGGTATCGACGTTTGTTTTTTTGTTAAGCGGACTTTGAATTTGGATTTTGAAGTAGAAAGCCATAAAAAATACTCCTTAACAAATGATCCTAATGACCCTGTCTTTTCACGGGATCTTCCCGTTCTATACGTACGCCAAGCGGGTGCTTCAAAGAGCTCACAGCCATTAATGGCCGTGTTTGCCTCGCATTTAAAGTCTCAATTAGGTGCAAATAAAAAAAATGGTATAGATAAAACAGCAATCAAGCGCACAGAGCAAGTGGAAGCGAGTTTACAGATCATGACCGAAATCAAAAAGAAATATCCGGGTATCCCAATGGTAATGGGTGGTGATTTCAACAATGATGTACGCATGGCGCGCGAGTTCGAAGGTTTGTATGCGTGGGGATTGGCTGATGCATTGGATTTTGATAGAAATCCGATTCCGAAAGCCGCGCGTAATACGCACTATTTTTTCAAGCTCGATGGTGAAACTCCAGACCCATCTGATTCTGTGCTTGTATCGTCTCAAATCGATGGGATGTTCGTTAATTCGGAATTTTCAAAGTATATTCTTCAAGCTGGAATTCAGCGTGATTTACGTCCTGACGGAACTCCGGCAGGCATACCTAAAGATGCAGACGCTGTTAATAAGAGGGCTTCGGATCACGATGGTTTATTCTTAGTGATTGATTTCGCAAAAATGGTGCTCGGGTTAAAACAGTAGAGTCCGCTTCTATATAAAACGGATATTTAGTTTTTAATCCTTTAAAATAAAATCTTTTACAGCATTTACAACATTGGGATCTTTTAAAATTCTTCGATGTCCCAAATCGGTCGTCTTTAGCAATTGGATTGAGGGCCAGTTTTTTTTGATGTCTTCAGCCGCCCGAAACGGAACTTCTTTGTCACCTTGATCATGAACAACCATACCGGGAATCGATAGGCTGTTGCCAATCACCCCTACATTCATTTTTGAAACAGGTAGCTTTACTAAATCGGCAAGGTCATCCAGAAAATATTTTCGAGAACGAGCGCTAACTTTAATTGCCTTCAAATAATTTTCAACAACAAGTTCGTAACGGGATGGACCGGCGACTAATATTAATTTTTCAACTTTGAGTCCACGGGAAGCGGCTAAAACTGAACAACCGGCCCCAAAAGAGTGTGCGATAATAGCTTTGTAAGGGCCAAGTGTTTTTTGAATATCAATTAGAAATTGCGAGTATTCGCCGACATGAGTGAGCTTTCCGGCTGAGTCGCCATGAGCTGGGCCATCAACGGCAATAACGCGAAAACCTGTTTTAACTAAAGGTTCAGCGAATGCCGCCATCTGCGTTCCACGTCCACTCCAACCATGAACGAGTATGACTAGAGGATGATTTGGGTCTCCCCATTCAAACGCGGCGATTCGATCATCGATTTTATATTTTTTTGCTGAATTAAAGTAGGCGTTTTCAGAATGCGGTCGTTGAATTCTTTCCGGAGTAAGAAATACAAATTGGGCCCATTTCGATGTTATTTTAGGAAAAAGAAGTGAGGTGTACTGCCAGCTAGCAATCCATAATTTTTGCATACGAGTGATTTTCATTGGTTATTTATACCGAAACTATCTCATTTTGACATTAAGATTCTATCTATCTCAAAATAAGACAGGGCTTGCTGTTAAGGAATCTTAAGTAGATCTGAAATTACACCGAATAGTGGTTATGGGCTTTAGTAAGCTACTGAAACCACGCATTTTGGGTTTACTATTTTTGACGATCTTTTCGTCAGGCTGTTTTTTGCAAACGGCCGTTCATAACTTGGGTTTGAACTCGGTTCAACCTATAACGGAAGAAACCCCAATTAACAAAGATATATTAGTTTCACTTGATAATACGCCTGTTGATGGAACGACCACGCTCACTCATTCTGTGCAAGTCATTAGCGATACAGCTCAGTATTTTATTTATAAATACGGTGATGCATCAACAATCGATTGTGAAGATATGACCGATTATTCTGCCGCGAATAGCATAAGCTCTACGCTATCTATCATAGTCGGTAGCTATGTTGGTAACACGGCATTATGTGTTTTGGGTTTGGATTCGGGCGGAAATAAACAAAATCCTAAAACGGCGGCAAAACATGTTTGGAATCAATCTTGGAGTCCGTTTGTATACATCGAAAAGCCCGGTCAAGGCTTGGTTCAAACAACTACCGCAAATCTAAATATTCATGCCCCTGCGGAATGGACCGAGGTTTATATTACAGATGTTCCCGGTTGTGGTTCTGGTGGATCATGGCAATCTATTGCTGCGCAAATTTCCGTAACATTGGCCCCTGATGGAACAACTAAGGTAGCTGATAAATACGTAATGTTTAGAAAAGCAGGCGGTGTGACGAGCGCGTGTTATAGTGATTCAATCAGTGTTGCGGCTCTTGTTACTATAGGTACGTGCAGCGGGAATGTAAATACGGACTCCCCAATCGGTGAGTTCATTGACTCGGGCGGGTCGAGCGCTGACTATTCAGATGGCGAAAGCTGTTCTGTAACGATCACGGGTGGTCCAAAAATTTTCACCTTTGATTTGCTTGATACCGAAGATGGTTACGACTTCGTTTCCATTTATAAAGACTCAACGGCGCTTCCGGCAAATAAATTGGAAGAAGTATCTGGAAATATCGCTCCGTCGCCAGTGAACTCGACATCGAATACAAATATAATTAAGTTTGAATCCGATGGTTCAGTTACGGCTCCGGGATACAAAGTCAGCTGGGTATCGACGTCCATCGCTGGTTCTAGCTCGATTAAGATTGCTGGGGGAGCCGCGACCGCCGCTACTCGAAATGTTACACTTGATATTGTCCATATCGGTCAGTTTACTCAGATGTATATAACCAATGATAGCTCGTGTTCAACGGGAGGTAGTTGGGAGAATATCGCGGCTTCAAAACCATGGCAACTGACGAGTGGTAATGGTTTAAAAGAAGTTTTTATAAAATTTAGAGATCCAGTGAATGTTGAATCCAGTTGTGAAAGTGATTCCATAATTTTATATGACGGTCCCCCGGCGATGGCGACACTAACTGGCGCGCCCATCAACAATAGTGGTGATGACGAATTAAATGTGACAGTCGGTGGAACAGATATAGTCGCTTATAAATTTAAAGTTGGACTAACATCATCGATAGTGTGTACCGACCCTTCAGGTTATTCGGCAGAAGTTTCGATTAGCAGTCCGATCGACTCAAGCTTGCTTAGCTACAGCACGGTTTCGTTAACATTGTGTGTACTTGGTGTGAATCCAATCGGTATATCACAAGATATTTCTACGCCAACCGTTCATACATGGATGAGAAATGTCCCGTTCATGGTACAGTTTCAATCGTCTGGGGAGATGATCGCAGAAGGTGCAACGAGCGTCACATTTAGAGTTGTTTCAGATGCGAATGCATTGACTCCTATAACGGTAAGCTATGATGTGTATGGAGACTTCGTAGCGTCCGAAGGTTATACATCAGGCACCGTCACTATTTTAGCGGGACAAAACTATGCAGATATCACTCTGCCGATTACATCCAATCCAGTGGCCTCGACAGATAAACGAATATCAGTCGGAATCAGTGATTTGACTGTTCCCCATCGCATGGGTTTAATATCAACATCGTCAGTGATGGTGATTGACGGGCAGCGGGCCGCAATGGGCGTGACTGATATTGGCTACTATTCAAGTTGTGCTATTTTAGCAAATGGTAAACTTGTTTGTCGTGATTCTGTGGGTGGAGCTCGTGAGTCTACCTATCGGTTTGTTGAGGGCTTTCAGGAGCACGTTGCCGGGACTACATTTAAATCAATCATCGTGGATCAGAGCCATAAATGTGCATTAAGTACGGCAGATGAGCTATACTGCTGGGGTTGGGGCTTTGATGGGCAATTGGGTATCAACAATACCAATGATCAGCTATATCCACAAAAGATGACTGGATTCACTTGGAAAAAAGTGGTGTCATCTATGACTTGGAATACTATGTGCGGTATCGATAGTGCCGACGATTTGTACTGTTGGGGTGATGCCGATTACTCCTATGGTGCTCTTGGAACGGGAAGCGCTACGGACCATCGAGTGCCAACTCTTGTAGATAGTCCAAATAAATATCATTCTGTTTTTATGGCTGAATACAGCGTTTGCGCGATCCAGATGACTACTAACGAATTAAAATGCTGGGGTGCAAATTCTAACAATCGCCTTGGCGATGGTACCACGACCGACCGTCCAACTCCAGTCGTTGTTGATCCGGGAGTTGGATACAGCTTCATAGATTTTACTTGGTTTTATACACAAGGTATTACAACGAATGGTGATTGGAAGCATTGGGGAAATAAAATATACGACGGTGGGTTTTCAATCAACACCACTCCGTACACGATTGATTCGACTCGCGACTACACTATGTTAGCGAGTGCAGATACTCTGGCCTGTGGTTTAAGTAATGGTGATTTGTACTGTATAGGTAGTGACTACTATAATCTGATGGGTTTTGGTACCTACTTTTCTACACCGACGCTAATGGATAGTACTGATAAATATACAGTAATCAAGGCTGGCAATCGTGGATTCATTTGCGGAATTACTACGACGTCTAAGTTAAAATGTTTTGGTCCAGGCCTGACGGTATCAAGCTCTGCTCGTGCCATGGCCTTTATTCCTCATTTGCCAACGGTTTGGGATGCTGACACATTTACTAAACTGATTAAGGTGAACGGTGGTTTGTGTGCTGTGACTACGGCGGGTTTACCAAAGTGCTTCTTTGCAAACAAAATAAATAGTGGCTTAGATACTCGAGAAACATGGAACACTCGATTAATTGAATCTACGCTTAAGATTAAAAAAGTAAGCAATCAGTATTTAATTGCTGAAAATGATAAAATGTATGCTTGGGGTCGAAACGTTGAAGGTGACTATTCATTTGACGCGCGATCGAATCCGTACAATATCGAAAAAACTCAAACCATAAAAACGTTTACTGAAAGATCTGGGTATGGTGTTGCTTTCTGCTATATCACTACGAGTGATAAACTTTTCTGTAAGGGCACTAACCCAGGTAACGGAACCTCGAACTCTGACACAATGGTGGCGATAGATGCCGCGTCCTCGTATACAATGGTGGCGCCTGGATCTGAGTTTACATGCGGAGTTACCACAACTGGAGATTTAAAATGTTGGGGCTATAATGCCGACGGTCAGCTTGGCCTTGGGACAACGACAGATCAGTTGACTCCGCAATTGGTCGGCACTGGATTTAGCAAGGTGAGCGCGATGAGTTCACACGCGTGCGCTCTAAAGACAACAGGGGAATTGTACTGTTGGGGTAAGAGCACATGGGGTATAGGAAATGGAACAACCCAAGCATCAACTCCTCAGCAAATTAATGCCGGCGATTTATTTACAGATATCGCAGTAAGTACAACGATGTGTGCGATTCGGTCTGATAACGGACGAGTCATGTGCTGGGGAGCGGGTCCCTCCATTGGAGACGGAACAGCTAGCGGGCGTGCGGTACCAACATTAGTAAACGACACCGGGGCGTATACTAAGCTTTACGTCGCCACTCCGAATGGCGCGGCTTTCTGTGGTATTACGGGTACAAATTTGAAATGCTGGGGTGGGTATCGCTTCCCTCGCTTCTACTCGCCAACGACGGTATTTACCGGTGGAGTCAGAGACGTAAGCATTGGCTCGCCAAATATGATTGTGGGTACAAGTGGTCAGCTCTATATTTCTGACTATATGGCCTATGCGCCATTCACGTCGCAAGGGTATCCAAAATTTGAATTGCTTCAAGGTCTAGTGGATCGTACGCCACCAGTGGCTCCCTAACTTTGGTCTAAGCTCAATTATCTAGTCTCAATCTAAAACAAGAAATTCCGATAAGTTTAGCAGTGAAACACCTCTATCTGATTTATTTCCTTCTGTTGCCGGTTGCATTTGCTCAAAACAATGTTGTTCCTGATTATGATCTCTATTTCAATAAAATTGAAGACGGTCAGTACATTCAAGTTTTTACAAAGCCCGGAGTCAACTGGCGCTACTGTGAAAAGGAAATAGACCCCGCGACGGGAAAAGAAAAGTGTAAAGACGGCATTGGATGGCTTGATCGAAATTCTAAAGCGCGAATTATAGGGAGTCCTAAAAAAGAAAAAGTGCAAGATCCGATTTCTGGCGAATGGATTGAAGAAGAATATATCGAAATCGAATTCTTTTATCCACGAATTGGCGCTAACGGAGAGCTAATCACTAAAATGGAAAAGGGTTATATTGAAACATATAATCTTTCTAAAGAGCAATTGGGAACGTTTTACAAAAAAATAGATGAGCCAATTGAACCGCCACTGAAACCAGTCACGCCGACACTACCAGGAAAAGATTGTACGTCCACGAGTCAATCACTTAAAGACCTACAAGCGCTATGTAAACCAATCGTTGAGGCTACGGAAAACCTGGGAGTTGAAAAATCAGCGAAAATTCTAAATGACGTTGTTGGTTTCTGCGCAGTGAGTCCGCCCACAAAGTTACCATCCCAAATTCCGCACGGAAACGTATACGACGCACTGGTGTATTCAAAATTAAAAAACAAACCGGTACCTCGTATCAAAAAAGAAAACAAGGAATACATGACTCAGGACGATCTAGTAAACATCGATTCCTTAGCTCGGACATTGTACGGTGAGATGGCTAAGTGTTATCGCTATGGTCTGGAGTATCCTATGACAGTGGCTAAGATCATTACGAATCGTACTAATGATCCCGACGGACATAGAACATTCATTCAAGGTCAACATGCCCCCGGTAAACCGACGGCAGCTAAAGTAGCGACTACTGGAAATCAATTTTCTATGTGGCTTAGAAACGCCGGTGGTCCTTTACATCACGGATTGTGTCCACCGCGCGAGTTAGGAAAGCCATTTTATCGAAGTAAATCAGCATCGAAATTTGAAAATGATATTTGGGTGAGCACGATGAGGATTGCAACCGAAGCTGTACTTTATCCCGAACAATTTGCAAAACGAACGGCGGGAGTAAAAGGTAAGCACTACACATCGAACTTAGCCAAAGACCGCTTCACAAATCGCCTTTCTAGAGGTGGCAAGTTCATTGAAAATATGATTCAAGTATTTCCAAAAATTGCAGGTCGAACGGTTAACTATAATCGTTGCCTTGAAGCTTGGGTTGAAAAACCAAAAAAAGCAAAATAACCCACTGAGTTTTTATACTAGATCACTTGCGACCTTTACGATCCAATGAGATAAATATTGGATGCGGAGGGGAGCATGAGTTTTTCTATACTGGCCATTTTGTTTTTGGCATTAATCACGACATTCTATTTTGTATATGGTCGTTGGTTATCAAAACTTTTGAAGCTCGATATAAACGCGAAAACGCCAGCGCACGAAAAACGCGATGGTATCGACTATGAGCCCGCGACTCCATTTTATCTGTTTGCTCAACATTTTTCTGCGATTGCGGCTGCTGGGCCAATCGCGGGACCGATTTTAGCTGTGCAGATGTATGGTTGGGTGCCCGCGGTCGTGTGGATTTCACTAGGTGTTGTTTTAATCGGCGCCGTGCATGATTTTACCAGCCTGGCGGTTTCGGTTAAGCATGGTGGCGCTAGCATCGCGCAAATTGCTAAAGATAATTTAGGTCCGAAATCGGGTTTCGCTATAATGATTTTTATCTGGCTCGCACTTGTGTATATCATAGTGGCCTTTTCTGATATCACGGTGGGCAGTTTTATTTCGGGCACAGAAGAACTTATGGCCGGTGGGCAGCAGTCGTTTAAACCAGGTGGTGCCGTGGCCTCGGCTAGCGTGTTTTATCTTTTGCTTTCTATCATCTTAGGTTTGCTGAATAAAAAATTTAAAACTCCGGATTGGTTAGCGATGGTTGTGTTTGTTCCGCTCGCTATCGGTTGTGCATGGCTAGGTACTTACACATCTGACTGGTTCGATATGGGTTATAAAACGTGGGCATTGATTATCATTTTATATTGTGGAGTTTCCTCGGTGTTACCTGTGTGGTTATTACTTCAACCACGTGGATTTCTGGGAGGATTTCTTTTGTATATAGTTTTGATTTTAGGTGTGATCGGGATTTTTTTCGGCGACTACACTATTCAGCAGCCGGCATTTAAAGATGCGGCCGCGGGCGCATCTGGTTCTATGTTTCCATTTTTATTTGTGACTATTGCGTGTGGTGCCTGCTCTGGATTTCACGGGATTGTCTGTTCGGGAACAACTTCGAAACAAATAGATAAAGAAACACACTGTCATCCCATCGGTTACGGTGCAATGTTAGCAGAAGGTTTCGTGGCATTAATCGCGGTAGTAATTATTATGATGATGACTCAGGAAAGCACAGCAGGATTAAAACCCGGTGTTATTTACGGTCGCGGTATAGGCGAGTTTCTAACTTTGCTGATTGGAGCTGAAAATAGAACATTTGCGATTACATTTGGTGCGATGGTATTTTCTACCTTTGTATTTGATACTCTGGATGTAGCGACTCGTTTAGCTCGCTATTTGATTCAAGAGCTTACGGGTTGGAAAGGCTTTATGGGGTATGGAGTTGGAACGTTGATCACCTGTTTAATGGCCTTAGCATTTTTGATGCAAATGAAAGAAGGATCGTGGGCTGCATTCTGGACTTTGTTTGGTGCTAGCAATCAACTACTAGCGGCGTTAACTTTATTGTCGATTACATTCTGGCTTCGTAAATCTAAACGGCCGATTTTGTTTACGCTAATACCTATGCTTTTTGTTTTAGTTATTACAATGTGGGCGTTAGGACTGATTGCAATTACTAATTGGCAAAAGGCACAAGGGTTTGACTTTGCGATGATGAATTCTTTGGGATCCAGTGCTTTAGTAGTCCTTGCTATCTATATTTGTATTCAGGCGTTGCTTAAAGTGTTGCGTGAAAAGACGGTTCGCATTTAACGAGTGTATCCCAAAAAAGGCACGAGAACGTGGGAATATTGGACCTTGGCTGGATTTGTGATTGCAAAAGGATGAATTCGGCGTACACAGAATTGTATGCGATTAATTCATCCGAAAAAACAACAAGGTAAAAAAATTGTCGTAATCGTAGGGGCCGGGTTTGCGGGTCTTAATGCCGCCAAGGCATTGTCAATGTACCCCGATCTATATGTGATACTGCTGGATCAGAAAAATCATCATCTATTTCAGCCTTTGTTATATCAAGTAGCAACGGCTGGTTTAAATCCAGGTGATATCGCCGTTCCCATTAGGAGTCAGTTTTCAGGAAATGATAATGTGGAAGTTCATTTGGGGAAAATCACAAAAGTAAATCTTGAAACTCAAGATATTGAGGGACTGCTAGAGAATCGGCAAGTTCCATACGACTATTTGATACTAGCGTGTGGTGCGTGCGATAACTACTTTGCCCATCCGGAATGGGAACAATACGCGCCGGGATTAAAATCGTTGGGGCAAGCGACTGAAATTCGTCGCAGAATTTTATCCGCGTTCGAAGAAGCGGAAAATGAATTGAACTATGAAAATTTTCAACCGCTATTAACATTCATCGTGGTGGGAGGCGGTCCAACAGGTGTCGAGCTCGCAGGCGCAATTGCCGATATTTCTAAAACGGTTTTGATTCGGGATTTCCGCCGAATTAATCCATCTCAGGCAAAAATTATTTTAGTCGAGGCTGGTCCCCGCATTTTAGGTGCGTTCTCTGAGGATATTTCTGCAAAGGCGAAGTCTGATTTAGAAAGTTTAGGTGTCGAGGTTAGAACAGGTACACGCGTAGAAGATATTAACGCCGCCGGTGTGACTATTCATAAAGAACTGATAATTTCGAAAAATATATTCTGGGCTGCTGGTGTTCAGTCGGCGCGTTTAGAATTTTCTAAACCAGTTGAGTTAGACCGTGGCGGTCGAGTTAAAGTGATGAAGGATTTGTCTATACCTGGTCACAGAAATGTTTTTGTCATCGGCGATATGGCGGCTGTAGAAATGGCTGA
>ERZ761610.738-NODE-738-length-22456-cov-114.875095_pt1 | contig 22456 bp, 16 predicted proteins | sample MGYA00512164_ERZ761610 | MGnify/ENA primary metagenome ERZ761610 (study PRJEB28899, sample SAMN02850038) | bioreactor sludge metagenome | biome: EBPR Sludge; feature: EBPR Bioreactor; material: flocular biomat | place: Australia: Thorneside Wastwater Treatment...
TCTTAATTTAAACACAAAAATAGCATTCCTTGATTTAACAACCAAACGGGAATAAGTAGGGGTCTAAGCCGGCTATGATAAGCGCTTTTTCTACTTTGGAGTACAATATGCCATAAGCATAATTTAAAAAGGCGTTGAAAGCATCTTTGGCGGGTCGGCTGCTTCTGCCATCAAATTGGTAATGGGCAGGCAATACATGGCTGAGCGTTTCAAAATAAAGCCTACCCGATGTGCCTTCCCAGCCCCTAAGAGAGTCAGCTATTTGGTCGGTGGTATTGGCTTGCACGTTTTGAACCGATAGTTTAAGGTTGGTAATTCGGTCTATTTTATCCTGCAAAAAATCGCCGTGCTTTTCGGTTCGGTGTTTTTTAAGGTCTTTCAAAAAATCGGCTTGATTTTGCAATTTTTGGCATATCCAGTTTTTCGTCCACTGCAAACCGGTTTGGTTTAAACTTGCTATTAATTGTTGTTTCCTAATTTTGGAGGTACTGCCGGGTTTGCTGTGCCAAACTCTGCCGTAGGGTTGCCCGTCGGAGTGTAAAAACACAATTTCTACGTTGTTAGTAAGGGCAAGCCTAATGGCATCGGTGCTAATGGCAGCATGGGAGGTAATAACCAAGCTACGCACTTTGTGTGCAGGAACGGTACCGGTTTGATCTTCGCCGTTTTCGTCTTTGGTTTTTATGGCAAACATTAGGTCTTTTACATGTACATAAGCGCCGTAGGTGTTTACAAAAATGTCCATAGCATTAAGTTTTCGTTATTATTACCCAATAGATGAGCGGTGCATCAAAATACGTAAACAGTTTAACATGGCTCAATAGTTCCAAAACCACGTGAAACCGATTTACCCAGCCCGATAAGAGGGGGCAGTTGGGCATTGCACACAAAACTTCCTTTAAAGGCTATCATGGTTTGGTTTTTAAACTTGGTAGTTGCGGGGGTAAAGTTAGGGTGCAGCATTAAATAATGTTGCATGGTGTAGCCCGCTGCCTTAAAGAAGTTGATGATATTGGCTACCATTATTTTTTGAAGCATAGCTGATTGTTGTTGTACTGAAACACATTGCATATATAGGGGGTAGTTTTGCTGGTTTAGCGCCAGCCATGGGGTAAGGAGGTTATAGGCACAAAGCTGATTGGGTAGTGTACACACTTGCGGGGTAGTGGTGGTAATGTGTTTTTCATAAATGGGGTAAGTTTGGTTGAGCAGTTGCAGTTGTTTTATTTGGGTAAACAATTGTAATAGTAACACTGCTCCCTCACCCAAACCCACTAAGGTAGGAACATTATGTAATACTTTATACTGTACAAGTGGGTATTGGTAACGCAGGCTACCGTCTTCATAATGATTGTGCAACAGAGGAGAGTGCTCTTTAAAAAGATTGCCAAAAAAACCACGCAAGTAGTGGGCATCGCGGGTGAGCAGGGCTATTTCAGGAAAACGTACAATGGCTTGCTGAATGGTCATAGATGATATTTGCATGTTACATAATTACTCACTATAAACCTAAAAACACATTACTGCTTCTTGGTTAGGTTCTAATATAAAACCGGTAGTAAGGCTGTAATACTGCTCCCAGTTGGGTTCACAAATAAATTCATGTTGGGCGTAGCCGGGTGCAGGTTTGTATTTATCTTTCGGAAATTTGGTTATAAATTGTAGGAGTTTGGGCTTAAGTTGTTTAACGGCGCGTTTACGCTCAAAGTGGTTTTGTAAGTTATGGCAGTCTAAATACTGTTGCCAAATCTGTTCGGCTTCATCTGAAAAAGGGATAAAGACATTACAAGAACGGTAGTCGTTTTTAATGAGTTGAAAATTATTGGATAGGTCTTCTAATTGCAATTGGCGCATAAGGTTTATGAGTTTGTTTGCCTGTGCATTACCTTCTTGCACCTGCTTTTTTACACTTTCAAAAAAGGCTGTATTAAGTTGGTAAAAATCGGTTTCGGGTACTACATCGGGGCAGTTTTGCAGCAGGTTGTAGGTTATATTGAGCAGGGTGTCGTCATAAATAAATCGGGCTTTACCTGAGTGAAACAGTTTGACTGTGCCGGGTTGTTTCATAAGTCCGTTTCGGTTACACCTGCCTGCCGATTGGTTGATGCTGTCGAGTGGGGCAAAATCGCGGTAAACCACTTCAAAATCTATATCCACACCGGCTTCTACCACTTGGGTGCTTACCAGTAACTGGGGTAAGCCGGCGGCAGTGTTGCTTTTAATAGTATCAATAACTGCCTTTCTAAAACAGGGCAACACTGATGACGAAAGGAAGTATTGATTGCCATGTGGGGCTTTGAGCGTTTCAAAAAGGGTTTGTGCTTGTTTTATCGTATTGCAAATAACAAGCATAGATTGATTGGGTTTTTCGTCTAATTCAGCTTGAATAATTTGGGAAAGCTCATCAGTGCCCAACTCGGGCTGCTGTTTAAACAACGATAAATCTAAGCGGGTGCGGTTTTGGGCAGCAAAATACGCCGGTGTTTTAAGCCTGTGGGGGTCTGTCAGTTCAATGGGTTGGTTATTGGGTTTTGTAAGCACAAAAGGTTGGGTGGCAGTAATAAATACAAACTTGGTGTTAAAATAATGCGCCATAGCCTCAAATGCTTCTTCTATCAATGGGTAAAATCGGGGTGGTATATTTTGCACTTCATCGAGCAGAACAATGGCATTGGTCATGTTGTGAAACTTGCGCAGGGCTTTGTTACGATTGGTGAAGATACTTTCCAGCAGTTGCACAAACGTAGTAACAATAATCTCCTGCTCCCAACCTTCAGTAAGGTATTCGGCTTCGGAGTAGGAGAGCCGGGTTTCGTTGTATTCATCGGTTAGCGGGGCTAAGTGGTGGTTTTTGGCAATGAGGGAAGTGGGCAGCCCTTGTTGTTCAAAAATTTGAGTTAAAATGGCTTCGTTTTGGTCAATAATAGAGGTAAAAGGCAAACAATAAATAATCCGATAGGCAGTGGGTTGGAGCAAATTTTGCATTAGCACCGCCGCATTATAAGCGCTAAGGGTTTTACCCATTCCGGTGGGCAGGGTAATAGAGAAAAAATGATGCGTTTGAGCAAATAGGTTTACATGATGGGCAATATCATTATAAGCCTGTTCCCGCACAAGGTCAATGGGTTTAGGGGTAAAATTACCAAAAGCCTGCTCTTTGTATTGGCTTATAAGTTGTTGGGGCAAGTATAGATTGGGTTGAATAATACCTTTGTTATCTGCCATTACATCGCCTTTATCAGCCGAAAGTAGGAGAGAGAACAAAAAGTGTTGCAAGAAAAAATAATGCACCTTGCCCGATTTGGTAATTTTATCTAACAGCCTGCCTGTTTTGATTCTACTTTTAAAAAAAGTTAGGGTATGTTCTTCCCATTGTTGGTTGGTGGGCATTGCCAAACCTTCATGTTGCAAAATAGGTTTATATAGATTCACCAATAATGCCTTGTATTGTTGGTTATAGAAATTAATATCATCAGCATCAAGGTAAAACTCTGCGTCTGCATAATTGTGCAAATGTCCGTGATGCCGTTTAATTATTTCCAATGTTATCATTTTAAGCGCTTCATCGGGCAATGGGTTGATGGCGTACTGTAAATAGGCGCCCAGGGCTGCATGGTTGCTCAGGTTATTGTTTTGTTGCAACTGTTTAATGGCTGTTGGGCGATGCTGTTGGATAAAAAAATCTATATAATCCCGATGTTTTTGCAAAAATTCGGGATTTTCGCTCATTGTTGCACTTATAATCCGATGCTGAAAATACAGGGTTGCTTTACCTATATCGTGAAAAAACACCAGCAACTTGCGCAATAAGTGCAAGGTTTCCTTATCTGCAAAATCAGGGTGCAGTTGTTTTTGGTTAAGCAATTGCTCCGATATGTGGTTGCAGCCCGAAAGGTGTTCATTCAGGGTGCGGTTGTGGTGGGAGATGAGGTGCAAGGGAGAGTTGTTAGTTATTAGTTGTAAGTTTTTGAGCCACATGCTATTCCTGCCAATTCCAGCCAGCCACCTATGTCATGCAAAGAAGAAGAAGAATTTGCAGTATTCAGTTTCATCAAAACATCACCACATTTAGGGTTTCTTGTGGCAGGTTTACCTGTTCCAAATGTGTTACGGTAGCAGGAATAGGTTGGGCTTTTCGGTCTATGAGTATATCTTCGCGCAGGGTAACAATTCGGTTAGTATTCATTTCAACGGCGTACTGGCTAATTTCAACAATTTCGCTTTGGAGGGTAAAATTATTGCCAAAAGCAACAAACCTACTCATTGGTATAACTGAATGAATGAGGGTTTCGGGCGGATTTTGCAGGGTTTCAAAAGTAAACTCTCCCAAAAACTTAAAATTAACCAACAGCCCCGCCAGCCCGAAGGTAGGTGTATAAACCGCCTTATGCTGAGCCAAATGTTGTTGCAAGGTTTGGTAAATAGTAGGTTGGGAGTGGGTAAAATATATGCGGTATGCCGGTTGATAGATGTATTCTATCATGGTAGGTTTGCGGTTGTCTGTATCTTTGAGCCTGCCTAAATGGGGGCGCAGGTTGGTATTAACCCGTTGCATCACCACCGGTTTCAGCAGTTGTAATGCCATTTTGCAGGCATCGGGCTCAAAATGCTGCAAATAGGCATTATCGGTTTTATCTAACCCTATTATGGCAGCCACCATGCCATAAAGAGCCGTTTTGGGCGGTATGAGGTAAGAAACGGCAGTGGTAGTGGCGTATATTTTTTTAAAGTGCGCATACTTTCCCCATACCTCAAACACTAAGGTTTTGGGCATGGTTATTGGGTTTTAATAGGTTGCGAAAGCAGCAGGCGCTCATCTTGCCAAACGGTTATGTTATTAATATGCTCCCGATGTTTATCGAGCGCTGCATTAAGGGCGGCAGTATCGAGGGTAAAATCGGTAACATCTTCAAATGCTTCCTCCGCTTTATCTGATAGGAGCGAGAGCCTTTCCAATAAATCGCCAATAAAGTAGTTGGGAGTATGGTAATCAATTTTTACCAGCAATCGGGGCAAATGTCCTTTTTTTGAGCGGGTAAGCAGGTTTTTGGTGCCGTTCCACAAGGCATCTAAAAGTTCATCCACATCGGTTTGGGTGAGCTGGGTATGTTTAGCGGCGTTTTCGTTTATTACGCCCTGAAAACCAATTAAGCCGTAGGTGATATTGTATTCTTCTCTAAAAGTGCGTTGTTCGGCACCCTCCGATGTGGCAAAAGCGCCTGTACCTTTAATAAAGTTTTCTTTTACCTTGTGCAAAGAAACCCCCATGCCAAACTGAACAGGTCCGGTAAGGTTAAAACTTTTTCCCTTTGCCGCCGAAACGCCGCCAAACAAGCGTACATCTATAAACTTGCTGATGAATTCTTTTTTGTCGGCATACGCCTCGGCACGTTTAGGACCGGTAACCGGTTTGTCGTCCACATCGCGTATAAAAATGTCTTTGCCCGGGTTGGTACCGTCGTACCCTTTGGTCATCAGGTAATCCCTAACGGTACGTTTCAGCCTTACATCGGTAACTAAGCATTTGCCCGATTCCTCGTCTATGCGTGGGCGGTTGGCATCCATGGGGTCGCCATTAGGGTTACAGCGTTTTACATCGTATAAAAACAAGAGTTCGCTGCGTTGGGTAACAATTGCTGACATAATTAGGTGATATTTTTTGGTTATTAAATTTAGGATTGTTTTGTTGAATCGTCTGTTTTTTTGTTTTGCAAAAATTGGTTTGTAAATTCGCGTTGCATGATAAGTCCAAGGGTAAAGGTGTAAGAAATGTCAGTTTTAGTAAGTGTACACGGTGTTACCAATGCTTGGGCTATTTGGGCTTCCAAGTCCGAATGGTAATACACATCGTACTCCCTTAGCTTATTTATGAGTTTGGGCAGTAGTTTTTCTAAATCGGTTTTATCTAAATTTAAGCTGTTAAGGTTTTTGCTAAAAGGGTCATTTTGTAGTTTGCTCTTCTGTTTGTTAAGCAGTGCTTGGGTAAGGCAGCCCAGCAAAAACACGCCCTTTTTGTATTCGGAGTCAAAAAAAGCCGGGTGTTGGGCTATAAAATCTTTTGGTGTTAAGGCAACACTGTTGTGAGTGGCAGAGATGACATTTTCCATAGTTTGTTGATTAAAAAGATGAAGAGAGGCAAAAAACTGAAGCAGTATAAAAGATTCTTTGGTGGCATTTATGTATGCGTACTTTTTGAGGTCATCAGTGCGGTTTTTATACGCTTTTTGTATTACTTGTATAAAAGCCTTTAAAATCAGGTCTTTGTTGAGCGGGTTTCCGTAAAAAACAGCTTCTACTATCTTAAAAAAAGCGGGGTGAAATATGGTATCTGTTTTGGCTTTATGGGCAAAAAAATTTCTGATAGTGGCAAAATTAATGATATTTTGTTGTATGGTTTCATCTTTTTTTTGAATATCGGTAATAGGGCGGTAAAAATTTTCTAATTGCTTTTTAACATCATAAATTTTGCGCAATCGGGAAGGTAAAATATCCGATAAGTGAAGTTTTATTAGAAATTGGGCTTGATTTTTGGCATAAAAAAAGAGGTCGTAATATACATTGTTTTTAGAAAGTTCCGCCTCTTCAACCAATTCTTCCAGTATATCCTCACTGCCTATAATAGTGTTTTTGGCAGTGTTAGTAATGGGGTTAATGTTAATATCTATAAACCGGCTCACAGCAAATTCAATATCGGCGTTTTCGGCACGTATAAAGTGGGGGAGAACAAAGTATTTTAAACCCGAAAAATTTTTCGTCATTTTTTCTGTAATAAAACTCATAGCTCCCTCCAAAATAGGCACAACATTTTTAGAAACCGGAAACATTCTCCATGCGTTATTGGCATCAAATCCGTTTCTATTAAATGCAGTTTCATTAACAGTAAACCCCAAGGTGTCCACAAATCCCCAAACTTCATCAGCTACTTCATAGGTAACTGAGCAAAGCGTATTTTTTGCTAAGGCTGTACCGTAGTTTTTTTCGTAGTTTTTTTTGTAAGCATCATCCAAAAACAAATTGCGGTATTCTTCAATTTCACCAAAATACTTGCCGTTTAGGGTAAAGGTGAGTAGGTAACGATTGTCTTTGTTTAATGGTATTTTTTGTAGGATAGGCAAAAGTTGGTCAATTTGGTCGGTCGATACAAAGGCATGCTTGTAAGTAGTTAAACATTGTTTTATCTTTTTTAAACGCTTTGCAATATTATCTATGCTATTGTCACTACTGTACAAAAATGTAGGCACCAAATTAGTGCCGTTAGCCGAAGCTTCCCGATAAAGATACAGGCTAAAATCGGCTTTGAAGTTTTCTATTTGGTAAGTCGGATTGATGCTGCCATTTGCTATGTCAAATACAATTACTCTTGCCGCATCTTGATTTTTCGGAAACGGGTTTTTCCACGGATAGAAATAATCGGCGTATTGCGGATTTTGGCTTAGCAGGTTACCTATTTTGTAAATGGTTCTTATCATGGTGGACTGGGTAAATTTACTTTATGTATGTATGCGGCAAATATAGGCAATATTTTTTAGAAACAGTACTGATTTTAGAGATTTTAGACTTTGGACAAATCTTAATGTCGGGCATATCACGTGCCCGTTTGAGCCGAGCTTAAATCCGATGTAAGCACTTGGGAAGCCTATAAGGAGTATCTACAGCGTTTTGATGTAGAAAAAACCTATCGGTTTAGCAACAACAACCTGCTGATGAACGCTTTTCAGACTTGTGAGGCAACCCATTTAGACAGTTGGTTGTTAATGACCAAAATGGCACATTGATTATTTATTTTTACCCATTCGGGGTTGTTTGGGTTAATGTTGAAATTTGGGGTTGTTTTTACTTTCTATTTCAAAGTACTTAATTAAAAATAGAGAACATCTATGTAATGCCCGATGCTAATCGGGCTCTCAGTTTGTGATGATTTCAGGCAGAACCGCAGCCGGCGGAATCGGCTTGTATTTTACCATATGCCCCAACTTGGCTGTTTTTTTGTAAGGATAGATTGGCAAGGTGTTTTACTTTTTAGTTCAAAGTACTTTTTTTATTAAATACTATCAATTTAGGATTACCCAACTTGCATAAAAAGGATTTCAGACAGGTGGGGTGATATGTTTCGGTGCGCTGCACCTTGTTAATAGGGCATTTAACAGGTTGCTACCTATATTACGGTGCGCTGCACCTTTCTAAAACCAAAGACACCAATTTAAGGGAGTTGATGAGTAACACACAAGGGGCAGCGCTCTTAAATCTTGGTAAAACACCTGCAAACCATGTTATGGATAGGTGCATCGCACCCTAATCTGTTGCCGGTTTTTAACGAGTGCCTCTAAACCATACACAGGCTTTACCCCTATAGGGGGTTCATTTTAATTCCAACCGAGCGTGTTTGTTAAGGTTTAATGTTACCTGCTCAACAGTTTACCAATAAAATGGTATTGGTTAGCATGGAGTTGCACTACATACATGCCCGCCGGCAGCGGTTGCGGCAGGTTTACGGTATGCGTAAATGCGCCGTTGGCAGGCGCTGCGGTAACACCCTCACTCCAAACCAACTGACCCAGCGGGTTAAACACCTGAATTAAAACAGGCTCAACGGCAGACGTTAAAAGTTGGGCTTGTATGGTAAAAGAGCCGGTGTGGGTAGGGTTGGGACTAAGCGCCAGCAAACCCACTGTGGGGTTACTTGGGTTGGTAATGCCATCGGCAGCACAAGCCATGCCGCTAAGCACATTAACCGTAAGGGTTTGCATAGTTTGGCAGCCGTTGGCATCGGTTAGGGTGGCGGTATAGGTGGCGGTGGTTGTGAGCGAGTCGGTAATATAGGCAAGTGCATTGGGGCTGTTGGGGTTGGTAATACCTGTGCCCTGCCAAAGTATGGTATATGGCTCGGCAGCGGTAACAGTATCAAGATTTAACCAAAGCGGAGCATTAAGGCAAACCTCGTTGGGAGCCATATAATCAGTAACCTGCCCCCAAGCCGATACATCTATAACCGGCAGCGGCAGCGCTGTAAGGTTTACCGTTTGCGAGGCATTACAGAACCCGTTGGTAACAACAGCCGTTATGTTTGCATTTTCTGCAATAGTTGTAATAAACTGGGTTTGGTTGGCATCGGGCACAAGTATATCATTAACCAGCCATTGCAATTCGGTCCACTCTTCGGTATTCCCCGATGCGTTGAGCACAACGTTAGCGCCTGTGCAAACCTGTGTAGCATCGGCAGAAAGGGCAAGCTCCGGTGTGGGTATAATGGCAAGGTACAGGGCTGCATTGGCAGTGCAGCCATTAGTATCGGTAACGGTAAGGGTGTAAATTTGCACATCGGGCAAACCCACCAGCGCTTGCACCTCAGCAGCGGCATTGCTCAGCAGTCCTTCGCCCTGCCACAAGTAAGAGCTAATGGGTGCATCAGTTTGGGCAGTTAGGGTAAAAGGTTGGTTTTGGCACGGTACAAGTGGCTCTGTTATTTCAACGGTTGGCGCATCATATACGGTTACAAAATTGGTTTGGGTAAGGGAATTGTTGCCGGAGTTAGTAGAAACTGTAAGCGTTACGGGGTAAACACCGGGCTGGCTGTATTGAACCGTTGGCGATGCCGATGTGCTTTGCTCCGGCAAACCGCCTTCAAAATACCACTGCGTACTTGCTCCCGATGTGCCGGTACTGATAAATTGCACCTGTGCCGAAAGACAACCCTGCGCACTGCCCGATGTGGTAAAACTTGCCGTAGGGGTGATATTTTCTACAATTTCAAAGCCGTCAAAAGCAGCTTCTACCACATTTCCGCTGGTAGGCAAATCAGCAATACGCGCAATAAGTTGCATGGTAGCCGTAGGCTGTATGAGTTGGGTTATATTAGCTATGGTTTGGTGAAAAACGTATTCGTAGGGGTCGCCGTCTTTAACAGTTTCCACTGTAACCGTTTCTATGCCGTTGGTAAGCTCTATAAACAAGGTGTCATTACTGCCGTTTTGGAGCGACAAGTAACGGTGGTAGCGCAACTCAGGATTGGTGTAACCGGTAAGGTCAAAAACAGGCGAAGTAAGAATGGTAACCCCATTGTTTACATTGTTTCCTATACCTACGCCGCCATTGCCCGTAACAAAACAATAGTTTCCAAAATCATCGGGCAAATCAGCGTCCACATTAGAAAGATTGCCTGCAAAAGTAGAGCCTATCGGTTTAGCGCGTACCCATATTCCATTATCGGCATTGCCGCTCACCGTCCAGCCGTAGTCAAACAAAAAATCATCGTAATAACCGCGGGTAAGCGGAATGGTGTAAACATTGTTTTCGGGGGTAACGTAGGGGTTTAGTTGCAGGGTTCGGTAGCCCCACTTGCCTAAGTAAATTTGATAGGTTTCGGAGTCATAAATAGGGGCAGAAATAAGCCCTTCGGCATTGCTAAAAAGGGTTTGGGTGTTGTTGTCAGATTCCAGCAATGCCTGCACATCGGGAATGGGTAAACCGGTTTGAGCATCGGTTACGTATATAAACAGTTGAAACGAGGGAAGCGGTGTTAGCGCTACATTGAGGGGCGTTAGCTCCCCGTTTTCCAAAGCAAGCACAAACGTTTGCGTGGCATACCCAAAAGCCGAAACCGTAACGGTGTAGCTTCCGCTTTGGGCAACACCGGTTTGAAAATTACCCGAAAAATTGGTAGTGGTTTGTGCCGAGCCGGTTCCCGATATGGTAATTTGCACCCCTTGTAAGGGAGCGCCGGTAAGGGCATTGGTAATGTTGCCTTGCAAGTAGCAAGCCTGCACATAAGTTGGCTGAATAACAAACAAACCCTCTTCCATATCAGAAGCCAGCAGTATGCCCGATGGCAGGTAAGGATAAACACCCCAACAGCCGTTAAAATTATCGCCCGATAACGGAGAGGTATCATAATAACCCACCTCTACCGGCGCATTAGGAAAAGTGGCATCTACTATGGTTGCCCCGTCGCGGTAGTAAGAAGTAATCATAAAATTTTGGCGGAAAAAAGTATTGTGCGGAATTACCCCGCTGCCCGGATTAGACCTATACTGCGCCAACTCTTTAATATCGGTTATATCAGATACATCGTAAATGGTAATGGGTGCATTGCTTTTTTCGTCTGTGGTAATAAACGTATTACCATCATCAGATAGCCAGCAGTTGTGTGCAAAAGCAAAAGGCGTGTTTTGGGTAGCCATAATAACCGGATTGGCTTTGTTGGTAACATCAATAACCGCAAACCTGCCGGCATATATTTCGGCAGTCCACAAGGTATCGCCCCGCACAAAACCATCGTGTACATAACGTTGGTTGTAAATGCCCACAATAGGCGGGTTAATGGGGTTTGCATTTACATCTATCATAATAGCGCCGCCCACGCCGTAGTTGCTGCCAAAAATATACGCAATACCGTTTTCATCTATAAAAACATTGTGGGCGGAGGTCATATTTACCGTATCGCCCATAAAAATGTCGCCTGTCCAGTTCCACACTTGTATAGAATCGGGCAGGTATTGGAGGTCAAAAACATGCAGCCCCGAATCGGTTTCATTGGTTACATAAGCATAGTTGTTCCAAACCTTCATATCGCGCCACAAACTGCTTGGTCCGGGCACAAAAAACAGTTCGGTAGGATTGGCAGGGTCTGTTACATCTATAATGGCAGTACCGGTTCGGGTTCCCAGCAGGGCATACTCGTGCCCATTTGCCACATAACCCCAAACATCGTTTACCGTTTGCTCATAATCTATATGACCAAGCAACTCAGTATTGAGCTGTGCAAACATCGGAAACAAATGCCCCCATATCAAGCAAATAAATAAGACAAATCCTCTGGTAAGAGCGGCGGTAAAAAAACGGGTATTGCAAAACATCTGTAAAGCAGATTTGGTAGAAAATTGGAGATAAAAACAAAATGGCAAAGCCTTGTGTAGGCAATGAGGGCAAAAAAAAGCAGAAATTGTCTTCCATTAGCCGATTCAAAGCATCAAAAAATACAGAAACCGGTGTTTTAACAAAATCTGATAGAACTATGATTCAAAACGCTGCAAAGTTCGTAATTTTTCTACAGTTTTACAGACTAATTGCACATTGAACACCGTACTACGGCACATGACACCCAACTCTCCCGAAAAAGATAAGGAATTTATAGACCTTATCACCACACATCAGGGCATTATACACAAGGTTTGCAGTGTTTACTGCCAAAACGAAACCGATAGAGAAGACCTGTTTCAGGAAGTACTCCTACAGGTGTGGAAGTCTTATGCCAGTTTTAAAGGCGACTCTAAAATTAGTACGTGGTTATATAGGGTAGCCCTTAATACGGCTATTTCTATGTATAGGCAACAGATCAAACGAGGCAATAAGCAAGAGTTGTCTTTAAATGAGCTGCAACTTGCCGATAAACCGACAGATACAGCGTTTGAAGAGCGACTTAAGTTTTTATACCAAGCCATAGACAAACTCAACAAAATAGAAAAAGCAATTGTGATGCTTTATCTGGAAGATTATGATTACCGTCAAATTTCGGATATTGTGGGCATCACCGAAACCAACGTGGGTGTTAAACTGCACCGAATTAAAGACAAACTGCGCAAAATGGCAAAAAACCAGCACACATGATAGAATTTGATGACTTAAAAGGCGCTTGGAAAGAATTTTCCAAGGCGCAGGAGGAACAACACCGGTTAAATGCCGAACAAATAAAGCAGGCTTTAGAAAACCGAACGCTCAATGCCATCGGGAAAATAAAGTATGCCCTCAATTTAGATATGGCATTGCTGGCGCTGGTAACCGTGTTTATGTTGGGTTATGCGCTATTTTTTGACCAAACTGTGTTACCTCTGCTTTTACTGGTTTTTGCCATTGTTTGGGGTTTTACGCTTTTATTAAACATAGCTGTTCATTTGCTGCTAAACCGGGTGGTGAGCGCAAAAGCCGATTTGAAAACATCGCTTACCAGATTGGTGCAAAAATTTGGCAGCGGTATCAGGTCGGTTTACCTGCTTTGGTTAGTAGCGCCGGTTGCCGGTGTATTTTTAGGTTTTTTGGTTCACAGCAGCACGGGCAGCTTAACCATTAAAATGTTTTTCATTTTATTGGGCATTGGTTTAGGCATCGGCATTTTGCTGTTTCCGCTCATGTATTGGTATTTAAACAAAATGGTAGGCAAACACTACCAAGAGCTGAAACGCTGCTTAGCAGAACTGAACGAAGAAGCACCGGTAGATGATAGTGAAGAGTGAAAAGTGGGTAATAGGCACTAAGATTTAACAACCAATTTGCACCTTTGCGTGAAACAAAATCGGGATAATTATTCGTAATCATCTCTAATAATCTGTGCAAATCAGCCTCATCAGTGTTATCTGTGTGCTAATTGCTGCCGGATGTGTCAACTAATTTGCGCCTTTGCGTGAAACAAAATCGGGATGGCATTTCTAACTCCTAACTCCTAACTCACAAAAACCCTTACCTTTGCCCAAATGAATATACAGGCAAACTTGGGCAGCAAAAAAATAGCCGTTTTGGGTCCGGCATATCCTTACAGGGGTGGAATTGCCTCTTTTAGCGAGCGGCTTGCCACTACATTAACAGAGCAAGGGCATCGGGCTAATTTATACACCTTCACCTTTCAGTATCCAAATTGGATTTTTCCGGGCAGCACCCAATACAGCCAAGACCCGCCGCCCCATTTACCCATAAAACGGCTGTTTCACTCCATGAACCCCCTAAACTGGGTAATGGCAGGCAGGCAACTCCAAAAAGCTCGCTATAATCTGGCAATTTGGCAATTTTGGATGCCCTATTTAGCTCCTTGCATGGGTACCATTAATCATTTGATAGCCCGAAATAACCATACCCGATTAGTAGGCATATTGCACAACCTGCACCCGCACGAGCCCCGCCCCGGCGATGCCTTGTTTACCCGATACTTTATTAATTCCTGCCATGCTTTTGTTACCCTATCGGGTTCGGTTAAGCAAGAATTGGCAGATTTTGCACCGGGTAAAAAAGCCCTTTTTGTGCCACACCCTGTTTATGACAATTTTGGCGAAAAAGTAACCAAAACCGAAGCCCGACAACGCCTTAACTTATTACCCGATGCCAGAGTAGTTTTGTTTTTTGGGTTAGTGCGCCCATACAAGGGTTTAGACCTTTTACTCCACGCCCTTGCCCACCCCAAACTGAATGGACAGCAAATTACCCTGCTCATAGCCGGTGAATTTTACGAAGACTACCGGCAGTACCAAAACCTAATCAGCCAACTGAATTTAACAGACCAAACCATTATTGTGCCCCATTTTATTGCCAATGATGAGGTTAAGTACTACTTCTGTGCTGCCGACATCATAGCACAGCCTTACCGAAGCGGAACCCAAAGCGGCATTTCGCAAATGGCTTACCAGTTTGAACGCCCCATGTTGGTTACTGATGTGGGTGGACTGGCAGAAATAGTGCCGCATGGCAAAGTGGGTTATGTAGTACCTCCCGAAAACCCCGATGCCATTGCCAATGCCCTCTTCGATTTTTACCAAAATAACCGAGAAGCCAGCTTTGCCCATGAAACAGCGCTCCAAAAACATCGGTTTAGCTGGGAGGCTATGGCACAAGCCGTGCTGCAAGTAGCCAACTGCTAAATATGCCCTTTTTAGTCGTTTTTGTGTCATACAAAAAACATCATGCCAAAAGTACAAACACTTTTCGGTAAAATTTCGTTAATTTTGTATCCTCAATTTCAAAACCGTTAAATCATTCATGAAACAGCTCTTCTCCCTGCTCTTTTTTGTGCTGGTAAGCATACCCCAATTGTTTGCACAGCAAACCGAACTCCATACCTGTGGTACTGCCGACCACCCTCCCCACATGCTCAACTGGCTCCGTAATTTTCAGCAATCCCCCATCAATCATCGGGACGAAATGACTGAACCTGTTTATATACCCATTAAGTTTCACTTAGTGGGCACAACACAAGGCACCGGTTATTACCCTAATGTGGACGTTTTTAGATTGGTTTGCGACCTAAACCGCCAATTTTCGCCTACCGGAATGCAGTTTTATATATCGGGCAACTTTAATTACATTGCCAACACTAATTACTACATACACAATTTTTCTGCCGGCGAAAACATGATGGATGCCTATAACCAAAACAACGTAGTTAATGTATATATAGTAGAAGACCCCGCCGGCAACTGTGGTTATTTTAGCTGGGGGGGCAATGCAGTTGCCATAGCCAAATCATGTGCCGATGCAAATGAAACCACCCTTGCACATGAATTGGGGCATTTTTTCTTTTTGCCGCACACGTTTAGAGGCTGGGAGGGCAGATGGGAAGGCGGCGTATTGGTTGACCCGCTGCCGGTGAGCCAGCGCGAACGGGTAAACGGCTCTAACTGCCTTACCACCGGCGATTTCTTTTGCGATACACCCGCCGATTACCTCTCTTACCGATGGGCATGCCCCTATACCGGCGTATTTTTAGACCCCAATGGCACTCCTATTGACCCCGATGAATCACTGTATATGTCGTATGCCTTTGATGCTTGCACTAAAAGGTTTAGCCCTCAACAAATTAATGCCATGTTAAATGGCTTATATAATGTGCGTACCGACCTGCTTACTTCTCCGCAACCTACCGTTACACAAGTAGGCAATTCGTTTGTTTACTACCCATCGGTAGGTAATCAAAATGTAAATCCCAATTCCGTTTACTTTCAATGGAGTCCGGCGCCCGGCGCTACCAATTATTATGTTGAGGTGATGCAATATACCAATTTAAACGGCGGCACCAATTTCAGCGGTTTTGTAACAGGCACGGAACTAACGCTACAACTTGACCCGGGTACCACCTATTTTTGGACGGTGCAGCCCCTTAGCCCCGGCAACACTTGTGGTGGCAGAGCAACAGGCACTTTTGAAACTGCCGCCTCATCAAGCCTGTACCTGAGTGATTTGGCGTTAGATATGCCTGATTGCAACGGCAGTTTGAGCGGCACAGTGGCTCTGGAAATTGCCGGCGGTACAGCCCCCTACAATATTGAGTGGAGTGGCGGACTTACCGGCGCTGTACAAAACAATTTAGCGCCCGGGCAGTACTGGATTACTGTTACCGACAGCGATGATGCTACTAATGTGCTGGCGCTGAATGTGCCGGAACCAACACCCCTCAATGCCGCAGTTGTTCAGACCGATAATTTTGCTGCTACCGTTTCGGTATCGGGCGGTACTATTCCCTACACCATTCAGTGGTCTAACGGCGAAACCGGCTCCAACGCATTTGGCTTAAACGTTGGGCAAAACACCGTTACCATAACCGATGCCAATGGTTGTACCTTAGTGCAAACCACCAACTCGCTGGCAGTACAGGCTAATGTAATAGGCATTTCTTGTGCAGGCGAGGTAAATGGCAGTATAGACCTCCAACTGTTTGGCGGAACGCCGCCCTATGTGTACACATGGTCTAACGGAGCTAATACCGGCTTGCTCAACAACCTGCCCCAAGGCAACTACGCTGTTACCGTTACCGATGCTGCCGGCGCTGTATTAAACCTAAGCTACCCCATTATTGAACCCAATCCGCTGCAAGCAACCTTAACCCTCAACTGGGCTACCCTCAATGCCCAAGTTACAGGTGGTGTGCCGCCTTATACTTTCTTTTTCCCAACCGGTGTGTATGATGTTCCTACTGCAAACATTACCGGTTTACCTGCCGGCACCTACGAAGTGTGGATTTACGACTTTAACGGTTGTTATACCACCGCCACCTTTACCACCCAATTTACTGTAAGCGCTCAAACGCCACAAACACCGGCAGCAGGAGTAACCGTTTACCCCACCTTAGTACACAAAGGGCAGCAAGTAACAGTAGAACTATTAAGCCAACACTACCACCATACCCAAACCACCGCAACGGTGTATAGCAACGAGGGCAAATTGGTTTGCCAGCAAAAAGACACCCTTGCCCCCAATAGCTCTATAAACATTCCTACTGCCAATTTAGCAGCCGGCATGTATTACATACACCTTCAAAACCAAAACAAAACGGAGGTTCTTAAATTTGTAGTCATGTAGAAAACATCTTACTGCCCGATAGGTCTGCCCCATGTTTTGCAGGCATATCGGGCAGTTTTATTTTAAACTCATATCAGTTTTATTTCACCCATTATCCTTGCACAGCCCTTAAAACCATGCAAAAGCCATTTCTTCTCATAGCGCTGTTATGGCTGCTCCAAACCGGCATTACCAATATAGCAGCCCAAAAACATATACACCCAAACGCCCAAAAAAACCAACAAATTTGGGACGTGGAAGAGCGAAAAGCAACAGTACATTTTGTAAACCTGCCCTTACCATTGGGGTTTACCTCAGAAGTGGTGGCTAAACAATTGACTGCCTCCTTACCCAATCTTGCAAAAATCCATACCGAGCTTGCTCTTACCGATATCAGCACAAGTCCGCTTGGTACGCATTATGGTTTTACCCAAACATACAAGGGTTTACCCATTTACAGCACACAGGTAAAGGCTATGGTAAACGCAGCCAATGAACTACTGTTGTTTACCGAAAACACCTACGATACTGAGGTGAAAGCGCTGCAAAATCTGTTTAAAAATACCCCTACACCACTGCCTGCCAAAGCAGTATCCCGATTTTGTGCAGCTAATAACCTGCAAATAGAAGGTAGCCCTACCGAAATGCTGTTTTTTTACGACCCGCAAACCCCCATTAGGGTTTGGCATTTTAAAGCATGGAACAAACAAGCCGGACTGGGTTTTGCCGAATACCTGCTTGCCGCATCGGGCAATTTAGTTTATGAACGCAGCCTCCAAAATTACTATGGCAAAACATCGGGCAGTAAAACCACCACTACCGAAACCGTTCCGGGCAAGGTTTTTATGCCCAATCCCACTACATCGGCACAGGTAAATTACGGGCAAGGAGGTAAATACCGCGATAATAAAGATGCAGATGCCACCGAGCTTACCGCCGAACTTAAAGATGTAACCTTAGATGTAACCTTAGAAGACGGAATCTATAAATTAGAAAATAACTTTGTTAGAATAGCCGAGTTTGATAACCCCGTTATACCTCCTTACACCTCTACCCTACCCCAGTTTAACCTGACCCGCTCGCACGATGGTTTTGAAGACGTAAATGCCTATTACCATTTAAACGCCTATCAACAGTACTTACAAGCATTGGGTTTTAATTTAGTACAAACACAAGTGCAAGTAGATACACATGGCAAAAACGGAGATGACCAAAGTATGCACATTTTTACCGGCACCGAACACCGACTGGTTTTTGGCAGCGGACACTCCTTAAATAAACACCATGTGGACGATGCCGAAGATGCCGATGTGATTATACATGAATACGGACACGCTATTTCGGCAAGCGCCTGCCTCAATTGTAATACCGGTACCGAGCGCACCGCTATTGACGAAGCTATTGGCGACTACTTAGCTACCTCCTACAAGCGAGCCTTATACACCTTTAACTGGCAAAAAATGTTTAGCTGGGACGGGCACAATGAGTTTTGGAATGGCAGAAACGTAGCAAGTACCAAGCGTTATCCCGAAGACAATATCAATGACATATATTACCGCAGTGAAATATTTTCATCTGTACTCATGCAGATTTGGGAAGTAATGGGCAGAGAAAATGCCGATAAATTGGTCATAAGCGCCTTGTATCAGTTTACCGCCGGCATTGATATGCGTGCCGCAGCCAGTATTTTATTGTTTGCCGAACAGCAACTTTTTTCGGGCGACTACGCCCAATCGATACAAAACTTGCTGCTCCAGCGCGGGTTATTAGAATATCAGGTTAATGCCGGACCCGATTTTAGTGTTTGCTTGGGCGAATCGGTAACGCTGGGTGTGCCCAATGCACCCGATGCACCACCGGGCACTAAGTTGTACTGGTCGCCCGGATTAACCCTTAGCGACAGCACCGCTGCCAACCCCATAGCTTACCCCGATAAACCTACTACCTATACACTGCATGTATTGAACCTCAGCACCAACGTAGCTTTTACCGATAATGCTTTTGTAAATGTTGCCTATTGTTTTAACAACACACCCGGCAACAACATTAGGCTGCTCAATACCGACCGGTTTTTTAAGCGCCGAGGCAACATTATTGTGGAAGTTCCGCCGCTAACGCAGCAGGTAAACCTCACTATTTATGACGTTTACGGACGCATTGTAAAACAATATACCAACCCCGGCGATGACCGCTTAGAAATAGAAGGCGATGATTTGCCACCGGGCATTTACTTACTGCGCATTGAAGCCGATAGCAAAAAAGCTACCTTTAAAATTGGCAGAGTGCGGTAAACAATAGCAGGCGTATTGTAAAAATGAGTATTTTGCCCCCAATTTTATCGGGTGTGCCTTAAATTACTCATACATGCTATTAAAGCCACATGTTCCTATGCTATTGCGAAAGCTATTGCCTGTTTTTGCTTTGCTTTGGGGTTTATTATTGTTCTTGCCGGCTCAATGCCAAACCCTGCTGCGCCAGTGGAAATCTGCCGAGGGGCAGGTTTCTATAACCCTCAATGACAATATACTGGGAAAAAGTTTCCTTTACAACCGCGATACGCTGCTGTTGAGTGGTAAATGGAAACAAGAAAACAACAGGCTGCATTTCACCCCACTCGCTTTAAACGGGCTGAAACTAACCCAAATGCCCAATGCTGCTCCGCCTGCCGCTGCCTCTCAAACCGATACCACTGTGGCAAGCAATGGGACGCAGGCAGATACAATTATAAGCCCACCAAGGGTAATGGATTGGTACGGCTTGCCCGAGTGGGTTGCCATTGAAAACCTTACCGACAACAGCCTTACCCTTAGCAATGCCGGTGTGCCAATGGTTTTTACCTACCGCGATAACAGCAGTTTTTTTACCAAACTCATCAATAACAACCTGCTTAGGGGCATCATAGGCATTTTTTCACTGATACTTATTTGTTTCCTTTTCAGCACCAATAGAAAGAATATTAGCTGGCGGCTTGTTTTTTCGGGTATAGGTATTCAGATATTGTTTGCACTATTGGTACTTAAAGTTCCCCCCTTGGTAGTAAACATAGGCTCGGCAGCCATTGACTTATCGCCACGCGCCATATTTCAGGCGGTAGCCGGCTTTTTTGTGGCAGTACTCGATTTTACCACGCAGGGAGCCACCTTTGTATTTGGCGATTTGGTAACCCGTACCGATACCTTCGGGTTTATTTTTGCTTTTAAGGTATTGCCCACCGTAGTCTTTTTTTCGGCGTTATCATCGGCATTGTATTATTTGGGTATTTTGCAAAAAATAGTGTATGTTTTTGCATGGGTAATGAGCCGTACCATGCGCCTGTCGGGGGCAGAAAGCCTTGCCGCCGCCGCCAATATCTTTATCGGGCAAACCGAAGCGCCTTTGGTGGTAAAACCCTATATTGAAAGAATGACCCGTTCCGAACTCCTCTGCCTTATGGTAGGCGGAATGGCAACCATAGCAGGCGGCGTATTTGCTGCCTATGTTGGTTTTTTGGGAGGCGATGACCCGGCAAAACAATTGCTGTTTGCCACCCACCTGTTATCGGCTTCTATTATGTCGGCTCCGGCGGCTATTGTGGCAGCAAAAATGCTGTTTCCCGAAACCGAAAACATAGATACCAACCTGCATATATCAAAAGATAAATTAGGCAGTAACTTACTCGATGCCATTACCGGCGGCACTACCGATGGTTTGCGATTAGCAGTTAACGTAGGGGCAATGCTCTTGGTTTTTATAGCTATGATGGCTATGCTCAATGCCATTTTGTTTGACCTCATAGGCAAACCCACCGGCTTAAACAGTTGGATAGCTGCCATAAGTCATGGCAAATATGCCGGATTGCGGTTAGAGTACATTTTCGGGTTTATGTTTGCACCATTGGCTTGGTTATGTGGCACACCCACCGCCGATATTGTTGCAGTAGGGCAACTTTTAGGCGAAAAAACCATCATTAATGAATTTGTAGCCTACGGCACGCTGGGCAATATGAAAGACTTGGGTCTAATAACCAACTCCAAATCGCTCATTATTGCCATTTATGCGCTTTGCGGATTTTCTAATTTTGGCTCTATCGGTATTCAGTTAGGCGGAATTGGGGCATTAGCGCCCGGTCAAAGGCATCACTTGGCACATTTGGGTTTGTATGCTTTATTGGGCGGAACAATTGCCTGTTTGTTTACCGCCGTTATTGCCGGTATGATTGCAGGGTAAAAAACAATTGGCAACCTGTTTGCACAAGTTGCCAATTCCTATCGGGTGGCGGCGGTGGGTGTGCCGCAACTATCGGTTTATGCTACTGCTTAGTGGTAGTTGATAACCGGAATTTGAGCAGGCTTTTTGGTTTTAAATGTATAACCAATGCCAATGCTGCCTTCTAACTTAGGGTTTAAACCGCCCTCTTTGGTATAAGCCGAAACAGTGGGAGCAATACCGGCGCGGAAAAACAAGCCACCGTTGACGGTATTTTGGTAGCGGTAGCCAACTCGGGTAAAAGCGTATAGCGAGGTATATTCCTGTGCAGGCTGAAACTGCGATACCTTAGTACCGTTTTCGGTAACCTGAACCGTAACCGGCAGTGTTTCATCAAAGCCAAATGCAGCAACAACGCCCAAGCCGGTTTCGAGGTGGTGTTTACCTTTACCAAACCATACGTTTGCTTCTATCGGTATAATAGGGTCAATATCGTTCTGAAAAACAGAAGAAGAGATACCCAAACCTATCCTTGCGCTTACCTTAAAATTTTTGCCCGATAAAAATATCTGGTCAACATTTACAGAGTACAAAGAGCCATTACCGCCAACTTCGGCATAAATGGTATTGTGCGCCGGTAAAACAGTGGGAACAGTAACAGTTTGGGGTTCACCCGTTATGGTTGCAGCGCTTTCCTGCGCCATTAAACTTACACTCCAAGCCAATACTAATGCTACTAAAACAAAAAATTTTTTCATGATACAGTATTTTAAAAATGGGTAAATGAGTTGTTTTGATTAGTAGCTTTGGGGCATAGGCAAGCGTTTGTTTTTTGGTGTTACTTAAAAAGTATTTTTACTTTGTTTGAAATCCGGTGCAAAGGTACGGTTTATTTTGTTCAAAACAAGCTATTTGCTAACTTCTTACCAAAATTTCTTTTTTTATGACAATTTTGTGGCAAAAATCAGCCGACTTTTGGCAACACAATAGCTTGTTTCTTGCAAAAACGCAAATTAGTGGTTAGTAATTAATTGTTAGTACTATCTACCAAAACTACTTACTACTGAATACCCATTAGCACACGGATAACACGGATGCGGCTGATTTGCACGGATTTTTGAAGGTAATGGCTCAAGTAGTGGGTAGTGAATAGTTATGAGCGTGTTAGTACCAACTACTATCCGCTAAGTACTTCAATGAAATTAGTTTAGATTAAAGGGCGAGAATTTAATGACAATTT
>ERZ761610.747-NODE-747-length-22298-cov-15.690689_pt1 | contig 22298 bp, 21 predicted proteins | sample MGYA00512164_ERZ761610 | MGnify/ENA primary metagenome ERZ761610 (study PRJEB28899, sample SAMN02850038) | bioreactor sludge metagenome | biome: EBPR Sludge; feature: EBPR Bioreactor; material: flocular biomat | place: Australia: Thorneside Wastwater Treatment...
GAAAGCTATATATACTCTGCTTTTCATCGCCCACCACGAAAAGACTGCGACTTTTACCTCTTGAAGTTTCCCCTGAGAAAAACTCTGAACAAAGTGACTGTATTATCTGCCATTGCTGTGGACTTGTATCCTGTGCTTCATCAAGTAAAATATGGTCAATTCCGCCATCAAGTTTGAACAGCACCCAGTCTTTATTTTCGGTATTACTAAGTAAGTGAGTTGTTTTAGAGATAAGGTCATCATAGTCTAATACTGCGCGTTGTTTTTTTTGCAGGTTATATTCGTTATAAAATGCCCTGAATAATTTCAGGAATAATTCTGTACTATTTAATAACGCTATATTCTGAATGATTTCCTCTAACCCTAAATATTCATTATGAAGCGTGCTTAAGATTGCAATTATATCAGCTCTTTCCTGTATCTTTTTACTGACTACCGTGCCGCTAAATCTCAGCAACTTGGTTTCTTTGTCTTCTGTTAAAAAAACTTTCGGGAATTTTGAAAAATCAGGTGCTAGCAAAAATTTTTTAATATTATTTGCTAATGATTTAGCTGCTATATTAGAGTTTTTTAGCAAAGCACTGACCTGCCTCAACTTAGGTTTTGTATTGTCTAAAAATCTATCTTTTAGTGAAGAGATGTCTAAATTATCTGGGTTTAGCTCTCTATGCAGATTAAGGATATATTCATCATTTAAGAACTGCTCCAAGCATTTACTTTTGGAAATAAGCTCTTCGAGCATTTCTTTTATTGTATGGTCAGTAAAGTGATCTAACAGTTGCACTATTTCAGGTGATGCAACAATTATCTTCTTCCATACTTTTTCCAAAAGCTCTTTTTGTTTTACCTCATCAATAACTTCAAAATATGGTGCAATGTCAGCTTCAAGAGGAAATGACTTTAAAACAAACTGACAGAAGGAATGTATGGTCTGAATTTTTATCTTGCCTGGAAAATCAATTATATATTCAAGGTTTTTCCTTATTTTTGTTAGGTCTAATATTCCCTCAACACCTATCTCAGAAATTTCAGTTTTCAGTTTTTCATCTGTTGCTAAAATTAACTCTGTTGCTTTTTTTATTATTCTTGTCTGCATTTCAAGGGCTGCAGCATTAGTATAGGTGATGCACAGTATTTTTTCTGGTTTATTGCCAGCTATTAAAAGCCTCAGGATACGAATGGTAAGCACTGAAGTTTTGCCGCTGCCAGCATTAGCTGATACCCAAACACTTTTATCGGGCCTTGTTGCTGCTATTTGTTCTTTACTTAACTTCATTAGATTGTTAATTTCCTAAAATAGCTTTGCTAACACTTTCATACAAAAATATATGAAAAAAATAATTTTTATACTAGTTACTGTTATGCTAGTTTCTTCCTGTAACATTAACAATATACTTAAGTTCAATAAGAAAAACAGGCATATTTCAGAAACTCCATCAATTTAATTAATTCCATAAAATGGCAATAAATTTTTACCAGAATGACTTACCAGATAACCTTAATTTACCAGGGGATCTTGCAATAGATACCGAAACCAAAGGGCTTAATATATACCAGCGTGACAGGTTGTGTCTGGTTCAGATCTCAAATGGTGATGGCAATGCCCACTTAGTGCAGTTTCCAGAAAGAGAATATGATAAGGCAACAAATCTTAAAAAACTTCTGAGCGATGAAAGCCGTCTAAAAATAATTCATTTTGCTAGGTTTGATGTTGCTGCAATAAAAATTTTTCTTAATGTTGATATGAAAAATATTTTCTGCACTAAAATAGCAAGCAGGCTTGCCAGAACTTACACAGACAAGCATGGCCTAAAAGATCTGGTGAAGGAGGTTTTGGAGATAGACCTTTCAAAACAGGCTCAATGCTCTGATTGGAGTGGTGGCTTGACTGACAAGCAACTTGAATATGCTGCATCTGATGTATTTTATCTCCATAAATTAAAGGAGCGGCTTTATAAAATGCTTGAAGCAGAAAATCGTACAGCTCTTGCGAAGAAATGTTTTTGCTTCATTGAAAGCAGGGTAGAGCTTGATATTCTAGGCTGGCAGAATGAAGATATATTCGCCCATTAAAATTGGTTATTTTACTATAGTATCTTCCCAGCCAGTGTGTAATAAAGTGGTATGCCTAATACTACATTGAAGGGGAAAGTTATAGCTAAACTCATTGGTATGTATATTGCTGCCTTGGCTTCTGGCAGGGCTAATCGCATCGCCGCAGGCACAGCAATATAGGACGCACTGGCGCATAGAACTGTGAATAATGTTCCTGTTCCAACATCAAGCCCGAGCATATAGCTTGTTCCAAGGCCTACACAAGAACCTATAAGTGGCATATATATTCCAAAAAGTGCTAGAGGTAACGTAAAGTTTTTTAGATGATGGATATTTTTTGCTACCAGCAAACCCATATCAAGAAGGAATAGGGCAAGAATACCTTGGAATGGCGTAACTAAAAAACCCTCCATTTTATTCATGCCGCTTTGCCCTGTTATCCAGCCTATCAGGAATGAACCGAATAAAAGGAGAATAGCGCCATTAGTAAATATTTCCTTAGCTAGTTTCTTTTCTTCATTTTCGTGCTTGGTTTTTGGGTCTGCCTTATGTGCTATGAATAAACCAGCAAGTATCGCTGGTGCCTCCATTAAGGCAAGTATCGCAACTATGTAGCCTGCATATACCACTTCGTTGACTTTTAAAAAGGCTGCTGCGGTTGCAAATGTTACCATGCTGATAGAGCCATAATGCGCTGCTACTGCTGCGGCTGTTGCGCTATCTAGCTTAGTAGTTCTCTTTAACAGGAAATAGCCAATGAATGGTTGCAGAAAACCTATTGCAACACCTGCAAATATTGCCCCTATAACATCAGTTCCAAACACCGTTGTATTTGCTATGGCAACACCGCCCTTAAAGCCTATTGCCATCATCAGATATATTGAAAGATAGCGGCTGATGCTATTTGGTATCTCAAGATCTGATTTGAAAAAACCTGCCGTTATACCAAGTATAAAAAACAATACTGCGGGCGTTAGCAAATTCTGGCTTATTACTTGTAATATATCCATTTAACCTCAATTTATAGTTGATTAAGGTGAATAGCTAAGTGGAAGATTTATATTGATCAGGAAATTTATAAGATAACCTTTTTGCCAGAGTATATATTTTATCTTTTATTTTCAGGCGTAACTTTTTGAGCCTGATTAGCCTTATCCAATTTTTGTGTTTTGCTGAATATTCTTCGTCTATATTTTTTTGAATTAATGAAGACTTAAAGATAAGTGATTTTAGTAACTTATTCATATTAACCTCCTTATGTTATTATTAAAATTTACTTTAGTGTTTAATTATATAGCTTGAATTTTTTTATAATTGAAATTAATAGTTATAATTTAAACTATAAGATATTCTTATGAATAGATTCCCCGATATAGACACTTTATCCCTGCGGATATTCATTGCCCTGTCTGAAACGGGAAATTTCACACAAGCGGCAGAGCGTATTAACAGAACGCAATCTGCAATCAGTCAGCAAATAAAAAAACTTGAAGAGGATATTGGTAAAATATTATTTGACCGCTCTCAGCGTAACATAAAACTAACTTCAGACGGTGAGTTATTCTTTGGATACGCTCAAAAAATTCTGGAAGTTAGGCAAGAACTATTTTCTAGGTTTAAAGAGCCAGAAGTTCAGGGTGAAATAAAATTCGGCACTCCAGAAGATTTTGCGACATTATATCTGCCTGAAGTTCTTTCGGCATTTGCAGCATCACACCCTATGGTAATGCTTAATGTAGAGTGCGACCTCACAATGCACCTGATAGATAAATTCAATAGGGGTGATTATGACCTTGTGGTCATCAAGCAGTTAAAAGTTAATGAAAAAAACAAAGGAACGACAATGTGGATAGAGCATTTAGATTGGGTTTCTTCAGCAAGGGTGAATTTAGATAATAAAAACAAATTTTTACCTTTAGTATTGTCACCCGCTCCATGCGTATATCGAAAAAGAGCTTTAGAGGCACTTGATAAAGCTGGCATAAAATGGCGTATTGTATACACTAGCCCAAGCTTTGCAGGCACAGTTGCAGCAGTTAAAGCGGGTCTAGGTATAACTGTTCTACCAAGAAAAATGATACCTGATTCGCTAAGCGGCATTCGTAAAAAAAACCTGCCAGACCTCCATGAAACTTATATCACATTATTGCAGAAAAAATCTGCAAGCCCAGCCGTAAACTCATTTGCGGAATATATAATCTCCCATCTTGGATAGATTCATCAATTTCATAGTCTTAATCAGATTACACATTAAAATACAGTATATTGCACTTTAAATTTCTGTAGACTGTAAAAATCTGTTTAATTTGCATTAAATTTGAAGTATAATAGCAGTGACAGGCTCTTAGCAAACTAATAAATTCAGGGAGTATTATATGAATAAACTTCTAATTTCTGCTGCCATCATAGGTGTTACAGCAATTTCTGCCCCAGAATATGCCAGTGCTTACGGTACTGGCACGTTCAAATGTTTCGGCGTAGCAAAGGCAGGAAAAAATGACTGTGGCGCTGCCGATGGTTCACATACTTGCGCAGGTAAGGCGACCAAGAATAATTACAGGTTTGACTGGATATATGTTGAGAATGAACAGGAGTGCGGGAAGGTTTGCGGCTCATTTAAGCAACCTGATTTACCGCCTAATCCTGCATATTGCAGTAACGTTGCAGCGCCAGCCCCTTCAAAAGACCGTAGTGGAGTAGCAGACCTTAACACAATGCCAGTTGTAGGTAGTGCGCCCAGTTCAGTGAATAAATTAGGAGCTGGCGGGGTTATAATAAGGAATCAGCCTGGTGCTGTAAAAGTTCCTGGTGCGTTTGTAAGTGACAGGGACTAAGTCATGTTGATATTTAATTTATAGCAACCCGAAGGGAAGTTGTAAATTTTACTTTCTAACTGCCGAAAATTTTTCGGAGATATGAATAACCATCTCGCTCAAATTTTCCTTGTTACAAAGTAAAATTTCCTTACTTCGAATGCTATAAATTAAATATCAACATGACTTGGATAATGCCTGCTATTTCAGAATATTTTGGACTTGGACTTCGCAGCCCGCACAGGGATTATATATTAGAATTTAAGCCTGATATTGGCTGGTTTGAGGTAATTACTGAAAATTATTTTGAAGCCCACGGTGGTTATATTGAGTTTCTGCAGGATATTTCAAAAAACTATAAACTACGAACTCATGGTGTTTCACTCTCAATCGGCAGTACTGACCCACTAAACGAGACCTATCTGAAAAAATTAAAATTATTTGCAGAAAAAATTAAGCCTGAAACAATTTCAGACCATCTGTGTTACACAGGTGTTAACCATAAAAATACCCATGATCTTCTGCCCATTCCCTACACTAAGGAGGCGCTTGAACATATTTCAAACAGGGTAAAGAAAGTGCAGGATTATCTGGGAAGAAGAATTGCGCTGGAAAATCCTTCAAGCTATGTTGAGTTTGCTGATCATGATTTTTCGGAGTGGGAATTTATTTCTGAACTTGCTGAAAAGGCAGATTGTGAATTGCTGCTGGATGTGAACAATATTTATGTTGCCAGCTTTAACCATAATTATAACCCTATAAAATATATAGACGCAATAGCTTCAGCAAAAATTGCCTACATACATTTAGCTGGGCATACAAAATATGAGAACCATATAATTGATACACATAGTGACCACGTAATAGATGAAGTATGGAAATTATACGAATATACTATAAAAACCAAGGGCTTAAAGCCCACCATGGTAGAGTGGGATGCCAATATTCCAGAATTTGGTGTATTGTATAGCGAAGTTATGAAAGCAAGAAAAATAGTAGAGAATATTAGATAGTGCAGGAGTAATTCATAATTGATTATTCCCTAAAATTCCTCTAATTAGCCCGCCATAACAAAGAATTTCTATTTATGGCAAAGCAAAAAATCAAAAAAGCAGTGTTGGCTTACTCTGGCGGTCTGGATACTTCAGTTATCCTAAAATGGTTGCAGGATGAGTATCAGTGTGAGGTTGTGACCTTCACCGCTGATATTGGTCAGGAAGATGATTTCTCGCATGTGCGTGGCAAAGCTGAAAAATTCGGCATTAAAGAAATATATATTGATGACCTCAAGGAAGAATTCGTGAAGGATTTCGTATTTCCTATGTTCCGTGCCAACACAGTTTATGAAGGTAAATATCTGCTAGGCACATCTATTGCCCGCCCGCTTATTGCAAAACGCCAAATTGAAATTGCCCAAGCTACTGGTGCTGATGCGGTTTCTCACGGGGCAACAGGCAAGGGTAATGACCAAGTGCGCTTTGAGCTTGGCTATTATGGTATGATGCCGGGGATTAAAATTATCGCCCCTTGGAGAGAGTGGGACTTGAACTCAAGAACAAAATTATTAGAATATGCTAATAAAAACGGCATTGATGTTCCTGCTTCAAAACTAAATGAGCCACCATATTCAATGGACGCAAACCTTCTCCATATTTCATATGAAGGTAAATCACTGGAAGACCCATTCGTTTCATATGACCCTGCAATGCTAATCCGTACAATTCCTGCAGAACAGGCTCCAGATAAAGCCGAAGAGGTAGAGATTGAATTCGCAAATGGAGACCCAGTAGCGATAAATGGTGAAAAACTTTCACCAGCTCAACTACTAACAAAACTTAACCAACTAGGTGGCAAGCACGGCGTTGGTGTAATTGATATTGTTGAAAATAGATATGTTGGTATGAAAAGCCGCGGAGTATATGAAACCCCAGGTGGCACAATTTTGTTAGAGGCTCACAGGGCAATTGAAAGCATAACGCTTGATAGGGAAGTAGCGCATTTGAAAGATGAATTAATGCCAAGATACGCAAAATTAATTTACTGCGGCTACTGGTGGAGCCCTGAACGCAAAATGTTGCAAGCCGCGATTGATGAATCTCAGCGCTATGTAAACGGAACAGTTGTTTTAAAGCTATATAAAGGTTCGGTTCACGCTATCAAACGCAAATCAAAAGACTCAATGTACTCAATGCAGCATGTTACATTTGAAGAAGACGAAGTTTATAACCAACGCGACGCCGAAGGGTTTATTAAATTGAATGCTTTGAGGTTAAGGTTGGGGAGTGGGCGGGGTTAGATTATTATCTGATCCCAGAATTCAAAATTAATCTGGACGAAGCGAACTCCTAGCTATTCTACTTTTTAATCTTTGTATTTCTTCTTCATCTAGACATTTTGTCATTTCAGCAAAATCGCAGCCTAATTTCATAGCTTTTAATGCTAATTCTACACGTTCAGATCTATGTGCAACTGATTCAAATATTGCAATAGAACGATAAAGGTGGTTTTCAAAATTACTCATACATTCGACTGTTCTGGGAGTACCAAACATTCCACACATATGAAACTTAGGTACTCTGCCCCCAAATAGTTCCATAATAAATACATAAGCACCATGAACAAATCCTGAAAGTATGTCATGTATGGCTCCAGTAGTTTTCCTTCTAGTATGAGGATCTGACGACCTTATTGGTAGATTACTAATCGCTGCTCGAATCTCTTTTCTGCCAACCCTCTTTCTAGAAGTTGATGATAAAGCATCTGTTGGATTGGATAACTGCTCCTGATAAAATTCTTCTAACCATTCAATTTGCTTTTTAGATGCTCCATTCTCTTCTATTGGAAGAGCTAAGAAAGTTATATCTTCTACCGCTTCATCAATTGCTCTGCATAAAATATAAACTTCTTGATAAAATCCTTTTTCTATTAAGCAAGTGGAAGCATTTAATAAGCTTACAATTCTTACTATCTTCAAATAGGAAGCCAACACATCGCTACGATGTTCTTTATCATGCCTAAATACAAAAAAATTATCACCAACAGGAGCAGGTTTAGGAGAAGGAAATTGCGCTTCTAACTCATAAACCAATTTTTCTAGCTGATTTATGAAATTTCTAAACACTCCAATATTATTTTGCATATAGTCTAACATATTTCTCATAATAACTTATTTTATTATCCGTTTATTTTACAATTTTTGGCACAGTTCAGTCAATAGCTCCCTATTAATTTTTAAAAACAAGGTTTTTCAAGGATTTCAGACCAAAAATTAAAGAAAGAAAAATTTGATTCTTTTCCGTCATTGCGAGCGAGCTGCTTGGCGAGCGTGGCAATCCATCCTAACGAGCCAGACTTACAGTCCGATGGATTGCTTCGCTAAAGCAGCTCGCAATGACGGTTAGAGTTCTCCCCCTGCTTGCGGGAGGAGTTAGAGGGTGGGGGGCTGTCATTAATAGATGCTAGATTTTAATATACTAACAATCCAAATTCTTAATTTCAAAATAGTTTAGACCCTTTACTATATAATTAGTCCAGTGCCTCCTCAGTAGGAGGGCTTATTTTAACTTTTAATATCTGATTTTTTTTCTTTTTAAGCACTTCAAACCTGAAGCCAAAAAAATTGAATACCTGACCTACAGCTGGTATCATTTCAGTATTATATATAAGCAGACCAGCTATTGTATTAGCTTCTTCTGTTGGCAGATCCCAGCTCATTTCCCGATTCAGATCACGAATATTTATATTGCCCTGAACTATAAAAGTGCCATCTTCCTTTTCTTCTATCATATGGTGTTTTATATCGGTTTCGTCTTCAATATTACCAACGATCTCTTCTAAAATATCTTCCAGGGTAAGTAGCCCCATAAGAGTTCCATATTCATCAACTACCAGGGCAAGGTGATATTTTTTACTGCGGAATGCAAGCAGTTGCTCTTTTAATGTTGTAGTTTCAGGAATGAAATAGGCGGTATTTAGAACTGGTTTCAGATCAATGTTTTCCAGATTTCCTGATTCATTGCTATTTACTGCCCGCATAAGTGACTTTGTGTGCATAACCCCAATAATGTTATCAGGCGTGTTCTCATAAACTGGTATGCGTGAATGTGGGCTTTTGAGAATTTTATCAATAAAGTCTTTTGTAGGAAGTTTTATATTGGCAATCTCAATATCTCGCCTATGTTTCATTATTTCTGAAACCTCAATATGTTCAAGGTCTAATATTCCACCTAACATATCTTTATCTTCCTTGACTACCTCACCCTGTTCATGGTGTAATTCCAAAGCGCCCCTTATAGCATCAAGCCCCTGAACCAGATTTGACATTTGATGATTTTGAATCCTGAATATTTTAGTAAAAAACCTTACTAATTTTTCTACAAGGTAGGTGAATGGATATAATATTTTGACGACAAAAATAAAAATTGGTGCAACAACCAGTGCTAATTTCTCAGGGTTATTAAGGGCATAACTTTTAGGCAAAACTTCACCGAATATCAGTATTACTACAGTTAAGAAAAATGTTGTTAAGTATATTGCCTGTTCGTTATTGCCGAATAACTCAATTATTATGGTTGTAACCAGAGCAGAAATGGCAACATTAACAAATGTGTTGCCCAGCAATATTGTTGTAATAAGCCTTTCCTTATTATCCATTAATTTGCCTATTTTTTCTGCACCTACATTACCCTCCATCCTTAGTTTATGTATCTTCGCCTTGCTGGAGGATGTAAGACTTGTTTCAGAACCGGAAAAAAACGCAGAGAGAAAAAGGAACAGCAGAACAAAAAATAAAAGAATTAACATCAGGTTTGTTGTTAAATTATTTGAATAATTTAAGTTTATTACTGGATTTACCATAAAATATATTTTAGAAAAATCAAAAGTATAATTTATTTATGAAATTAAAACCTATAGTGTTTCTAGTAATGGTAAGTATTTTAGTTTCTTCCTGCGGTATGAAACGAGCGCTTACATTACCACCCAAGGAAGGGGAAGAGAAAAAAAGAACCATTCTGGATTAGATAGTGTCGTTATGATATTTGCCTATAAAAACTCACGGCTTTATGCTGAAAATATTGCGGTATCAGACATAGCAAAACAGGTTGGCACGCCTTTTTATTGCTATTCTAAACAACAGCTTACCGGTAATTTTCTTGAATTTAAAAATGCCTTTTCTGGCATTGATGCAACTATATGTTATGCACTTAAGTCAAACTCTAACCATAATATAATTTCTCTGTTACAAAAGCTAGGTAGCGGCGCAGATACAGTTTCGGAGGGTGAGGTGCGGGCTGCACTTAAAGCAGGGATTAGCCCTGATAAAATAGTTTTCTCTGGCGTAGGAAAAACCAAGCGGGAAATGGAATTTGGGCTTAGGAGTAATATTGGGCAGTTTAATGTAGAATCAATTGAAGAAATTGAGTTGTTAAATGAAGTTGCTGGAAAATTAGGCGTTAAAGCTCCTGTATCTATCCGTGTTAACCCAGATGTTGATGCAAAAACCCATGATAAAATATCAACTGGCAGAAAAAGTGATAAATTTGGCATAGCATGGGAAGATGTGTTTCTGGTGTTTGATAAGGCGAAACACTTAAAAAATATTGATATTCAGGGTATAACTACCCATATCGGCAGCCAGATAACAAGCCTTGAGCCATATAAAGCAGCATTTCACAAAGTGGCGGAGCTGTTTAAAACATTAAGGGAAATGGGTTATAACCTAGCTAGGCTTGATCTGGGGGGGGGGATAGGAATTAAATATAAAGATGAAAACCCAATAAAAATTTCAGATTATGCAGATATAATTAAGGAAGTTATAAAACCACTAAATGTAAAATTATTCCTTGAGCCAGGTAGAAGGATAAGTGGCAATGCAGGGATATTGGTTTCAGAAGTTCAGTATATTAAAAAAACCATTGAAAGAGATTTCGCAATAATAGACGCTGGAATGAATGACCTTGCCCGCCCCGCAGTGTATGGTGCATACCATGAAATAATAAGCGTTGATGAAGGCTTAGAACAACATAATATTTATGATGTTGTGGGGCCAGTATGTGAAAGCTCTGATATTTTTGGTAAAGAGCGCAGGCTAAAGGAGTTAAGATCAGGTGATTTGCTGGCTATTTTATGTGCAGGCGCTTATGGTGCTTCCATGAGCAGTGTTTATAACCTCCGCCCGCTTATCCCTGAAATTATGGTTGATGGCGATAAGGTTGAAATCATCAGAAAGCGTCAAACCTACGAAGAGTTGCTGGGTTAGATATTATCAATTGCCAGCTCTACGCATAGCAAGCTGGATATTCTTTGTTTGATTAGCAGGGGAACTGTTATAGGCCAGATAAGAAGTGCCCGACTTTAAAAGCTCCTTCATTCTTGCATCTCTGGCACTGGCTGTTCTGCCACCCATTACAACGCCAACCAATCTACCATTATTAGTATTCATTGAACTAACTAGGTTAAAACCAGAAGCGTTGATAAAACCAGTTTTCAAACCATCAACACCTTTAACGGTTTTGGTTACATTATTATGGCTTATATATGTGCGCCCCTTGAACTTGAAGGCCGTTTTGTTAAACAATGGGTAATATTCTGGGTAATGTTTCTTTAAGGCCATTCCTAATATCGCCATATCTTTAGCAGTTGTTACCTGTGAAAGGTTTGGCAAACCGTTAGCGTTCATAAATCTGGTGTTTTTCATCCCCAGATCTCTGGCTCTTTTGGTCATCATCTGAGCAAAATTATATTCCGTTCCAGCAATCTGTTCAGCAAGAACAACAGCAGCATCATTTGCAGAATGAACAATTAAAGACAGAATAGCATCATTAACGCTGATGTAACTACCAGATTTTAAACCGAGGTTAGTTCTTGGCTGGCTTGCCGCATGCCGTGAAACCTTCATGAATTTATTCATACTAAGGTTTTTCTTTCTAAGATTTTCAAAAGTCAGGTAGAGTGTCATCATTTTTGTAAGTGAAGCTGGGTAGCGAATAGCTTCAGCGTTCTGTTGTGTAATTATTTTCCCGCTATTGGCATCAACCAGCAATTCAGCATATTTGCCATTTATTCCCGCAGAGGGATTTTGTGAGATATTGAAATTTGAATAACTGTAAACAGGTTTTTTAGGTGGGCTGACCCTAAAAAGCTTGATGTTGTTTGCACTGGATGGTACTGAAGTGAATAAAAAAACAGTTATCAATACAAGTGCTAGAGTTACATTTAATTTTAGACGCATCGGTAAATTTTTTAAAATTAAAGCTCAATTTTATAAAACACTTCTTATGTAGTTTGAAGCAGTTTTTATGATTATACCATATATTTTTTACAAATTCTTTACAGATGCAGTGTTTTTAGCTCACTTTAGATATGAAATTAACTAAAATTCAAACAAATTGACCTGCGGCATTCCCACTGCTCCACGCCCATTGAAAATTATATCCGCCCAGCCAGCCTGTTACATCAATTACTTCGCCAATAAAATAAAGGTCTTTTACTTTTTTGGTCTCAAAGGTTTTTGATGATAATTCATTGGTATCAACCCCTCCTAAAGTTACTTCTGCCGTTCTGAAACCTTCTGTACCATTTGGTTTTACAATCCAGTTTTTCAGCTTTTCATTGATTTCATCTATCATACTATTTGAAAAATCCGCAATTTTGCCTTTATAGCCAAGCTCCTTGCAGATGAATTCGCTAACGCTTCTGGGCATAAAATGCCCTATTACATTATGAATTTCCTGTTTAGGAAACAGCGCTCTTTTATTTTTCAGTTCATTAACTAAGTCAATATTGGGTACTAAATCCAGAATTATATTATCTCCATCTCTCCAGTATGAGGAAATTTGTAATATAGCAGGACCACTTAACCCCCTATGGGTAAATAACATTGCTTCTTCAAATTTTGCTTCATTGCAGCTTGCAACAACATTTAGCGCTACCCCTGAAATGCTTTTGAGTTTTTCCAGCTGACTTTCATTTAAAGTAAATGGAACTAGTGCGGGCTTTGGGGTGATAACGCTTAATCCAAACTGCCTTGCAACATCATATCCAAAGCTGCTTGCACCCATTTTGGGTATAGATGGGCCACCAGTTGCAATCACTAAACTGTTACAGGTATAACTTATATGGTTTGCAGTTTGCACCTCAAAACCGAAATCTTTTTTGGTTATGTTTGTTATGCTTCCATTCAGCTTTATATCAACATTGCCAGTTTTTTCACATTCATTGACCAGCATATTTATAATCAGCTTTGATGATTCATCACAGAATAGCTGCCCTAAGGTTTTTTCATGATATTTAATTTTATGTGCTTCTACTAGGCCAATAAAATCATGCTGGGTATATCGCTTCAAGGCGGACACACAGAAATATGGGTTTTGGGACAAAAAGTTTTTAGGAGAAGTGTTTATATTGGTAAAATTACACCTACCACCACCAGAAATGCGTATCTTTTCGCCTACAGCTTTTGCGTGGTCAATAAGTAAGGTCTTTCGCCCACGTTTTCCTGCCTCAATGGCGCACATAAGCCCTGCAGCACCAGCACCAGCAATAATTACATCAACCGCAGGCATATTAGGCGTAAAATTTTAGGGGGAAGATGGTGGTCGGAGGCGGGATTGAACCGCCGACACAAGGATTTTCAGTCCTTTGCTCTACCAACTGAGCTATCCGACCATTTCTGATATTCTCATTTTTATATTTACCACGTTAACCTTCGAACTCAAGTTTGGTCATGTACCTAAGTGTACACTCCCTCACTTTCGCCTCGGTTGCCTTGTAAATATAAAAAGCAGAACACCAGAAACCACTATACTAGATTTCTGGGCGGTTTATAAGCAAGTAAAATAAAATAGTCTATAGATTTTTGCTACCATCCAATAAATTCATTGATAACTGCGTTTTGCTGCATCTCACCCTCAGTCATGTACTAGTTTGTACACTCCTTCAGGTTTAATTTGAAAAACTTGTTCTAAATAAATTTATTGGGTGGTAATTTATTTGAAAAAGCCGTTCTGAACCCATTTAGAGAACCAATTTTGAAAATTAGCTTCAATTTCCTGATTATACTCCGCAAATAAGGCAGAAAACCTGGTGATAGCTTCATCAACATTATTTCCAGCAAAGAGCAGTTTCAGGAATTCAGTTTCAGCACGGGTGAGAGAATGTCTTTTCTGCTGGTAGTCAGGTCGCCTGCATATAAAAACCGAGCAATATTTTTTTTCTATTGCCATTCTGGGGTTGGTTTCATACTCCTGAAAATAAGTTTCAACATCATGATCAAATTCCAATAATACTGACTCATTACGTTGTTTCAGAACCAGTTTTGCGAAATCTTCAGGGCTGGTCTCCGCTAGTTTCTGCGGTGATATAGCAGGGCTGTCTTCTCGAAAATGGTTCTTTAATATCTCACTTTCCAGCCTTACCAGTTCGGTCAATATTTTACTGCCTGATATTTGTGAAAAATAATCATAAAAACTTACGCAGTAAGTATCTAAATTATAACCAGTGGAGGGGTGTTTTTTTAAAAACTCGGTGAAGATGCGCTGCGCCTTATCAAAGCCAATATGGGCAGTAAATGCTGAATATATATCAGCCAGAGCATCAGTTATTCTTATGAAATAACCTTCTGTATATATTTTTATCCTTTCCTTTTTTGTTCCTTTCTGCGGCTGGCTGATAACATTTTCAGCCGCTTCCAGTTTTATATCAACAATGGCAGAGTGAAAATTATTTAACAGTTCCTTGTAAGTCATTATATTGGGATATTTTATCTAGCAAAAGCCCCTAAACATTAAACCTGAAATGGTAAATGTCGCCGTCTTGCACCACATAGTCTTTACCATTTATACTCACTTTACCAGCAGTTTTGCAGCCAACTTCACCTTTGTAAGCGATATAATCATCAGTTTTTATGGTCTCTGCGGTAATAAAGCCCTTTTCAAAGTCCGTATGTATTACGCCTGCTGCCTGCGGTGCAAATGAGTTTTTCTTTACCGTCCATGCGTGCGCTTCCTTCGGCCCTATGGTGAAAAATGTTGAAAGACCGAGTAAACTATAGGCAGTTTTTATAACTTTGCTCAAACCAGTTTCCTCCAAGCCAACTGCCTGCAAGAATTCTTTCTTTTCCTCTTCGGTTTCAAGTCCTGCAACTTCTGCCTCAATTTTAGCGCATATCAAAGTAGATTGGGCATTATTTGCTTTTGCATATTCATCAACTTTTCTGCTATATTCATTTCCTTTTACCACCTCATCTTCATTCATGTTACTTACATACATTGCAGGTTTTGAAGTTAAAAGCTGAAGCATACGGAAATATTTTTCCTCATCTTTGGTATATTCCGCAAATCTGGCTGGTTTGCCCTGTTTTAGTAAGGGCAATATTTTTTGTATTAGGTCAAAAGTTATTTTTGCCTCTTTATCAGTTTTGGATTTTTTTTCTAAATTTGGAATTCGTTTTTCTAAACTTTCAAGATCAGCTATCATTAACTCCGTTTCAATTATTTCTGCATCTCTTATTGGGTCAACTGAGCCTTCAACATGGGTTATCTCACCATCTTCAAAACAACGCAGAACATAAACTATAACATCAACCTCACGTATATGGGAAAGGAATTTATTACCAAGCCCCTCACCTTTACTGGCACCTTTAACAAGACCAGCAATATCCACAAATTCTATCTGGTTAGGAATTATTTTTGCACTTTCCGCTATTTTGGCGAGCTTATCCAAACGCTCATCAGGCACAGCTACCTTTCCTACATTTGGCTCAATGGTGCAGAACGGGTAATTTGCCGCCTGCGCTGCAGCAGTTTGGGTTAAGGCATTAAATAAGGTAGATTTACCAACATTCGGCAAACCTACAATTCCACAGGTTATAGACATTTTTCAAAGTTTTTTAGTGTAATAACAATAACGAGCCTACGCTTATATAAGGTTAGCCTAAATGTCAAAGACAAACACTTCCTAGTATAGTGCCTAAAACTAATTCCCAGGTGTACCTTTACTAGTTGAATATTCGAAATGTAAAGGTGCATCATGAATATAATTATATGCGCTGTGGGCTGCCATTGCAGCCTCTGCAAACCCGCAGGTTATGAGTTTTAACTTGCCATTATAAGTGCATATGTCACCAACTGCATATATCTGTTTTTCGCTGGTTTCCAGAGTTGCTGCGTCAACCGCTATATGGGTTTTATCAAGGTTTAAGCCCCAGTTAGCTATTGGCCCAAGCTCCATTGAAAGCCCGAAGAAGCATAAGAGGTGGTCAACATTCAGTTCTTTTTTATTACCATCAAGGTCTGCCAGTTCAACTGCTTTTAACTTGCCATTATCACCCTTTAGGCTGGAAAGCTGATAAGGTATAACCATTTCAATTTTACCTGCGCCCTCTAATTTGCGTAATTTAGCAATTGATTCTGGGGCTGCACGGAATTTATCCCTACGGTGGATAAAATATAATTTCTCCGTAACTTCTGCGAGTATTATTGCCCAGTCAACAGCGCTGTCACCACCACCAGCTATGGCTATTTTTTTGCCTCTATAATCTTCTTTAGTGCGTACTAAGTAATTCACACCGCCAGTTGCCTCATATTTTTCTAAATTTTCCAGCGGTGGTCTGTTAGGGCCAAATGCTCCGCAACCTGCCGCTATTATTATTACCTTGGCTTTGAAAACTGTGCCTTTTGAAGTCGTGGCGATATAATGCAAGCCTTCCTTCTTAACTTCTGTTACCTGATGGCCGAAATGATAATGCGGGTTAAAGGGTAAAGCCTGTTTCTCTAGATTATGGATAAGTTTTTCCGCTTCAATTTCAGGGAAGCCAGGAATATCATAAATAGGTTTTTCTGGGTAAAGTGCGGTGCATTGCCCACCAACGAAATCTAAACTATCCACCACATGGCAGTTCATTTTTAACATGCCGCATTCAAAAATAGTGAATAAACCCACTGGCCCCGCACCAATTATAAGTACATCTGTTTGTATCATTTATATAGTTATGAGTTTTCAGGTCTTCGGGTTAGCATATAGTGTGCAGGTTGACAATATAGATTTAACTTTTAATTACCCCATTTCCAATTCTTTTGCCAATAGCAGCTGATATTTCTACATGTGTATCAATTAATGTAAGCTTTACCTTTTTTTCAAGTGGATTTGACGTGCTAATAGCATTAAATGCCTCTTGAATTTTATCTTTAACTGCGGTGTCTTTGTTGATAATAATTATTTCAATATCTGGTATCTTTTTTTCTGATTCAACTACTTTTTCAGCTGCTTTAAGAACAGAGTCAAAATCACTTTTCGCATCACCAATAAATACAAGTTTATTTCTTAATTTATTGCCAGATTTTTCTTCAATTATTTTAGCAAATTCTTCATACTTAAAGTTTTCCCTTCTTTCTCTTTTAGCATCGCTAGCCTCATTTTCTAATGGTTCAAAGGCAATTATTTTATAGTTTGTACTTAAGTTATTTCCGTTTTTTAATTCTTCGTGCTGGGCTTCAACAACATTTCTGTCAGTATTACTAACTAGAATCTGTTCAATGCCCAGCTCACCATATTTTCTTAACGTTTCAATGGAATCGTGTAATATTTTAAAGGTGTACTGGTCAACGCCGATTTTATCTCTAAACGCCAGCCAATCTCTATCAAATTCTTCTAAACTTAAATTATTTTCTTTATAAATTCTGCGTAATTCAGGTTTTACTAGTTTATCAAATATAGCTTCAGGATCTACCTGATATTCTAAGAGATTTTTATTTTCATATTGTTCAGCTATATGGCTAATAAAATTATTGAAATTTATATTGTTATAAATGGGGTTAATTAAAGTTCCGTTATGGTCCCACACGATAGTTATATTTGAATAATCATTTTTCCTGTGCGGCATATATCAAAACACTACTTCCCTTAAATGCTTAACAAAGCTTATATCAAAGTCCTTTAGCTCTTTTACTCCATCTTCTGAATATGGTAGTATAAACTTCTTAAAACCAAGTTTTTGCGCTTCTTTTATGCGTTCTTTTGTTCTGGAAACGGGGCGTATTTCACCAGATAAACTAACCTCACCAAATATTGCGGTGTGGGTTGGGTACGGGCTGCCAGAATTGGCGGAAATTATTGCAGCGGCTACGGCTAAATCTGCCGCTGGTTCGGTAAGTTTTATGCCACCTGCAATATTTAAATAAACCTCTTTATCAAACAGTTTTATGTTGCACCTAGTTTGCAGTACCGCAATTATCATTGCTAGTCTATTTGCGTCCCACCCTACGACTGTTCTTCTGGGGGTTGCCATATAAGATGGTGAAACCAGTGCCTGAATTTCAACTAATATTGGCCTCGTGCCTTCAATGCCAGCAAATATAACGGAGCCAGCCGTTGCACCCGAACTGCCAGAGATAAATAATGATGATGGGTTTTTAACCTCTTTCAAACCGCTTTCGCCCATCTCAAATATCCCCAATTCATTGGCTGGGCCGAAACGATTTTTTACCGCCCGCAAAATTCTGTAGTTGAAACCTTTCTCGCCTTCAAAATAAAGTACCGTGTCTACCATATGCTCCAGCACACGCGGGCCTGCTATCTGTCCGTCCTTAGTAACATGCCCAACTAATATCAATGAAAATCCATTCTGCTTTGCATTTGAAATTAACTCATGAGCGCAAAAGCGAACTTGTGAAACTGTACCCGGGGCAGATTCAACATTAGGCAGAAACATGGTTTGAATTGAGTCAATTATCAATAAATCTGGCTGAAATTCACTTCTTGTCAGTTTCAATATCTCATCAACATTAGTTGCAGAAGCCAGTTTTAAATTACTTTTACTCAAGCCCAAGCGCTCCGCCCGCATTGAAACTTGGCTTACACTTTCTTCACCTGTTATATATAAAACATTATTGCCGTTAAGCGCTATCTTTGCTGCTGCCTCAAGTAATATAGTCGATTTGCCAACGCCTGGTTCACCACCTATCAATATTGCAGAGCCTTCAACCAAACCACCACCCAGCACGCGGTTTAACTCCTCAAAAGTAGTGTCAATTCGGGTTTGCGGCTCTTTTGCAGCTTCTGAAAGATCATAAATTTCTATTTTGCTGTTATTATTTTTATTAGTTTTTGCTCCAGTAGATTTACTGAAATTTACTACTGACGAAACATCTTCAACAATGCTATCCCAAGCTCCACAAGCATTGCACTGCCCAGACCATCTAGGGTGGATGGTACCGCAGGAATTACATACGAATGTCGCTTTAGTTTTCGCCATTAGTTTTTACCTTAAACTTTAAAGCTGGCATCTCAATAAATTTCCATGATAAATATGCCAGAATGAAAGTAATTACCAAGCTAATTGCCAGGTAACTCCAAAAATAATCATAATTAAACTGAGTTTTTCTGGTGACCAACTGCATCACTGGAAAATGATAGAGGTACATTCCGTAAGAATAATCACGCCTGTTAAGTAGACCGCTTGGCTGACTGCTGTTAAGCCCCAGATAAAGCGTACAATATGTAAGTGCAATTACATAAGGCAGATATATGTCATCAAAGCTGCGTATAAAAATAAATGTAAGAATTATTGATATACTGGCAAGGAATACCCAGAATTTGAATATATATTCTCGATACAGGTAAAAAAACATACCTAAAAAAAACGTTGCTATATGCGCCATAGCTTGCATTTTTATATATTTAGGCGGAAAGAAAAATAGCATTACCGAGTAAAAAAAACAGGTGATTATAATTGCCTTTCGTGCGCTGCCTTTGAAGATAAACAAACAAAAGGCCAGTGCATAACATGACATTTCAACTGGCAGGGTCCACAGGCTGCAATTTATGCAGTCTGATATTGGGTGTCCGTCTAGTATGCCCATTGGTTCAATTTTTTGCATAACTGTTATATCGGTCAGAAAGAAGTAGGATGAATCACGGATATAGTTTGCTATATGCTGGTAATACCTATCTCTTGTGAGAATTGAGCCAACAACAAATATGGCAAATATTGTACAAATTATAAAAGCTGGGTATAGTCTTAAAACCCTGTTACGGATGAATGAACCTAGGTCATTACTGCGCTCCAAGCTGGCGCAGATAAGAAAGCCGCTAATAGCAAAAAATATTGTTGTTCCAAAAGTTCCATAAGTAATGGCTTGGTAACTAAGCTCCAGCGCTTGCAGGAACACTGGCTCTGGAATGCCATAAACTGCAAATGAATGGCTGTACAAAACGCACAAAACAGCCACAATCCTAAAAAAATCGAAGTTATTATCTCTGCTCATCTATCTAAATTTTTGCTTTTGAGTTAGATGCTTTATATGGTATAAAACAGTAACGGCAATTTATTAATTAGCCGCATCTATGTAATATCGTGATGACACTATCTATGACAAAGCATATTTTTATTTTTCTACTAATATATTTTGTGGGTTTTGATGCTAGTGCCAATAATGCAATAAATTATCGCCGCTTTTTTGACGACTCGGTTCAGGTAGGAATACCAGAAAATTTTGAACCTATGCCCGAAGCAGAAGCAATCCAAAGATTTCCTGATCAGGTTAACAGGCCTAAGCATATATTTATGTCACCTGATGGATTAGCTACAATTTCGCTTAATATGGCGGCTAATTATGGTGACAGACAAACTATAATTCATTTTTTCAGGGATATAAAAAACGACATTCGGGCGAATTATCCTGATAGCCGTTTCTTAAAAACAGACGTAATACGCAACAGAAGCCTAGCCCTAGTTGAGTATACTGCAAGCAACCCATCGGGAGATGTATTATATAATATGATGGCCTTCAGGTATGTTGGTGATAATTTCTTTTTCTTTAATTTTACCTGCCCTGAAAAAGAAATGGAAAAATATCAGCAGACTGCACGTGAAATAGCTCAGGATATAGAGTTAGTAGGAAAAAAAGGATATTAGCAATTTTAAGTTTATTTATAAATAGATTGTAAAATCCGTTCTATAAAGAGTAATGCTGGGCGGTAGCCCATCGGTTTTTTCTCTAAACTTACAGGTCAAAATTCTCCTCATTATAACCATTAACCGCCTCAACTGCTATAACTTCTGGAATGTAATGTTTTAACATATTCTCAATACCGCCTTTAAGTGTTGCTGTAGAGCTAGGACAGCCTGAACAAGCGCCGTGAAGCTCTAAATAAACCACGCCATCACGAAAATCCTGATATATTATGTCGCCACCATCTTCTGCTACGGCTGGGCGAACACGTGTATCAATAAGTTCTTTTATCTGCTTTACTATTTCAGTATCTTCTGCGTTTGAACTATCAGACCTGTTAAGGGATTTTTCTTTTATATCATCATTCATTACAGGTTTATTTGAAATAAAATGGTCCATTATAGAAGTAAGAACATGCGCCTTTAACATCTGCCAGTCAGCACTTTCAGCTTTTGTTACTGTTATAAAATCTGAACCGAAAAATACCTGTTCAATATTAGGTATCTGGAATAATATTGATGCCAGAGGAGACGAGGCCATTGCATCTTCCCTGTTCCTGAATGTTGCCGTACCTTCCTTAAGCACGGTTTCACCTGGCAGGAATTTCATTGTATTAGGGTTTGGGGTTCTTTCGGTTTGGATAAACATTAGTGATTAGTGTCAGTGGTTAGTATCAATACAGTATATAGCTGCATTTCGCAGTTTTTCAAGAATGTAAACCCAGTGATATTAATCACTACAAACCTTTAAGGAATGCGCTTTCAATGAGTTTTTTAGTATAATCGGTTTTAGGGCTCTCAAATATCTGCTTGGTATCGCCTTGTTCTACTATCACACCGTCTTTCATAACTATTATATAATGACTGATAGATTTTATTACCCGCAAATCATGGCTGATGAACAAGAAGGAAATATGTTTTTCCCTTTGCAGGGTTTTTAAAATATCTAAAATTTCCCCTTGGGTTAACAGATCAAGTGCGGATGTCGGTTCGTCCATAACTATCAGGTCAGGCTTCAGCACCAGACTTCTTGCAATACCTACCCTTTGCTTCTCCCCGCCAGACATCTGGTGCGGGTAGCGATATTTCATTTCGGGCTTAAGATTCATTGATGTTAATGTTTCATCAATAAGCTGGTCATAGTCAGCCTTTATTTTGTGTGCCTTTAAGCCTTCCAGAATTATCTCCTCAACTGTCATTCTCGGGTTCAGGCTGGAATATGGATCTTGGAATACTATCTGTATCTTTTTACGATAAGGCTTGAATTTCGCTTCAGATAATTTTGAAATATAATGCTCTTTGAACTTAATTTTTCCACTTGAGTTAAGTAACCTTATAATAGCTTTAGCCAGTGTGGTTTTGCCGCTACCACTTTCCCCAACTATACCAATTGTCTGCCCTTTCTCTAGGTAAAAATTAACATCCTTTACTACCTGAATTTCGCCAGTTCTCAAACCTAAAAACCCGATTTTTCGTTTATA
>ERZ761610.749-NODE-749-length-22291-cov-46.907627_pt1 | contig 22291 bp, 16 predicted proteins | sample MGYA00512164_ERZ761610 | MGnify/ENA primary metagenome ERZ761610 (study PRJEB28899, sample SAMN02850038) | bioreactor sludge metagenome | biome: EBPR Sludge; feature: EBPR Bioreactor; material: flocular biomat | place: Australia: Thorneside Wastwater Treatment...
AACTCATTCCATTCAGCCCGAACCGTGTGGGTTCGAGTACTGTTGAAAATGGTGCGAATAACTGGACTTGAACCAGTGACCTCGTCCATGTCAAGGACGCGCGCTACCAACTACGCTATATCCGCACTTTAAATTTTAACTTCAAAAACTCAATTTAATGAGTTGCTACCAGGCTACCAAAATAAGCGGATTGGTTTTCTCGCCTACTCAATATTCCGGCATCTTTCCGAGCACTTATAACTTTTTTCTTTGGTAGTGCATTTCCATGTCAAGGAAGCGCGCTACCAACTACGCTATATCCGCCCGTTAATGATTAGATACTATTGTTAATGGGTCTTTGGGTGATTGTAAACTGCAAATCTCGGTATTAGCTCTTTGCACTAAATCTAGTTCGCGCTGGAATTCAATCATCCAGTTTTGAAAGACCGAGTTTAGATCCATCGGCAGAGATGTTTTGTAATCTGCCATCTTATCCACTGCTGCTGAGGTTACACCACAACTTCGAATGGCGCCAAATTGGCCGATATCGTTGCTTACGTTCAGCGAAAGACCGTGCCTTACGACTCCGCGATCCAGTCTGATACCAATAAATGCTATTTTTCCGCGCACTGTGTACAGGCCCGGTGCCTCATCGGATGAAAAGGCCTCTATTCCGTAATGATTTAATGTCGCTGCCGTTGCCTTACTTAATACGCACACGAAATCGCGCACGCCAATACCGTAGGTTTTTAAATCCATCATCGGATACACCACCAGCTGTCCCGGCATATGCATCGTCGCCTGCCCGCCTCGGTCTGTTTTGACGACAGGAATCGATACATCCACCGATTCTGCCAAGTCATCTTCCCGACGGCCACGCACACCCAGCGTGATCACTGGCTTAAACTCTAACCCCAGCACACGAATCGTTTTTGTACCACGAACCGTATCCACCAGTTCTAGTTGCTTGGCTAAAACATCAGAATAGTCCTGTAGTCCTAAAAATTCAGCGCTCAGATTTTCAAAATTAGTAGAGTTCAACTCGGTCATTCTCCCTAAAGCCACCGCCTGAATGAGTGACCGCAATGGCGCCGTCTTGGCCAAAAAAGCTGACGACCTCAAGCGTTCCTTTTAAACGACCTGGGCTTTTTCCAATGAAACCGCCCGTTTCAGTATCAAAAATCTCTTCGCCATCTTCTGTAACTCGCAGTAAATCACCTACGTTTAAACCAGACACTTTACCTACATTGATGAACACTCGCTCGCCTTGCATCGAAGCAATACGACCCTCCCAAACCAATGTTTCCATCGATTTTGTGATCTGCGGGACAAACTCAAACAATGTATCTTTCACTAATGTTGGAACAATAGGGTTACCTGAACCATCGCCTTTGATCATATCTTCAGTTGGCATTCCTGAATCTTTGTACGTCACCACTTTCATGTGGTTCAGTAGTTCACGGCCGCCTTGATTTACGATACGTACAACCACCGCACATTCATATTCTGATGTGATGCTTTTCATAATGCCTTTAGTAGGCACCGTACGTTTTACCTTAAGATCTTTAATTTCGACCTCAAGCGCGCTATGAACCGTGTACTGTTTTAATGATTTGATAACGTCCTTTAAATCATAATTGCCTTGCGGGGACGCTTTTACATTTTCAATCCCTAAATCCTTGCTATCAAAGGCAACCACATCGGGCGATCGATTGAGTTCATTAATTAACGATCGTTTAATAGCACGGCTCATATCTGACGATAATACATTTTTAGAATCATTAAATGGCAAGATCATCAGACGTTTTTTAACTTGCCCCTGATCCACACGTGGATTCAACGGAACGTCTTTGATCATTTTAACGGGCTGATTCGTACGTTTTTCTAAATTCTGGCATGACACCAAAACCGCGCTAATTGTGAGCAGACCTACACAAAGAATCGATTTAATTTTATTACTGCTTAAGTTCAAAAGAAATCTCCTCTGGCTGAGAGCTAGTTAACTCTAGCTTAGCATAGTTTAGGCTTTTTACGTCCATAGCTAGCAATTTGTCCTGGATGTCTTTGATGTTTCCGACAAAATCGACTTCGTAAACTATACTATTGGCCGAGATCGATTTTTCCTTAACGTTCTTAATACTACCGCTTTGCGCTTTTACACGTTCTTTTAGCATTTCAATCTTTTGCGGCTGTGATGACATCAAGAATTTGATTCTGATCTTTTGCGAATTAACTAGACCTCGTTGCAAGGCATCCGTCATTAACGATACGATCTCGCCACCAATAGATTCGGCTTCATCCGTTACTTTCTTGCTGATTTCTGAATCCAGCTTGCTTGAATCCTTTGTTAACGGCACATCGTAAATTCGCTTGATGTCCGCTAGCATTTTTCCATTTTCTGCCTGAATTAAATTCAAGTGAACTTCCATACGCATCTGATCCATTAAACGATCTGAACGTTTAACATAAACGTGGCCCGACAACACATACGGTGTTTGAAACAAGCGCGCTAGTTTCAAAGTCTCTTCCGAGCTTAACTGCGATTTATTAAATGATGACGGCAGCGCCGCCGCTAATCCCACTTGATTCGCAGGCGCTAAATAAAAACCACCTCGCAAAAAAATCTCGCCCAGTTTTTCTTCCATTGTCGCCAAAGTCTTAGTCGATGCCTCTTCGTCGCGGTTCCACCATGATGAGTTTTTCTGAAGGATTGAATTTTCATAGCGAATCAGTGGTAAAATCGATTGGTTTTTATCAATCTCTTCCAATTGACCAATGGATTTTAAAACGTTTCTAAATTCGGCCAAATTGATTTTAAACATCAGTGTTTGTTTCAAAACCTTATCCGTTTGCTTAGATTCCGTAATATTTGAAAACGGAATAAATCGAGCCGACTTGTTCGCAAGCTGCGTGCTTAACGTTTTCTTAGCTTTGTTAAAGCGCGCTTCACCTAAGACTTCGCCTCCTAGCTCTTCTACGATTTGAGCAATCGCCTTGTCCTGGATTTCCTTCCTAGCCTCCGTCATAGACTCTTTATCGCTTTCAAACGTGTAGGAACGCTCAAGCAAACTGCTTTGCGCGAATAGGTATATGGGAAACGCGGCTACCATTAAAATTTTTAAAAACATAAATCCCTCTAATTATTTTTAATTTCTAAAAAGTCCGTTCGGCCAAATCGACTATGAATTTTTTCAAACAAATCATTATTGACGCTCACGCCAGTAATGTTTGGATGATCGATTTCGATTTCGCGATCGTAGTCCTTTAACTTCATTTTTAAACTCAGCGGTGTTGAGCCTTTGCTTTCCATCAATAGATCGCTCAGCATTTTTAACTCGTCTTCAGTAAACGACTCCAAGTTAAACACCACTCGTTTTGATTTTTTAATAATGTCTTCCAGCGGAACCATATTATCGACGATAATTTTAATGGCGCCTTCGGATTCTTCTAGATTACCACCGACTAGCAATGGTTTATCTGATTTCAAATCCGCTTCATGTTTTGCAAACACATCCGGGAAAATAACTAGCTCGCACGATCCATGCAGATCCTCAAGCTTACCAAACGCCATTCGCGTTCCCTTTTTCGTGATCATTTCTTTAAATTCAGCAATGATGCCAGATAAAATCACACGACGTTTAGGTTCACGGCGTTTATCACGGTCTGATAATGGCGGCGTTCCCGCGTCTTCAGCGGCTTGTTTTTTCTTGCGAATATCTTCAGCGATGGTGCCTAAATTTCCATTTGTCCAAACGGAAGCCAATTTTTCATATCCATTCAATGGATGATCGCTGAGGTAGAAACCAAGAACTTCTTTTTCAAACGCCAGCGTTGTTGTACGGCCCCATTTTTCAACATTAGGAATCACCGTCGTTTTTTCGGTGCTATCATCCAAATCAAAAAACGACGACTGCCCTAGTTCCCTGTTCTTCTGAGTCACCAGCGCCTGATCCAAGAAGGTTGAATAACCTGCCAGTAATTGCGCCCGATGATAACCAAAGCCATCCATCGCGCCGGCTTTAATCAGACTTTCGATCACTTTCTTATTTACTTTACGTAAATCCACACTCTCGAAGAAATCTTCAAGGCTAGCAAATTTTTTATTTTCTTTTTTCTCACGTGCTTCAAGAATAGATTCAACCGCCGTGGAACCGACACCTTTGATCGCGCCCAAACCAAAGAACACACCTTCTAATGTGACGTTAAATAAATAATCCGAAACATTGACATGTGGAGGTAAAACCTTGATGTCGTGTTTCTGACAATCCTTAACGTACTTAACGACTTTATCTGTATCACCGATCTCAGTAGATAATAATGCAGCAAAAAATTCGGCAGGATAGAATGCTTTAATCCAAGCCGTTTGCGCCGTAACCACGGAATACGCGGCCGCGTGGGATTTATTGAAACCATAATCCGCGAACTTATACATTAACTCGAACAGCTCTTCCGATTTCTTAGTGTCGTGACCTTTTTCTTTTGCACCCTTTAAGAAACGGATACGGTGTTGATCCATCTCTTCTTTGATCTTTTTACCCATCGCACGACGAAGCATATCCGCTTCACCCAGCGAGTAACCAGCGATCAGCGAGGCAATACCCATAACCTGTTCCTGATAGACCATGATACCGTAGGTCTCTTCTAGGACTTTTTTAGTATCGTCTAGCAGATATTCTATTGGGGCTTCTTTGTGTTTACGTTTCGTGTATTCAGGGATATTCGCCATCGGACCCGGACGATACAATGATGTAATCGCCGTAATATCCGCAAAACTGGATGGCTTGATCTTTCGAGTCGCATCCGTGATACCTTCACCCTCGAACTGGAAAATCCCGGCGGTATCCCCGCGCGAAAGCAGTTCATAGATTTTAGGATCATTGATGTTAATTAAATTACTTTTGATATCTTTGTGATGATTCTTCTTAATCATCTGCAACGCATAGTGAATATGAGTCAGCGTTTTTAAACCAAGGAAGTCGAACTTGATCAGTCCGATTTTCTCGGCATGTTTCATGTCGTACTGAACCACGTTTTCGCCGTCAGCACCCTTATACAAAGGCGCATGAGTCACCAGCTGACCATCGGCGATGATAACGCCGGCCGCATGGATACCCGCATGACGAACTAAACCTTCCACCCGCTGAGCTAAATCTAACAACGTCGCAACGGTCGGATTCATATCCGCCATTTCTTGAATACGCGGCTCCATCTCAAGAGCTTCTTTTAAATTGATACCTAATTTATCAGGAATCAATTTTGTCACTAAATCCACTTCCGCAAATGTTAATCCAAGGACACGGCCGACGTCTTTGATGGCGGCACGCGCTTGCAATTTACCATAGGTAATAATCTGCGATACCGATTGCACGCCGTATTTTTGTGTAACGTAGTTGATCACTTCGCCGCGACGATCTTGGCAAAAATCGATATCGAAGTCGGGCATGCTGATACGTTCAGGATTTAAGAAACGCTCAAACAGCAAGAAATTGGGAATCGGATCTAGATCAGTGATACGCAACGAATACGCGACGATCGAGCCCGCACCAGAACCCCGGCCAGGACCAACCGGAATATCGTTATTTTTTGCCCAATTAATGAAGTCTTGGACGATCAAGAAATAACCATTGAACCCCATTTTGTCGATAACACCTAACTCGAAATTTAAACGATCGATATAAGCGGGCTCTTGTTCTGGCGGAATTTCTTCGCCACGTAGTTTGGCTTCAACAAAACGCTGTTTTAAACCTTCCAGGGATCTGACCGCCATCTCTTCCTTTACGGAACGACCGGCTTCGGTAGGGAACGTTGGTAAATGGTAAATCGGTTTACCATTAGCATCTTTCAAGTTGAATTTTATATTTACGCTATCAGCGATCACGTGCGTGTTCGTAACTGCTTCGGGAATATCTTCGAATAGTTCATGCATCACATGAGGCGCTTTAAAATAAAACTCGTTACTGCCCAGTCTATAGCGCGATTCATCCGACAGAGTTCTATTGGTCCCAATACAGATCAAAACTTCCTGTGCGACTTGATCTTCTTGATTTAAATAATGCACATCATTCGCCGCTACGACCGGAATATCAAGTTTGCGACTAAGTCCAATTAGGAACGAATCCACGTCCGAGCCTTGCGCGTGAATCGTACGACTTAACTCAATGTAAAAATTAGCACCAAAGATTTCTTTCAGACGAAGAGCCTTAGCTTCCGCTGCGTCCGCCCCTTCTTTCAAGTAGGTATCAATCAGCTCACCACGATTGCCACCACTGAGTGCGATTAGGTTTTCTGAATATTTTTTTAAAACCTCATAGTCAATACGAGGCTTCCAATAAAACCCCTCTTGATAGCCAATCGAACTCAGTTGACACAGGTTACGATAACCTTCGATGTTTTTAGCCAGTAGCACCAGACGCCGCGGGCCCATAAACGCATCACGATCGGCTTTTTTCTCGAGACGGTTTTCACACACATAGGCATCTAAACCCAAAATAGGATTTACACCCGCATCTTTACACGCAAAATAAAACTCAATCGCACCGAACATCGAGCCGTTGTCCGTTAAGGCAACGGCCGACATGCCCATTTCGGCCGCTTTTTTAGCAATCTGTTTTACACGCGGTGTGGCCTCGAGTACCGAGTACTCAGAATGCACATGTAAATGAACAAATGGAATCTTTTCAGACATTCACTATTCCCATTCTATCGTTGACGGTGGTTTACTGGTAATGTCGTACACCACACGTGAAACGCCTTTAACTTTGTTCGTGATACGAGTTGAAATTTCTTTTAAATCTTTTGTTTCAAATTCAAACCAATCGGCGGTCATTCCATCGGTCGCAGTGACCGCACGAATCGCAAGAACATTGTCATACGTACGCCCGTCACCCATCACGCCGACTGTTTGCACCGGAGTCAGAACGCAGAACGCCTGCCAAATTTTCGGATATAATTTTTTCTCGCGTAAGTAGTCGATGTAAATCGCATCGGCCTCTTTTAACACGGCTAATTTTTCTTTCGTAACTTCACCGATCACGCGGATCGAAAGACCCGGCCCAGGGAAGGGATGACGACCGACCAGCTCGTCCGTCAAATTTAAAGCTAAGCCTAAACGGCGCACTTCATCTTTGAACAGCATACGAAATGGCTCTAACAATTTGAAATTCAGTTTTTCAGGCAACCCACCCACATTATGGTGCGACTTAATCGTTACTGATGACCCCGTCGTTGACACGCTTTCAATAACATCGGGATACAACGTCCCCTGCGCCAGGAAATGAATCTCGACTTTATCTTCTTCTAAAATACGCTGAACGGCTTTATCAAATACTTCAATAAAAATACGACCAATGGCTTTACGTTTTTTCTCTGGATCCGTTAGACCTTTCAATCCAGTTAGGAATTCGTCAGAGGCATCGACCGGCCGCAGGTTTAAACCAAGGCTCTCGTAGGATTTAATGACATTTTCAAATTCGTTCTTACGCAGTAATCCGTTATTAACAAACACACAGTGCACACGTTCTTTTCCAAATACACGAGTCAACAACACCGCTAGAACACTTGAATCCACACCACCCGAAAGCGCGCACAGAATATGCTGATTAGAGCCGACTTCGGCACGCACACGATCTTGGATGGATTTTAAGAAATCATCTACCTTCCAATTTTTCTGCGCTTTGGTTTTATCAATAAAGTAATGAAGGATCTCATCACCACGCTGAGTATGCACAACTTCAGGATGGAATTGCACAGCAAACACGTCGCCCTTTTCCATTGCCGCCGGATGATCATCCGTTTCCGCTGTCACTTTGTATCCGTCTGGTACATTTACAACGACATCACCATGACTCATCCACACCGGTTGCTCTAGGGAGTTATCTTTAAATGGAGACTTATTCCACTTTACCGTTTTGTAACCATACTCACGATGCTTTGCGGGTTCTACTTTGCCGCCTAAATCATGACAGATTAACTGCATACCGTAACAAATGCCCATGACCGGCGCTAAATCGATTAACTCTTTAACACTGCGATAAGGCGATCCTTGTTCGTAAACGGAATGTGGCCCACCGCTCAGGATGATGCCGGCATAGTTGCTCTTTTTAATGTCCTCAATGGGATGAGCATAATGTTTGATCTCGCTATAATAACCCATCTCGCGCAAACGACGCGCGATCAGCTGAGTCACCTGAGAACCAAAATCTAAAATTAAAAACCCATTCGTCTGCATTACTATTCCAATCTATAGTTAGGAGCTTCTTTAGTGATACTTACATCGTGAACATGCGACTCACGTAGGCCTTGCGATGTGATTTGCACAAACTTCGCGCGCTTTTGAAGTTCTTCAATATTTTTCGCGCCGATGTAGCCCATACCTGATTTCAATCCACCCACTAATTGATGAATGATCGCAGAGGCATTCCCTTTGTACGGCACTTTGCCTTCAATACCTTCTGGTACAAGCTTATCAAATTCGGCTACGTCCGCTTGCCCGTAGCGATCTTTTGATCCTTTTTGCATCGCCGCCAGTGAACCCATACCACGGTACATTTTGTAGGTACGACCTTGATATAAAATCGTTTCGCCAGGTGATTCTTCGGCGCCAGCCAATAAGTTTCCGATCATGACTGTGTTTGCACCCAAGGCTAATGCTTTAGCAATATCACCCGAAAACTTAATACCGCCATCGGCGATAATTGTTTTACCTAATTTTTTAGCCACGGCCGCGCACTCCACAACAGCAGAAATTTGCGGCATTCCGACTCCCGCTACGATACGAGTCGTACAGATACTGCCCGGGCCCACACCCACTTTAACAATATCAACACCGGCTTTGATTAAAGCTTCAGTTGCTTCTCCAGTTACCACGTTACCCGCAACGATAGTGACATCCTGATGAGCCGCACGGACAGACTTCACCATTTCAAGTACATTTTTTGAGTGACCGTGAGCTGTATCGATACAGAGCACATCTAAGTGCGCAGCGATCAATGCTTCGGCACGCTCTCGTGCTTCTGGACCAACTCCAATCGCAGCGCCCACAAACAAGCGACCATGAGAGTCTTTAGTAGCACCTGGGAACGCTTGTGCTTTTTCGATATCCTTGATGGTAATTAGACCTTTTAATTCACCTTTTTGATTCACTACTGGTAATTTTTCGATACGGTGTTTTTGCAAAATCTTTTTTGCTTGCTCAAGAGTTGTTCCCTCTTGAGTCGTCACTAGATTTTCTTTGGTCATGATATTTTCAATCGGTTGATCCACATTCGTTTCAAAACGCAAATCCCGATTTGTTAAAATACCCACTAGCATTTTACCCATTGTAATAGGTACACCGCTAATCGAGTATTTAGACATTAATGCTAGCGCCGCACTGACTTTTTCTTTTGGACCCAACGTGATTGGATCTTGAATCATACCACTTTCGTATTTTTTAACTTTTTCAACTTCAAGGACTTGTTTATCAATATCCATGTTCTTGTGGATGATCCCTAGACCACCTAATTGCGCCATGATACGGGCAATTTTATTTTCCGTTACAGTATCCATCGCCGCCGAAATAATCGGCGTGTTTAGATACTTGTCGCGAGCAAAGAACGACCTTGGTGTAATCTCGGTCGGAACGATTTCCGAATACTGAGGCAGCAGCAAGATATCATCGAACGTTAATGCATAAGGAATTTTTTGATCCATGTGCGAACCCCTTTCTGTTAGTACCACGTTGTGTACAAACGGTAATTATCTGCGGACTGTTTTAAAAAATTTAATTCTTCTGTTTTTAATTTTCTTACGGCTTTGGCTGGACGACCTAAAATCAACCAACCTTCGTCTTCACAACGAAAACCTTCGGTCACTAAAGATCCCGCACCGACGATGCAATTCTTAGCGATGAAACTTCCGTCCATCAAAATGCTGCCCATTCCAATCAAACAACGATCTGAAACCGTGGTTCCGTGCAAGACCACTTGGTGGCCAATAGTGACTTCGTTTCCAATTGTGGTTCCATATTTATTAAAGGTTCCATGAATAATGGAGCCATCTTGAATGTTGGTTGAGTTACCAATTCGAATCGGCATGACATCGCCGCGAATCACTGTTTGATACCAAACAGAACTTTGTTCGCCAATTTCAACATCGCCAATAATATTAGCGCTCTCAGCGACAAAAACACTAGGGTGAATTTTCGGTGTAAAACCTCGGGCCGTACGGATGAGTGACATGCCCTAGTTTATTGAAGATATGTGGTATTTTTCAATAACATTTTTTGATTTTCGATCAGATTTTTTGTCAAATCATCGCCTTCCACCTGAACGACTTTAGCTTTGTTAATAAAGTTCAAAGTCGCAAATATAGGCACCCTTAGGGCGATACACAGGCTCATCGCTTGATCAGCGTACAATTTGATAGAGCTCGCACTCCTGCTACCCGTAAAATACAATCGAACCAGCTGACGATTGCCTTTTGTTTGCACAAATACACACTGTTTTAACTCAACGCCAAGCGTTTGCAGCATGATCGCCATGGCTCGATGAGGCTGCGCCAGTTGCATGTCGGGAGCTAAATTTAGCTGAGCTAGAATTAAACTCGCTTCCACTGGATTTACCATCACCGGAAGAGTTAAATGCTGAGGTTTATCCTTCAAAAAGAAGAACGTATTTTTTAAATCGGCCGCCACCGAAATACCGTACGGCAACAGGTGAATCAGGTCATCCTGATGGAATGACTCTTCATCCTGAACATCATCAAAACGAAATTCAGCACCCAGAGCTTTCTTCAGCTCTGGAAATTCGATTTTAAGACGCTTTTTAGTTAATTGATCCAACCATTTCTCCTCTAAAAACTGCCGGGTAGGCTTTTGTGATTTTTACATTGACCGTGCGGCCAATCATACCCTGCTCAGCTTCCGGTGCCTCAAAATACACCAGCTTATTTTGACGACTACGACCTGAATATTTAATCATGCCTTCGCGTGGTTTATCGTCATCATCATGTTTCTTTTCTACTAAAATATCTAATACGCGGTTTTCATACGCACGCGCTAATTCAAACGCCATTTTGTTGTGGGATTCAAACAGGCGTTGCAAACGTTCAGATTTCACTTCTTCTGGAACTTGATCCTCAAACTTTGCCGCTTTGGTATTTGGACGTGGTGAATACATGAATGCAAATATTGTTTCATAACCCACTTCTTGAACCAGCGACAAGGTGTCCTGGAATTCTTCTTCCGTTTCCCCTGGGAAACCACAAATGATGTCTGTTGAAAGCACCACATTTGGAATCGTTTTTTTAATCATCGCGATTTTTTCAAGATACTCTTCGCGCGTATATCCACGGTTCATCAAATTTAAAATACGCGAGTTCCCGCTTTGGAATGGCAAATGGATATATTCACAAATTTTATCTGGATGCTGAGCAATTACGTCCATCAATTCTTGATCGAAATCTTTAGGGTGCGACGTCGTGAAACGAATGCGCTCAATCGGAGTTTCCACCGCAATGGATTTCATCAATTGCGCTAAATTTGTACCACATTCGCTTTCGTACGAATTCACGTTTTGACCAAGCAGAGTGATTTCTTTTACACCACGTTTAGCTAGCGTTTGAATGTCTTGCATGATGTGGGTTTTAGGGCGACTTTTTTCACGACCACGAGTGAACGGAACGACGCAAAACGTACAGAAATTATCACAACCCTTAGTTATATTAACAAACGTCGATACACCTGGATTTCTAACTAACGTTTCCACGTGATACGGATCCCGATGAGCAAAACCCGCTTTTACGATCTTGCTTTTTTCTTCTTTACGCTTACTTTCCTGTTCAATCAAATTTTGCAAAATATCAGGTAGTGTATCGATAGTGTCGGTACCAAATACGAAATCGATTAAAGGTTGATTTTTGATCAGCTTATCTTTTTCCTGCTGACCTACGCAGCCACCGATTCCGATTTTTAATTTTGGGTTTTGGTCTTTGAGACGCTTGTACTTACCGACCTCTGAGTATACTTTATGAACCGGTTTTTCACGGATCGAGCACGAATTAATGATGATGACTGACGCTTCTAATGGGTTATCCACCGGCGTGAAGTTGGCCATTTCTAATAGCGAGTACATACGATCAGAATCGTTCACATTCATCTGGCATCCATAGGTAGAAATGTAAACACCACGACCATTGCCAATATCTTGATTTTTATAAGAAAACGCCTGATTTTCGATTGTAGTTTCCACGTGTACCGCCTACGTCTTGGGAAAAAAAGTCATATGGGAAAAAACCCGTTGTGTCAAACGGAAGCTTCATATATAAAATCCGCTTCCAAACACCTTCTGGGAGGGATTATGCGCGCTCGTAGAACTGACTCAAAAAAATGGACCAGTCTTCCTCAAGAATACATGGAAAATGTTCATTCGACTTTGGCTTCTAAGTACGAAAAGGAATTAAATGGTTCTGACGTCGTTTTTGAAGGCCGCGTGTATGAAAAAGAAGTCGTCGTTCGTGTTGGCTTCCTACCGAAAGGCCGCTTAAAACAGCATAATTTCGAATTGGCTTTCGACATCCCTGAAGCTAAAGACCAAGTCCTAAACAAATTAAACAGCGGTTTAGACTTTCTAGACTCTTTATTCACTGAATTTTTCGCTAAAGACGGCTTTGAGAACTCCGAATACGAAGAAACGCTACCGGTACTTTGGAAACCTCTGTCATCAGGTAAAGATATTTTTCACTTTCAATACTCGACAGAAAACTCAAAACTTGAGTCAATGGCGGATGAGTGGTTATCTAAACAAGGTAATGCGTTGGTAAACGAACTCGACGCTGACGTCGACGAGTTAGATGCATACAATTTCTCGGAACAGTATGATGCTGAAACTCTAGAGAAAATCATCGAACTCAAGAAAACAGAAAAAGCGTTTGCTGATAACGACATTGAACACGGCGAAGGCGACCAGCACCTTCACTAATTTTCAGTTCCCATTGTTTTTAAGATCCAAGCTTTATAGGTCTGAACTTTAACGAGCATACCTTTACTCAAACAGGTACTCGGCTTTCCTTTTTCAATTGCAAATCCGTGGGTTATGCCAACTAAATAAAGTTTTCCTTTACTCTGCACAAATGTAGGTCCACCCGAATCTCCACTGCACACGCCCGAGCCTTTTACTTGATCGACGTAAAAAAATGTTCCCCAATCTTCAGAGATTCGCAGACCCGCCGATTTATTCAAACGATAGGATGCCGTTGGCGCGTTGTTTACACCGAGGTCAGTGGAACGACCGTAACCGGCTGGAAAAACCATATCGCCCACCTGCAATTCAACCTCACTTGGCAAAATAGATATTGGCGAAAAACCAGATGGAATTTCCGTCGCCAACTTTACAACGGCTAAATCAAAATTTTCGGAAAGCGTATCACTCTTATAATAAGGATGCGGACTCACTAATGTCCCAAATGCCTTAGGCGCATTTTTCAACGTCTCCGACGAAAGCCCAAAGAAAACCTCCATCACACTGATTTTTTTAACAGGATCTTCTTTTGATAAACAGTGCGCTGCCGTCAGAATAGTTTTCTTGCCGATAATCACGCCCGTACACAAACTAAAACCATTTGGTTTAGGATCAGTATTTTTGGATAATTGGTAGGAATGAATTAGAACCGTATACTTGGCGATGGGATCAGAACTTGTGACTTCAAGCCCGTTGATAATGCTTTGTTTTTTGTTAATTTCTAAATTTCCAGAATTATTTTTTTGACCACAGCTTGATAGCAGAAGAAAAAAAATGCCCAAGAATAGAATACTCTGTTTCACGCCCACCCCGATTCAGAGTAAATACTTAAGCAAACGAAAGGCCGCCTACTCAAGGGTTTAAAGCACTTTGATTCACTTTCAAGCTCGTCGCAAACGACAAAAACTGTCGAATGTTTTTACATCAAGAATTTTTTTCAAGCAGTTAGAGTGAGCGCTCTAACTACATGCAGAGAAAAATTTTTTGTACCTTTCCTATTTTTTTTATGCCACGAATTTAGTTATGCAAAAAAGTATAGTTCAAAAAAAATTTGTTTTCAAAAATTACTCTCATGAAAATTTTAACTTATCTGAACAACAAATTACCGATGCGGTTTTAACACCAACAATTCTAGCGTTCCTTGAAAAACTTCACAAGCAGTTCAACCCTCAGCGAAAAAAGCTACTTCAAGATCGCTTCACACTAGCAAAGAAAATTGATTCGGGATTTATTCCTCAATTCCCAAACGAAACCGCGTATATTCGCAATTCGAACTGGAAAGTGGCTGATTGCCCTGCGGATTTGAGCAAACGTAAAGTCGAAATCACAGGTCCCGCCGAAGCTAAAATGATCGTAAACGCCTTGAACTCGGGTGCCGACGTATTTATGGCAGATTTAGAAGATGCGCTTTCTCCAACTTGGGAAAACGTCGTTGCTGGCCACTATAGTCTAATGTTAGCGGCAGATAAAAATCTGACCTTCAACGGCGGCAAAGGAAAGGCTTATTCTTTGAATCAAACTATCGCGACTCTATTAGTACGCCCAAGAGGGTTGCATTTAGAAGAGAAAAACATCGAATTTGATTCTGAGCCGATGAGCGCTTCTCTATTTGATTTCGGTTTAAACTTCATCCTAACTGCAAAAACCAAAATCAAACACGCCTCGGGTCCGTACTATTACTTGCCAAAAATGGAATCTTATTTAGAAGCACAATGGTGGAATGAGGTTTTCGAATGGGCTCAAGCTGAACTCGAAATCCCTAAAGGTACTATTCGAGCTACAGTTCTTATCGAAACATGCCTAGCAGCCCTTCAGATGGATGAAATTCTGTATTCATTAAAAGATCACATGGCGGGTTTAAATGCCGGACGCTGGGACTATATTTTTAGTTTTATCAAGAAATTCAAAAACAATAGAAAATTCATCTTCCCGGATCGCCAGCAAGTGACAATGAATCTATCTTTCATGAAGGCCTACTGTGAACTACTAGTTAAAACCTGTCACAGTCGGGGCGCTCACGCCATTGGTGGAATGGCTGCCTTTATCCCTAACCGCAACGAACCCGATGTCACAGCGAAAGCCATCGAACAAATCAAAGCCGATAAAAAACGCGAAGCCCTGTTAGGTTTTGACGGGACATGGGTAGCGCATCCGGATTTGATCGCAATCGCACGCACTGAATTTGATGCTGTTTTAGGCCAAGCCGACAATCAAAAACACAAACAGCTATCGATTCAAATTACGCCTGAGCAAATTCTAGATACTCATGTTCCAGAAGGCAAAGTCACTGAAAACGGTGTGCGAACCAACATCAATGTGTCCTTGCTTTATATCGACAATCAAAAACACAAACAGCTATCGATTCAAATTACGCCTGAGCAAATTCTAGATACTCATGTTCCAGAAGGCAAAGTCACTGAAAACGGTGTGCGAACCAACATCAATGTGTCCTTGCTTTATATCGACCGCTGGTTAAGCGGAACCGGAGCTGCGGCTCTTTATAATTTGATGGAAGACGCTGCGACGGCAGAAATTTCGCGCAGTGAAATTTGGCAATGGCTTAAGTTCAACGTGGCCTTAAGCGATGGACGTCCATTTACACCAGCGCTGTACCATGAATTGAAAACCCAGGAGTTGGCTAAAATCAAAGACCAGTTCACTACGCAGTACCTGGACAAGGCCTCTGAAATTTTGGATCAGTTAGTTTTAACTAACGAATTCCCAGAGTTCCTAACCACGCATTCATATAAAGATTTAACTTAACCCTAAAAGGATTAACAAACACAAGGAGCACGCATGCAACAATGGGAACAACAACAAGTTCAAACACTAAAACAGTCTTGGACCACAGACAGTCGCTGGAAAGGCATCACACGAAATTACACTCCAGAACACGTAGTATCACTGCGTACATCTCTTCCAATCGAACACTCAATTGCAGCTCATGGTTCTAAGAAGCTTTGGACGTACTTAAACACTGAAGCCTATGTAAATACATTTGGCGCTTTAACTGGCGCACAAGCCGTTCAAATGGTTAAAGGTGGTTTAAAATCTATCTACCTATCTGGTTGGCAGGTAGCGGCTGACAACAATATGTCTGGTCAAACTTACCCAGACCAATCTTTATATCCATCAAATTCAGTTCCACAGGTAGTTCAACGTATCAACAATGCATTCCAACGCGCAGATCAAATCGATCGTCAAAACACGAAAGGCCCTCAAAAAGGTACTGACTGGTACGCACCGATCGTGGCCGATGCTGAAGCTGGCTTCGGCGGTCCTTTGCATGCATTCGAATTGATGAAATCAATGATCACTGCGGGCGCGTCGGGCGTTCACTTTGAAGATCAATTAGCAGCAGAAAAAAAATGCGGTCACTTGGCAGGCAAGGTTCTAGTTCCAACGTCAACGTTTGTACGCACTTTACAATCAGCTCGTTTAGCGGCTGACGTATTAAATGTGCCATCTGTGATCATCGCTCGAACAGATGCCCAATCAGCGAATTTGATGACATCAGATATCGATCCCGCAGACAAACCATTCTTGACTGGTGAACGTACTCCAGAAGGCTACTATATGATCAAAGGGGGCAATGACTACGCAATCGCAAGAAGCTTGGCTTATGCAGAATACGCTGACGTATTGTGGTTTGAAACTTCGACTCCAAACTTGAAAGAAGCAGAAGCCTTTGCAAAAGCAATCCACGCTAAATACCCGGGAAAATTGTTGGCGTACAACTGCTCTCCGTCATTCAACTGGAAAAAGAACTTATCAGATGCGGATATCGCTCGTTTCCAAAAACAATTGGGCGAGTGGGGTTTCAAATTCCAATTCATCACATTAGCTGGATGGCATTTAATCAATTACCATACTTTCAACTTAGCTCAAGGTTACGCAGCGACAGGAATGCCAGCTTACGTAGACTTACAAGAAAAAGAATTCGCGGCAGCCCCAGAAGGTTACACAGCCGTAAAACACCAACAAGAAGTAGGCACAGGATACTTTGACCAAGTGTTAAATGTAATCACTGAAGGCACAGGTTCAACTTCGGCATTGAAGGGCTCAACAGAACACGAACAATTCCAAGAAGGACACCCTACACACTAAATTGTAGTTAAGTTTCCATTCCGATAGAATCTTCGACCCGCATTCCTTTCCGGATGCGGGTTTTCTTTTTAAAGTCAGCTGCTAGGTTTTTGCAACCCAGTGCGTTTCAAAAACCTAGCAGCTGACTTTAGTTTTCGTCGGTTACTAGGGACTTTTTTGTGCCTAGGCTGTATTGGGCCTTTTTTCGGCGGTTGATGCCGCTGCCTTCGTCGTATTCGAAGTATAGGATTTTGTGACCCGTGCGATTGCTGACTTTGAAATTTCGAGCTGTGCCGCCGCCGACGGCTTTGCAAAGCAGGACAAGAGTGTCTTTATCTATCATTGCCGTGTAGCCAGCCTTGAAATCTGAAAACGAGAAAACTCTGTATTCACCGGTGTCTTTAAGTTCAGTCAGATATAGGCTTTCGGCTTTTTGTGCTCGCTTGGCTAGATTTTCCCCAAGGTAACCGCTCTTGATTGCCTTTTCTATCGCTGCCAGATCTGCCTTTGGATCAATCGTTATCGCCATCACCGCTCCTGCCACTAACAGTACCATTATATAGATGAACTTTCTCATTCAACCACCTAGACCATAGGTTACCCCAACACGACTCCTGAAGTCGATTCCAAGATTTACTAGCCTTACCTACGTAGAGTAATCCACGCCTGCTATTCAGTGCCTTGAATGAGCTGCCGATCCCAAATTGTATCTATAAAAAATCAGAAAGGACTATTATGAAAAAAATTGTCATATTAGCATGTTTCTTTTCAATTCTAATGTCATGTGTTTCTAGTCAGAAGACCTCTGATCGCGATCCACAATCTGAATATCCTGTTAAAAAAGAATACATCGATTTGTATCAACGTAAACTTGTTCCCAGCATTACCGAATCTCTAGCTTGGCGGGAAGAAAGCAAAAAATTCGATGCACTCATTAGAACTAGTGTTGCTAAAGACACGCCCATGTCCTCAAAAGATACCAATGAGTTCTTTGCGGCAGCCAGAAGTTATTTAAAGCTTCGAGAAAACCTATTTGGTATAGTAAGCAACTTTCAATACCTTGTTGTCGACAAAGCGCAAACCAAAGTTTCGTTCAGTGAGGTTTCCTCTGCAAAGACAACGGGTGACCTAAAATATATCCTAAACCCTAAAGACAACTACGGCCGCGATACATTGTTTGGTCTCAGAATTTCTTTAGCGGCAGCCCTAGTTCTATACGACAATTTTTTAGTAGGCATTAACCCCCATTATGAAAACCCAGCATCAAGAAACAAACTAAAGTTCGACGCCCGCCCCGAGTACAAAAAGAAGTTTGATGAAATCACAAAAAGTTTCGTTGAGCCAACTCAAAGAAAAATGCTCGCGCGTGCAATGAACTTATTCGCAACAGACTACAACCTAAAAAATCAATATAAAATCACAGTATCGTCCTACGAAGACGAATTAAATAAAATTATCTTAGAAAGCGCCTTCTACAACTTTATGCTAAAAGATGGCGATCTATCTGATCCATGGAGCGAGCGTTGGGATCGCCGCGTACGCCAAGCTGTCGACTTAACTAAATACGTGGGCCGCGCCAGTACATTTGCGCTGAGCTTCGTGTTTGGGAATGCTGCTGGCGCCGTTAAGAAAGAAAAGCGAGACGGCCACCTAGCATCCCTTTCGGCTTCGGAAAAAGCTTACATCATTTCAAAACTTCAACCATTTGATATTTTATTAGAGAAAACTCCATTCCGTGCCACTGATAGCTTTATCCCCGGATACTATGGCCACGTTGCCGTTTACATGGGTACCAAGCAACAGCTTCAAGCCCAGGGATTATGGGACTATTTCCGTCCAGAAATGAAGCAACAAATTGAACGCGGTGAAACGATCCTCGAAGCCCTTCGCTATGATTCACGCAAAGGTTTAACAAAGGATGCTCTTGCTGGAGTTCAGTTGAACTCTCTAGAACACTTCCTAGATATCGATGAACTTCTTATTATCCGTAGTGTCACCCCTCTTACCGCCGAGCAAAAGAAACTCTATGCCGTTAACTCAAACGAACAATTCGGCAAACCATATGATTTCAATTTCGATGTTAACACTAAAAACAAAATCGTTTGCTCTGAATTAGCCTATGTCATCTTTACTGATCTAGAATGGCCAACATCAAAAAGCGTCGGACGTCACACCATCAGTCCTGACCACGTTATGGCCCAAGCTTTCCCGAACAAGCCTCTACATCCAATTTTAATGTACGACAAAAATGGCGAACGCAAAGAAGCCTCAGCAAAGGTGGATCTTGCGAAAGAGCTTTATCGCAATATTCAAGGAAACTACGGCAATATTGTTTACAAAGAAGAAAGCATTTTCCGTCGTTCAACTGATCCTCAAGAGGTAATTCATTTAGCGAGCGGAATAGCGGCTCTTCAAAAACGAATCGAGATGATCCGTGGGGCTAAAAACTCTATCGATCTTGAGTACTTCATTTATAAAGCGGATTCAGACCCGGCAGCGCGTTTGATTACTCAGGAGTTAATCAAAAAAGCGAACGAACCATCGGAAAACAATCCTAGCGAAAAAATTCGTGTTCGTATTCTTTTAGACTCATCATCCACTGTACTAAAGTTAAAAGACGACTACGCGTCGATCTTAAATGAAAACAAAATCAAAGTTCGTTATTACAATGCAGAAGAAAGCCCTTTGAAAAACTTCATGAAAGCTAACCAACGAAATCACAGAAAATCTTTGATTGTTGATGGCGCAGAAGCCATCACTGGCGGCCGTAACATCGGCTCAGAGTATTTCGATCTTTCGCCAACATACAACTTCCTAGATACAGATATCTATATCAAAGGCAGCATGGCCAAAGTGCTTGATGAAAGTTTTGAAGCCTATTGGTACAGCCCATTGAGCGCAGAGCCGAAATTCATCGTTCCTCGTGGCAAACTAGGCAAAAACGACCCCGAATACCAAAAGAAAATCAAAAAAGCTCTTAACATGATCACACCAACTCCGCGTGACGCTGACTTTTTAAACGTGGTCAATACCTGGGGCAAGTCACTGCTAGCGACTCAATATCGCACTGTCTGCAATGATTCAACATTTGCGTCGGATTACCCGAGCGACACTCAAGACTCTCGTCGTACATTTAATGCGATCAAGTCTGTTGTCATGACAGCCAAGAAATCACTAGATATCGAATCGCCATACTTTGTTATCACAGAAACTGGCAATCAGCTATTCAGCGCTCTGCTAGCGATCCCTGGCTTTAAAATGTCGGTTCAAACCAACAGTCTTCAGTCGACAGACGCCAGCTACACAGTCGCGGCTCTTCAACCTATGGTAAGCCAACTCACATCACGTGGAATTGATATGTGGCTTTATCGTGGCGAGGCGCCAGATCCAGAGTACATGAAGTATCCAGCCTATGACAAACCGGCAATCTGGGGAACACATTCAAAACGTGCTGTTGTAGACGGACACACGACACTGATCGGTACCTACAATGTAGACCCTCGTTCAACCAAACTTAATAACGAGATGGTATACATCTGTCACAACAACCCAGGTCTGGCTGAAAACGTTCTAACCGACATGAAACATCGCAGAAATCAATCTGTGCAGTTAGGCAGAGACGGTCTGCCATTGGACAAAACACATATTTTCCAAGGCGCTTCGAATAGCAAAGTAACACAATACTATTTATTAAAAAAACTGGTCGCGATTCCAGCATTTAAAGAATTATTGTAATCAAGAGAGTCGGTAATTAAATCTTTTTACCGACTTTTGCACGACATTCAAAAACTTTTGCCGGTGGGGCATTAAAAAATACCCACCGCGAAGTGACATCAAAACGCTCTTGCAACTGTTCCTGAAATAGACGTCCCGACTTAGTCAACAAGGCATTGCAAACCATATAGGTCTTAAAATATCCACCCTTCTCTAGGTGTTTAGAAATTTCATTTAAAATATTTTTTCTCATGAAATCGTCGAATAATGACCATGGTAATGTTGAAACAACCAAGTCGAATTTACGGTTTTTAGTATAATCAGAAAGAGCTTCAGCTGAAGCACATACAAATTGAAAGTCTTTGTACTCGCCACTGACATAGGTAAACAAATCGGCATTAATCTCAAAACCCAAGTATTTGTCTTTGTTCTTCATTAACTTATGGGCTTTTTTTGTTACGGCACCCGCACCAACACCCAACTCTAGAACAGAACAGTGATTATCTAAGTGTAATGGCGACAGTAATCTGTTGACTGTCGCCGGACCTGTTTGAAATAGCGTCGATATTTGAAATGGTTCTTTAATCGCCGCTTTTATAAACTGTAACGATGCGGACATAGATTATTCAAACTCTTCTTCGATACTTGTTCCTTCATTAACTCCGCGAACTTCGTCAATAAAGCTTTGCGTATCCTCTTCAAAGTCTCCATCCAGATTCGATTCGTCGATCTCAAGTTCTTGGATAGCAGCTAAGAAATCTTTTTGGCTACGTAAATCACGTCGGATCATCTCAAGGAACTTATCCGGGTAACGTGATGTTAAGTCTTCGATGTAACGACTTAACTTACCATCTTGAAGGATTTTCTTACGTACTTGGATATTCTTCCAGAACAACAAGTAGTGGTATCGACAATAGCCATCCACAGTTGAAATTTGATCGCAATCACGAGACCGGCAGAGTTTATTTCCTTCAGCATCCGTTAATTCGATATCTTCGTATTTTTTCTCTTTAGTTTCTGCTTCTAAAAGAATATCATCGTCCGTCTCATTGTCGAGCTCCTCAACGGCTTTTAACTCGTCTTCGTACTCTTCAATTTCACTACTACCGGAATCATCGATGAACACGTCATCTAATTCATTCTCTTCTTTAGGTTTCTTGCTCTTACGACCGGCAGAGGCGGCGACTTTTGTTTCCGCTTTTTTAGCCGGTTTCGTATTTTCAACAGCGGCTGCCGGAGCTTTGCCTTTAGCGGGAGGTGGAGTTTCCACTTTGCCTGTTTGCTGTTTACGCATTAACTGAGAATTTTCTTGTTCTTTCTTTTTTTGTTCTTTCTTTTTCAGATACTCTTGCTTGCTTGATTGTTCGATACGAACTTCTTTTTTAGCAAACTTGAATCCAGGTCCTTGTTGTTGACCCGGTTTTTTGGCGTCGAATTTTTTTCCGTTAGAGCTAGCGCTCGAAGCAAAGCCTTTTGACTTGTTGTCCTTGCCGCCCTTCTGCATCGGCTTCTGCGTC
>ERZ761610.757-NODE-757-length-22134-cov-137.463699_pt1 | contig 22134 bp, 14 predicted proteins | sample MGYA00512164_ERZ761610 | MGnify/ENA primary metagenome ERZ761610 (study PRJEB28899, sample SAMN02850038) | bioreactor sludge metagenome | biome: EBPR Sludge; feature: EBPR Bioreactor; material: flocular biomat | place: Australia: Thorneside Wastwater Treatment...
AACTCACAACTCACAACTCACAACTCACAACTCACAACTCACAACTCACAACTCACAACTCACAACTCACAACTCACAACTCACAACTCATAACTTACAACTCATAACTCATAACTCATAACTCATAACTCACAACTCATAACTCCTAACTTACAACTCATAACTCATAACTCATAACTCACAACTCATAACTAACTTTGCCCTTCCAACTCATATCCGATTTTCAGCCTACCGGCGACCAGCCCGAAGCCATACGCCAGTTAGTAGAGGGCATTAACCGTGGCGACCGTGCCCAAACCCTACTGGGGGTTACCGGGTCGGGCAAAACGTTTACTATGGCTAACGTAATTGCACAGGTGCAAAAGCCAACGCTTATTCTTAGCCACAACAAAACATTGGTAGCCCAGTTATATGGCGAGTTTAAGCAGTTTTTTCCCGATAATGCCGTTGAATACTTTGTGTCTTATTACGATTACTACCAACCCGAAGCCTACGTTGCCGTTACCGATACCTATATAGAAAAAGACCTTGCCATAAACGACGAAATAGAAAAACTGCGCCTACGCACTACGTCCTCCCTTATGTCGGGCAGGCGCGATGTGATAGTAGTGGCATCGGTATCTTGTATTTATGGTATGGGAAATCCCGAAGAATACAAAAGGCATATTGTTAAACTGTCGGTAAAACAAACCATTAGCCGAAACCAGTTTTTGTTTCAGTTGGTAAACATGCTCTACAGCCGCTCCGAAGCCGAGTTTGAACGCGGCAATTTTAGGGTTAGGGGCGATTTGGTAGAAATTTACCCTCCTTATACCGAATCTGCCTTCCGAATTACTTTTTTTGGCGATGACATTGAGGAAATAGAACTCTTTAACCCCGATAACGGCAAGCGCACCGCCTCCATTACCGAAGCCATTATTTACCCCGCCAACCTTTACCTTATGCCTAAGGAAGAATATGGCAAAATACTGCGCGAAATAGAGGTAGAAATGTTTGCACAGGTAGCCTATTTTAAATCGATAAACAAGCCCTTGGAGGCTGCCCGAATACAGGAGCGCGTTACCTTTGACTTAGAAATGATTCGGGAGCTGGGGTATTGTTCGGGTATTGAAAACTACTCGCGGTTTTTTGACCGAAGGCAACCCGGCGACCGCCCGTTTTGTTTGTTAGATTATTTCCCAAAAGATTACCTGCTTATAGTGGACGAAAGCCATGTTACCATGCCCCAAGTATCGGGTATGCACGGCGGCGACCGCTCCCGAAAACTAAGCTTGGTAGAACACGGTTTTCGCCTGCCATCGGCTTTAGATAACCGCCCGCTCAATTTTAGCGAGTTTCAGCAGTTGGTAAATCAGGTGGTTTATGTTTCTGCAACGCCCGCCGATTTTGAACTGGAACAATCGGAAGGCGTAATTGTGGAGCAAATTGTGCGACCCACCGGTTTATTAGACCCTCCGGTGCAGGTGCGCCCCAGCCTCAACCAAATAGATGACCTGCTGGGCGAAATTAACCTCCGCATTGAACAAAAAGAGCGCGTATTGGTTACCACCCTCACTAAGCGCATGGCAGAAGAACTAACCAAATACCTTGCCCGGTTTCAGGTAAAATGCCGCTATATTCACTCAGAAGTAGATACCCTTGACCGAGTAGAAATTATACGCGACCTCCGATTGGGCGAATTTGATGTGCTCATAGGTGTAAACCTGCTGCGCGAAGGGCTCGACCTGCCCGAAGTATCCTTAGTTGCCATTCTTGATGCCGATAAAGAAGGGTTTCTCAGAAACGAGCGCTCCCTTATTCAAACAGCAGGGCGCGCCGCCCGAAACGCAAACGGATTGGTCATTATGTATGCCGATAAAATTACCCAATCTATGCAGCGCGCCATTGACGAAACCAACCGAAAACGCGCCAAACAGATTGAATACAATCAAACACATGGCATTACCCCTACTACCGTGTTTAAATCGAGAGAAAAAATTATTGAGCAAAGTTCCATTCTCCAAATACGCTCCGAAAGCAAAGCCTACACAGAGCCCGAAGAAGCGGTAAACCTTGCCGCCGACCCCATAGTGCAGTACATGACCAAACCACAGTTAGAAAAACTGATTGACCAAACCCGTAAAAAAATGCAGCAGGCTGCCAAAAACGAAGATTACATGGAAGCCGCCCGACTGCGAGACGAAATGTTTGCCTTGCAAGATTTACTTAAATCCCAATAATAACTACCCCATGCAAAACACCGAAGCTCAAAAAATAATTAACAACTATGCCAAATGGTCGGTAGGGGCGGGCTTATTACCCGTTCCGCTGCTCGATTTTGGGTTAGTTACCACCTTGCAGTTAGAAATGGTAAAACGGCTTTGCCGGCATTACCAAGTGCCCTACCAAACCTCAGAGGCTAAAACCCGTGTATTAGCTGTAATGGGTGGAATGGCTCCCCGTTTACTCAGCAGCATTATAAAAGTGCTGCCCGTAATAGGCACCGTAGGCGGCTTGGTAGCTATGCCGGCGCTATCGGGTGCAAGCACTTATGCCGTGGGGCAGGTTTTAGCACAGCATTTTGAGCAAGGCGGCACACTTGAAAACTTTGATATTTCAAAATTTGCCGATTATTACCACCAAATGCAGCTTAGAGGTAAAGAGCTTGCCGCCATTTTTGCCGAACAAATTAAAGCAAGCGAAGATGTGGCTGCCATTGCTAATATAGAGTGGCTCAAAAACAAAGGGCTGCTTACTCCCGATGAATATGACCAAATAAAAAAACGCTGGCACGAGCAGGCACAAATTACCATTACCATCAGCTAAACGGCTTACCGTGCAGGCAAAACATGTTAGGCAGCATCGGTAGCGGCTTTGTCAAGCATGTCTATTTGCACTTTTTCTATATTGGTATCTTCTGTTTCCAGAACGGTAAATTTGTATTTTTGGTAAGTAACAAAATCGCCCTTTTGCAAAAACTTGCCCGATAGCTCAAACAACATACCCGCAAGCGAATTAGCCTCGCCACGTGCCTCGGCAAATGTGTTGCGGTCAAGTTTCATGGCTTTACACAAGTCGTGCAGCAAAATATGTCCATCGGCTACATACACGTTGTTTTTTACCTTTTTAACGTCTAAAACCTCTTCGTCATAATCAAACTCATCGCGTATATCGCCCACTATTTCTTCCAAAATATCTTCCATAGTAATTAAGCCCGATGTGCCGCCATATTCATCTACCACAATAGCCATGTGTATATGTTCCTGCTGCATTTCTTTAAGCAGTTCATAAATGCGTTTATTTTCGGGCACAAAGTAGGGTTCTTTTACCAAGGCAGACCAGTTAAATGCGCTATCTTTATCTACATGTTCCAGCAGGTCTTTGGCGTATATAATACCGGTTATGTGGTCAATATCTTCTTCATAAACCGGAATACGGGAGTAGGCTTCTTGTATAACAAGCTGGCGCAATTGGTCAAACGGAAGCCCCTGGTTGAGGGCAAAAATATCTATTCTGGGACGTTTAATCTGTTTTACCATAATGTTTCGGAGCGCCACTATGCGTTTTAGCATATCCACCTCTTTCAGTTCGTCGTGTCCGGTTGGGTTAGCTTGTGCCACTATATCTATTGCCTGGTGAATTTCATCTTGCCCAATAAAGTTTTTGCGCATGTCGTCTATTCGTTTTTCAATGGCATCGGTAGAGTAAGCCAGCAGCCGGCTAAACGGGTACAACAACCGGTAAAATACAGACAAGGGCAAAGAGGTAAAAATGGCAAGCCTCAGGTTATTATAGTTGGCATAAATTTTAGGCGTAAGCTCGCCCAGCAGTACCAGTACAAAGGTAACTGCCACCGTATTAATAATGAAACTGATTATTTTTTGCTCATCGGGTATGTAAAACAGGTTGCCAATAAGATAGTTGGCAATCAGTACAATGGCTATGTTAATAAGGTTATTGGCTATAAGAATGGTAGCCAGCAAAAAATTAGGTTGGTGGAGCAGGTGTAAAATGCGTTTATTGGCAGCGTTTTCTGTTTTGCGCAAATAGTTTATTTGATGTGCCGATAGAGAAAAAAACGCTATTTCTGACCCCGACATAAGGGCAGAAAAAAACAACAAAATGCAAATACAAACAAAGGCAATTATTGCGCCGCTTATATTCATAGCGGCATTAAAACCCGGCAGAGCAGCATATAACCCTGCCTGCTGCACAACATCGGGCAAAACATTAAGAAACAAGGATAAGAGGGGCGGGGCGCTATCGGCGCTACTACTGTCCAAAGTTGTAAAATTTAGTTAAACCATAAGCGGCTTGCCTTTGCGGGCAACCCAAATATGCAAACCGAGTGCAAATTTAGCACAAAAATACGTGATGATGTTTACTTACAACGCATTTACTTACGGCAATACCCATAAATGCAACCAAAAACGCCCGATGAGCGCTTGTTTTGGCGGGCGCTCATCGGGTATTGATGGTTTTTTAAACATCTAAGGCAAACCTGTGTGTTTAAAAAGGCAGGTCGTCTTGGTCTTGAATGGGGGGTTGGGGTGTTTCTGTTTGTTTGCCTTTTGAGGTATCGGGCGTGTTGTAAGAGTTGGTATAACCACCGCTGCCGCCATCAGTGCCGCCGCCATCGCCTTTTTGCCCCAGCATTTGAATACCTAATGCTTCTATTTCGGTAATGTAGCGCTTTTTACCGTCTTCTTCCCATGAGCGGGTTTTTATTTTACCTTCCACATAAATTTGCTTGCCTTTTTTGAGGTAGTTTTCGGCAAGGTCGGCAAGTTTGTTCCAACATACTATGTTGTGCCATTCGGTTGCATCTGTCTTTTGCCCGTCTCGGTTGGTATATTTTTCAGTTGTGGCAAGAGAGAAAGCCGCTTTTTTAGCGCCACTGTCAAAAGTTTGGATTTCGGGGTCTTTGCCCAGGTTGCCAATCAGCATTACTTTGTTTAAGCTCATAATACAGTTGTTTTTAGGTGTGATAATAATACACAAAAATAAGCAATTATGTTGAAAAACCGTTTTTGTACGCTCTTTTTTTTCGTTTTTTTTAGGGATTGTTTGTGTTTTAAGCAAGTTTTTGGGTGTTAGCGCTCTTTTTTACCCTTTTTTTTAGAGTTAATAACATCGTTTACCTTGGGCATTTCAAAATTTTTGAGGGCGTTTGATTCGGGGTAAGAGCGGTAGCCAAAGTATTGCACTCCGTTTTGTTCTAAAAAGCTCACTATGCTTTCCAGGTCGCTGTAATTTTCGGGTTTATAGCCTTCCTTCAGGTCGTAGCCGTAAGATTTACCCACATTGTGGTAAAAAAAGGCAGTTACCCAGTTTTTTTGCTCTTTTACTATATCGTAAAACGGTTTGTTGGTGCCGCGTTCTATGAGTTTTATGAGCACTTTACCTTGCGAAATGCTAAGGTCTTTTACCTCCTCCGAAAACTGTTTGCGGAGTTGCTCTTCTAAGTAATTGCGGTATTTGCGCTCATCGCGGCGGCGGGTAAGCGAGGCGTTTATGGCATCTAACTCATTTATGAGCGCTATGGCTCGCTGTGCATAAGGGTACACCTTAATTACATTGCGTTTCAGTTTTCGGTAGGCGGCTTCTTCTTCGGGGCTTCGCTTTTTATCAGAAACAATAATTTCTTCTAATTGCACACACGGAATGGTGTCCTTACCCAAAATGCAAAGCCCCAAAAACGAGAGCTGGTTTAGGGGTTTGCCGCGCAAGGAGTCGGTTTTAGCGGCGGGGTTTTGCGCCATAAGGTTTGCCGATGCCCAAAGTAAAATGGCAAGTATAACGGGGGCTGTTTTTTTCACGGTTGAAGTATTTAAAAAAACGTGGTTAAATGGGGTAGTTGGCAGTAAATTGGATATAAGGCAAACGCCCTTGTTTAACGGAGCTGTGCAAATTATTGTGCGGGTAGTTTTAGCCGGCATACGCCCTGCTACGCCTGCAAGTAAAATGCTTACGTTTACAAAAGCAAAAACTACGCCTGTTTAGACGCTATTCATTGGGCAAAAGTAGCGCCCTAACTTTGGCATTGGTTAAAACATTGTTCACTCCTTAAAAAACGAAATTATGTTCTATTTGTTGCTTTTAGCCCTGTTTAGTCCTGTTTTAGCGCTTGGTTTAGCGGTATTTTTGTTTAGCCGGTACACGCCCGAAATGCTGATGCAAAAATACGCCCAAAAACCCTACTCGGTACTGCAAAGAAAATATCCCGAAGTGGATATACAAAGCTATGGCGGTATATTTTTAAAAGTAGGGTTAGTATTATCGTTGTTAATGGTTTTGTTGGCGTTTAATTTTAGGCAGTCATCGGGCAAGGTAAAGGCTTTACCCGGCTTTTTTGTTCCTGATGACATGACCGAAATTTTACCTCCGCAAACTGTGCAGCCGCCCAAAACCCTGCCCCCGCCGCCCCCCAAAATTGAACTGGTAAACGATGAGGAAGTTATTGAAAACGAGCCCGATTTGGCTTTGAACGAAGCCGATGAAAACACACAGGTAGAGCCCGCCCAGCCCGATGTGGCTGCCATAGAGCCGGTGGCTATGCCCAATGTGCCTAAGCCGGTAAAAAAGGAAGAAGTGGAGGCAGAGCCCGAAATTTTTACCATAGTAGAACAAATGCCCGAATTTGTGGGTGGTCAGGCAGACTTGTTTGCCTTTTTGGCGCAAAATACCCGATACCCTGCCATGGCGCGCGAAAACAGCATTGAAGGTACTGTTTTTGTTGGCTTTGTGGTTATGGAAGACGGCTCTATTAGCCAAGTACACCTAAAACGTGGCTTGCCCGGCGGTGGCGCCGGCATAGATGAAGAGGCTATACGCGTGGTAAAACTGATGCCTAAATGGAAACCCGGCAAACAGCGTGGTAAAGCGGTAAGGGTTGCCTATACACTGCCCTTTAAGTTTAAATTGGAGTGAGTATGCCCTAAAATAAGCGCAACCAATAAAATCTGCTACGTTTAAAACCCTGCCCACCCCGGCTTTGTTATTACGGCGCTATCCGGCATTTGTATAAAAGGGCTGGGGTAGGCATTTCTCCTGCTTTGTGTAAATAAAAAAGCTACCCTAAAAAGTAGCCAACTTTTTTTAACAGGCTGTAAGCAGCAGATAAACAGCATACCCTTTTTATACGTTATGTTTGCCTTAGTAGATTGTAATAACTTTTACGCCTCGTGCGAGCGCGTGTTTAATCCCTCGCTTTGGGGTAAGCCGGTGGTGGTATTGTCTAACAACGATGGGTGCATAGTAGCCCGCTCAAATGAAGCCAAAGCGCTGGGCATACGCATGGGCGAACCGGCTTTTGAAATTGCAGACCTTCTGCAAAAAAAACAAGTAGCCGTATTTTCTTCTAACTATGCCCTGTATGCCGATATGTCGGAACGTGTTATACAGGCGCTCACCCATTTAACCCCCTTTGTAGAGGTTTACTCCATAGACGAGGCTTTTTTAGACCTCAGCCGCCTGCCGCTAAATGCCCTGCCGGAGTTTGCACGCACTATAAAAAAAACGGTAAAACAGTGGACAGGCATTCCGGTATCGGTAGGTATAGCGCCTACTAAAACACTGGCAAAGGCAGCCAATTATTTTGCCAAACACCATGCTCAGGGCATTTACCTACTTACACAACCCGCACAAATACAACAAACACTGGCGCAAATGCCCGTACAAGAGGTATGGGGCATAGGGCGACAATATGCCAAAATGCTGCTCAAAAACGGCATTACCACCGCCCTCCAACTCAGCCGACAGCCGCATGAGTGGGTAAAAAAACACCTCCATTTGCCCGGACTTAGATTGGTGTATGAGTTAAACGGCGTTTCATGTTTACCTGTAAACCTGTTTACCCCGCCCAAAAAAGGAATTTGTACCTCGCGCTCTTTTGGGCAAGAACAAACCCAACTCAGCGCCCTGCGCGAAGCGGTGGCTACCTTTACTGCCCGATGTGCCGAAAAACTACGCCAACAGCAGTCTTATGCCGGTATGCTTACGGTGTTTATTCATACCAATCCGTTTAAGCCACACCTGCCACAGTACACCGGCACCCGCACCATTTGCCTGCCTACTGCCACACACCATACCGCCTTACTTATAAGCCACGCCCTTAGCGCTTTAGATGCCATTTACCGCCCCCACTATGTGTATAAAAAAGCCGGTGTGTATGTGAGTAACATTACCCCAGCCCAACAAGTACAGGCCAACTTGTTTAATGCCGCCGAAGCCATTACCCCTAAACAACGCCAATTAACCCAAGCCATTGATGCTATTAACAGTCTTATGGGACGCGATACCGTGCGCTATGCCGTGCAGGGATTTAACCACAACTGGAAACTGCGCCAACTGAAACGCTCGCCCCGATACACTACCTGCTGGGAAGAACTGCTTACAATAGTGGTGAGTGGTTACTAACCACTATTTGCACCTTTGCGAGAAACAAAATCGGGCAAGGTTTTTTAGGAAAGCACAACTCCTAACTCATAATTCATAACTCCTAACTCCTAACTCATAACTCCTAATTCATAACTCATAACTCCTAACTCATAACTCCTAACTCATAACTCCTAACTCATAATTCATAACTCCTAACTCATAACTCATAATTCATAATTCATAACTCATAATTCATAACTCATAACTTTTCACTTTTCACTTCCCCGCCACCGGCATTTAGCTCTTGCAAAAATGCGCTCAATGCTTGGTGATACTGCTCAAATGTGCGCAAATTATTGTGCCTGCCGCGCGGAATGGTGATAAAATGCTGCGGATTTGCCACATAGGGTTTTAGCTGCTGTCCCGATGCGTAAGGTACTACCCCATCATGTGTGCCATGAAAAATGTAAATGGGGCATTTAACCTGTTTTATCCATAGGTCGGTTCTAAAATGATACCTTAGCCAGCGTTCATAGGGTAAAAACGGCACCCGGCGGCGGGCTACATCGGCTATATTGTAGTAGGGGGTTTCGAGCATAAGCGCAAGCGGACGGTTTTGGGCGGCTAACTTGGCGGCTATGCCGGAGCCTAATGAGCGCCCATATATTACTACCTGCTGCTGCTCATACCCGTATCGGGCTAAAACGGTATCGTATAACCATTGAGCATCGGCATAAAAAGAGGCTTCGCTTAGTTTACCCCTGCTTTTGCCAAAATTTCGGTAATCGTACATGAGTACATTATAGCCTTTTTGCGTAAAATCGGAAGCAAATTTACCGTACCGTTGCAGGTTGCTGGCGTTTCCGTGCAGGTAAAAAATAAGTCCGCGCGGCTGTGGTACGGTAAAATGCAGGGCATTAAGGGTTACACTGTCGCCTCTATAAAAAAAGAGTTCTTCAAACGGCGCTCCATGCGCAAATTTGTACCGATGATTTTGTGCCAACGGAATAGGAAACAACAAAATGCACTCCTGACACCATACTGCTAACCCCACTAAACCCGAAACGGTTAGTAACCCAACAGATAGATAGCGCAGTATTTTTTTTATCACGGGTGGGCAATTTTACAAATGGGAAAATGGTAGTAGGGCGCAGGTATAAGAAAGGCGCATAAAGTTGGTTAATCATAAGATGCTTTAATGCCGCTGTTATACATGTATCGTCTTTGCACGCCGTTTAAAATGGCATAGAGGTGGTCGTGGTAGGCGGCAAAGCGGGGCAGGTTATTATGTCCGGCGTCTTCAATAGGAATGAGGGTGCCGTTTTGGTTGAGCTGCGACAGTTTTTTACCCGATTTAAAAGGGATAAGCCGGTCTTTGGTGCCATGCAAAATAAAAACGGGGCATTTTACCTTAGGCATCCACCAATCGGTACGAATGTGGTATTTAATGAGTTGTGCAACGGGTAAAAAAGGCACAAACCGGCGCGCCGTTTCTAAAAAATTATAGTAGGGCGAGTCTAAAATGAGTTTTTGCGGTTGGTTTTGTGCGGCAATATAGGTGGCAAACCCTGAGCCCATAGACCTGCCGTAAATAATGATTTTTTCTTCGGGATATAGGGTTTTAAGGTGGTTATATGCCATTTGGCAATCGTGGTAAATGGCATTTTCGGAGCGCTTACCTCGGCTTTTGCCAAACCCCCTGTAATCAATCATGTAAAAGTCATAATCTTTACCCAAAAAATCTCGGGCAAATTTACCCCAGCCTTTTACGCTGCGCGAGTTGCCTTTTACATAAAAAATAACGCCTTTTGAGCGGGGCAGTTTAAAAAGCAATCCGTTAATAACCGCTTGGGGTTCGGGGTATAAAAAAAACTCTTCAAACGGGTATTCGTATTGGTATTTAAAATCGGGTGGCAGCTTTTCGGGTCTAAAAATAAACCACTCTTGCAGCAGGTAAACCCCTAAGCAAGCCAAGCCATACAGTAGTATTATGAGCAAAATTACCGTAATCCACATAAATGGCAGAGAGGGTTTAGTTTGGTTTATAGGGGTAGGGCGGGGGCAAATAGGCTGCTAAGGTACTGTTTTGGGCGGTTTTTATGAAGTTTGCGCTCAAAAAACCGGCAGTGGCTTTACCTGCCTTGCTGTTATGTATGCATAGAAAGACGCAAAAGGCTAACGCGGTAAGAACCCATTAAATGAGGTTTTTGTTTGCTACGCTTTTTCATAAAACCCGCTGTTGTAAACCCAATGTAAGGTAAGGTTGTTACTTACAAGGTTTTTTTTACCCCTGCAACGCATTACGCACTACCAAACTATGACCACCCCACCCCCCGCCAACACTGATACCGAGCCTGCAATTACCAATGCCAACACAGGCAATAGGGTAAATACAAAGCAACTAAGTAAATTTTGGCATATTTTTAAGTATGTGCTACGGTATAGGGGCAGGTTTAGCATCGGGTTATTATTTTTAGCGCTATCCACCCTGTCATCGTTAGCATTTCCGTATATAGCCAGTTTGCTTGCCGATTCGGCACAAGGCATTACCCCGTTTAGTTTGCAGCAGTTGGGCTGGGCGCTGCTGGCAATACTATTGGTGCAAAGCATTTTTTCGTTTATACGCATAGTGCTTTTTGCCTACGTAAGCGAGCATACTATGGCAGATATTAGGCGCGATGTGTATGCTCGGCTCATATCATTACCCATGCAGTTTTATGAACAGCGCCGCGTGGGCGAGCTTACCAGCCGCCTGAGCGCCGATATTACCCAGTTGCAAGATGCCATATCTATTAACCTTGCCGAGTTTTTCAGGCAAATAGCTACTTTAATTATAGGGCTTGCCATAATAGGTTTTACCTCGTGGCGGCTTACGCTGGTTATGCTTGCCACGTTTCCGGTGGCAATAGTAGTGGCTATATTTTTTGGTAAATATATACGCAAAATGAGCAAACAGGCGCAAGATGCCCTTGCCGCTGCCGGCGTGGTGGTAGAAGAAACCCTGCAATCTATACAAGCGGTAAAGGTTTTTACCAATGAAAAATTTGAAACCCAACGCTACAACCAAGCCATTGGGCAGGTGGTAAACATAGCCATGCGCACTGCCAAGTACAGAGGCGCATTTGTTACCTTTCTTATATCGGCAGTATTTGGGGGCATAGTAGTGGTGCTTTGGTACGGGGCATGGCTGGTGCAAGCGGGCAGCCTTACGGTGGGCGAACTCATTAGGTTTATACTTTATACCGTATTTATAGGCGGCGCAATAGGCGGCATGGGCGATTTATACGGTAATCTTCAAAAAGCCCTTGGCGCATCGGAGCGGGTAGTAGAACTGCTCAACGAACCCGTAGAAGTTGCCCTATTGCCCGATGAGGCAACACCACCGGCAGGCATATTGCTCAGGGGCAATGTGCAGTACCAAAACGTGCGCTTTGCCTACCCTACCCGACAAGACATTACCGTACTCAAAAACCTATCGCTTACCATAAAACAAGGCGAAAAAGTAGCGCTGGTAGGCGCAAGCGGTGCCGGCAAATCTACCATTGTGCAGTTGCTTATGCGGCTTTACCCCATTGAAAGCGGCAGTATTACCATAGACGGACACAATATAAACCAACTAAATATTACCCAACTGCGCAGCCATATAGGCATTGTGCCACAAGAGGTAATGCTGTTTGGCGGCACCATAAAAGAAAACATTTTATACGGCAAACCCGGTGCCACCCATGAAGAAGTGGTGGCGGCAGCCCAAAAAGCCAATGCTTGGGAGTTTATTAACAGTTTTCCGCAGGGGTTAAATACGCTGGTAGGCGAGCGGGGGGTAAAACTTTCGGGCGGTCAGCGGCAGCGCATAGCCATTGCCCGCGCCATTTTAAAAGACCCCGCCATCCTCATTTTAGATGAAGCAACCAGCTCTCTTGATGCCGAATCGGAAAGATTGGTGCAGGAAGCCTTAGACCGACTTATGGAAAACCGCACTACCATTATTATTGCCCACCGGTTATCTACCATTCGCAAGGTAGATGTTATTTACGTACTCAGCAGCGGCGAAATTGTAGAACAAGGCGCCCATAACCAACTGGCTGCCAAACAGGGCGGCATGTACCAATACCTGCTCAAACTACAGTTTGAAGAAACGCCCGAAATAGTGTAACCGCTGCCCATGCCCGTTTTGCCCGATGTTTTTAGGCAACGGGTGTAACCCCCAATTTGAGGTAAAATGACACACAAAGTCCGTGTGCCTACATGAGCTAAAAACCGGCAGCAATTAGCACACAGATAACACCGATGGAGCTGATTTGCACAGATTTTTTAAAATTAGTAGCTACTAATACCCTCTCTTTTTTTGCGCCTTTGCGTCTTTGCGTGAAATAAAGTATGGAGCAAAATCTTACCAATTTAGTCTAAGTACCTAAGTAGTTACTTACTACTTATGCAGCCTGCAAGGCAACTTGCTGTGGGCGGATTATCCGTTTACATAGTTATTTAAGCAACTGCATTACCCCTTGCAGCGGAATAATAGCCCAAGTAGGGCGGTAGTTGAGTTCATAACCCAGCTCGTAAACGGCTTTTTCTAAGAGCAAATACTCCAACAGGTATTTAACTTCGGGCAGATAACCAATATCCAGCCCATGTTTTTGGGCTACCTGTATATAAGTTCTTAAAAATACCGATACTAAGGCGGCATAGTATTTTTCGCCGGCGGCAAACAGTTTTTGGCGAGGGTAAGACAAAACATTCTGCTCATTAAAAATAGTGGCATAAACGGCATAATGAAACGACCTGAACATGCCCGCCACATCTTTAAGAGGCGATTGTTTCACCTTTCGGTCGTGCATGGGGCTTTCGGGCTCTCCCTCAAAATCCAATATCACAAAATCATCGGCGGGGGTTACCAATACCTGCCCTAAGTGGTAATCGCCATGCACCCGAATACGCAAGCCGGTAAGATGCTGCTCGTCAAAACTAAGAATGCGGTTTACCATATCCTGTTTTTGCTGCAAAAATGCTTTGGCATGTTCAAGCGCCAACCCGCTCAGGCGGCTTAGGCTGCCTTCTACCAGCTCGCATCGGGAGTTAAACTGGTGCAGGAGGCGGTTTTTGAGCCAAACGGTATAATCGCTGTTAAAGGGTTGCGGGGCAAATCGGGCATCTTGTTTATCTGCCGATAAGGCAATGTGCATTTGGGCAGTGCGACGCGCCAGCAGTTGAATTTTTTTTAGCACATCAAACCCGATGAGCGAAACCAAATTATCGGTAAGATGCCTAATACGCATGGGTTGCAGCAGTTTTACCTGCTCAATGGTATCGGTATCGGTTTGGCGCTCTTCAATACGTTTAAAGTATTGCAAAATATGTTCTAACAGCCATGGCCATGCATCGCCTTTGTTATCTATGCGTTCCTGCATAAGGGCAACCGATACATCGGCAGCATTTTTTTGTTTAAGGGTAATACTGCCTGCAAACTTGGGCGAGTACTTAAAACCCACCCGCTCAGTAAGAAAGTAAGTAACCTCTGAGTCAGGGTTAGGGTTGCTAAAAAGCCGGCGGTAAATTTTAAGAAAAAATTGTTCGTTGTAAACCACAGAAGTATTGCTTTGGTCAACCCCCAGCACGCGCGAGGTTATGTTGATGTTTAGTTCACGCGCGGTAAGCAGGCTTTTAAGGGCAGCGCCGCGCAAAAACCGCAAAACACCGGTTTCGGAAGCCGGCACATCATCATTATTGAGCAGGTGAACAAAAAGTTGTTGCCTGAAAGCCGAGGTAAACAAAGCATCGGCAAGCACACCGTTTTCGCCGTTTACCACTATGGCAGTAATAAGCGAGGCGGTAGGCAGGTCGGTTTCGGCAGGTTTGGGCACAAATGCAAGGGGTAAAAAATAACGCTGTGCCAACCCCATTTGGGGCATTACCTCCAAAATAAGCATATATACAGGGCGGTCTTCCTGCACTTCAAAAGTTAGGCGTTGGTAAATATGCACCTGTTTAATGCCAATGGCTTTGGCGGCAAACCAGCGGCACTCTTGCAGGTAAGCCGGAAAAACGCTTTGGGTAAGGTGTGTAACTACGGCTTCGTCTTCAAACAGGGTTTCCCAGGTATTGTCGGTGGTAATAGGCGAAGAGATAATCATAAAAATATGCGTGGTAAAAGGTGGAGCGGTAAAAGATGGGGTATGTTTAAAAACAGAAGGGGCAAGCCCGATGCGCAACTTACCTGCCGCAGGCAATTTTATTTACCCGATTTTGGTGTCTGCCACCTTCAAAGGGTGTAGTTAAAAACAAGTCGGTCATTTGAATAGCATAATGCAATGCCACAAATCGGGCAGGCAAACAAATAATGTTGGCATTGTTATGGGTACGGGCAAGGGCAGTTATATCCGTTTGCCAGCAGATAGCCGCTCTTGCGCCGGCATGTTTATTGGCAGCCATAGCCACACCGTTGGCGCTGCCGCAAATAAGCACGCCAAATTGGGCAGTACCGTCTGTTACAGCTTGTGCTACGGGGTGGGCAAAATCGGGGTAATCTACCGAATCGGGGCTATAAGCGCCCATGTCTATAACATGGTATTTTGCGGTTTGCAGGTGTTGTTTAATAGCTTCTTTGTATTCAAAGCCGGCATGGTCAGAGCCTATGGCAACGGTAACGGGTGGTGCAAGGGTCATTGTAATGAGGTTAAATTGTTGGTAATTTAAGAACGGAGAGGAGCAGGCAAGTTGCTGTTGAGGATATTGGGCAAAGATACCGGTTTTTGGGTAAAATATACCAACCACCCCCCCAATGAGCATGTAAAACCAAACATAACACAATTTCAACAAAGAGCCTTATAATGCTCCCCGCAAGCGCCATGCTTTATGAAACCAAAACGATTATGCGTATGCGGCAGATTACTGTTTTAACACAGGATTACGGGTCAAATTCTCTAAAAATTCTGAAAAGGTTCTCAGAAGATTCTGAAAAAAACACGCTAAATAAATAATTGATAAGATTGGCAATTCTTGTCTAACATAAAAAGTGAACAAGGTACTTATTAGTTAATTTAAATTACAAAATTCAATAAAAGAAATTTACAATCCAAATTGAGATAGAAATTTCTGGAAATTTTCCAGAAATTTAAATTTTCACAAAAAAGCATTTATAAAAATTTGACTTTGGTTTGTTTATCCTTCAACTTAGCAATCTCCAAGCTTGTTTTATAAGTATATTACTAACCCAACCTTGCTTGTTTAGTTGTGAATATTTTTTAGAACCTTTTAAAGACAAAATTATGAAAATACGTACACATCAATTCAACGATTTTTTGAGCGTATTGGCTCAGGTTTTAGTATTTTGGGTATCAATATGTTTGCCAAATGTGGCAACAAAGGAGCATGGTTATACCTTAGTAGGGTTTAACCGAAGCGGTAAATTGGCGGCGGTAATATACCTTATTATGATGGGTAGCATGGTGTTAGGATACGCCCAAACTACCCGATATGTGGCTACAACGGGGAGCAACACTTCTAACAACTGCTCAAATAGCGCCGCTCCGTGCCAAACTATTAGCCATGCCATTAGCCAGGCTGCGGCAGGCGATGTGATTGAAGTGGCGGCGGGGACGTATAGCGTCACTTCAACCATTACTGTAAACAAACGTCTAACTATACAAGGTGCAGGGAGCGGAAATGATTCATCTGGCAATACCATCATTCAGACTACGACATCAAACATAGCTCTCATTACCATCAGCGTTGGAGGCTCTAATGATACTAATCGGCAAACACTCAAAAATCTGCACATAACTGGTGCATCGGGTGGTACAGGCAACACAAATTCTGGGATTTTTGTAAGTAGTGGTGGGTCATACCTAACGTTTGAAAATCTAACTACTACTGTTAATAGCGGAAATGGGATTGCTTTTAATGTAGCTGGCAGTGACATCAAAGTGATAGATTGTAATCTCTCAGCCAATGGCAATGCAGGGCTTCGATTAGCACCCGGCAGTGCTAATTTTCAAGGCATACAAGTGAAAAACTGTACCTTCTCCAACAATGGGCTCTATGGAATGTTGCATGCAGGCTCCAGCAGTTCGTCTGGTTTTACCATAGAAGATTGCACATTTACTGGTAATGGGGTTAATAGTTTTGCTGGATCGACTTTGGGATATGGCGATTTATCGGTTACCAATTTCAATGGAAACGCCATCATTAAAAATGTAATCATCACGGGGCGTTCTGTTTCTGATGCCGCCATGATTGGTATGCAAATTAGCGGTGCTTCGTCACCTCTTGCAGCCTCAGGCACAATTTCTATAGAAAATGTAACCATATCAGGTGCATACCGCAGGCCTAACGGGAGTGGAGTACCAGTACCGGCAGGTGGCCAAGGCAATGCTCTTCAAATTCAGAATTATAGCAACGTTAGTGGAATTTCCTTTACGGACGTAATGATAAATAATGCCGATGCCGGTCATGGACTGGTAAGCTCAGCTCTCAGCTCTGAATTGAATATTGGCAATACACAATTTGGTGTGCCAACAGCAACAGCGTACGGTGGAGCAGCAGCATTCAGCATACTCAACAGCTCCACTTCAACGGGGCGGGTTAACGCCGAAAATGCTTCTTTTGCCAACCTTAATAAAACGGTTGTGGCCGATAATTACCAGATAGCCAACTATATATCGGATGCTGTGGATAATGGTGTGCAAGGCTACGTATCTTTCAAAACTAATGAAGTATTTGTAACTACTAATAGCTTTGCAACTCCAACAACAACTACTCCATCAATTCAACGGGCTGTAACCGCAGCTAATACTGGCAATACTATAAGAATTCAACCCGGAGTTTATTCAGGTACTGTAAACGCTGCCACACCTGTTAAAGATATCACCCTATCTCCCAGTGCCAGTTCCGGCTGTGCAACCATCAACGGAAGCCTTTCTCTCAACAGCGGCGACGTACTGGATGTGGAGGTTGGCGGAACTACTTCTTGCACAGGTTATGATAAATTTATTGTAAACGGTGGGGTAACACTCAATGGTGCAACATTGAATTTGGCATTGGGTTATACGCCAACTATTGGCGATGCTATAATGATTATCGAAAATGACGGAACAGATGCTGTGGTTGGGATGTTTGCTCAAGGAACCGCCATCACGATAGGCGCATATCTCTATCAAATTGATTATGCCGGTGGTACTGGCAACGACGTGATGCTGACCAGCTGCGAAGGTAAAGTGCAGAATACCGATACCGGTAAGTTTTTCTGCTCTATTCAGGCAGCTATTACAGACGCAACAACATTAGATGGCCATACCATTGTCATATCTCCCGGAATGTACACCGAAAATATTACGTTAAACAAACGGCTTACCTTGCAAGGTGCGGGAAGTGGAACCAATCCTTTAAACAACACCATTATTCAATCAGCAGCACCTAATTTATCCGTAATCAGAGTAACTATAGGGGGGGTGAATGCTACTGATAGACAGGTTTTAAAAAATCTTCGACTTACCGGGGCTAATGGTGGTACAGGTATCAATCATAGTGGACTTGAAGTTAGGAGCAATTCAGCAATAGGTTACTTTACCTTTGAGAATATTGCTTCAGTTGGTAACAGTGGAAATGGCATAGCTACTGGTGGTAATGGGGCTTTTACCGACTTAAAAATAAGCAACTCCACAATTAGCCAAAATGGAAACTCTGGTATAAGAATAGGTACCACTAATTCTATAAATGGACTTGAAGTGTTAAGTAGTGAAATTTTAAATAATGTTGGAGTTTCCTTGAGTATAAATCCGGGAGACGGTAATACCCATACTGCCTCAAATATATTACTCAGTGAAGTGGCAATTGGCGGCACTAGCTCAGTATCTGATTGCTATATATACGGCTTGGACGGTCAGCTTTCTCTATCTGATGTTAGTTTTACGGGAGGTGGAACTAATGCTTTATATGGGTTAATGCTTTCTGGACAATATTATGTACTCGAAACAGCGGCACCTGCTGCGCCATCAATATTACTCAACAACGTTAATTTTTCAGGAAACTACCAAAGAAGCGGGATTTCATTTTGGGGATGGAGTGATCTCTCAAATGTAAGTATGTTAGATGTAAAAATGAATGAAACCATAACAAATTCTGTCATAGGTGCTCATTTGATTTTGGGTGCTGTGGCAGGTGAGTTAAACCTTGGTGATACAAATTTTGATATTACAACTGCTTCCCGAGATATTCTACTTACTGGTAGCTCCCTCATGTCCGGGTCTAAATCTACAGTATTGGTAGATGCTCTTAATGCACAATGGTCTAGTAGCGTTGGAGTGGATTTAACAACATTAAAAAAATATGAGCAGGAAGATAGAATTGTACATGCGCTAGATGACTCTGCTACGGCAGAAGGTTTAGTTCGGTTTCATACGGGTAACCATTATGTTACTCCAAATTCTGGTTCTATTCAAAGGGCTATTGATGCAGCTCTTAGTGGAGATATTATCAATATATTTCCATCAATTTACACCGAAAACGTAGATGCCGTTACCTCCGCCAAAAACCTCACCCTCTCTCCCGGCTCCAGCCCCGGCTGTGTAACCATTACCGGCAACCTCACCCTTAACAGTGGTGATGCGTTGGATATGGAGATAAACGGAAATACCCCCTGCACAGGACACGACCAATTTATTGTAAACGGCACGGTAGCACTGGGAGGAGCAACATTGAATTTGACCTTGGGCTACTCCATGGGCGCTAATGATGCCATTGTACTAATTGAGAATGATGACACCGATGCGGTAGTGGGTCAGTTTGATGTAGGAACTACCTTTATAATAAATGGCATTGCTTACAAAATAAATTATGCCGGCGGCGATGGTAATGATGTAGTACTTTCCCGAAATTGTGCCGATATATGTACCGCTCCCATCACCTACACCGGCAACATTACCCTTAGTACACAAACGCAGGTCAGCAATTTCAAAAACGGGTCGGGTTGTAAATACACCCACATCACCGGCAATCTCACCATGTATGGCGATAATGTTGCCGACCCCATCACCGACCTATGCAACCTGTCGGAATTAGTAATGGTAGGTGGTGATTTATTCATCGAAAGGTTCACCAATCCTGCCAATCCCACCAATTTAAACGATTTAGCCAATTTAACTACCCTTGGCGATGGATCGGGTACTGATGAACTCACCATTGGTGGTAGCGTTGCTAATCAAAACACTATGCTTACCGATATCTCCCTATTGGGCTTGCAAACCATTGCCAGTGGACCCTTGAATATTACGCACAACCCCGGCGTAACCAACATTTCGCTTCCGACGCTTACCACAGTTAGCAGTAATGCAACCATTCAATTAAATGGCACAGGGGTAACGGCTATCAATTTAGCCAACTTGCAAAGTGTAGGCGGCAATTTGAATATGATTAACAATGCAGCAAATGCCATAAGTGCTACGGTAAACCTATCTTCTTTGAGTACCGTAGGGCTTGATTTAAATATAACCCGAACCGCAGCCTCTATTTTAGTACCACAGTTGCTTTATTTGGGCGATGACCTTATTGTTGCCAACAACACGCTTACTGCTTTTAATGCACCCTTACTCAGCACAATAAACGGCGCTATAGAATTTACAAATAATCTGGCGCTGACAAGTATCAACATTCCTACACCGTTTATATCTACCGGAACTGATGGCTTGAGTATAACCGGTAACACTGCGCTGCAATCTGTAGAGGTGGGTATAACTGCTACCTCTGCTTCTGTTATCATTGGGTCAAATGGCACGGGTGTTACCTCCATTACATTAAAAGAGCTGGTAACGGTAGGAAATGATTTAACCATGAGCAATACCTCTGCCAATGCGGTGAATGCCATAATAGATTTGAGCAAACTGGTTACTTGTGTAGATGATTTTACACTAAACCGAACGGCTTCTGCTTTAACAACGCCACTGCTTCAGTCGGTAAATGATTTTAATGTTAGCTATAATACCCTCAGCGGAGCATTAAGTTTTCCGGCAATGGCTACCATTAGCAGTGAATTAACCATTGTAGGCAACCCTAATATCACATCTATTACCATTCCCACTCTTACCGGTGGGGCAACAGAAGTGCTAACTGTTACCGGCAACACAAGTCTGCAAACCATATCAATTGGGGTAACTGCTATAACCCTTGATGTTGATGTACAAACTAACGGTAGTGGGGTTACTCAAATTGATTTATCCGATTTGGTTTCTATTGGTAGAGATTTAAGCATGAGTAATACCGTTGCCAACACTATTACCGCTGCCATTGACCTCTCTTCTTTAACTTCAATTGGCGATGATGTCAATTTTACCCGAACTGCCGGCAGTATTGTCGCAGCCAATTTGGCTACCATAGGGGGAGATTTTGTGTTCACATTAAATAATAGTTTTACAAACTTTGATGTTGCTTTTTCGGGCTTAACTAACGTAGGAACGTTAATTACCGATAATTTTTCCGTAACCAACAACAGCAGTTTAAGCCAATGTTGTGTTATACCCTGTCAGTTAACTATTAGTGATACTACTCCTACAGTTAGCGGTAATACTGGCAATTGCCTAAACCTTAGCACCGCCCAAACTAACTGCCAGATAACAGCCAATATAACCGGCAGTGCCAATGTGTGTGAAATGGGTAGCGTAACCCTCAATGGCAATCCAAGCGGCAGTACTCCGCCTTTTGTGCATCATTGGAGCATCACCGGCGGCACCGGCGGAGCAACATTTGTAAACCATAACAATGGCACAGCCACTTTCACCGGCACAGGAGTAGGAACAGTGAACATAAGCTACTACGCAACCGGCGCTACAAGTTGCACATCAAACACTGCTACCTTCACCCTCACCGTTGATGCAGCTCCCGGTTTGTCTGCCTGCCCCCTGCCTCTAAACATTGGTACCAGCGCCGGTGGCACGGGAGATTGCTTAGGCAAAGCCACTTTTACCCACCCCGATGTGTTAGGTTTAGCTGCATCTTGCTCACCGGCAGTTCTGCAGGTAGATTACAATTTAGGTGGAGGTTGGCAAACGGTAACGCCTGCGGGAACAGCAAGTGTTGATTTTCCGGTGGCTACTACAACGGTAAACTACCAACTCTTAGATGTGAATAATAATGTAGTTTCCACTTGTAGCTTTACGGTAACGGTGAGCGATGACGAAGCGCCTACGTTCACCTGCCCCAGCCCCACCATGGTCTTAAACACCACCGGCAATAACGGTTGCGAGATAACGATACCTGATTTAGTAGCTATGGTAAACGATGCTTCGGACAACTGCGGCTTAGCGGCAGTGCCGGTAACACAAAGCATAGCCGCCGGTGCGTATAGTGGGGTTTCAGACGGCAACACCATAAACGTAGTGGTAACGGTAACCGATGCGGCAACACCCGCCAACACCAGCACTTGCACGGTAACGTTTACGGTAAACGACAACGATGCGCCCACGTTCACCTGCCCCAGCCCCACTTTGGTCTTAAACACTACCGGCAATAGCGGCTGCGAGGTAACGATACCTGATTTAGTAGCTATGGTAACCAATGCTTCGGATAACTGCGGCTTAGCAGCAGTGCCGATAACGCAAAGCATAGCCGCCGGCGCATACAGTGGCGTTTCAGACGGCAACACCATAGACGTAGTGGTAACGGTAACCGATGCCGCCACACCCCCCAACACTACCACTTGCACGGTAACGTTTACGGTAAACGACGACGATGCACCCACCCTCACTTGCCCCACTCCACAAACCGTTACCACCACCAGCAATGGCACCG
>ERZ761610.758-NODE-758-length-22129-cov-21.343934_pt1 | contig 22129 bp, 22 predicted proteins | sample MGYA00512164_ERZ761610 | MGnify/ENA primary metagenome ERZ761610 (study PRJEB28899, sample SAMN02850038) | bioreactor sludge metagenome | biome: EBPR Sludge; feature: EBPR Bioreactor; material: flocular biomat | place: Australia: Thorneside Wastwater Treatment...
CGACGCGCTCCCGCAGTTCCTTGCCAGCGGTAAAATGGGGCAGGTACTTTTCGGGTACCGGAACCGCGACCCCGGTTCGTGGATTGCGCCCCGCCCTCGCCGGATGGTAGTTCAGCCGAAAACTTCCGAAACCACGGATTTCGACACGATCGCCTTGCGCCAGGGAGCGCCCGATGGCGTCGAGGATTTCCTTTACGGCGATGTCGGTATCCTTCACCGTCAGCGTCGGAAAACGGGAGGCGATGGCGGCGATCAGATCAGCGCGAGTCATGGTCGGCATTCTACCGTCTGGACTTGCGTTGGCTGTGATTGCCGGAGGGAGCTCAGAGAGACGAGCGCTTCCGCTACCGACCCCACCATCCCTTCTATCTTCGACGTCGCGACGGTCAGCGGTCGGCGGTGGAGCAGCAACTTGCCGCTTTCCGCTGATCGTCGCCTTGTTGGCCATGGGAGGAGGTCGCCAAGGGAGCTCGCCGACTTGCGCGGCGACGCTTTGAGATCCCATCGCTCAACGGCAGCTGTCGGGCGGCGGGCGACGTAGCCGCAGCGCAAGTTCGGCTGCTGCGAACGACAACACACTGATCCGGAACCCGCCGTTCGACTCGATCGGCGGTCGCCCCAGTCATTTCAGCGAAATACCGCGCAGACATCCCTGACGTGGCCGCGCAGCCAACGATGTGCGGGATCGGCATCCAGCCTTGGGTGCCAGAGCAATGAAACCGTGACCTCCGGGATGGTGACCGGGAGGGGAAAGCTATGCATTCCGGCACGTAGATTTCCCGTGTGTCGTTCGGGAACACTGGCGATCAAATCGGACGCTCGAGCCAGGGCCAGCGCGGTCGAAAAGCCTCCGACAATCGTGACGATCTGCCGTCCCAGCCCAAGTGGCTTCAATGCTTCGTCAATCGGGCCTTCGCCAAGCCCCCTGCGCGAAACGCCGATATGCCCGCCGGCCGCAAAACGAGAGGGCGAAATGTCACCCTGGCTAAAGGGGTGCCCCATTCGCACAACGCCAATGAAGCGGTCTCGGAACAATGTCTGCACACGCAGTTCCTGAGCCGTCGTCTTCCCCACAACGCCGGTTTCCAGATCGACGATCCCGTCGCGCAGTGCCGCGCTGTCTTTGTCGGGCTTCTGCACGAAGCACAGCCGCGCACCAGGTGCTTCCTCGCCGACGCGGGCAATGAGCTCCGCTCCGAAGTTCTCCACAAAGCCCTCGCTGGTCCGGAGCGTGAACGTCCTATCCAGCTGTTTGAGGTTGAGCGTCTCGGTGGGGCGCAGCACGGCTTTTCCATCCTGCACGAGCTGACTGACCCGCTCGCGTAGTTCGATCGCCCGCGGCGTCGGGACGAGACCGCGTCCGGCTCTGACCAGCAACGGATCGCCCATCGTTTCTCGCAATCGCGCCAGTGCCCGGCTCATCGCCGACGGGCTGAGCCGCAACCGTCGGGCAGCGCGCGCAACGCTGCCTTCGGCGAGCAACACATCAAGTGTGACGAGCAGGTTCAGATCGGGTGTCGACATACATTCGCCTCAGCACGGCCTCGTTGTGATATGGCGTCCAACGCACGAATAAAGTGCAAATGATGCGCCTTCCGCCATGGCACGTGAAGGTTTATGTTTGTGACACTTCCGATTCGGGAGTCGTCACGACAAGGAGTTCATGATGAACGCAATCATTGCAGGACAAGATGAGGCTGTATATCGAAACGCTGAACAGGCACCTTCGGTGCGCTGGGCGCTCGCCAGCCTTTCGCTAGCCGTCCTGCTATCGTCGCTCGGCACCAGCATCGCCAATGTGGCATTGCCAAACTTGGCGGGGGCATTCAATGCCTCCTTTCAGGAGGTCCAGTGGATCGTCCTCGCTTATCTCCTGGCCATCACCACCATGATCGTCAGCGTCGGACGGCTCGGTGACATCACCGGCCGCAAGCGGCTGCTATTCGCCGGAATCTTCCTGTTTACGGTGGCATCAAGCCTGTGCGGCGTCGCTCCCACGCTCGGGTTACTGATTGCTGCCCGCGCGCTGCAGGGTCTTGGCGCAGCCATCATGATGGCGCTCACCATGGCGTTTGTCGGTGAAACGGTTCCCAAGGCAAAGACCGGTAGCGCCATTGGGCTGCTCGGAACGATGTCCGCGATAGGTACCGCGTTCGGCCCATCACTCGGCGGCATGCTCATCGCCGGACTCGGGTGGCGGGCCATCTTTTTGATCAACTTGCCACTGGGTATCCTGGCTCTTTTCCTTGCACATCGCTACCTGCCGAATGATCGACAGCGACTGAAAGCAGAGCGCCCCGGCTTCGACCATTTGGGCACGCTGCTGCTGGCACTGACACTCGCGGCATATGCGCTAGCCATGACGACCGGGCGCGGCAGTTTTGGCCCATTCAACGTCGCTCTGCTGTTGGCTTCTGTCTTTGGAGCCGGCCTCTTCTTGCTGGCCGAGAAACGGACAGCGTCCCCGTTGATTCACTTGGCGATGTTCCGCAATCTCGCGCTGACTTCGAGTCTCGCCACGAGCATGCTCGTCTCTACGGTGATGATGGCGACGCTGGTGGTCGGGCCGTTCTATCTTTCGCGTACCCTCGGGCTCGACGCCGCGCATGTTGGACTTGTCTTGTCCGTCGGCCCGCTTGTTGCTGCACTGATCGCCGTGCCAGCCGGACGCATGGCCGACCGGTTTGGGCCACCACGCATGATCACCATGGGGCTCCTCGGAATGACAGCGGGCGCCTTCACGCTGTCCATGCTGCCGACGATTTTGGGCATCCCTGGCTATGTCGCACCGATCGTCGTCCTCACCGCCAGCTACGCGCTTTTCCAGACCGCCAACAACACCAACGTCATGACGGATGTCGGCCCGGACCAGCGCGGCGCCATTTCCGGCATGCTCAACTTGTCACGCAACCTGGGACTGATTACCGGGGCTTCAGTCATGGGCGCTGTGTTCGCCCTCGCATCGGCGACGACCGACGTAACAACGGCACGCCCCGAGGCCGTTGCCAGCGGTATGCGCATGACGTTCTCGGTCGCGGCGGCGCTTCTTGTCGTCGCGCTCGCGATCGCGGCTGGAGCGTACCGTCGCACTTTGCGCGATCAGAAGCTTGTTCCGGAAGACGTACGTCGCCCCGGGTTCACAAAACGCAGGCCATCGTCAATTGCAGGGCATTCGGCCACTTTGTAGTCAGCAGGTCGCCAAAGCATTTGCGAGCGTCATGTGGCAGGTTTGGGTCCTATCCGGTCAGTCACCTGTCGCATGCATGACCCGCCAAGCATGCTGCTCGTGGCAGAAGATGCCGCGTTAACCAGCCGGCCAAGCAGTCACCCTTAGCGGAGTAGCGGTCGCGCATGGGGCGCTGCGGGCAGGACGCTTCGTGACCGCAGGGAGTTGTCTTCGGCTTACCCCTCGCCTCTCGGCCCCGTTGCGAAGTCTTGATTCAACGAAACAGTGGGTGCGGCGTCGTCATCTCAAGACCCTCAATGCAAGGCGGCCAGAGCGTCGTTGGCGCCGCAGCACTTCTTGAATTTCTTGCCACTGCCACAAGGACACGGATCGTTGCGACCGACCTTTGGCCCGCCACGAACTACCGGCGCAACCTCCTTCCGCCCTCCGAGGCGAAACTCATCCTGGATGAGGCCATCAGGCTGCCTGACACGCTTGTCTTTCCAGTAGGTGTGCATTCTCCCGAGCGAGGGTTCGATTTCGTTCATCCACTTCTCCGCATCCCCGAGTTTATTGGTGAGGTGAATACCCTCGTCGGTACCCAGACGCAGGAAGGGTGCGAACCAGGTAGGTTGGCCAACGGCTAGCAGGCTCCATGCCTGTTTGCTGAACTGAAAGCCGAGAATGAAGCCCTCACACCACTCGGCCGCACCCCATTGATCGCCACGCCAGAAAATAGACTTGAAGGATACAGGTTCGTCGAGGAACGTTTGGACCACCGCGTTGTAGTGCCGCATAACGAGCGACAGGATTCGATTGGCCTGTTCCTCACTCTCGAACCTGGCTTCGGCTTGGCCGTCCTCGATATCCCACACCCAGGGCAACCATTCCGATGGGAGCACTGTGCGTGGTCCGATAGCAATCGAGGTCAGGAACCCTTCCATCGTCGAGACATCCATCGACCTGTCCTCGATAGACTCGTCGGCGAGGAAGCCATCGAGTTCGTCAAGCTCCGCTTCAGAAAGCGGCTGATACACATCCGTCGCCTTCTGCTCACCACTCGGCGAACCAATCAGCGCCCCGATTCCCTCATGCTCAATAGTGTTCAGGGCTTCGTCGAGCGCTTCGCGGTCGCTGGCAAACGAGGCATCCCAAACGACGGAGTTCCAGTGTTCATCGACCACCTCCAGAATCCAGCCACCTTCTCCGTTCTCGTAGATATCGATTTGAACAGTCTTGCCGTCTCGCGTCACCGATTGAGCGAGCGGCGAGCAGCTTGGAGCGTGGTCGTCTTGCGTCACGTCGTCCCTTGAAGGAATGGAGTCAATCTGCCGCCACTAAAAAACCGAGCCCGCCCCTGGTTATTCCCCGGGGAGTCCTGCATCGGCGAACGGAAGTGCCAAGAACAGCGACGTGCGACAATTGTACGCGCCGCCCATACCGCAAGTGGCCGGCAATGCCGGCGCCCGTATCATTCGTCAGTCTTCGACCGACGCGTTGCCAAAGGGTGGTGATAGCGCCTCCGAGATTCCAGGCGATGCCCGCAGTCAGACGACATCCCGGCCCTCCTTTGGAGTCCGTCGCTACGGGCTCTGCGACAGCTCGCTGAGCCGACAGCCAGAGGTTTCGCGGGTCGAGAAGCGCCGCCCGCATCAGAACGGCGCAATCGACGCGAGCAAGGTTTTCGTGCGAAGTGAGATCAAAGCCCTTTCTGATAGGTGCCAACCAACTGCGCTTCCTTAACGATATGCCCCTTCATCGCCTCCTCCAGGGCCTTCTTGGTCGGCTCTTTCAAGCCGGGCAGCACAACGTCAAGCGCGTAGAGCTTGTGGAAATAGCGGTGCCGACCAATGGGAGGACAGGGACCGCCGTAGCCAGCGCGCTGCCAGTCGTTCAGTCCATCGAGCGAGCCTGCCGGTAACGAATGCACGGCCTCCGGCAGCCCGGCGCTGTCAACAGGCAGGTTGTACAGCAGCCAATGGACCCAGGTCATGCGTGGTGCTGCGGGATCAGGCGCATCGGGATCGTCCACGATCAGGACCAGGCTCTTTGCCCCAGCCGGCACTCCACTCCACGCCAGTGGCGGGGAGATATCCTTACCCTCGCAGGTGTATAGCTTCGGGATCGAGCCGTTGTGCGCGAACGCACTTGAAGTGATCGCCATGTCCATGAGTTCATCTCCTGCTTGAGTTATTGCCGGCACGGCAGCGAGAAGGAGCAGATACGACCAATGGGGCGGCCACCACGAGATTCGCACGGTCCTGTCAGGCACCGAAACGGCCCCTCCTTCCAGAAAGAGCGTACAGCTCAATCGCAAAACCATTGGCGCTGACACTTGGCACTACTTGCGATGGTTGATCGGCCAGTAGCACTGGATGGCGATGGAACATCATCGTCAGCCCGGATAAAAAAAATCACTGGTCTCCAACGTCTTTGGTGATGCTTTCGGCCATCGCTGTTCGTCGAATCCGCTGCGCGGGGCACCGTTGAAGGCAGGCGGTTTCCGCTTGATGCCCCGCGCTCCGTTTCATGACCGGCAGCTGTCCGTCCCACGTCATCGCCAATACCCGCGTGACGGTGGCGTTTGCACGCGCCCTGGAGTTTTCCGTACCCACTCCGGTCGGAACACTCTCGCAGCGGCAACTACTTGGCGCCCTTTTCGACTTTCCAGCTGTACTCGATGTCACCTTTTTTGCCACCGGCATTATCGTACTCGGTGTACGTCACCGTGACTTTCTGAAAGTTGTTCCCAATGACAACTCTTGGTGGCCCATCCTCGTCGTTGCCTGAGGCGCTCACCTGAATACTGGTGACCATCACGTTCTTCAATTCGTACCTGAGGTAGGTTTCACGAGCGCCGCCGTAGGTCGCGGTCTGCTCGATTTCCAACTTCGGGATGACCTTCCCATTTAGACACGACTCTTGCAACTTCGGGGAAGCCTTTTCGTATTCGATCGTCAGGGTCAAGTCGTCGACGATCGCAGCGCCGCGACGACGACTCTGGCCTGTTGCGCCCCCACCGGGGCGATGAATTCCCCAATCGACGTTCAGGACATCAATCCACTTGCCGTGCCGGTCGTCTTGAGATTCGCCATCAATTCCATCGTACTTTGCAAAAACGGCCATCACTTCTCTCCTTACATTGACGGACAGGAAATCCGGCGGTACTAACGACAGTATAGTCAACGACACGTATAGCCTATCACCGTGAAAGAGCACCCTCAACCAGCATCAGCGCCTCGGCGGGAGAGCGCTCCGCGATCAGCGCCTTGACCATCGCCCGCCCGGCGACGCCATGGACGTCGCTTGCCACGACCGACAGGCGAATCCCACCGTCAGAGGGGATCTTGTGTACGCGGTTCTTCTCGCTCGAAATGACGCAGATCAGTTGCTGGCGCTGCCGCGCAACTTGGCGCAAAACCCGGAAGTGTGCCGGCGGCACAAAAGGCGCGCGCAGCATACCGGCCCGCGCCAGCATCGCCAGCCACTGCGCGTCCGCCCAGCCAGTCTTGCGGCCGGGTACGATCTTTACATGCCGCGCATTGACCACCGTCGCGACGATCCCGACTTGCTCCGGCGCCGCAGGCGGTCTCTTCCAGTGGATGCCGGTGCCCTCCATGACCACCATGACCACCATCTCGGCATCGTGAGCGGTCGCCCACTGCACCATCGCCTGGCGGTCACGCTTGAAACCACCGAACACGGCCAACTCGACGCTCGTCTGGCCAGCGTCATCTTCCGTGATTGCACCGACCGTGATCTTCGCCCGGTGAACATCCCGCCCGACGACCCGCTTGTACCCTTGCGCCTGTTCCACCCGTCACTGCTTTCCCATAACGTCACGAACGTGTGGGAGCGGCGCCTGATCGAAACATCCTGCAGGGTTGCCCCTGCGGCCTTATTGCCTTGCGCTCTCCACGAGGCAATCCGAGGTCTGAGTCGATTCAGCAGACAACGCACAAGCTGGCGTAGAACGAGAAGCCATCACCCTGCTCCCACCTGGTCATGCTCTCGGCATCCTGCGCTTCCGCTTGACGGAGGCGATAGGGGCTTGAGGACGCGTTACCGCCTCGGGCGACCTCGCCCGATCGCTGATCAGGCCGCGATGCCCTCGCGCACTGCGCGAGGGGGTTCCGCATTGCGTTCATGTTACCCGGCGGCCTCGGCTGCCAGGCACGGCATGCACATGCTGAAGCGCGACCAGTGCAACGATCGCGCGCAATGCGCCCTCAGTCCTCGATCGTAAACTGGAGCCCGGCGCCCGCCTGCAGGCGGCGTACGAGGGTCATTCCCATGGCCGCACCGGGCGTCCAGACGCCACCGCCAGTCATCGCCCCGTCCACATCGTGCACGAGGGACAGAGCACTCTCGCTGATCATCTTCGAGGTCGAACCATAGCCGGGGTCGCGGTCGCCGATTACGTGGGCGCGCAGCAGGGCGCCTTCCGTCGTCTCGCCGATGAAGACGAGCTCGTAGCGACCGTTCTCGCGCGCCTGCGCATTGGGCCCTTCACCAGGCTTGGGCAGCGCGAAGCGGCGCAGCAGGGCGCGGGTCGGCGCCATCGCGAGCAGCAGGTTCTGCCCCCGCGCCTGGCGCACCAGGCGGCGTGCGCGCGCCTCGCCCTTGGCGCCATCGCCGGTCAGCATACGTTCGTCGTACACGAAGTCGCGCCCCCAGGGATGGCCGAGCAATGCGTTCGTGCGGTGCACGTTCTTGGTGTTGATCGGCGCCATCACGAAGGGTCCGGTCCACGATTGCGCCCGCTCGTCGTAGCTCGCCGATTCGCCTTCCGGCTGCGCCGGGCCGCTGAACCCAGGCGTCAGCGCAAAGGGGTCGGCCATCGTGCGCGCCACAGAAGGGTCACGTCGCATCTGCTCGATGGTGGCAAGCAGGCTAGCGATGGTGCCACCTGACGGCCCGCCCTTGAGCACCCGCACGCGTCCTCGCACGCGCGGCAGGGGACGGCCGAAGCGGTGCAGTGCCTCGTCTTGCAGGAACAGCACACCGAGATCGAAGGGGATCGAATCGAAGCCGCAGGAGAAGACGATTCGGGCGCCGCTTTGCGCAGCCATCGGCTGCAGGCGGGGAATCATCTTCGCCATCCAGGCTGGCTCGCCACACAGGTCGACATAGTCAGTGGCAGCCTGCGCGCAAGCGAGCACCAGCGTTTCGCCATGGAGTTGGTACGGGCCGACGGTGGTCAGGATCACACGGGTGCGCGCCGCCAGGGCGGCCAGCGCCTCGACATCCGACGCATCCGCGGTGAGCAGAGGCAGAGTGGCGCGCGCCCCGATGGCATCGCGCACCCTCGCGAGCTTGGCGGCATCTCGCCCGGCGAGGGCCCAACGCAGCTCACCTGCAGCGCCGTAGGTCGCTTGCACGTACTCGGCCACCAGGTGGCCAGTGAAGCCGGTGGCGCCGAAAACAATGAGGTCGAAGCTTCGTTCCATTCAGCATGCTCGCACAAAGCCTGCGCCGCTGACTGGCGGAACTGCTGTGTAGCCGTCGCTGAGGCAGCTTGGGAGGGCGCAACGGCGCCAAGCGGGAACAGGCTCAGGCTGCCAACAGGGCCACGACGACAAGTCGGGCGCGCTTCAGCACGGCATTCTCGGGGGGCTGGTAAGCGATGCTGATACAGCACCGGTAGCGAAGTCTCTCCGCCGTTCGGCTTCCCGGCGGGTTCTCCCCGGTTCCTACCGCGCACCTACCGAGTAGGGTGATGCATTCCGAGCCTTTGGTGGCAAACGGGACGCTTCCTACGTTCCGGCGACGTGCTGTTCGTCCGTTTACGTGACATGGCGTCTTCGAAATCGTCAGCGTTCTCGCCGAGTGCGTCTCGCTACTGTACTGTCAGAAACGCTTCCCGAGCCTTACTCAGATGATTCTGGTTCGCTTGAGAAATCGGGACTTGGTTTTGTACTTATCGATGACCGCCGGCATTTCGCTTGAAATGCTGTCCCCATGTCGCACGCAATGCGATCGACGTTCTACCGAGCCGTTCGTGGCTGCTGCGCAAAAGTGGGGATTCTCACCATGGAGGCTTCTGTGCAGAAAACGACGGAACGCTACCCACCAAGCGATCATACGAATCCATTGAACTACTTATTCAGCAAAAAATGCTCCATCCGGTGACCTGCTTCAACCAGCGCCTTGAACACATTCGGAAGCTTCCCGCGACCGCTCCAAGTCACTTTTTTGTCGGGCGTGATGTATTTGGCTTTGACGGGGGTGCGAGTTTTCTGGGTCCCTGCAGCGCCTGCGCCAAAACCACACTGGGCCGCAGTCAAATCGTATTCCTGGATAATGCCCTTCACCCGACGAATCGCTTCTGCCACTTCAGTTCTACGAGCTTCGTCGATCCGTTGATTGAGTTCGTCGCGTTGGGCAATCAGTGCCTGGTAGTTCGGCATGGAATCTCCTGAGAGGTCTTGCTGGTTGAAGTTAAACGCCGAGAAGGCGCCACTTATAGGATTTTAATCGAGTGCGGGCTGATTCGATACCATAAAGAGCTATCTGAACCGATTAGCCCAGGTCAGTTCAATGAATCGACCCGGACGAAATTCGATGGATCACACCCTGGGGGTTTTTCATCAACGACCTTGGCCCGGCTTCGCCGCTCCCACCTCGCGCTGATTGCGCCACTGGACCACAAACCGGTCGCTCACTATCGCCGTCCGCACCGCAAAAAAGTCAGTTGATGACTTCGACCTGCACCCATTTGAAGATCAGCCCCTGATCGCTTTCCACCCGCCGGGCAACCAGCAAGATCGGCCCGTTGGGCACCAGCGTGACCGCCTCCCTGTTTTTCACGGCAGCGGCCCATCCGCCATGAAGCCCCTGCCCTTGCTCGCGCTCGGCATCCTCGATGCGTTGGCAAACGTCGGCGAGAGAAATCTCCGTCAGCGTGATGTCCGCGGGCAGCGAGGCCAGCATCCCGAGATCGAACTGGTCGGTCACCAGATAGCGAGGGGGCTTGTTCATGACGCGTACTCCTTCCGCTCGTCCTGCGACTGTGTCGGCTCCTTCGCAAGCCGCTCCAGGCGCCCCAGCGTCACGAGCAGGTCGGCAAGGTAATGCGCTTGGCGACGATACTCGCTGGCCTCCCTCTCTACGGCAGTGACCAGGTCATCGTCCCACCCCGAGGTGTGTCGAAGCAGGTCCTCCAGGCGGTAGCCGAATACCTGTGCATCCCGGCGCCGACTGCTGTTGCGCTTCGGAATGTACGTTCGGCGTGCCTCGCGCCCTTGCGCCTTCCTGCCGTACCAATTGACCAGGTACCACTCGATGGAGAGCGCATTGCCCCGCTGCCGAACCCGGAACTGCAACGTGTTCTTCTGACTCCAGTCCTTGCCGGTGTTCGCCTCCATGACTTCCTGCAGGTAGCGATTACCCAGGTCTCTGGCCTGCTCGAACACGTCCTTCAGCTGAGCTTGCAGCAGTGCTCGTACGTCCCTGATCCGGTCGTCCATCGGTAGTCCGTGCCCCCTCTTAAAGATAAGGATTCGTCACCCCACCAATCCTTATGAAAAATCGGCCAAAACGCCGACACCCGGCTAGCGCAAAACCCTCGTTGTGACCGAAGCCAAGCGCCCTTCCTGGTTACCAAGGACGGCCATTTCGCCTATTCGGCCGGTTTCAAGGCCTCGCAGGGCATCGACCGAGGGGTAATTCCAGGCCAAAGGGCAGGCTTTTTCTTCCAGAAGGCTGCAGCCCAACCAATCCCTATGTAATAAGGCATGGTGGGTGCAATCGTAGGCACCAGCCGCCTCCCTTTGCGGCCGAGATGCGTCCTTCCCGGTCGCATTTCGAACCTGAGAGTGAATACGCTCGCGTCGCTGGCGGCCAGGTACTCTGGCGGTGTACAGATCGTGGTCAAAAACGCTCAAGATCCCCGTGGTATCGCTGCAGGGTTCCTGCGGTACTACTGCCAGGTTTCGCCGCCCCTTTCCGAACGCGCTGATCGACGATAGAGGCCCTCTGCCGGTCAGAGGCTCGGTAACGGCCGGCGTTGGCGGGATGTAAAGCGGGATGAAAACGAGGTTCTTCAGACGATCCGACATGGTGGCTCCCTTCCCTGTCATGCTTATTGGGGCGTGGGTTCTTGACCCTCTTTCGGCGGCATGATCCAGATGCCTTCCGTTTGCTCATGGCCACCATGGTGCAGGACACGCGGTGGAGGATTCCATGCCGCCACCGGGCGACTTCGGTAGGCCGCCCAACCCGTTTCTTCCGCAACATTTGCGCTTCTTCCGACGCGTGAACAAACCGTCACACGTGTGAAGAAACCTTCACACGACGGCGGTGCTTTCTCCGTCAAAAATAGCGATACTTCTGCAAAACAGGATCGGAGCGCCCCATGTTCAAAGTGGCCGTCATCGAAGACGACATTCCCACCAGTAATCAACTCAAGGAATGGATTCTCTCCGCGCACGCGGACATCACCGTGGAGCAGTGGTTCACCCGCGACGATGCGGAAGCCGCCCTGGCCCGCGAGCAATACGGCTTGGTGGTGCTGGATATCGAACTGGGGCGGGAGCGTCACGCGGGTGTTGCGATCATCAACGCCATCAACAAGCGCGCCAGCGGTACACCGGTGCTGGTGGTTTCGGCGATGCCCGCCACCATTTACCGCGGCATCATGAAGGCCCTGGATGCCTGGGATTACTTGCAGAAGGCCACCTTCGAGGAAGCCGAGTTCATCGATACCTTCCTGGAAATCCTGCGCGCGGTCCGGCAGCGTGAAAGCGTCAAGCCGCCCTTGGCTGCCAGCGACGAGCTCTCCATTGACCCCCTGCGGCAGAGCACGCCCCTGTGGCGGGGACAACGAATCAACCTGCCACTGACCGCCCAGCGCATCCTCGCTGCGCTGTACGAGAAACGGGGCGAAGTGGTCTCTTACGAAGAACTCTCCCAGGTGGTCAAGAGCGGCCGGAGTCGGGACAACATCCGTAAACACATCAGCAGCATCCGCGAGGCTTTTCGTGAACTGGACGAAGCGTTCGACCGTATCGAGAACATCCCCATGCGCGGCTTCCGATGGTCCGACCCGACCGCCACTGGCGCAAGCGACCGGTAAGCGGGCGATGGACAGCAGGAGATTCCTCGGCAGCAACCTGGCGCATCGCTACGCCACTTCGGTGAGGTCGCCGGAATGAAGCCACTGGCCTGGCTGGCGTCGTTCCGGCTGCGCATCCTCTTTCGGACTTCCTTCCTGCTGCTTGCGCTGGCCGTCGTGGCCATGGCGGTCGCGGTCTTGCAGGAGGAGAAGCAGCGCAGTTACGACAACTATCAGGCGAGCTTCGCCAAGACCAAGGAACAGATCGTCGCCCGCCTGCGCCATCCGGCCGGCCAGCTGGCCCTCCTCAACCCGCCGCGTGGCGAGGGTCCCGTGACACCGCTGCGCCCCGTGATGCTGCCCTTCTCGGCCATCGACTTCGACGATCAGGGCAAGGTCCGCCATGCCGTGGAAATGGCCGGTTGCCTGGTCCAGTACAAGAACTACGGCAGTCTCTGCGTGGCGATTGCCAACAACCCCTGGGCCGGCGGCTTCATCTATGCGGCGGGCACTTTCGTCAGCAGCACACTGCTGCCTCACCGCATCGGTAACGAGTTCCTCGATGGCGCTCACCGCCTGCGGGTGGTGGTCAGCCTGCGCGGAGAGACGTACCGCTGGGTCGCGCCCTTCGAAGTCCCGAGCCGCGACGAGCGTCGGCGAGCGTCGGGGATGCGGGGTCGTTTCACGGGTTACGTGGAACTGGACGACCGGGACTACACCGGCGAGATGCCGGTGAAGGAATTCCGCGGCTGGGTATGGCAGAGCGGCCGATGCCTCGACGCCACCAAGGAGAGCGACGAGGACTGCGAGAAGAAATCGTTCTTCTCGTTACGCCTGCCGATCGACGCGCTGCGCGACGCGCTTTTCCAGCCCGAAAAGCCCCAGTGGCCGCCGCCGGACCTCGACCAGTTTCAGGTCCAGGTCGAAGTACTGCCGCCCGGCGACGGCCCGGCGCTATTCGACAGCAATGCCGACGGTGCCGTCCCGCCCTTTTCCCTCAACGACCTCACAGGCCTTCTTCTGCCCGGCGAAACCCTGACGATTCAGAAGGTCGACCGCGGTGAACCTACCAATCTGGTGCAGCTGCATGGCAAGGACGAAGTCCTTGAGGAGCCTTCGCCACTACTCACCCGCCTGATTCGCAAATTGCCGGTGGAGCGTTACGACGCCCCGGTCGAACTCGCCGACGAGGTGGTGACGCCCATGGGCAGCTATCGAATTCTGTTCCACGGGGATGCGCGCAGTGTGAACAAAATCCTGAGCGCCGTCGCCTCGCGCGTTTCCTGGTTTGTCGGTGCCATGCTGCTGGCCATCGCGCTGGCGTGGCTGGTGATCGAGACCGGCGTCGTCCGGCGCATATCCCGTCTCACGCGACGTTCCAGCGCGCTCTCCAGGAGCGTGAAGGGCGTAGGCGGCCTGCAGCGCTTCGATCTGGCGGATCTCCGTGGCAGCGACGAGCTGGGCATCCTCGCCAACTGCCTCAACGACCTGCTGCGGCGAGTGAAGGAAGACGCCGAGCGGGAAAGGATACGCGCCGAGCAGGAACGGGACATGTGGCACGCCGTTGGTCACGAAATCATGTCGCCGCTACAATCGCTCCTGGTGCTGCATGGCCACGCCGACGACCCCAGCTACCGCTACATCAATCGCATGCAGCAGGCGGTGCGTGTGCTCTACGGCAACGCCAGTCCGAGCGAAGCCTTTCAGTCCTCGGCCTTGCAGGTGCAGGCGATCGACATCGCCAAGCTCCTGCGAAATGTCGCTGACAACGCCGGTTTTGTCGACGTGCGTTGCGCCGCTGCGTACCAACCGGTGTGGGTACGCGCCGACGAGTTCCCCCTCGAAGACGTCTTCTCGCACATCCTCAAGAACGCGGATCGCTACCGTCAGCCCGGCACGCCGATCACCCTCACCCTGGAGAGCACGGAGACCACAGCGACGGTGATCATTCACAATGTCGGCCAGCCGATTGCTGAGGATTTCCTGGACAAGATCTTCGAGTACGGCGTTTCCGAGCATGCGGAAGCCGGCGCCAACGGCAACCGCGGCCAAGGTCTCTTCGTCGCCAAGACCTATATGGCCAAGATGGGCGGGACGATCACCGTTCGCAACGTGGAAGATGGCGTAAGTTTTGTGCTGACGCTGCAGCGGATGCGGGGTGGAGGGGCTCAGTAATCTCCTCCAACGGGTTCCCGGCAGAGAATCGAGTACTTCTGCCAGCCCGCCGGAGCGCTGGGGTAGAGCCAAGAATCCAGCACCGGCCTTGACCGATCATTCCGGACGGCGATGATCGGGGCACTTGCAAGTGCATAATTCGTGAAAAGAAATGCAGGACACGAACAGGCGGCGGCCCTCGCCTCGACTGCACCCGGCCCGGTACTCTGGCTTCCCGGCCTCAACAGCGCTGGTTTTGAAAGGAGCGGCATGAGCAAGACCCATGAGGAGCCACCGCCGGATGGAACAGCGCCTGAACAGGGCAACGACCGACCCTCAATCCCTGCAGTCGAATCGGGCGCGCTTGCAGCCCGTTTGAAGGTGCTCATCAGGCCGGGGTCGGTAGCCTCCTTTGCCAAGCGATGTGGTCTCGCGGAATCCGTCCTCCGGGCGTACATCAGCGATGGGCGAATGCCCTCGCTGGACAAGGCTCTGGCCATTGCCACCGTCGGGGGCGTCACCCTTGACTGGCTCGCGACAGGACGCGGCCGACGCGTCACTGGCCAAGTCCTCGCGGTCGACACCACGGCCTCTGGCAACACCGGCGATGCTGAAGGACTACAAACACCGACACTCGACCCCGTCGTATTCAAAGGTATCCTGAGGGCCATCCTCGAAGCCCAGGGCGATCGCGCGACGCCGGAACACCTTGCCGCCTTGGCCGTCGATCTGTATCAACGCGCCATGATTCTTGACCAGCCGGAATAGACCCCTCCGGGGCCTTCGGCCCTCAGTTCTCAGCAACCTGCGCGCTGTCGCCGACCAGCGGAGTGTCGCCTCGCGCTTCCGGCGAGTGAACCGCAAGCCCCCTATACCGAACGAACGCTGTTTGGCGTGACGAACACGACTCAAGCCTGCCGACGGGCAGCAGGCGATGGACCGCGACCCGTTCGTTCGCGATCCATCGCCTGAAGGAGAATGTCGAGGAGGACTCCCCGCAGCTTCGATGCGAGTCCCCTCCAGAAAACCTCAGCGAATACTCACGGTCCCCGCCTTCCACGCCGGAGACTGCCACCGGTAGAAGACAGACAGCGAAGAAGGTTTGTCGGCCCAGCGTTCGATCTCCAGGCTGGACAGGTTCAGCAGCTCGAAGCTGATCTTGTAGCGGCCGTCCACCTTCGCCTCGCGGGCAGCGAGCATCTTCGTGCGGCCCGGGACCCATCCGGCAAATTCGACGTAGCCAAGTTCGGGTGTGTCGGTCGCCGGCGGTACGACATCGAGGATCCAGCCCGTCGGTTCCTGGCGAAAAACCCACATCTCGCGCCAGGTGTCGAGCGGCTGAACCGCCAGGGTCAGGGCGGCACGCTCGGGGTGGTCGACGGCCGATGCCGACCAGACGATGCCGTAGGTACAGCGGCTGAGAAGCGGGTTCTTCACGTCGTGGCGCGCATCGACCAGATGAACGCAGGTCTCGCCTGGCTCACCGGGAGTGGTGACGATCCCGAGACCGACCGACGCCTTGATCGGCTCGAGCGGGAGCCCGGGCTCGGTAGCCCAGCGCGAAGCGCCCACACGAATCGAGGCGTCGCTGTAGGTCGCGGCATCGCTTTCCGCCAACTCGTGTTGGTTGATCGCCGCCAGTTCGTTCACCGCGCGGTTGCCTGCCTCGGCAACGGCCGCGGTGCCGAGTTCGGACCGCCTCGCCCTTTGCCAGGCGAGACTTGCCCACACCCCGGCCTTGCGCAGGTGCAGGCGGTTCTTGAGGACCTCCGGGAGCTGGGACGTTTCGATCCGGTCCAGTACTTCGGCCCGCCAGTTGTCGAGGGCGAACCGCTCGACCGGCGTCAGCCTCGGTGAAACGCAATCGTGACGAGTGAGCGCCAGCGCTGCCAGCGCTTTCTGCAGATCGCTCGCCGGCAGCGCGAGGACACGGCGGAAGGCGTCGCCGTCGTAGCAGAGCTGGACTTGATCGTCGCGCTCGACGCTGACCATGGTCACGCCGTAAGCGGCGGCGACTTCGAGATGTTCGCCAACGGCGCTGTCGGGTCTCTTTGCCCGGCGCGAGCTGGCGCTTCGGGCGAGACGTTCGGCGAAGGTGCCGAGCGCGTCGAACACTTCGCCATCGATGGCTTCGGCGGGTGCTGCCTTGAGATAGGCGGCGGCATAGCTGATGCCCAGGGCTTCCGCCCCGGGGGTGTCGCGCAGAAAACGGACCACGGCAAGCAGTTCGGGAGCGTTTTCCGGTTTCAGCGACTGCGGCCGAACCTGGCTCGCGCGGACGTAGCCGGCACGTTCCCGGCGATGGTCGTAGACCTGCAGGTAATCGCCCTTGGTGCCACGGATTTCCAGGCTGTCACCCTGCCACAGCACGGCATGCTGGGCGGCGCTTTCCCTCGGGGCGGCACGCAGGCCGGCCTGATCCTGGGTGACGATGGCGATGATGGTGAGTGCGGAGGCCAGCATGGTCATTGCCCTCCCTCGGAACTGTCGTCTGCGGCTCGACCGTCCGGCGCCTCATAGCGTCCTGATGGCGCAGGCGTCACTCGGCCGCTACCGAGCAGGGCGGCACCGATAAAGCCGCCATCGCGGGGCGGGGGCGCGATGATCACCGAAATCTTGTCGGAGAGCTTGTCGGCCATCGTTTTTTGGATCAGGAGCGGATGCTTGTCGATCAGCGCGCCGTCACGCGCCAGCTGTTCGCTGGCGACTTTTCCCATGCGCTCCTGCCGATATGCTTCGGCGTCGGCCAGCTGCCGGCGCGAATCGGCTTCGCCGGCTGCCTCGATGCGACGCGACTGAGCGGTGGCTTCGGCGCGCTTGATGCGGGTCACTTTCTCGGCCTCGGCTTCGAGCCCGCGTTGCTCGATCTCTTTCTGCTTGAAGGGCAGGACGTGTTTCATCGCTTCGGCCTGCGCCCTGGCGGCGATGATTCGCTCCTGGGCGGCGGCCTCGGCAGCGGTTTCCCGGCGCACCTTCTGGGCCAGAGCTTCCAGTTCGCTTTGCTTGACCTGCTTGTCTTTGAGCTCCAGCGTGTAGCGCATTTTTTCGCTGGCAAGTTCTTCGGCGAGCAGGGTTTCCATGCCTGACCGGTAGTCGCGCGGCAGGTCCACCTTGCCCAGGGTCACCGACTCCAGAACGATCCCATCGGCGGCCAGGCGGGGTATCAGTTCGCGCTCGATGGACTCCTGAATGTCCTGGCGTTTGCTGGAGAAGATCTCGCGTACGGTGTAGCGGGACAGGGTCTTGTAGAGCACGCCCTGCACCATCGGCTCGACGATCTCACCGTTGAGATCCTCGGGCAGGTTGCGGGCCACGGCTGCGATCTGTTTTGGGTCGAGCGCGTAGCGCACCGAGATGTCGATGCCCAGTGAAAGCCCCTCCACCGACTGGAAAGGCGCCGGGCCGCTGGCTTCGAGTCCATCGATCGGGCGATAGACCTGGTCGCGCAGCGAGAAGCGCCGCAGTTCGTGCAGATGGGGAATGACGACCGCGGCGCCTTCGTGCACTTCGACCGAATCGCCGGTGAGCTGATTGAGGCGGATGCCGACTTCCCCACGACCGATGCTCTGCACCGGGGGATTCGTGTAGAGGGCGTAACCGCCGGCGGTGAGCACACCGAGCGTGGTAAGACCAACGGCGTGACGACGGATGGCGCTGCCGCAGCAGACAGCCAGCGAACCGACACCAGTCGCCGCGCTACCCAGCGCGTTGCGAACGTTTTGAGCGATCTTTGTGAGCTGTTCCGACATGATGTTTCTCCCCACAGCATGATCTTCGATGAAAGGGACGAGTGCCCCGCCGTGGGGTCGGGAAGATCGGTCCGCACCCCGGTTCGGCATGGAATCCATGGTCGTCCAAGTGCCGCGGAGGGTTCAAAGGCGATGCAGGGGCAGTTTCGTCACGGGCCGGCGGTTTTTCTACCGGGACGTTCCTATTTCTTCAGGGGTGTGAACAAATCTTCACAACCTGGCCGTGAACGCGCCCGCCAAGCGGGAGAGGCTGCGGTGTAGGCAGGCGGCAGGCCGTTGAAGAGCCCTCCTCGGCCTCGGCGAGATGCGTCTTTCCTGGTCGCTTTTCGAATGCTGCTGGGCCGGCCGTTTCCATAGCATCAGGTGCACTGGCGGCGCACTGAACGCGCGAAGGAACGTTGAACGCTTCTCTTGTGTGCCTGCAGGTTTCCTGCAGTGCGTCTGCCAGGCTTCGCTGCCCATTCCCGGGCGACGTGGGCAATGACGTGACCCAGGAGAAAACCGGACATGACAGTTCTCGGAATCGATATCGGCTATTCCAACCTCAAGTTGGCCTGCGGAGAGCCCGGTGGCGAACCCCGGGTTGTGCTGCGACCCGCCGGCGCTGCGCCCGCCGATCGACTCGGAGAAAAGATTGCCACCAACGGCGAGGAAGATTTTTTGCGCGTGCTGGTGAACGGGGAACCGTTTGTCGCCGGTCTATCGCCGGATCGTGCCGAGCTATGGAGTCGCGAGTTGCACGACGACTACCCGTCGACAGCCTCTTATCGCGCCCTCTTCCATGCCGGGCTTCTGCTTGCCGAACTGGACCAGATCGACCGGCTTGTGACCGGGCTTCCGGTCAATCAATATCTCGACCCCGAGTTGCGCCAGCGCTTGGCCGGGCAGATGCGGGGAGAGCACCAGATCACGCCGCGGCGGAAGGTCACGGTGAGCGAGGTCAAGGTCGTCCCGCAGCCCGTGGGAGGCTTCGTCGACTACGTCTGGGGATTGCCGGATGCCACGGAAATCGAAGACAGCCGGGTGCTGGTGGTCGACCCCGGCTTTTTCTCGGTCGACTGGGTTCTGATCGGCAACGGCGAACTGCGACGCCAGTCGTGCGGAACGAGCCTCGAGGCGTCGTCGGTGATCCTGGATGAAGCCGTTCGCCTGATCGCGCAGGATTTCGGGGGCAATGTCGGCAGAGAACGTCTGGAGCACACGCTCCGCAAGGGACACCCACAGGTCCGTCTTCTCGGCGAGAGGGTCGAAGTCGCGCCCTACCTGAAGAAGGCTGCCGACAAGGTCGGGCCGATCGTCACCACCCGCTTGCGAGAATCCCTGCGCAAGGAGAACGCAAGTGCTGACCTGGTGCTGCTGGTAGGTGGCGGTGCGGGATTCTTTGACGAGGCGATCAAGGATGCGTTCCCGCAGCTCAAGGTGTCGACGCCGGAGGCACCGGTTTTTGCGAATGTGCGCGGGTTCTGGCGGATGGGCGCTTGAGATGTCGTCGCTGCGCATTGTGGTGAAGATTCCGACGGGCACCTACCCGGAGTTGCTTGCCGATCTTGGTACCGTCGCGACACGAGCGCGGGCGGAACGGCTCAGAGTGCTGGCGATGATCGGCTTGAGGGACTTGCGTCAGAGTCCGTCGCGAGATCAGGCGGTATCGAACTCGCAGAACCCGACGGAGAATGGCGCAGCGGATCGGAAGAGGTCAGCGAACACGATCATTCGCAAGCTGGCTCAGGGGCTGTAATCCCCAGAAAGATCAAGGCATTCTGCGGCGATGAGCGGCTCCGCGAAGGCCTCGATGCGGCCGTCGGCGCCTGAACTGCACCGAGCTCCTGCAGGCCTTCGAGCTCTGTCGAAGGACGTGTTGCCCACGCTTCTCGACCGACCCACCGCGCTGCCCTGTTCGTGGCTGGCAACGCCTAAATCTTGGGCAGCGGAGAGTTTCCCTTGCCTGAGGCCTGTCGAAAGCGGCTTGCCACCATTTGTCCACCGCTTACCCACAGGGTTGCCAGCGCATTCTGTGGACAGGGACGGACTTTTTCCGCGGTTGCCCAACAGACAGTGCGGTTAACGTTCGCGCCTTGGCTTGGTCTCCTATACTGGACCTATCTTCCTCCCAAGGAGCCAGCGATGAAGGTGGATATGCTGAGTTTTGGCGAGATCGAGGTTGAGGGCGCGCGTTACGACTACGATCTCATCATCGAACAGGGCCGCATCCGAAAGCGAGCGAAGGGCCCCTCGAAGACCTACCGCGCCGCTTATGGACATACGCCCCTTTCCGCCGACGAAGCCATCCCTTGGCACGGGAAACGGCTGTACATCGGAACGGGGATGTACGGCGCGTTGCCCATCATGCCCGCTGTCTATGCCGCCGCCGAGGAGAAGGGCATCGAGGTGGTCGCCCTGCCGACTCGGGAAGTGTGCGGCAAGCTGGAGCGGCTGAAAGCCGACGACATCAATGCTGTCCTGCACGTGACCTGTTGAGGAACCATCCGGACACCCAGCGAGTGTCGTACCGCTGTCATTCCGGGCTCGTCGATAAACGCCTGCCGTCTGCCCGCGGTTGTGGCGACGGTGATGTTCCGGAGGGACCGGCGGGATTCCTGCCATGTGAATACCGCCTCGCTGAGGATCGGCAAGGACGCCTGCTCGATCTCTCGGGTTCCCGCGGGAGAAGTGGAAGCCGCGGTAATTGCCCAGGTACGCAAAGTACTGCAAGCCCCCGAGGTGATGTCACAGGCCATCCGCGAAGTGGTGGCCCTTGATCCCACGGCTGATGCGCAAGAAACCATTCTGACCCTGCAATCCATCGAACCGGTATGGGACGAACTGTTTCCTGCCGAGCAGGCCAGGATCATTCAATTACTGGTGGAACGTGTCACCGTCAGCCCCACCAGTCTGCGCATCGACAGGAAGACCGCGGGCATGAAGGAACTGATCCAATCCGTCATCCCTGAAGGCAAGAAGGCAGCGTGATGGCCAAGGCAGAAGCCGCCTCGGTAGAAGTCGTCTCCGTCGACATCCCGATGACCTTCAGGAAGCGAGGCGGGCGCAAAGTGATCGTTCTACCCGATGGCACGCACGGCAACCCGCTGCCGATGGCGACCATCGACAACACCATGATCAAGGCAGTCGCGCGGGCATTCGCTGGCAGAAACTGCTGGAGAACGGTACCTACGGTTGTCAGGACGAAATCGCCAAGGCTGAGAAGATCGGGCCTTCGTTCGTGAGTCGCGTCATTCGGTTGGCGTTGCTGGCACCGGACATCGTGGAAGCGATTCTTGCGGGGAAACAGCCAGCACATCTGACCTTGAGAGATTTGATGCAGCCATTTCCGGTGGAATGGGCGGGGCAGAGGTTGCAGTTCGGGATTGGTGGTCGTGCTGGCTGATACCGGAACGATTCGAAGCTGCCTGAAAAGGAGCTTTGGGCTTCCGAGACGTGGGCTACAATCGTGATCAACATCGCCCTCGGCGCCTCAGTCCGGCCACTTCTGGGCGCCAGATAAATCCGATTACACACCGCCCTCAATCTCCATGCCAATCGCAAAAGCTGGTCACGTCATCGCGTCTCTCTCTGATTGGGAGACGTATGCTCCACCGAAGGCCCACTACCACTGGGTCGATGGGAGGAGTGCCAAAGAAGTCGCCCGCGCTTGGCTGGAGGGAGGAGGAACGGCTTTGCCGCCTGAAGTCGCGAGTTCCTTGGCAGCCCACAGTAGCTTTGGCGCGGTTCTATCTTGGGAAGCTGAGCCAGAAGCCAAGCTACGTTTCGACAGCTTCCCCGGTGAGCCGAGGAATAGCGACCTTGTGGTCTATGTGATCGACGCAATCGGTCCCTATCTGCTTGCTGTCGAGGCCAAGGCGGACGAGCCGTACGGAGACGAGGTCTCGAAAACGCTGGCCGATGCACTCGAACGCCGCCTTGGGAACCCGCGGTCGAACGGGGTCGCCCGTGTTGAACAACTGGTTCTTTCCTTGTTCGGTCCGCGCGTCAAAGGCGAGCCACGGC